>Ga0182024_10015794_pt1 | contig 14399 bp, 16 predicted proteins | sample P32metaG_FD_120480 | JGI IMG/M metagenome (GOLD analysis project Ga0182024, IMG submission 120480) | Permafrost microbial communities from Stordalen Mire, Sweden - P3-2 metaG (Illumina Assembly) | ecosystem: Environmental > Terrestrial > Soil > Wetlands > Permafrost | place: Sweden: Stordalen... | reverse complement strand
CCTAGAAGGACCAGAGCGCCGGCGATGGTGGTGGTGAAGGTGCGCACATCGCGATTGACCGGCGTTCGGTCCTCCGCGGCCATGAACACCACCGGCATGGCGATCTCGGGCAGGCGGCCCTGCAGCGCGGCCACCCGGAGCGGCTGCTTCATGGGACCTGGGCTGTCGTAGAACAAGGTCTTGCCCGGGGAGCGCGCCAGCGCGGCGGCGTCGCCGGGAGGCGGAGCCAGGGCATGGTCCCAGAGCGACCGCGAACGCACGAGCGCATGGAGGCCGCCGGTTGGGTCCGGGGTGGCGATTTCCCAGTACTCGCCGCTGTAGGCGCGCAAGGTGCGCGGATCGGTGAACGGCGGAGGAATGATCGCGCCGGCCTCCACCGAAGCTCCGGCCAAGAGTCCATCCACCGTATCGGAGAGTTCATCGTCGAATCGATGTGAAGCAGAGCGATTGAAGAAGGCTGAAAGCGACAGGCCGGCGACGACCAAAACCGCTAGACTCCAGGCGGCTGCCAGCAGCACCAGCCGTCTGACAAGCGAGGGACCGGCGAGCCCGAACGAGGCGCCGGCCCCGGAGGGAGCCCGCGGGGGCGCCCCTTTCACGCCTCGACCGCCTCACCGTCCGGAGCGACCAGGCGGTAGCCCAGGCCGCGCACGGTTTCCACGCGTTCGGGACCGATTTTCTTGCGCAAGCGGCCGACGAACACCTCAATGGTGTTGGAGTCGCGATCGAAGTCCTGATCGTAGAGATGCTCGACCAGTTCGGTGCGGCTGATCACCCGGTCCTGATGCATGATGAGATAATGCAACAGGCGATACTCCAGGGACGTCAAACGCAAGGGCTCGCCGGCGACCGAGGCGCGGGCCGCTCGCGGATCCAGGCGCAAGGCGCCGCAGGACAGATTGGGCGCGGCGTGGCCCGCCGAGCGGCGCACCAGGGCCCGCAGGCGAGCCAGGAGTTCTTCGGTATGGAAAGGCTTGGTCAGATAGTCATCGGCGCCGGCATCGAAGCCGGCCACCTTTTCGCTCCAGGCCCCGCGGGCGGTCAAGATGAGCACGGGCGTGGCCAGATGGGCGCGCCGCCAAGCTTCCAGCACCGAAGCCCCGTCGATTTTTGGCAAGCCAAGGTCGAGGATGATGGCGTCGTAAGGCTCCGTCTCGCCCAGGAAGCGCGCCTCCTCGCCATCCGGAGCGTGGTCGACGGCATAGTCGGCGTCGGCCAGTGCCCGCTTGAGCTGTCGCGACAGGTCGACGTCATCCTCGACAAGCAGAATCCGCATGAAATTCCCTAGCGCCCGCTCAGAATGGTTCCGGTCGCGGCGTCGACAATATAGTCAACGCGCTGGCCATAGGGCGTGATCCAGCGCACGCGATAGACCGCCCGACCATCCTGATATTCGATTCCGGCGTCCAGCGGACGGCCCGCGGATCGCCGACCAATTCCCTCGATCACCCGCCCCAACGGCGCCATCTGGCCTTGGCGGACACCCGATCTCGCCTCTTCCTGCTGCTGGCGCCAGTCGGCCCCCAGAGAATTGGGGCGGCGCGGCGAGGGATAGAAACCGGGATAAGAAGACTGGGGCGGTCCGCCCCTCTCGTAGCCAGGAGGCCCGCCGTAGTATCGGCCCCCCGATTGGCGCATTTCGCCGCCATAGGGACGTCCCGCCGGCGCGCGCATTTCGCCGCGCTCGGAACTTCGGTGATCGCTCTGGGAGTGTTCGTAGCGTTGCTGAGCCCCACTGGCGCCCGCCAGGGCGCACGCGGCGACCACAAGACCGGCAATGGCGATGGAAGCTCGACTCATGCCAGCGTCTTAGGCGATCGCCGCTGAACGCCGTCTGAACGACATCGCGGAGCCATGCGGGACCGGTTCAACGCCGCCGCCCTGGCAAATAGGGTCGATCGCGCCGCCAGGCTTCGGCGAAATTCTCCAGAGCTTCGTCGATCGATTCCGGCAGAGTCACGACTAGTCGGGCGAGAAGATCACCGCGCCGGCCGTGGCCGTCGCCCAGACCCCTGCCTTTCAGGCGCAGGATCGAACCGGAGTTGGAGCCCTTGGGAACGCTCAGCGTCACCGAGCCCTCCGGCGTCGCCGCCTTGACCTTGCCACCCAGCACCGCGTCAGGCACCGAGACCGGAAGGTCCATGACCAGATTATCGCCCTCGCGACGGAACACTGGGTGCGGTCGCACCGCAATCTCGATGAAGGCGTCGCCGGGCCCCGCGCGACCCGGGCCGCCCAGGCCCCTGAGGCGGAGGGTCTGACCATCAACGGCCCCTTTGGGGATAGTGACGTCAAGGGTGCGCCCATCGGAAAAGGCGATGCGTTTCTTGCCTCCCGCGATCACATCTTCCAGGTCGACTTCCAGCCGGGCGCGAATGTCCGATCCGCGTGAAGCGAAACCGCCGCCCGCTCGCCCGCCGCGGCCGCCGAACATCTCACCCAGAATCTCATTAAGATCGACGCCTTCGAAATTGGCTGAGCGGGCGCCGCCCGCGCCGTCGTTGAACGGGCTGGGCCCATAGCCGCGCATGATCTCGCGACCGTCGGCGTCGATCTCCCCGGCGTCGTACTTCTTGCGCTTATCGGGATCGCCCAACAGATCGAAGGCGGCGCTGAGCCGCTTGAACTTCTCCTCGGAGTCCTTCTTTCCGCGATTGGCGTCCGGATGGTGCTGTTTGGCGAGCTTGCGGAAGGCCTTGCGGATGTCCTCCGCGCTTGAGCCGCGCGCGACGCCGAGTTCCTGGTAAGGGTCCTGCGCCAATTAAGACGATCCTTGAAAGTCCTGCCTCCCCTCGATCGCAACAGATGGGGCGGGCAGCGGCCGGGGGGAAGACATATCGACCATGCTCGGCGCTCGGAAGCGTCACGCCGCCTCGCTCCGCGCTTCGCGCCAGTTTCCCATAAGGCCGAGGACGACGGTCTTCAACCTTCGCTGCGGTCCAAGAGCAGATCGCGGGCCTCGAAAGCCAAGGCGTCGTCGGGATCGTCGAGGCTGGCTTCGCTGATCGTCTGGCCGCGGACGGAAACGCCGGCGGCATGCACACTGTCGGGATCGCCGGTGACCAGAGGGTGCCAGTGGGGGAGGGGTTTGTTCTCGTGCAGCCGGCGATAAGCGCAGCTCATCGGCATCCACGGCAAGGTATCGATGTTGTGAGGGGTCAGCTTGATGCAATCGGGAACGTGCCTGCGCCGATCGCCATAGCTGGTGCAGCGGCACCGGTTGGCATCGAACAGCCGGCAGGCGACGCGAGTGGGGGTGATCGTTCCGGTCTGCTCATCCTCGAAACGTATCAGGCAGCACAGGCCGCAGCCGTCACAAAGGCTCTCCCACTCGATGGCGTCCATTTGCGCCAGGGTCTTGGTTTCCCAAAAGGGCTTCGTCGCCATGGCCTGGTCGTCTAGACCCGATTGCCCCGACAAAGATAGGGATCGCCCCTGGCATGAGAGCGGAATCCTAGAGGATCATGGCCGCGCCTGTTCTGGCCCTGCGCGATGTACGTCTCGCCGATGGATCGCGTTGGCTGTTCGACGGTGTCGATCTAGCTCTGGAGCCGCGGGCCCGCGCCTGCCTTGTCGGGCGCAACGGCGCGGGCAAGTCGACGCTCCTGCGCATTCTGGCCGATCTTACCGCGCCGGATTCTGGCGACCGTTTCGTCAACCCTGGCCTGAAAGTGGCGCTGGTGGCGCAGGAGCCGCAAGTGGACGGCGCCAGCCTGCTGGACTTCGCCACCGTCGGCGGAGCGGCGCGTCACGAGGCGGAAGCAGAGCTGGTCGGCTTCGGCCTGGATCCGAGGGCTGGCGCTGAAAACCTATCCGGTGGAGAGGCGCGGCGCGCCTGCCTCGCCCGCGCCTTTGCCGAGGCCCCCGACGTGCTGCTGCTCGATGAACCCACCAACCACTTGGACATCGTCGCAATCGAACTGCTTGAGACACGGCTGGCGCGCAGCCGCGCAGCCATGCTCATTGTCAGCCACGACCGGGCGTTCCTGGAACGCATCACCCGGCGCTGTTACTGGTTGGAGGACCGCCGGGTGCGCCGGCTGGACGCCGGCTTCGCCGCCTTCGACGCCTGGAGCGAAAAGATCGCCAACGTCGAGGCCCGGGCCGATCGTCGCCTGCAAAAGACCATCGAGCGGGAGCAGGATTGGATGGCCTTTGGCGTCACCGCCCGGCGGGCTCGCAATGAAGGGCGTCGCCGGCGCCTGATCGCCCTGCGCGCCGAAAAGGCCGAACGCCTGCGACTGGCACGCGGTGAGTTCAGCGTGGCCGCGCCCGTCGTCCATCGTTCGGCAAAGCGGGTCATCGAGGCCAAGAACATTTCCAAGGCCTACGGCGGACGCAGCCTTCTGGCCGGGTTTTCGACGCTTATCCAAAGGGGCGACCGCGTCGCGGTGATCGGACGCAACGGCGCCGGTAAGACGACCTTGGTCAAGATCTTGCTGGGCGAAATCGCGCCGGACGCCGGTTCGGTGCGCCTGGGGCCCAATCTCGCCATCGCCTACGTCGATCAGGCCCGCTCCGATCTCGCCGCGCAGATGTCTTTGGCGGAGGCTCTTGTTCCACACGGCGGCGACCAGGTGATGGTGCAGGGTCAGCCGCGCCACGTGGCCGCCTACGCCCGCGACTTCCTGTTTCGCGAAGACCAGATGCGTCAGCCGGTAGCCAGCCTGTCGGGGGGCGAGCGCAATCGCCTGTTGCTGGCCCGGGCCCTGGCCAGACCTTCCAACGTCCTGGTTCTCGATGAGCCGACCAATGATCTGGACATGGAGACCCTCGATCTGCTGGAGGACATGCTGGCAGACTATTCGGGGGTGTTGATCCTTGTCAGCCATGACCGTGACTTCATTGATCGACTGGCGACATCGACGATCGCCCTCGACGGTCGCGGGCGGGCCATAGAGACGTCGGGGGGATGGTCGGATTTCCACAGCCAGAATCCAGACTTTCTGGCGCAAATCGAAAGCGATCCTCCCGCCAAACGCGCCATCCCGCCTCCAACGCGCGCCGCCGCCCGCCCCGCCAAGCTGTCGTTTAAGGACCAGCGCAGGCTTGCCGAACTAGAAGCACGCATGCCCGAGCTTGGCGGAGAGGTCGCCAAACTGCGGGAGACGCTCGCCGATGCTAGCTTCTACGGCCGCGACGCCGCGGCCTTCGCCGAGGCTTCACGCTCCCTGGCGCGAGCGCAGGCGGAGCTATCAAGCGCCGAGGAGGCTTGGCTCGCTCTGGAGGCCCGTCGGGAGTCCTTGCTCCAGGGCCGATGACGCGCCGGCTCTTGGCGCGGTCGCGCGGGCGGCTTAACCTTGAGGCTTCGCAAGGGGGACGGCCTAGGTGAGAGTTTGCGTGCTTGCCGCCATGGCGGTCGTCTTGTGTTCAACCGCCTGCGTTCGGCCCGCGGATCGAGCAAAATCACCGGTCGGGACCACGTCCATCCGCCTGGCGACCGACTGGCGGGCGGAGGCGGAGCAGGGTGGCTTCTATGAAGCCCTGGCCACGGGGGAATACGCCAGGCGAGGCTTGGCCGTGACCATCGTTCCGGGCGGTCCAGGGGTCAACGTGCCACAGCTGGTGGCCTCCGGCGCGGTCGAGATGGGAATCGGCTCCAACAGCTTCATCGTCATGAATCTGGCCGCCGAAAAGGTCCCGGTGCGCGCGGTGGCGGCGTTCATGCAAAAGGACCCCCAGGTGTTGATCGCCCATCCCGACGCCGGCATCCGTTCGCTGGCGGATTTGAAAGGCCATCCAATCTTGCTGTCGGACGCCTCGATCACGGCCTTCTGGGTCTGGCTCAAGGCCAAATACGGCCTGAGCGACAGTCAGGTGCGCAAGTACAACTTCAACAATGCTCCGTTCCTGGCCGACAGGCGCGTGGTGCAACAGGGATACCTCACCTCCGAGCCTTACACGCTGGAGAAGGAGGCGCACATGAAGCCAGCGGTGTTCCTGCTGGCCGACGAAGGCTACCCCGGCTACGCCACCATGGTCTTGGCCGGAGACAATCTCATCAAGGGGAAACCGGCGGCCGTGCGCGCCTTTGTCGAGGCCTCGGCGGCCGGATGGAAGGCTTATCTCCACGGCGATCCGAGGCCCGGCGACGCCCTGATCCTCAAGGACAATCCGGAGATGACGCCCGACGTCCTTTCCCAAGCGCGCGACAAGATGCGCCGCTTTGGCATTATCGATTCAGGCGACGCTGCCGGCGGCGAAGTCGGCGCCATGACCGATGCGCGCTGGGCGGCCTTCTTCAAGGTGGCGTCGGACCAAGGGGTCTACCCCAGCAGCCTCGACTACCGCCGCGCCTACACTTTGCGGTTTCTCCCGCCAGCGTCCCGCTAGCGCCGTGCCGGCGACCTTGCCCGCCGCCCCGCCGGTCGCCGCCCTGGAGGCCGTCGAGATCGCCTATCCCAGGAGGGGATTGGCGCTGGGGCCCTTCACTTTGGAACTTGCCGGCGGCGAGATCATCGCCCTGGTCGGCCCCTCGGGATGCGGCAAGTCCACCGCCCTTCGCCTGCTCGCTGGTCTCGAAGCGCCCAGCCGCGGGCGTGTGCGGCGCGCCGCCGCGCGGGGCGAGACCTCGGTGGTTTTCCAGGCGCCGACCTTGGCGCCGTGGCTGACCGCCGCGGCCAATGTGGCCTTGCCCCTTGAGCTGGCCGGCATGCCCGCCCGGGAGGCCATGGCCCTGGCGCGTCAAGCGCTTCAACGCGTGGGTCTCGCCGGTTCAGAGGACGCCCGGCCCGCCCAGCTTTCGGGCGGCATGGCCATGCGCGTTTCCCTGGCCCGGGCCCTGGTCACCCATCCCAAGGTCCTGCTGCTCGACGAGCCCTTCGCCGCGCTTGACGAGATCACTCGCCGCGCCTTGGCCGACGATGTTCTGACCATCTGGGCCGAGGAGCATCCGGCCATCGTCTTTGTCACCCACAACGTCGAGGAAGCGGCGTACATGGCCAGCCGCGTCATTGTCATGACTCCTGGGCCCGGCCGGCGGGCGGGCGAGACGACCGTGGCGGCGCCGGCGCCGCGCGCGCCGGGCTTTCGCGCCTCGGCGACATTCCGCGCCACCGCCGAGGCCGTGTCTCTTCAACTTGCCGACGCCATGGCGCGAGAGGCGGCCCCGCCATGAGAGGATTCTCCGGCTTGGCCCCCTGGGTTTTGGTCGCCGTGATCCTGGGCCTTTGGGAACTCGCTTGCCGCGCCTTGCATGTCCCGCCGTACCTCCTGCCCGCCCCCGCCTCGGTGGCCGCGGCCCTGGTCCAGACCGCTCCCAGCCTGGCCACGGCGGCGATGCGCACCTTGGCCATGGCCCTGGAAGCCCTGTTGCTGGCCAGCGTCCTTGCCTGCGCCCTGGCCCTGGCGGTGAGCCTCAGCCGTGTGCTGGAGCAGGCCGTCCGGCCGCTGGCCGTTGGCCTGCAGGTCACCCCGGTGGTGGCTATCGCGCCGTTGTTCGTGATCTGGGCGGGGGTCGATCATCCAGGCCGCGCCATCGTCGCCCTGGCGGCTATCGTCGCCTTCTTCCCGATCTTTTCGGGCGCTGTCAGCGGCCTGGCCTCGGCCGATCCCGATCTGGAGCGCCTGTTCGATCTCTATGACGCTTCCCGCGGCCAGAAACTCCTGCGCCTGCGATTGCCCTCGGCCGTGCCGTTCCTGCTGGAGGGCCACAAGGTCGCCGCGGGCCTCGCCATCATCGGCGCGGTGGTGGCGGAGTTCGTGGCCGGCTCGGGGGGCGCGCAGGGCCTGGCCTGGCGCATCCTCGAGGCGGGCAACCGCCTGCAGACCGCCAAGATGTTCGCCGCCATTATTGTCCTGGCCCTGATCGCGGCCAGTCTTCACTTTGCCTTTGCGGTGTTTGAGCGGCGGGTCCTGGCGTGGTGGCGCGGACGCTAGGGCTGCCATGTCTCGTTGCAAGCGGTCCCGGTGTCAGCGGTTGGCGAACACCGCCGCCTCCTCGGCCGGCGACAACCGGCGATAGCTTCCGGCGGCCAGATCCGCGGGCAGATCGAGCGTGCCGATGCGGTCGCGGTGCAACGCGGTGACCAAGGCGCCGACAGCAGCGAACATGCGGCGAACCTGATGGTAACGGCCCTCGGTGATGGTCAGATGCGCGGTCGTTGGCGACAGCGGCTCGAGGATCGCCGGGGCCAGCGGCGAAGTGTCTCCCTCTAGGATGAGATCGCCGGCGGCAAACACCGCCGCCTCATGGCCCCGCAGAGGCTGCTGCAAGGTCGCGTGATAACGCTTGGCCACGTGATTGCGCGGCGAGATGATCTTGTGCAGCAGGCCGCCGTCATCGGTGAGAAGCAAAAGGCCCGAGGTGTCGATGTCCAGGCGACCCACGCTGGAGAGGGCAGGGACCCGCCGCCGCCAGCGTGGCGGAAGAATCTCGTAAAGGCTGCGCCCCGCCTCGCGGTGCGAACAGACCAATCCCATTGGTTTGTGCATGATCAGGGTGAGGGGCGACGGAGGATCGACCGACGCGCCTTGGACGCGCATGCGCGTCGTCAGATCGGGCGTGATCGCCAGCCTCTGGCCCGCGTCGCTCAGGGCCACGCCATCCAGAACCACCCAGCCGGCGGCTATGAAATCCTGCGCCTCGCGCCTTGAACCATAGCCAAGATTGGCCAGCAGCCGATCCAGACGCACCTTTGGATACGAGATCACTTGACCGCCTCGTAGACGCGGTAACCACCGCTTTGCGCCAGGCGGGCCACCTTCGCGAAATCGCCGGTCAGGCGCGCCTCGTAGGGCAGGGCGACATTGGCCACCAGACGGCAGACGCCCCCCTTGCGCAGCATTGCCCACGCCGCGGCGATGAAGGCATGGCCAAGCCCGCGGTCCTCGCGACCGCCTTGGTGAAACGGCGGGTTCATGATCACGAAGTCCAGTTCGGCCAGATCGGCCGCCCCATCGCGGATGTCACGATGCAGAAAACGGGCGCGGGGATCGCTGATGTTGGCGCGGGCCGCGGCGATCGCCCTGCTGTCGATGTCAATCATGGCGAGGTCGCTCACGGCCGGACTCTTGAGCACCATCGCGCCCAGAACGCCCACGCCGCAGCCCAGGTCGACGCCTCGGCCAGAGAAGACCGGCGCGGTCTCAAGCAACAGCGCGCTGCCCGGATCGAGCCGATCCCAGCTGAACACGCCCGGCTGCGACCACAGCCCGAGACGCGGCGCGATTTGCGGCCCTCCTTGGGTGATGGCGTCGTCCAGTCCCGTCGGTCTGGCGGGCTTTTGGCAGGCGCAGATGCGGTGATGCCGCCGCGCGGTTTCGTTGACGAAGCAGCCGAACGCCTCAAGTTCCTTGGCCAGGCGCGCGCCGCCCTTGGCCTTGGGCGCCAGGGCCACGAGATGGCCGCCGGGGCGCAGGACCCTCAAGCCGTGGGCGAGTACGAAACGGCGTTCCATGGTTCCAGGCGGGGCGACGATGACAAGGCGGTCCAGCGAGGCCTTCGGCATGCTCTCGATCGCCACCGCGTCGTGTATCAGCGGGGAAAGCTGAACCGCGTCCGCCGCCGCGGCCGTCAGCTCCACGGGCGGCGATCCGTACACAGCCTCGTCGGGCGGCGTCCTCCCGACCATCTAGCCGCGCTCGCGGGTGCGCTCGAAGGCCACCTTGGGGAAGCGTTCGGCCAGATAGCCGATCTCCCAGGCCGATTTGGCCAGGAAAACCAGCTGGCCGTCGATATCGTTGGCCATGGCGGAGCGATGTTTGCTCGCGAAGTCCTCCAGGTCGGCCTTGGCGCCGGCCAGCCAGCGGGCCTCGGCGTAGGGCGCCGCCTCGAAGACGACGTCGAGGTCGTATTCGCCGCCCAGGCGGTCGGCCATCACCTCGAACTGCAACTGGCCCACCGCGCCAACCACGAAGTCCGCGCCGATCACCGGGCGGAAAAGCTGGGTGACGCCTTCCTCGGCCAGGCCTTCGAGGGCTTTCTTCAAGTGCTTGGCTTTCAAGGGATCGGTCACCCGCACCCGGCGCAGGATCTCCGGAGCGAAGTTTGGCAGGCCGGCGAAGCGCAATGCGCCGCTCTGGGATAGGCTGTCGCCTACGCGCAAGACCCCGTGATTGGGAATGCCGATGACATCGCCGGCGTAGGCCTCTTCGGCCAGCTCGCGGTCGGAGGCGAAAAAAAGGATGGGCGCGTTGACGCTCATCTGGCGGCCGGTGTTCTGCACCTTGAGCTTCATGCCCCGGGTGAAGCGCCCCGAGGTCAGGCGCACGAAGGCGATCCGGTCGCGGTGATTGGGATCCATGTTGGCCTGGATCTTGAACACAAAGCCGGAAACCTCGTCGTCGCCGGGCGCGACATGAGTCTCCTCGCCGGCGCGCATAGCCGCGGACAATTTGGGCGCCGGCGCGTAGGTCCCCAGGACTTCCAAAAGCTGATCGACGCCGAAGTGACGCAACGCCGAGCCGAACAGCACCGGGGTCATGTGCCCCTCGAGAAAGCTTTGCGGGTCGAAGGGCTTGGACGCCTCCTGGACCAGCATCCCGCCTTCCCGCGCCTCTTCCTGCTCGTCGGCGTCCAGGTAGGAGTCCAGGGCGTTGGAATCCAAGGCGATCGGCGCGGGCGCGGCGCCGGCGTTGCGGCGAAAGGGCAGGAAGCGGCCGTGCCGCAGGTCGATCGCGCCCTTGAAGCGGGCGCCCGATCCGGCCGGCCAGTAGAGAGGCGCGGGATCGAGAGCGAGTTTGGAGGCGATCTCGTCGAGCAAGGCGAAGGGGTCCTGCGCCTCGCGATCCATCTTGTTGATGAAAGTGATGATCGGGATGTCGCGCAGGCGGCAGACTTCGAACAGCTTCAGGGTCTGCGGCTCAATGCCCTTGGCGGCGTCCAGCACCATGACGGCGGCGTCGGCGGCGGTGAGGGTGCGGTAGGTGTCCTCCGAGAAGTCTTCGTGGCCAGGCGTATCGAGCAGGTTGAACATCAGGCCGGCGTAATCGAAGGTCATGGCGCTGGCCGAGACCGAGATGCCCCGCTCGCGCTCGATCTTCATCCAGTCCGAGCGCGTACGCCGCTGTTCGCCCCGCGCGCGCACCGCCCCGGCCGCGCGAATCGCCCCGCCGGCCAGCAGCAGGTTCTCGGTCAGCGTGGTCTTGCCGGCGTCCGGGTGACTGATGATGGCGAAGGTGCGCCGGCGAGCGGCCTCGGCGGCGGGGGAGTTGGCGGGCATCGGCGGGCGATAGCGCTTGTGCTCGGGGGAGGCAAACGGCGCTTGGGACGTCTCACAAGCCCTCCACCGCTTCGGTGAGGAAGCGGCGTCCGTCGGCATCCTCGATCTCCACCACCCAGACATCCGGATCGATGCGCGCCGCGCGGGCGATGTAGGCGTCCAAATCCGCTTCCACGGTGCTCGCCACCGGTTGCATCCACACCGCCTCGCCGTCTCCCCGCGTGGCCTCGGCCCACAGCCTCGCCTCGCCCGTCTTGCGATCGATACTCTTGACCAACACGGCGCCGCCCCGCGCATCGCCCTTGCGCAGGAGGGTTGCGAAGGCCCCCGCCAGCTCCGCCCGGCGCAGAAGCGCATAGACCCAGATGTCGGTCGAAAGCCGCACGTCCTTACCGCTTCGCGATCACGGGCAGCCGCACCGTCGCGATCGCGCCGTGGCCCGGCGGGCTGGCCATCGTCAGGCTCCCTTGGTGCAGCTCGCAGAAGGCGCGCACCAGCCCCAGACCGATGCCTTCAGCGGCCACTGAGCGATTTGTCGTCGCCAGCCCCATGCCGGTATCTTTCACGGTCAGCAGCAGGTCGTCTCCGCGGCCTTGCACTTGCACCGTGACCGCGCCGCCGGCGGGCGTGGCCTTCAACGCGTTGGCCAGAAGATTGATCAGAATCTGGCGAACGGCGCGTTGGTCCGCGACGATCTCAAGGGGGTCGGCGGACAGATCGGCCCTGAGCGTGACGCCCGCCTGCTCGGCCAGAACCGCGAGCAGGCGCACGGTCTCCTCGATCAGCGTACGAATGTCGAAGCGCTCGAATGCCCGCGCTCTCCGAACCGTCTCCGCGCCCGCGCGCCGGGTCATGTCGTCGATCAGGCCAAGCAGATGCAGACCGGCCTCGTGGATGGCTTGGGCGCAAGCTACGTAGCGCTCATCCAGTGGGCCGAAGGCGCGGCCCCGCATGGCGTCGGCGAAGCCGATGACGGCATTGAGCGGCGTCCGCAGTTCGTGGGCCAATTCAGCCAGCAAGCGGGGATCCGCGCCAGGGTCGGGCGTTTTTCTCACCTGCGCAGTATGGCGCGATTGCCGCCCCGGTTGCCATGGCTGATGATTTGGGCCTAAGCCGCCACCGCCATGAACGCCCCCACGGCCCTCACCCCCACCATCGACCAGACCCTTGACGAGCTTCGCGATGAGTTCGAGGTGCTCGGCGATTGGAACGAGCGCTATCGCCATGTCATCGATCTTGGTCGCGATCTGGACCCCTTGAGCGATGCCGAACGTTCCGACGCCAATAAGGTCCGCGGCTGCGCCAGTCAGGTCTGGTTGGTCAGCGAAAGCACCCCCGACGGGGCGCTACGGTTTCGCGGCGATTCCGATGCCCATATCGTGCGCGGTCTGATCGCCATTTTGATGCGCCTGTATAGCGGCCGCACCCCTGCCCAGATCGTCGCTCTCGACGCCAAGGCGGCGTTCGAGGGCCTGGGTTTGATCGGCGCCCTCTCGCAGCAGCGATCCAACGGCCTGTTCTCAATGGTCGAGCGAATCAGGCGCGACGCCACGACGGCGGCGCGCTCGTCCGAAGTGGAACGGCCGGGAACGTAAATCCGGCGAGTTGTCTCTACCGGCGCTTGGCGCCCTTGGCCGCTTGGCGGCCGCCTTGGCCCAGACCCATCTGCTTGGCCAGCTCCGAGCGCGCCTTGGCATAGTTGGGAGCGACCATGGGATAGTCCTTGGCCAATCCCCATTTGGCCCGGTAATCCTCGGGGCTCATATTGTATTTCGTACGCAGGTGCCGCTTCAGTGACTTGAATTTGCGCCCATCTTCCAGGCACACGAGGTGGTCGGGCGTGATCGAGCGACGGACCGGGACCGCCGGTTCCTTGGGAGCGGCCGCCATGGCGTCCACGCCCGTGGAAATGCCGGCGAGAGCGCGGTGCACGCTCTGGATCAGACCAGGCAGGTCGGTCGTGGATACCGTATTGTTTTCCACATAGGCGGCTACGATCTCCGCCGTCATCTCGATAATTTCAGCTTTGTCGTCCATGACCTCTTCCCTTGTTGGCGTGTGGACGCGCTTGGCGCGTTCCAATTCTCGTCTGCGTTAACGCGTTCTTAAGGACGTTCCCGCCGCAAGACAAGCGGCTATACTGGATTGTGGTGGTCTAAGTGAAACTCCCGCGTTGAAGTAAGCGGTTTCTCAGCTTGACGGCGTCGTCAACTTACTAGCTGAAGTCGCGCGAGCGCCAATGCGGCCAGATGTCCGGAAGATCCTTGGAAACTCGACCCGAATAGAGCGGCGCGCGTTTTTCCAAGAACGACACCACTCCCTCGCGCGCATCGGCAGAGGGGCCGCGGGCCTGGATCGCCCGACTATCGGCGCGATGGGCTTCCATCGGATGGTCGGCCCCGGCCATGCGCCAGATCATTTGGCGGGTGAGGGCGATGGAAACCGGCGAGGTGTTCTCGATGATCTCGCGGGCCAGGGCCCGGGCCGCCGGCAGGAGGTGGTCTGGCGCGTGCAGCGAGCGCACCAAGCCCTTGTCCAATGCCTCCTGGGCGGGAAAGACGCGGCCGGTGTAGCACCACTCGAGGGCCGTCGGTATTCCCACCAGTTTGGGCAGGAACCAGGATGAGGCGGCCTCGGGGGTGATGCCGCGGCGGGCGAAGACGAAACCGAAGCGGGCCTCGCTGGACGCCATGCGGATATCCATGGCGAGTTGCATGGTGACGCCCACCCCCACGGCCGGGCCGTTCACCGCCGCGATCACCGGCTTGAGGCTGTCGAAGATGCGCAAGGTGACGCGTCCACCCCCATCCCGCTCGACACCCCCCACGCGAGCGGCCAGCCGCTCCGGCTCGGGGCGCGCGTCGCGGTCGAAGGTCGCGCCCCCCGCTGACAGGTCCGCGCCGGCGCAAAATCCGCGTCCGGCGCCCGTGACGATCACCGCCCCCACCGCGTCATCGGCGTCGGTGTGGTCGAAGGCGCTGATCAAATCGGTCATCATCCGCGTGGTGAAGGCGTTGAGCCGCTCCGGCCTGTTCAGCGTAATGGTCGCGATGCCGTCCTCCAGCGAATAGAGCAGGGTTTCGAAGTCGGGTGTGGGCATGGCGGGGCTCTCAAAGCGGGGCCGGGACGGCTCGGCGCCCTTTACGGCGGCCGGGCGACGGCGTCATAAGACGAGGAACGACGATAATAGAATTGGCGGAGGAATCCATTGGCTGAGCCGATTTCGGCTGACTACAT
>Ga0182024_10015793_pt1 | contig 14400 bp, 10 predicted proteins | sample P32metaG_FD_120480 | JGI IMG/M metagenome (GOLD analysis project Ga0182024, IMG submission 120480) | Permafrost microbial communities from Stordalen Mire, Sweden - P3-2 metaG (Illumina Assembly) | ecosystem: Environmental > Terrestrial > Soil > Wetlands > Permafrost | place: Sweden: Stordalen... | reverse complement strand
GGAAACCTTGGCAAAAGTTTTGAAGCGGAATTCCGCACGGCCTGGCTCGACCAGCTTGGCGTTCAATGGAACGGCTCCGACCTTGACGACCGGCATCACACATTTGCCAGTCGGCACAAGGATGCCGTTCGCTCCTATCAGCTTGGCAATGAGTACGAGAGCAAAACGGCTTTGCTCAGTCTGTTTAGACGGGTGCTCAAGGACACCGCGCCGGTTCACGTCATTGACACGCGCGCCCAGGCGGACGCGCTCATCATGGCGGCATTGGAGGAATTGCAGGTGCTCGATGTCTGCGCCGAGCTGGAGGTGCGATTGACCTTTTTCCTGTTCCCGACCGACGACACGGAAAGCATGACGAATGCAGGCCGGTTGTTCCTCTATGCGGGCGACAGGGTTGATTACGTCATTGTCCATAATCCGGCCAAGGCGCGGGGCGACTTGTTCAAAGGTTCGCCGCTGGAACAGCAATTGACAGAGTTCGGGTCGAAGACCATCACGCTGCCGACCGTCACGCCAACGACGTTGCTGGCCGCTGAGAAGGCGGAGGCCAACGCGAAGCGCGGCTTGAGCTTCGCCGAATTGTCCCGCGTCGAAGCGGGCCACTTGGAACGCTTGCTGGCCGGGGAAATCCAATGGGCCATGCAACGGATGTTTCAACAATACGACTCGATTGCCGAGTCCCTCTTGCCAACGGCTCTCATCCCCGAACCAAAATTACCGCCGCACCGGGAATGGAAAATCGAGAGGCCGCAACCACAACTTAATTTTGGAGAATAATTTATGGTGGACACCGATTTTGATTTGTTGTGTGACGGCGCGAATCCGGCAGAGGCGAAGCGTCTGCGAAAGATGTTGGCCGAATGGTGCAGCGGCGATGAAAATTCATTTCCGGTGCAACTGGCCTTGCTGACCAAGGCTCAATGGCGAGCCGCTGCGCGGATGCCTCATATTCTGAGGGATTCTCAAAAAGATTGGCAGCAAGACCAAGCCAGTCACCGCGCCCGCTTTTCGGAGCAATTTAACAGCGCACTGGAAGATGCGCGTCGGTTGGCAAGCGACTCCAAGAAGCTGTTGGACGCCGTCCAAACCGACCATCGCCGCCAGCTTTCGCTGCAATCCGAAAAAACTATCGCAGCGATGGCGCAGAACTTGAAGGAATGGACCCAAAAACTGATGGGGTACAATGACTTCATCCAAGGCGTCGCCGGAACGATATGCTCCAACCTGAGAGAGCTTGAGTCCGTCTCTCAAAAAATCCAAAACGATCTCAAAGCGGGGGCAAAACAATGGATTCAGGCCAAGGACGATTTCGACACGGCACGGGAGAAAATGAACGAGGAACGCAGGAAATTGCAGCAGCGTGTGACTAGGCGAGACTGGATAGCGTGCCTCTTGTTTGCGGCCATGATATTTCTGCTGGGGACAATTTTAGGCATGGTCATCCGACGTTGAGGCTCCAGGTTGAATACGGGACAGATCATTTCAAAGCTTTGCCGAGTTCCTTCCGTGCTTGCATGAGGATTTTGCCTAAATCAACGCCAATAGCATCGGCAATTCGCAACAGCGTATCCAGCGTAGGATTCCGCATGTCACGCTCAATGAGGCTGATAATTGAATGGGAGAGGCCCGAACGTTGGGCCACGACGTTCATGGAGAGGCCGCGTTTTTCGCGCTCCTTTTTGAGGAGCCGAACCACGTTGGAGGCGATGGCCTCTCGCAAATTCTGTTTTGCCACGCCTTATTCATAAGGAGAAAGGGATTTGACAATTGCTGTGACAAGAGTCACAATCGCGACATGCCAGCGACGCCGCGCATCCTATGGTTGGGTCAAACTCAGTCCTGGTCCAAAGGCCGCGAAAGGCGGGTGAAAAACTCTTCCAGGAAACCGGGAATTTTTTCCTTGGGGGGCCAGAGGTCATCTGGCGTCACGCGCAAAGCCCTTGCCAGACAAAGCAATTCAAAATCGGAAACCCACCGCAATTGCGTTTCAATTTTTGCCAATGTTTCGCGGCTCAAGTCCCACCCCCAGCGTCGGCAACGCGCTGCCAGCATTGGCTGGGTAAGTCCTTGTTGGTCGCGCAAGCGGCGAATTTGCGGACCAACGATGTTTCGTGGGTTGTTCATGTTCCAGAATCAGAACGTCAGCCTAGAAAACTCGCCGGAGTTAAAGGTTCGGAATTCAGAACGTTTTTGCTTGCCAACAAATGGGGTTCTGGTAAAAACTCCTCGAAAGCACTATATAAGACCCATGACTTCACATTTGCTCAACCGGGCCTCTTCGAAAGCCCAAATGACAGGTTTCGCGTATCCAAATGATGGGTCGAGACATGTCCGTTTATTCCCCAACCCTGTCAGCCCCGTCACGGCCATTCGTGTTGAAAACCCGAATTCACGGAATGCCGCAGCCGGGGCTGGCTTTTGCGGGCAGCAATCTATGAAAATCGGGCACCTCTACCGGAAAAAAGGGAACCCCGAACGCACTATGGCCGAGATCAGACGAATGCTGTTAAAGAAGATTTCAGATCGACTCGAAAAGGAACGGTCAAGTTTGAAATTGGATGAAAGAAAGGACGCCGGGCGAGCGAACAACAGTATAGAGAACAAGTCTGCTCTGCCAGTTCAAAGCAATGATTGTAAAATTATGAAATTCCGTCCAGCCATTGGGAGGTTGCGACCCAACGCAATCGCCACCGGAAGCCGTCAGCGCGGGCGTTTCCGGCGCGGCGGGAGCAAGACCGAAACGTCCACCCTCAGCGCCTCGGCCAGAGTCACCAATTCAGAATCCGAAACACAACGGAGTTGGGCTTCGATCTTGGACAAGGTAGCGCGGCTCAATTCGAGGCCCAGAACGGAACAGCGGGCCGCAAAAAGGTCCTGGGTCAGCCCCTTTTGGTATCGCAGTTTTCTAACCTGTGGGCCGACAATGTTTCGCAGTAATTTTTGTTTTCGCGCCATGCTCCAGAAATGGAGCTTGACAATAGAGGCACCGAACGGCCTGATTGCTCCAATTTTGGAGCCATTTTGTCCGGCCCGGACAAGGGAAACCGGGTTTTAAGATTGCAAACTGTTCGTCACAGAAAAATTGAAACTAACTTATTTTACAATGCACCAAAATGAAGGAACGCAAAAATCCACTATGAAAACCAAAATTCGTTTGGCTAAATTGCTCGGAATACTTTTAGCCCTGTTTCTGTTGGCCGACCCAGCCTTCTGCCAACCCGGCCCGCCCATTCCACCGCCGATTCCCGCCGCCGCCCGCAGTTTCTGGCCGCTGGAAGTGCCACCTTGGAATAGCTATTCACGCCAACTCGCCATGGCTTTCACGAACCTGAATGTGTCCCCAAGCTGGGATTACGATGGCACTGCCCTGAGCGTTTTCACCAACGTGCCGGCGTTCCTCCAGCTTAACGTATTTGAGACCAACCGGACAAACATCACTCTCGATTGCGGTTCTCTGGAAATTTGGTGCCAATCTGGCTGGACTTCCGTCGCGGACGGCGGCGCAGGGCCGGAAAGCTGGGCGACGCTATGGGACATTGGCTCCTATACGCGGAATGCTTCAATTGGCGCATGGCTTCTGACGATTGACCCGCCTGGCAGCAATTTGGTTTGGGTCGCTCAATCGGGCGGCAGCAATCAGATGCTTTGGACACCCATCGACTTTGACGCCGGTGACTGGCATGACATTGTCTTGACTTGGAGCGCATCCAATTCTTGCATTTACGTCGATGGGGGATTGGCGACCAATTCCGGGCCGATTCTGTACCAGCCAAGCAGCGTGGAATGTTCCAATGACGGTTTTTGTGTCGGAAGCCTTTCCGCTTCCGGGACCAATGCGGGGACGCATCAATTTCAAGGCCAACTGCAATGGCTGGTTTCCCACTCTTATGCGTTGAGCGCCGACGAGGTGGCCGCCAATTTTGCCACCCTTTCCGGCTATATCAGTTCCTTTGGCTACAGCGTTCCAGGAAGCGGCGGTGTTGGTTTTCATCCCGCCGACGGCGCGCCGGCCCTCCCTGACGACGGCAGCGGCGGCAGCACGAACAGCGATGGCGGGGGCGGTTCTTCGCTGGCGAGCTTTACGCCGCCCGCTCCCATTTCCGACACTGATTACGCCGCCTACAACCAATTTTATCTTACAATCACCAACAACTCCACCAACGCTTTTGTCAGCATTTGCAACACACTGTCAAATCTAACTTATCTCGTTTTCACCAACTACGATCTGGCCGACACCAATTGGGGCCTTTGGAAAACCATTAGTGCCACAAATTCAACCGCCCTTGCGCCGCCGATTGCTCTCAATTCCAATTCGCCGTTCTTTTTCAACGCCGCGCTGGTGTGGAGCACCTGCACCAACTACAGCCCGGCCCTGCCGGACTGGTGGGCGCAGCTTTATTTCAATTCGACCGCTTGCGTGGACCCGAATGCAAACCCATCGGGAGACGGCATCGACAACTGGGACAAATACCTTCTTGGCCTCAATCCCAATATCGCCTACGTCAGCCAGCTTTTGATTACGCCGCCCGGTGGCAATTACACCGCTCTGCCTGCGGTAACCGTCTTTTCGCTCAACGGTTCTTCGATTAAATACACGACCAACGGCTCGGTTCCAAGCGCTACGAATGGAGTCGCGATTGCCTCTGGTGTGCCAATTACCAACCTTCCCAGCGGCAATTTCACCCTCAAAGCCTGGGAAAGCGGTTTGAGTCCAAATGTGCCCGCTAACGCAGTGTACACCATTATTCCAGCCACGCCCACGTTCAGCCCACCGAGTGGAATTTACGCCACTGGCACAGGCTTGCAGATCAGTTGCGCGACATCAAACGCAACCGTCTATTTTACGACCAATGGAGTTGATCCGACAACCAACTCGGCTCTTGTGACGACCAACTCCATCGCGCTCACTACCAACGTGACGATCAAGGCGGCCGCGTGGCTTGGCACAAACATCAGCCCGGTGGCCGCTTCCGAATACATCATCGAAGGGCCGCCACCGAACGATGACTTCTCCAATGCCATTGTTCTTTCGGGTGCGTCAGGAGAATTTTCGGGGACGACCGTGGCATCGACCGTTGAAAATTTTGAAGCTACCAGCCCCATCGACCTGTTTTACCCTGCGGCCGCGACAGGCAATTCTGTTTGGTACGAGTGGACCGCGCCATCCAATGGAACTGTTTTCCTGGACTATTCCAAATGCAACCGGTTTTATGACGTGTCAATTTCACCGTATTGTTTTCCCTCCAACATTGTCTCCAACCCCTCCAATCTTGTGGCGGTGTCTTATTCCTATGATTCGGATTACACTTCACTAACATTTGTCGCGACGCAGTATGTTGCCTATTATATTTCCATATCGGATTTTAACGGCACCGGCCCCTTTGAAATTTCCTGGCAATATGTCGGCGCGACCGATCCCCCCATCTTTAATCCTGATGCGGGCACGTATTTAACCCCCGAGTTAGTGACGGTGTCTTGCGATGATACAAACGCTGTCATGTATTATACGACAAATGGAACCACTCCCACCACGAGCGATGCTATTATTGCTTCAGGCGCCTCCGTGCTGATTCCGGGAACGACCACCTTGAAGGCGATGGCCGTGCGCGCGGGACTTGATGATAGCGCGGTGAAGACAGCCCTCTACACCATCAATCCCTCCAGCACCAACCCGACGCAGACCGCGAGCGCGCCTGTCATCTCGCCCACAAATCAGGATTTTGCCTCGTCGCTTACGGTCACTCTGACTTGCACCAATACAGGAGGCGTAATTTATTATACGCTTGATGGCTCTGAGCCAAGTACAGCCAGCGCCAGCGTGTCGTCGGGCGGGACGGTGACAATTTCAAATTCCACCGTGGTAAGCGCAGTGACGGGAGTATCGAACATGAATCTCAGCCCTGTTACGACTGGACTCTTCGCCAAAGATGGAGAGGATACCACCGGCGACGGCATCCCGGACACTGGGGCGCTGGCGATTGGCGCAAGTTCTCTGATTTCCGACGCTGGCTCCGTCAATCCAAATCCTTTTGCTCATGGGCTGAACAATCTTCAAGTTTATGAAAACCAGTCGGTGCTGATCTCCGACAACTACAGCACCGAGAATGACGGCATCCCGGACTGGTGGCTGGTGCAGAATGGCTACAGCGTGACCACGTCCGCCAATGCTCTGGGCGCGAATGGCCAAACGTTGCTGGCCAGCTTTGTCGGCGGGCTTAACCCAAGCAACCCGAACAGCCAGCCCGGACAAACGCAGCCGATAGACTTCCACATGGTCCACGGGCCGAGCAACAGCATGGTGATGGTGCTGGATACGGTGCGGCCAAACATGGCCAGCTATCGCCTGCTCTGCGTTAATACCGATGCCGGGTTGCCGGGCGTCGATGAAGAATTCCCGGCGACCCAATCGTTGGACAAACCTGGACAGGGTTTAGGGCGATTTTTTCAGCTTACAAATCAATTGCCGCCAGGCATGTGGCTTTTCACCATGCAAGGCGTCAACAGCAACCAGCTTTGGAGCACAACATCCAGCAACACTTTTGAACGGTATCAGCCGCAATTTGTTAATTGGTTTAACAACCCCAATTATCCTGATGGAACCGAAATCTTCGGTACTTGGACGCTTTATTCCGGTGTTTCGGTTCCGGTCGTCGATTACACCAACCACGACAGCATCAAAGGGCCAATTTTGATTCAGAATCTGAGGGCCTTGTCTGATACATGGCCCACGTATATCGCAACCAGTTTTGATCCTCCGACTACAGGTCTCATTTATGATTACTTCGTGAATTCGCTAACTACCGAAGAGCAGTGGGGCACGCTGACATTTCAGTATAATTCCACCTACAACAATTACCAAGCCGTTGATCTTGCCTCCTACTTTACTTCGATTTGTTCGGTTGGGGAAACGTTGTTCGACTGCGGCTCAGCCTATACCAACAGCGTCTATTACCCTGACAGCGGATATTCTTTTCCCACCACAGAATTGTCTCCGTTTCAGACCGGTGCTGATACAAATGGGAATCCCTATTTCGTCATGCCGGATGACTCTTGGGGAGACGCCTACACTTTCAATCCCGCCGGATTGAAATACTTGTCCGCCACGTATCGAATTGGAGACAATGCGCCCGTCACGCTATATCCGGGCCAATCCAATGCAATACCCAAGTCTGACTTTACATTTGAAGTTGCGCTACAAACCGAGACTCCCACGCTCCAAACTATTAATTATTACTTTGACGGGAGATATTATCCTCTGTGGGCTGGCCAGGACTGGTCCATAGGAAGCTATCCTCCCGCTTCGTTTTTCGAGGAGGGCACATTGCCTCAAGACGATTACATTTCTGCGGATTGGGGCTATCCATATCCGATTGCTGTGACAAATCCCATTATCGTCGCTCAAGTCGGAAAGGTCGTAAATCTGCAAGCATATTCCGAAGTTATTGCTATTAGACCGGACGGTACGCAGCTCACAAATAATTTTAGTTATATCGACCAGGGCATTGGACAGGCATACCTCTGCGACCCCGTTACAGGAGACGTTCCGAGAACCTCTGAAACAAATTATAATGGAAAGTTCAAAATCGACACGAATGCTGCCATACAAACCGGTATCCTGTCGCCTAACCTCGAATACCCGGTTGACTATACCGAAACGATAAACGCTAATCATAGCGCCGATTTCACTCCGACCCAAACTGGGAAAGTTATCGTCACGACCGCGCCCGATGCCAACGGCGATTACGGCGAAGTCACGATTTATGTGATCGACATGGAGCTTGATAAAGATCACAATGGCGTCATGGATAACCGTGACCTTACGAGCGTGAGCAGCCCCGATATGTTTTGGGTCAACAACGACGTGGACCGTTGGCATACCGTTGATGGGACAGACTCTGAGCAGGATGATCTTCAAATCAACGACAGTTCGCTTGCGGGTTGGCAGCAAGTGCCCGATTGCCAATACCAGAATGGGATTGGTCAATATGCGATCCCGTCAACCCGCGACCTGGAGGATTACGCCCGACTCTGGATACCAGGATTAACCAATCTGATGCAGGTCTTGCCGAGTGGTTACGGCATAAACCTGCAATGGCGCAACAATTCGGGAGCAGGCATCCGACTTTTCGGGGCTGCGGACTCGGACGGAGGAACTAATTATCTTTTCGATGGCACCACTGCTACGAACCAAATAGATACGGGCTGGTATCCCTGTTTTGGCTACGTCACTTCCAATCAACCGCTTGCCGTTAGTGCAACAGCTTGGCAGAACCTCAACGGCTATCCACCAAGCGACCACTTCATTTTTTGCGGAACCTCGTCTGGCAATGACGAATTGGTCCTGGAAGTGACCAATCAATGGGGCGGCGAGGTAGGGGAAGCTTCGGTGTTCATTAATCTGCAGGACATCAAGCAGATGTATGAGCGATGGACAGTTGGCGACGACCCTAACACGCCGCCGACTGCAATCTCAGTCCCCGCGTACGACGGGTTGCCGCCGGGAGTCGGTTCGTTCCAATATTCGTACGACTCCCAAACGGACATCAACACCCCCTACATCCTGCATGTGCATGGCTCAAACATGGAGCCGTGGGAAAAGGACCGATTTGCGGAAACCATGTTCAAACGGCTTTACTGGCAAGGTTATCAAGGCCGGTTTGGGTCGTTTCGATGGCCGACTTCGTGGGGATTTGATGGTAGTTTATATGATCTTGCTTATGACTCCGCACATTTTGACGTCATTGAATTTACGGCGTGGAATTCCGGTCAAGGTCTCAATACACTTTTGCGGCGGCTAAACATCCTTTACTCCGGGAATGTTATGCTTTCGGCGCATAGCATGGGAAATATAGCAGCAAGCGAGGCATTGCGCCAGGCAACCAATACTGTCGTGAAAGTTTATAGCGCCCTCGAAGCAGCGGGTCCCGCGCAAGCGTATGACCCAAGCGCGACCACGTTGAGTCTTGGCAGTTTTGACATCGGTGAGCCAAATTGCTACCTTCATTATTACGCAAGCAACAGCCCATGTTACTTTTCTGGCTCCCTCGGAGCTACAACTTACGTGAACTTCTTCAATACTAACGACTACGTGTTAAACCAATGGTTCATAGGTCAAGAGTATAAGCCTGATACAAGCTTGGACTATGGATATAGCTCGGGTCAGTTTGAAATCAATCCAGGGGGTAGAATTTTGACTTTCCCTGCCAACACCTATGAAATTTTTGCCTTTTGCCTTCAGGCGCGATGCAATTGCATCGGAGAGTATCCGGGGCTAGGTGGTCTTTTCAATCCGGCGTTGCAGGTAGATTTGCAACTACCTCCCTATAATTATGGGAACACTCATAAGTATCACAGTGGTGAATTCAGGTCGGACAATATGCAACGGTGGCCATTTTGGAATCAACTGCTAAAGACCGATGGCCTCAAATGAACGATGAAGTCACGACCACAAGTTTATATTTTAGCGTGTCTAGTGGGGGCAGTGGTAATTGTTGTGGCCTGGTGGATTGCAAGAAATAACCTGAAAGCAAATAGTCCAACAAACGATACCACTATTCCAAAGGCACCTTCAGTTGCCGCCAATTCGCTGATTGCGCCATTGGCCCACTCAGGTCCAACAATTAGCACTAGTTCAAAAAACGTGGACGAACTCAAAAAGTCTCCGGCAGCATTTCAGCGGTTCATCGACGGCAAAAATTTTCTAATAAATTTCTCCGGTAGAGTCGTCGATTCTGAGCAAAAAGCCTTAGCTCAGGTCCAAATTAAGGGACAAGTCAGGCAATGGTATGTCACACCATCAAACAATCTTGCCTACAGTGGGCGATTTGTGCCCTTTGTAGCCAGAACTGACGCAAATGGGGATTTTGACATTGGCAATACGCAAGGAGACAGTCTCGAAATCGAGAGCATCGAAAAGCAAGGCTATAAATTGGAGCCCAATATGGTTCGCACGTTTGCTGGTCATGATTCTACCGAGCGGGTCACATTTGTTCTCTGGAGAGATGCCGTGAAAAACCCCGTTTTGACTGGAGATCAATTCTTTGAACTTATTCCCGACGGGCGTGTTTACTCAATTGACGCCGTCAACTGGAAGATTACCGAAGGAGCAAGTCCGCAAAGCGACCTACAATTATGGCTAAATCGAACACCCACAGCGCGATTTAGTCAGGAATACGACTGGTCGTTTGGTTTAAAAGTGCCAAATGGTGGAATTCTTGAGGAAACCACGAAACAGTTTGAGTCGATGCTTGTCGCGCCCGACGGCAATTACCAAGGCAGTTTTGAAACCAACATTCATCAGTCAGCGGCGCAAAACTGGCCCTCAATTGACACTCGAAAGCAATTTTATTTAAAAATTCGTAATGAGAATATCAACGGCAGAATTCAAGTTTTTGCTGAACCGTTCATCAATCCAACGAGCGACCACGGCGGAGCACGAATTCATTATGCGATCAATCCAACTGGCTCGGCTATAGTGCGATAATAATATGAACGAAGGCCCAAATTGGTCACCGCTAGCTCTATTCGTCATGAAGGCGCTATCTTTCTTTACCCTCTTTGGAATCGGAATTATCGGTTTGACCATCCTTGGCATCGCATTATGGGCTGCCAATGGTAAACTAGGCATCATCCTTGGAGGCATCTTAGGAGTGATCTGCATGTGGTTTGAATGCTTTTACCTATACGATCTTTCCAGAAAAGCAACGTCAGATGCCAGTGTCGAATGGTTCAGACGCGCTCTTTTTGGAACCGTAGTGACGTGCGCCTTAAGTTTGCTAATTTTTGTTTTGATGGCTATCACCAAACACAACACCAAAAAAATCAGTGACTAACCCAACTGGCTCGCGCATATTGAGGCAGGCCCATTTTGACAGTCCCGAAATAGCACCGTGAGACGAACGTGGGTATTCTTCTATTTTTTGGAATTGGCCTGATGGGACTAGCGATCCTAGCCCGTTCTGCATTCAAAGCAACGACGCAGGCCGGAGTGGTAAGAGCAGGCGTTATCGGCGCCGTTTGTTTGGCAATTCAATCGGCCATTGACTTCTTTTTTGCCGGTGTAGGTTCCGCCACCAGCGGCGATTAGACTGCTTATCAGGTGGTGGGCATCATGATTTTAATCTTTGTCCTCTGTCTTATCGCCTACTTCCTTTTCGTTCCCGGCATCGCGGATCGAAAGGGACGGAAAAGAAAGGGTGATACGACCCCGACCAAAAAGAATCGGATTAAGTTATGAACGAAGTCCCAAATTGGTCACCATTGGTTGTTTTTATCGAAAAAGGGCTTGTTATTTTTTCCCTTTATTGCGATTGTGGCCGCAGGGAAGTCATTTCAATGCGTCGATGAAGGGTGATTTTGGCGCGGTTTCCTCCTATGTGGCGTGATTCTGGACAAACTCAAACCACATGTTTCTCTTTTCGGGACTTTCCTCTTGGCTTTTAGGAGTGGTGTTTTGGCTTCGTCGGACGCGTATTGCGAAGCTTTCCTGGTCTATTCCGTTGTCGGGCATCGTTGGCCGTACTAGTTGCTTCTGCGAGGGTATGAGTTTTGTCGGCGGGGGCGGTCTGAAAATCTCAGGCCCGCTACTTGCAGGCTGGACGGAATCAGGTTCACCTTAATCCTGTTGGATTGCTAACCAGCAGGAGGATTACGGGAGATGCTCGTTGAGAGCGTTTGGAGTTCAATCTCCGTCTCTGTGAATGAGCACCGGCGAAAAGCACCTACATGGGGACCGCCCCGCATACCTGAGTGCATGTAATCGCCCGAACCCGGTTCCGTCCACCTGCAATATTCGAGGAGAAATATGAACGAGAAAAAAGAAACTGTCCAGCGGGTGATTGGCTTTGACTCTCACCCGGATACCTTTACCGCGGCCATCTTGGCTGGAACCACTCCAGCCACAGCCATCGAGGAAAAGGTCTTCAACAAGATCCCCCTGTCCCGGCTTAAAAGCTGGGCGCAAAAGAGCACGACCAAAGCCGACCTTTTTGTTTTGGAAGCTTCCGGCAACAGCTTTCAAGTCGTCCGCACTCTGGCCGCCATCGAGCGCAAAGCCCTGGTTCTGGAAAGCTGTCAAATGGGCAAATTGAAGGAAGCCCATGCCAACAACGACAGAATCAGCGCCGTGCGGATTGCCAAAGCCTATCTGGCCGGCACGGCCAAAACCGTCTGGGTGCCTGATCAGAAAACCCAGGAACGGCGCGACTGGTTTCACGCCTATCAGAAAGCCAGCCGCCGCACCACTCAAGTCAACAACAGTCTTAAATCCTACTTGAGCGACAATGGCGTGCGCCTCAAAACAGGAACCCGCTTGACGCAAACCGCCTCAGCCCAAGACCTCCTTCAGAAAGCCCGCCCTTGGTCGCCTCGTCAGTGGCAAGTCATCGAAGGGATGCTCATGGCCCTGAGCCACGCCGAACAACAGCGCCGCCACTGGCGCAGCCTCATCGCCCAGGAAGTCCTGGACGACCCGGCCCTGCTGGCCCTGACCCGCCTCTGCGGGGTGCGCGAAATGGTCGCCTTTGCCCTGGGCGCGATCCTGGGTGACATCCGCCGTTTCGCCAGCCCCAAAAAACTCGTCAAATATATTGGCTTCAATCCGGCCTTTGACGAAAGCGGAGAAGGAAAGTGGAGCGGTGGCATCGGTGGTCACGGGCGCAAAGACCTGCGCGGTCTCCTGATCCAATCCGCCCAATCCATCCTGCGCTGCTCCAACAATGCCCTGGCCAAATGGGGCAAAAAACTCTTCGCCCGCAAAGGCAGCCGCAACCTGGCCGTGGCCGCAGTAGCCCGCAAGCTCACCGTCGCCATCTGGTATCTCATGCAAGGCCGCTGGACGCCGCTGGAAGAGATCGACGAGGCCCTCCATCACAAAATCAACACCATGATCACCCATGTCGGAACTCCCGCGCTCAAAATCCTGGGCAAAGGGCGCGCCGACTTTCGCCAGGAAATACAGCAGAGCCTCAAAAACACCAGGATTTATGTTTTGAATCCCAACCTCAACTTCGTTCCCCGGCCCAAGGTGCAAAAATGAAAACGAGTTTAACGCTTTGGCCATGGCTTGCGAATCATCCCCAAAAGACTCCCAACTTCCAGCAACGCTCGAAGTTGGGAATCGGATGCCTCCGCAATCCACGGACGATTGGGCGCTCAGGTTGCACTCCTGCAGAGCCCTATCCTCCCAACCGCACTATGAACATAAACTCAAAAATAAAAAATTGAAAATCAACCGTTGACAAAACACATACCCGCTCTCAGGGTCCGCGCGGCCCCATGGCGATTGCTTGCCCCGTCTTGACCCCCAATCAATCGCTGCCGTTCTGAACCTTGTGATGGTTTTTGTTCGCCGCTGGGGTGGGGGGACGGTTTGAAAACGGCGGCAAAGCCGCTGGACGAAACCGCTCCTCAGGCGTAGAATATGGACATGGAGGAGATCGGAATTTCCCCTAATGTGGAAACTGGAGTGCCATCCGGCCATTTATCGGTTGAGGCGGCGGCGCGACGGCTTGGCCTCGACACATTTACAATTTACAGCTTCATTCAGCGCGACAGGCTTTCTCCCTTTTTCGACGACGACGGCGAATATGTCGTCTCCGAACGGGAAGTCGCCGCCTTGGCCCAACCTAGGAAGGAGTGACCCATGCTGAAAAAAGATGGCAAACCTTGGATTCCTCGCGGCCCGCGCGGCTCTGGTTTCGATTTGGTGGGCGACGAAGCCCTGGCTTACCGGGCCGTCTCTGATTCCTTGGACCGCGATCTCCGTTCATTGGAGAAAATCAAGGAACAGTTGAATGCCCTTGAACAGGTTCGATGGGAGCGGCCCAATCCTCGCGTCCAGGAAACATTCAGGGCCTCGGACGGTGCGACGTGGGATGTTTACGCCCATCTGGTGAAACTGCCCAAAAGTCGAATTCTCCTCTGCCGGCCACGCGACGGCTCTCACTGGTCTGTTATCCAGGAATTTGAGGAAGGCTCGGCGTACGCCAGCGCCCACGGGCGCAGAGAGGTTTTAACCCAAGGCCACAATGTCAGAGAAGTGGTCATGGATTATGTCGCCCAAGCCAACCACACGCTCCGCTTTTCGGAGCGGAATCTGGTGGCCAACGCACAGAAAATGGTGTGGCAGCAATTTCCTGAACACAACCCCGGCAAGGTCGTGGAAGCCTTGATGGAACATTGCGATAAGGCCGTCACACACAAACGCTTGATTGGCGAGAGCGAAGTGCAAAACATCGGTCAATCGCGCGGAATGAGAGTATGAGCACTCCGAAGGACAGGCCGTTAAGTTCAGAGCGGGAAAAATTCCTGAATCTGCGACACCTGCCCGCGCAGTTAAGCGCAAGCGAAGCGTCGCATCTTTTGGGCGTTGCACCACATGATGTGCCGCTTCTGGTCTCG
>Ga0182024_10015792_pt1 | contig 14400 bp, 14 predicted proteins | sample P32metaG_FD_120480 | JGI IMG/M metagenome (GOLD analysis project Ga0182024, IMG submission 120480) | Permafrost microbial communities from Stordalen Mire, Sweden - P3-2 metaG (Illumina Assembly) | ecosystem: Environmental > Terrestrial > Soil > Wetlands > Permafrost | place: Sweden: Stordalen... | reverse complement strand
GATAGTTGCGCAAACATTCTCTAGCGAGACCGATTTCGGTTTGCCTGAGAAAGATCGTTCTCGCGACTTTTCTATTTTTCGCATTTTCACACAGCCTAGACCCATCTTGTACATCGACCATACGGGCGGCGCGCCGTTCCCAAAGCGGCTCGATCATCAATGAATACATCTTGCGGCAGACTTTGATCAACTAAGGTCGGATCGTATTAAGCAATTAAGCCTAGGTTCGTCGCGAGTGGAACGGGGCTCAACGTCGATGGCCACTTGCGAGATCGGTCCTGCGCGGCGTGCCGGCACCAAGCTGGCGCGACCGGTGGAACTCACTTGCTTTGCGCTGATTGTCGCGAACGTAGTCCTGCTGGGCATCGCTTATGTCCAAGATTTCGTAACGCCGGCCGACACCGCGGGCGTCTACGACTTCATCACCACATGGTCCGCGGGCGAAATGACGCTCATGGGGCATGCCGCGGCAGCTTATGACTGGCCTACTTTAAAATTCGTCGAAGAGAGCGTGCTCGGCCATCCGTTCGACGGTTATTTGGGTTGGCCATATCCGCCGCCATTTTTGTTCGCCGCCGCCTTCTTGGCGCTGTTGCCCTATGCGGTTGCATTCGTCGTGTGGGTCTTCGGTACGTTCTTGGCCTACCTCGCGGCAATCCGCGCCATCATCGGCGATCGCGTCGGTTATTTTCTCGCTGCCGCATTCCCTGCGATTGTTGCGAATGCTGTTATCGGTCAGAACGGTTTTCTTTCGGCAGCACTGATCGGCGGCACGCTGGCACTGATGGAGCGGAGCCCAATCTGCGCCGGCGCGCTGCTCGGACTGCTCACCTACAAGCCGCATCTTGGAATTTTATTTCCGATCGCGCTGCTGGCGAGCGGCCGCTGGCGGGTGTTCGTCAGTGCCAGTGTCGTCGCGATGCTGATGGCTGCGGCGTCATTGGCGGCGTTCGGCATCAACATCTGGCAAGAGTTTTTGTCCAGTATGGGCTTCACCCTCTACGCCAACGGCATGGCCAACTGGGGCACGTTGCAGTCGGTATTCGGTGTCACTCTTACCCTCGGCGGCAGTGAGAGGCTGGCCTGGACCGTGCAAGTTGTCGTCGCGCTCATCGTTGTGGGCGCCATCGCCATGCTGTGGCGCAGCCGCGCCGCCTACGAACTCAAAGCGGCTGCGCTCGGCGTCGGGACTTTGCTGACCGCCCCGCATCTCCTTGCCTACGACTTGGTGATTCTGGCGGTGCCGCTCGCCTTTCTGTTCCGGCTCGGCAGTGCCGGCGAGTTTCTGGCGTATGAAATGGCGGGCATGGGCTTGGCTTGCCTGTTGATCCTGGTCTTGGCAGTCGTAAATGCACCAGTCGGTTTTGCGGCCGTTCTCGTCGTGGCGGCATTGATCATTAAACGCGCGATGGCGACTGGGAGTGTCGCGATAAGCCTCCCAGAAACTGCGCGGGTCTAGCGCGCCGTTCGCGGCGCCTTCCTCGCTGCGAGTACAGCGCTTAGTTCAACAAAAACTTCAGCACCGTATCGGCGTAAACCTGCGGCTGCTCCAGGTTGGCGATATGCGCCGCCTCGAGTACCGCGATCTCGGCGCCGGGAATGTGCTGTTTGATGAACTCGTTGCCTTCGAGCGGCGTCGCCGGATCGTGCCGGCCGGCGATCACCAAAGTCGGCGCGGTGATTTTCGCCAATAGCGGGCGATGATCCATGTCACGGATCGCTTCGCCGCAGCCGCAGTAGCCGTCGATTTTGGTGGCGAGAAACATTTCGCGCATTTTCGCCATGGCTTGCGGCGCGCGCTCGCGAAAACCCTTGGTGAACCAGCGTTCCATATTGGCGTCGACGATGCCTTCGAGGCCCTTCTCGCGTACCAGCTTGAGCCGACCCTCCCAAACGGACTTGTCGGGGAAGTAGCACGCGGTGTTGGACAAAATGAGCTTGTCGATCCGGTTTGCGGCATTGGCGCCGAGCCATTGCCCGACCATGCCGCCCATCGACAGGCCGCACCAATTGATCTTGGCAATATTGAGCGCATCGAGCATGCCGATCACGTCGCGGCCGAGCCGCTCCATGGTGTAAGCGCCTTTGGGCACGCTCGATTTGCCGTGGCCGCGCCGGTCGTAGCGCACCAGGCGGAAATGCTTGGTCCACGGCGTCACCTGGTCGTCCCACATATGCAGGTTGGTGCCGAGCGAATTCGACAGCATCAGCACCGGCGCGCTGTTCGGGCCCTCCACTTCGACATGGATGACGCAGCCATCGTCGACTTTGATGTCCGGCATTAGTTATTCTCCCGTACTTCGCGGGTTTATTAGCACCCTTTCCAGCCGCCACGCGAGGCGGTAAGCGATAGTACGCGTTCAGCCAGGGAGTGACGCCAATGGCGATGACGATGAATGGCGAGGTCCAGCTCGCCGCCACGCCGGAAACGGTTTGGGAAAAGCTCAACGACCCGGCGACGCTGAAGACCTGCATCCCCGGCTGCGAGCAGCTCGACAAGCTTTCCGACACCGAAATGCAAGCCGTCGCCACGGTCAAGATCGGCCCGGTGAAGGCCAAGTTCAAAGGCAAGGTGACGCTGTCGGATCTCGATCCGCCGCACGGCTATAAGATTTCCGGCCAGGGCGACGGCGGCGTCGCCGGCTTCGCCAAGGGCGGCGCCACCGTGAAGCTCACGCCGAAGGACGGCGGAACGCTGCTCACCTATAACGTCGATGCGCAAATCGGCGGCAAGCTGGCGCAGCTCGGCCAACGCCTGGTCAACGGCGCCGCCAAGAAAGTCGCCGACGATTTTTTCGCGAACTTCGCGGCGGCCGTGAATCCCAAGGCCGCCTAGGCGATGGTCCGCCGGAACAGCCGGCGGACCATCGTCTCAATCGCTTCGCTCAAATCAAGAACACGGATGCCGGCGTCCATCGGAGCCGAGATAAGTTCCTGTTGCCGGGTCGTAGGAATGGAAGCGGGTTGCGCAATTATTGGAACCGACTTCGTTTCCGCCGGAGGGCACCACTTGGCCGTTGCCGTTATATTGCGGCGCGCCACTCGGCTCGGCGGGCATGCCACCGTCATTGATGTTGCGGCCGGTAGATTGTTGCGCGAAAGCAGGGAATGCGGCCACTGCGCTTGCAAGTGCTAGCGCAGTAACGGCTACCGTTATATTCGATCGCATGTATGTCTCCGTTTGTGGGCTTGTTGTCGCCCCGCGGGGTTCGAGCGCGAGCTCCGCGCTTCCTCGGCCGGGCTGCCTAGTTCCCTGCGGCCGTTGCAAGTCAGGTCCGCGTGCCCCGCTGGCATGGACCTAGAGGCACAAAAAACCGGTCGCGGCCTTGCGGAACCGACTTGACCGTTGCCCAGGGTGCGGTTCAGAGTGATTAGCGTTTCGGGTACGAAATCCGGCAAAATCGCCTTGAATTCGTCCCGGACCTGGCCGGCGGGCCAGAACGGCCGGCAAATCGTAACGTTTGACCGGAATTTTGCAGGGGAGGAGTCCCAATGGCCGCTAGCGACACGGCAACCGTCTCGATGACGGTGAACGGCAAACCCATCAGCGCCAACGTCGACCCCCGGACGCTGCTGGTGCAATTACTGCGCGAAAATCTGCGGCTTACCGGCACGCATGTCGGCTGCGACACCTCGCAGTGCGGCGCCTGCGTCGTGCACGTCAACGGCAAGGCAATCAAATCTTGCACCGTGCTGGCGCTGCAGCTCGAAGGCGCCGACGTGCTTACCATCGAAGGCTTGGCGCCGGCGGACGGACCGCTGCATCCGATGCAGGAGGCGTTCCGCGAGAATCATGGCCTGCAATGCGGCTACTGCACGCCGGGAATGATCATGACGGCGGTCGATATTGTGCGGCGTAAGGGCAACGAGCTCGAAGACCGCACCATCCGCGAGGAGCTGGAAGGCAATATCTGCCGCTGCACTGGCTATCATAATATCGTGAAAGCGATTGCCGCCGGCGCGCGCGCGATGCGCGGTAGCGGCGCGACATCAAAAGCCGCCGAATAGGGAGAGCCGAGGAGGAGATTGCCGGCGGGCGATTTCCTTTCCAAGGAGCGAGTTGCCGGAGGGCAATACCATGAGCGGAACCGGTATCGGCGCCGCAGTGCGCCGCAAGGAAGATCAGCGCTTCATCACGGGTAAGGGCCACTACACCGACGACATCAATCGGCCCGGTCAGACTTACGCCTACTTCATTCGCTCGCCGCACGCGCATGCCACGATAAAATCCATCGACGCTAAGGCGGCCTCGGCGATGCCGGGCGTGGTTGCCGTGCTCACCGGCGTCGAGTTCGCCAACGACAAGATCGGCAATCTGATCTGCGGCTGGATGATCCATTCCAAGGACGGCTCGCCGATGAAAATGGCGGCGCATCCGGCGCTCGCCAATGGCAAGGCCTGCCATGTCGGCGATGCGATCGCGGTGGTGCTCGCCGAGACGCTGCCGCAGGCGCGCGATGCGGCTGAGAAAGTCAAAGTCGATTACGCGGTGCTGCCCGCGGTCGCCGATCCCGCGGCGGCGCAAAAGCCCGGCGCGCCGCAAATTCACGACATCGCGCCCAACAACACGATCTATCAGTGGCATCTCGGCGACCCCAAAGCGGTCGATGCCGCATTCAAAGTGGCCAAGCACGTCACCAAGCTCGATATTGTCAACAATCGGCTGGTGCCGAACGCGATCGAACCGCGCGCCGCGATCGGCGATTACGATTCGGGTAGCGGCGCCTTCACGCTGTGGAACACCACGCAAAATCCGCACGTGGCCCGCCTCGTCATTGCCGCCTTCGTCGGCATGGCGCCGGAGCACAAGCTGCGCGTCATCGCGCCCGACGTCGGCGGCGGTTTCGGCTCGAAGATTTTCATCTATCCCGAGGAAGTCGTGGCGCTGTGGGCGTCAAAGCGCGTCGGCCGCCCGGTGAAGTGGGTTTGCGACCGCTCCGAGGCATTCCTCGCCGACGCCCACGGCCGCGATCACGTCACGCATGCCGAAATGGCGTTCGACGCCGACGGCAAGATCGTAGCTTTGCGCGCCAAGACCATCGCCAATCTCGGCGCCTACATGTCGACCTTCTCGTCGTCGGTGCCGACTTATCTTTACGCGACGCTACTATCGGGCCAATACGATATCCCGCAGATCTATTGCGAGGTCGACGCCGTCTACACCAACACCGGTCCGGTCGATGCCTATCGCGGCGCCGGCCGCCCGGAGGCGACATTTGTGGTCGAGCGGCTCATCGAAGTCGGCGCTCGTGAGATGAGCCAAGACCCGGCCGAACTGCGGCGCAAAAACTTCATCAAAACTTTCCCGCACCAGACGCCGGTGATCATGAGCTATGACGTCGGCGACTATAACGCCTCGCTGAAGAAGGCGATGGAGCTTGCCGATTACAAAGGATTTGCCAAGCGCAAGCGCGAGTCCGCGCGCCACGGCAAGCTCCGTGGCATCGGCCTCTCGACTTACATCGAAGCCTGCGGCATCGCGCCGTCGCAAGCCGTGGGCTCGCTCGGCTGTGGCGTTGGCTTATGGGAATCCGCCGAGGTGCGGGTCAATCCGACCGGCTCGGTCGAAGTCCTCACCGGCACCCATGCCCATGGCCAAGGTCACGAGACGACTTTTGCGCAGGTCGTATCCGAGCGGCTCGGCATTCCGATCGACAATATCTCGGTCGTGCATGGCGACACCGACAAGGTGCAGTTCGGCATGGGCACCTATGGCTCGCGTTCCGGCGCGGTCGGCATGTCGGCACTGGTCAAGGCGCTCGACAAGGTCGAGGTCAAAGCCAAGAAGGTGGCCGCGCATCTCCTCGAAGCCGCCGAGGGCGACATCGAGTTCAAGGACGGCAAATTTTCCGTCGCCGGCACCGACAAGTCGGCGGCCTGGGGCGACGTTTCGCTCAACGCCTATATCGCGCACAAATTCTCCGGCGCCGAGCTCGAGCCGGGCCTGAAGGAAGGCGCGTTCTACGATCCGATCAATTTCACCTTTCCGGCCGGCTGCCACATCTGCGAGGTCGAGGTCGACACCGAGACCGGCAATACCGACATCGTGGCCTGGACCGCGGTTGACGATTTCGGCGTGGTGGTCAATCCGATGATCGTCGAGGGTCAGGTTCATGGCGGCATCGCCCAGGGCATCGGCCAGGCACTGTGCGAAGGCGCGGTTTACGACAAGGAGGGCCAGCTCGTGACCGGCTCGTTCATGGACTACGCCATGCCGCGGGCCAATCATTTGCCGACGCTCAAGGTCGATACGACCATGACCAAGTGCCCGTCGAATCCGCTCGGCATCAAGGGTTGCGGCGAAGCCGGCGCCATCGCCGCGCCGGCCGCTGTCATCAACGCCATCACCGATGCGATCGGCACCGAAAATCTCGCTATGCCAGCCACACCGTCGACGGTGTGGGCGGCGCTTCAGAAAACAGCCATGCCGCGCGCGGCATAACGGAGGACTGCGATGTACGCTTTCACTTTTCATCGTCCGCAAACCGTGCGGCAGGCCGCCGGCCTTTTGACCAAGAATGGCGACGCCAAATTGCTCGCTGGCGGCCAGACGCTGCTGCCGACCATGAAGCTGCGGCTCGCCGGGCCGCCCCAGATCGTCGACATGACGCTGATCGAGGGCATGTCCGGCATCGAGCAGAGCGGCCGCACGCTGACCATCGGGGCTATGACGACGCATAACGAGGTCAACACGGCACCCGTGGTGCAGCAGGCCGCGCCGGTGCTGGCGCACCTCGCCGGCCTGATCGGCGATCCGGCGGTGCGCCACCGCGGCACCATCGGCGGCTCGATCGCCAATAATGATCCCAATGCCGACTACCCGGCCGCCTGCCTCGGGCTGGGCGCCACCATCGTCACCAACAAGCGCCGCGTCAAAGCCGACGATTTCTTCACCGGCATGTTCTCGACCGTGCTGGAGCCTTCGGAGATCATCACCAAAGTGATCTTCCCGCTGCCGAAGAAGGCGGCCTACCAGAAATTCCGCAATCAGGCCTCGCGCTTCGCGCTAGTCGGCGTGTTTGTGAGTAAGCGCGGGAGCGATATCCGCGTTGCCGTCACGGGCGCCGGCTCGAACGGTGTGTTCCGGGTGAAGTCGTTCGAAGAGGCGCTGAAAAAGCGCTTCTCGCCGAAATCGCTCGAAGGCATGACCATCCCCGCCGACGGCATGAACTCGGACATCCACGGCAGCGCCGAATACCGCGCCCACCTTGTTGCCGTATTGGCGCGGCGCGCGGTGGCGGAAGCGATCGGCAAGCCGGCCCCTTGATTCCTATTAACGACGTGGTCTCCAGTTCGTCATGCCCGGCCTTGTGCCGGGCATCCACGTCTTTACATGCCGAGAAGGCTTGGATGGCCGGGACAAGCCCGGTTATGACGGGTTAAATTGAGAAGATGAACAAGCCGTCCCCCCGTCCGCTCCCGGTGTCCATTGACGCCACGGTCAACCTCTTGGCCGAGGCCGAATATCTTGCCGACCGCTCGCTCGGCACGGTGCTTTATCTGGCGCTCAAAATGGGCCGGCCGATTTTTCTCGAAGGCGAGGCTGGCGTCGGCAAGACCGAGATCGCCAAGGTGCTGTCCTCGACGCTCGGCCGCCGGCTGATCCGGCTGCAATGCTACGAGGGCCTCGACGTCGCCGCCGCGGTCTATGAGTGGAATTACGCCGCGCAGATGATCGCCATCCGCGTCGCCGAGGCCGAAGGCGAGCGCGACCGCACCAGCCTCGAACACGACGTGTTCTCGGAGCGGTTCTTGATCAAGCGGCCGCTGCTTCAGGCGTTGGAGCCGGATACTGCCGGGGCCCCGGTGCTCTTGATCGACGAGATCGACCGCACCGACGAGGCGTTCGAGGCGTTTTTGCTGGAAGTCCTGGGCGACTTTCAGATCACCATCCCGGAAATGGGTACGGTGAAGGCCGAGCATCCGCCGATCGTGGTCATCACCTCGAACCGCACCCGCGAAGTGCATGATGCGCTCAAGCGGCGCTGCCTTTATCACTGGGTCGGCTATCCCAGCGCCGAACGCGAGCTCGCCATCGTGCGCACCAAGCTGCCCGGCGTGAGCAAAAAACTTTCCGAGCAGGTGGTGGGTTTCGTGCAGGCGCTGCGCAAGCAGGACTTGTTCAAATCGCCCGGCGTTGCCGAGACGCTCGACTGGGCCGCCGCCTTGTCCGAGCTCGACGTTGTCGCGCTCGATCCCGCGACAGTCTCCGACACGCTCGGCGTTTTGCTCAAATATCAGGACGACATCGCCAAGCTCGAAGGCTCGAAGGTCAAGGAGCTGCTTGACGAGGTGAAGTCGGAGCTGCGGGCGGCGGAATAATTCAACGACGGGAGCGGGAATGGCAGAGAGTAACGGCCGCCTCGCCGAAAACGTCCTCTACTTCGCCCGCGCGCTACGCGCGGCCGGCATCCCGGTCGGGCCGGGCGCGGTGCTCGATGCGCTCGAAGCCTTGAAGACCGCCGGCGTCGGCACGCGCGAGGATTTCTACTGGACGCTGCATGCGGTGTTCGTGAAGCGCCACGAGCACACCATCCTGTTCGATCAGGCGTTCCGCATCTTCTTTCGCCGCCGCGGCTATATCGACCAGCTCATCGCGATGATGATGCCGCAGGCGCCGGCGGCGGCGCCGCAAGCGCCGCAGGCCGGCGCAACGCGCGTCCATGAGGCGTTGTATTCCGGCCTCGACGACAAGCTGAAAAAAGAGCGTGAGATCGAGCTCGACGCGCGCTTGACGGTGTCCGATCGCGAGGTGCTGCAAAAAAAGGATTTCGCGCAGATGACCAGCGCCGAGATCGCCGCCGCGAAAGAGGCGATGAAGCGGCTGGTCATGCCGCTTGCCGAAGTGCGCACGCGGCGGCTGGCGCCGCACATGCGCGGTCATCTCATCGACATCCGCCGGACTTTGCGCGCCAGCATGAAAGGCGGCGGCGATTTCATCGATCTGCGCTTCATCGGCCCGAAAACAAAGCCGCCGCCGATCGTGGCGCTGCTCGACATATCCGGCTCGATGAGCCAGTACAGCCGCGTCTTTCTGCATTTTCTCCACGCGCTCACTGATGCGCGCAAGCGCGTCTCGACGTTTTTGTTCGGCACCCGGCTGACCAATGTCACCCGCGCGCTGCGCGAACGCGATCCGGACGATGCTCTGGCGTCTTGCTCGGCGGCGGTGCCGGACTGGTCGGGCGGCACGCGCATCGCCTCGTCGCTGCGCGCCTTCAACAAGCTGTGGGCGCGCCGCGTTCTTACCCAAGGCGCCATCGTCCTTCTCATCACCGATGGGCTCGAGCGCGATGCCGACGATACGCTCGCCTTCGAGATCGACCGGCTGCATCGCTCCTGCCGGCGGCTGATCTGGCTCAATCCGCTCCTGCGCTTCGAGGGCTTCGAGGCGCGCGCCCGCGGCATCAAGACTATGCTGCCGCGTGTCGATGAATTCCGCCCGATCCACAATCTGGAATCGATGGCCGAGCTGGTCGCCGCGCTGACCAAAGGCGGCGGCTCCGCCGATCCGAAAGCGTGGATGCAAAAGGTGGCGTAACGACCTATATAACGTCCGATAGATACGCTATATTCAACTGAATATAACGAGTGGAACGGAGAGGCACATGCTCTCAACCGACAACGACATCCTCAAAGCCGCCGAAGACTGGCGCAAGAAAGGCCGCGACGTCGCGCTCGCCACCGTGGTCGAGACCTGGGGCTCGGCGCCGCGGCCGGTCGGCTCGAACCTCGTGATCGACCAGGAGGGCAACTTCCTCGGCTCGGTGTCCGGCGGCTGCGTCGAAGGCGCCGTCGTCACCGAGGCGCTCGACGTGATCGAGAGCGGCAAGCCGAAAATGCTGGAATTCGGCGTTGCCGACGAGACCGCCTGGAAGGTCGGGCTGTCCTGCGGCGGCACGATCAGAGTGTTTGTCGAGAAGGTGGAGTAGATCGTCGCGCCATGAAACTCGATATCCTCACCGCGCTTAACACCGAACGCGCCGCGCGCCGCGCCGCGATTGTGGTCACCAATGTCGAAAGCGGCCAACAGCGTCTGATCAAGGCCGCCGATATCGCCAAAGATCCGCTGCGGCCGCTGCTCGCCGAACATTTGCGCAGCAGCAAGAGCGGCATGGAAGAGACGGCGGAAGGCAAAGTCTTTCTCACCGTCTATGTGCCGGCGCCGCAGCTTATCATCGCCGGCGCCGTGCATATCAGCCAGGCGCTGGCGCCGATCGGCAAGCTCGTCGGCTACGATGTGACCATCGTCGATCCGCGCACCGCCTTTGCTTCGGCCGAGCGTTTCCCGGACGTCAAAGTGATCGCGGAGTGGCCGGACAAGGCGCTGCCGCCGCTCAATGTCGACCGCTACACCGCCTTCGTGGCGCTCACCCACGATCCGAAGATTGACGATCCGGCGCTGTTGCACGCGCTTGCCCGCGATTGTTTCTACATCGGCGCGCTCGGCTCGCGGAAAACCCACGGCCGCCGCGTCGAGCGGCTCAAGGCGCAAGGCGTCAGCGATGCCGCCATCGCCCGCATTCACGCGCCGATCGGGCTCGATATCGGCGCGGTGTCGCCGGCCGAGATCGCCATTTCCATCATGGCCCAGATTACCGAGCGGCTCCGCGAAGAGGTCGACGCCGAGCCCGCGCCGATCAAAGCCGTGTCATGAAATTCGGTGCGGTGGCGCCCAAGGACGCGCTCGGCGCGACCGCCGTGCATACCATCCGGCAAGACGGCCTGGTACTCAAAAAGGGCACGCTGATCGGCCCCGCCGAAGTCGCGGCGCTGCAGGGCGCCGGCATCAAGGACGTTGTCGTGGCGCGGCTCGAGCCGGGCGACGTCTCCGAAGACGTCGCGGCTGCGGATATCGCCAAAGCGGTGGCGGGTGAGGGCGTGCATGTCGACCGCGCCTTCACCGGCCGTTCCAATCTGTTCGCCCAAACGCCAGGCATTCTGGTCGTCGACAAGGAGTCCATCGACCGGCTCAATCGCGTCGATGAGGCGATCACCTTCGCGACGCTGCCGGCCTACAAGCCGGTGGTTGCCGGCGAGATGATTGCCACGGTGAAAATCATTCCGTTCGCGGTCGCCGGTGCAGCCCGCGATGTCGCGGTCGCCGGCATCAAGAAGCCGCTGCTGCGCGTCGCGCCCTATCGCATCCGCAAAGTGGGCGTGGTGTCGACCGTGCTGCCCGGGCTCGCGACCAAGGTCATCGATAAAACGCTGAAGATCACCGCCGAGCGGCTCGCCCCCGCCGGCGCAGCGATTATCGCCGAGCGCCGCGTGCCGCATGACAGCGCCGCGCTGGCTCGCGCATTGGATGAAGTTCTTAAAGCGGGGTCTGAGCTTGTCATCGTGTTCGGCGCTTCGGCCATTGCCGACCGCCGCGACGTCATCCCGGCGGCGCTGGAAGAGATCGGCGGGTGCATCGAGCATTTCGGCATGCCGGTCGACCCCGGCAATCTGTTGATGATCGGCACCGCTGGTTCCCGCCCGGTGATCGGTGCGCCGGGCTGCGCCCGAAGCCCCAAGGAAAACGGTTTCGATTGGGTGCTCATGCGGTTATTGGCCGGTCTGGCGGTACCGCGCGAGGATATCACCGGGCTCGGCGTCGGCGGTCTGTTGATGGAAATCGTCACCCGGCCGCAACCGCGCGAGGAGCCGGTGCAGAGCGGACGCCCGATCGCCGCGATCGTGCTCGGCGCCGGCCGGTCGAGCCGCATGGGCGGCCCGAACAAGCTCCTCGCCGAGATCGGCGGCAAGCCGCTGGTGCGCATCGTTGTCGAGGCGGCGCTGGCCTCGCGGGCGCGGCCGGTCATCGTGGTCACCGGACATCAGCGCGAGCGGGTCGAGGCGGCGCTTAACGGACTGCCGGTCAGTTTCGCGCACAATCCGCATTTCGCCGAAGGCTTGGGCACCTCGCTCAAAACCGGCATCGCCGCGCTGCCGGCGGACGTCGATGGCGCGATTGTTTGTCTCGGCGACATGCCGCAAGTCGATGCCGGCCTGATCGACCGCCTGATCGGCGCGCTCGATCCTGACAAGGGCGCGCTGGTCGTGGTGCCGACCATCGACGGCAAGCGCGGCAATCCCGTGGTCTGGTCGCGCCGGTTCTTTGGCGACCTGATGACGGTCGAGGGCGACGTCGGCGCGCGCTATCTGATCGGACGCTATCCCGAGGCCGTGGTCGAAGTGCCGCTCGTCGGCAATGCCGCGCTCACCGACGTCGATACGCCGGAAGCGCTTGCCGCGGTGAAAGCCGAGCTGGAACGAACGTAATGCGCCGCCCGCTGTTTCTGCCGACCGCACGCCAGACCAATTGGCTTTTGATCGTCGCCTTTTTGTCGGTCGGCGAGGCGCTCTACATCCGCTACATGGCGATCGAAAATGTAAACATCGAGCTGGCCTGTCAGGCCGGGCTGAACACCTGGCTGTGCACGGCGTTCCGGCTATCGATCGTCTTCTTTAATCACGACGTGTTCGGCGGCGTCGCTTTGGTCGCCGCGCTTCTCAATTTGATCCGGCCCTCGATCGTGTTGACGTCGCTGTCGCTCGCCGCGGCAGGCTTCGGCATCGTTTTGCACAATGCCGAGCTTTCGGCGCTCGCTGCGGGAGTATTGATCCTCAGCCTGGCGCGTCCCGCGCCTGCAACAGAATGATGGCGAGGCCGAGAAATCCGGCGCAGAGCCAGATCGCCTGCCAGTTGGCGAAGGTTTCGTTGAACGCAATATAGCCGGCCGACAAGGCCAGCGCGGCGGCGGCGACGGTTTCCGCTATCGCACCCGCTCCCGCGGACCGCGGCGTCGACAGCATCAGCAGCAAAAAGGGCAGGGCGGCGCCGCTTTGCGGCGCAAAGGGGATGTCGCGGTAACGCGGATCGAAGACAAGGCCGAGCGCCGATTGCACGGAAAGCAAGGTCAGCGCGATCAGGGTGAAACCCAAGGCGAGGCTCAAGCCGTTGTGCGCTCCACCCGAACGCGACAGCAGCGCGGCGAACGTCGGCGTCCTTCGGCCGGCCGCGCAGGCAGCGGCGCAGGCGATCGGCGCCGCCGCCGCCGTTGCGGCGAAGGCGAGTGCGCGCAGCCAGCCGCCGGCCGTGAAGCTGTCGATCGGTATTCTTTCGAGGGTCCAGCCCAACAGCACGGCGGGCACAAAGGTCATTGCCGCGATCCGCAGCCACAACCAGGCCGGCGCAGTCTTGCCGCGGCCGGCGACGGCGGCGCCGGCAAAACCAAAGGCGGCAAGCACAATGCCGGCGAGCGCCTGCATCGGCCAATGCGGATGATCCGATACGCCGCCGTCAAAGCTGAACTTCGGGCCCTGTGTCGTGCGGTCAAAAATCCCCCAGAAACCGCCGGTCGCGCCTTCGAGCTGGCGTTTCCAGGCTTGGTTGAAGGCTTCGATGACGTTGACGCGAAAATTCTCGCGTTGCGCCAGCGCTACGGTTTCTTCGATGACGCGCGCCTGGTTTGCCGGCGATGGCAGCGCGCGCTCGCGCATCCGCCCCGCGCTCGGCCAGCCGACTTCGCCGATCATGATCTCCTTGTTGGGAATGGTGGCGGCGACTTTTTTGCGGATGTCGTCGACGTGCGCGGCGGCTAGCGACGCCGGCAGCGGAAAATCCTCCCAATACGGCAGGATATGAATGGTGACGAAATCGACGAAATTTTGCAGGTCGCTGTAGCGCAGCCAAAATTCCCAGACATCGGCATAAGTGACCGGCTGCGACACCTGCGCCTTGACCTCGCGGATCGCGGATTCAAGGTCCGTCACCGACAGATCGCCGCGCAACAGCACTTCATTGCCGACGATAATGGCGCGAATGACGTCCGGATATTTCTTGGCGAGCGCAATGACGGTGGCAATCTGCTGCTGGTTTTTCGCCGCGTGGTTGGAGAGCCATATGCCCTGCAAAACCTTCATGCCATGGCGTTGCGCGATGCCGGCGATCTGGTCCTGGCCGTACTCGACGGAATAAGTGCGGACGCAGTCGGTGTACCGCGACAACAGCGTCAGATCCTCGTCGATCTGTTTCGCGTCGACGTGGACATTCTCGGCCAGCGGATCCTGCCCGTCGCGAAACGGTCCATAGGACACGCAATAAAGCTTGCCGCCATGGGCGAGCGGGGAGGGCGGCAGATGGATCGGCGCGCCAAGCCACCACCATGCCGCGCCGATGGCGAGCGCCGTGAGCGCAAAATGCGCCAGCGCTGCACTGGTTAACTTGCCGTCGAGAGGGCGGTCCACCGTTTCGCATTAGCCTCGCCGGCGAGTGATGCCAAGCGCGCCGCCGGGCACGCTGGACAAACGAACGCAGTTAGGGTGTTCTCTCGTCGGGTGGTGTCGTGGAGCCATTCGGAGCGGCCGCCGCAATAGCGGCCCAATCTGGTGGCCAAAGAGGCGTCTAACCAG
>Ga0182024_10015791_pt1 | contig 14401 bp, 14 predicted proteins | sample P32metaG_FD_120480 | JGI IMG/M metagenome (GOLD analysis project Ga0182024, IMG submission 120480) | Permafrost microbial communities from Stordalen Mire, Sweden - P3-2 metaG (Illumina Assembly) | ecosystem: Environmental > Terrestrial > Soil > Wetlands > Permafrost | place: Sweden: Stordalen... | reverse complement strand
TCAAGTATTACCAGCTTTCCGCGCCGGGCTGGATGGATACGGTCCGCTTCGAAATCTCCGCGCGAGTTCCGGCGGGAGCGACCAAGGAGCAATTCAATTTGATGTTGCAGAATATGCTCGCCGAGCGATTCAAGCTGACGATTCATCGCGACCAAAAGGAAATGCAGATATATGAAATGGTGGTCGCCAAGGGCGGGATTAAAGTCAATGAATCGGTGCCGGAGCCGCCGAAGGACGGCGTTGCCGATGACCCCGCTCTACTGCTCGGCGGTCGAGGCGGTCGAGGACCGAATGTCGATAAAGATGGCTATCCGGTCATTTCCAAAGGATGCAAGGGATGCATGATCGTGTCGAATGACAAGGCTCGCCTGACGGCGGAGGAAACCACCATGACCGAATTCGCGGACAGGCTGTCGAACCAGCTGGGAAGACTGGTCCACGATGCGACCGGATTGAAAGGGAAATACGATTTCGACCTGACCTGGGGCGAGACGATGCCGGCTCGCGCGGCCGGAACTACGGATGGAAACACTCCATTGAGCGGCACACGCGGGCCCGCCGATTTCAATCAAATGATGATCAGCGCGATTCAATCCGAGTTAGGCTTAAGGCTCGAGTCGAAAAAGGGGCAAGTGGAAATAATTGTCGTCGACCATGCGGAGAAAGTACCGACGGAGAACTGACATGAAGCTAGCCGGTATCATTCTGATCGGATTTGCATGCGGATCGGCGCACGCGCAGACTGCTGACGGGCAGCCGTCGTTCGATGCGGCGTCGATCAAGCCGGCGCCGCCGCCGACCGGAAGAGGCATGCGGGTGATGACGAACGGCGGCCCGGGAAGTAAAGATCCGGGCCTGTACACGTGCGATAACTGTAGTCTCACGCAGCTCGTGACCCAGGCGTACGACATCAAGGGCTATCAGCTTTCCGCGCCGAGTTGGCTCGAAACCGAGAGATTCATCGTCACGGCGAAAATTCCGGACAAGGCTACCAAAGAGCAGTTCAGGCTGATGTTGCAGAATCTTCTCGCCGAGCGATTCAAGCTGGCGATCCATCGCGAAAAAAAGGAAGCGCAGGTTTACGAGCTGGTGGTGGCCAAGGGTGGTCCGAAACTGAAGGAATCGGTGGAGGAGGTTCCCAAGGACGGGGACAACGCTCCGGACGATCCGTCTCCCCTCCCGCCGCTCGGCGGAAGAGGGCGGGGGCCGAATCTGGATAAAGACGGCTATCCGGTGGTTCCGAAGGGGTGCAGCGGTTGCATGATGATCATGAACGGCAAGGCCCGCTTGCACTCGGAAAAGGAAAACATGAAGTACTTCGCGGACACGTTGTCGTATCAGGTTGGCAAGCCGGTGATCGACGCAACCGGATTGAAGGGAAAATACGATATCGACCTGAGCTTCGATGCGAGCGGGATGATGCGGGGCGGCGGGGGGCAGCCTCCCGGGGGTGGTCCTCCGCCGGCGGAGGCGAACACGCCGCTGGGCGCGACGGATGGCGATCTGGGTGTGCCGATCGTGGGCGCGATTCAATCGCAGCTCGGACTGAAGCTCGAAGCCAAGAAGGGGCAAGTGGAGACGATCGTGGTTGATCACATTGAGAAAGTCCCGACGGAGAACTGAATTGAGCTTCGCGGGCGCAGTGCTGATTGTCTTCGGCTGCGGCGCGGCCCACGGCCAGAACGCCGCAACACGGCCGGCATTTGCAGTAGCGTCGATCAAACCTGACAACCACCCTGATAGCGCCGGGATCATCCGGCCCACCCCAGGCGCGCTTACCGCCGAGAATACGGCGCTTTCGAGTTACATCAGATGGGCCTGGAATCTTAAGGGCGATTACCAGATCTGGGTGCCACCGGCTCTCGATACGATTGCGAGGTCGCGTTACGCCATCGCCGCCAAGGCAGACGACCCCGCGCCGGTCGATCAGCTCAGGTTGATGCTTCAGACTCTGCTGGCGGAACGTTTCCATCTGGTGGTCCACTCTGAAACGAGAAATAGCCCGGTATTCGCGCTAGTGGTGGCCAAGGGCGGGCCGAAACAGCTCCACGATCCCGCGCCTGATAACGTGCCGCATATGGATATCGATTCTGCAAGCGCGGACGGAGGACAGCACTGGCGGTTTCATAACGAACCGGTTTCGGCGTTGATCGGAATCATGTCGAACGGGCTCGACCGCCCGATCCTCGACATGACGGGCATCCAGGGTTCATTTGATTTCGACTTCGTCCTGCCAGCGTGGAACCGTGCGGAGGGGCCGTTGGGCGATCACGTGGTGTCGGATGTGTTCCCTGAGGTTCAACGTCAGTTGGGGCTTCGCTTACAAGCGCAGACGGCGCCGATCGATGTCCTCGTCATTGATCGCGCCGAAAAACCGTCCGAGAATTAAACGTGCGATACATTGCCGCGCTCCTGATCTCGATTGCCGTGCTCTTGGCGCAGGACGCCACACATCCAACCTTCGAGGTCGCCTCGATCAAGCCCACCGCCCCCGGCGCGGGCGGCTCGGTGTTGCGCTTCGCTCCCGGCGGCCGGCTCATCATCACGAACATCCCCCTCAAGACAATGATCGCCAGAGCGTTTCGCGTCCTCTTATTTCAGATTTCCGGCGGACCATCCTGGCTCGAGTCGGCGCGATTCGATGTCACCGCTGTCTCCGTGAACGCCAAACAAGACGAAATGCCGGAAATGCTCCAGGCGCTGCTCGCGGATCGTTTCCAATTGGTCGTTCGTCGCGAGACAAGGGAACTCCCGGTCTACGCGCTGACGCTCGCGCGAAGAGACGGGAAGCTCGGGCCGAATCTTACAGCGTCCAAAGCGGGCAGTTGCACTCCTCGCGATCCGGCCAAGCCCGGCCCTCCGAATCCCCAAGACCCATGGGCGCCCGGATGCGGTGGTTGGATTCAGGGCGGCGGGAGGTTTGTGACAAAATCTCTTCCGCTCGCTAACATCCTGCCGATTTTTTCCACCCTGCTCGATCGAAAGGTGGTCGACAAAACCGGCTTGAGTGGCAACTTCGATATCGACATCCAATGGCACGACGACGACGATCCACCCGCGGATTCGGATCCCGACCGTCCTTCGATTTTCACCGCTCTTCAGGAGCAACTTGGTCTGAAGCTCGAATCGCAGAAAGGACCCGTCGAGGTTCTCGTCATCGATCGCGCCGAAAAGCCTTCCGGGAACTGAGCCACCTACTACGCGGGACGCGCGATGTAAACTGCCTGGAGGGAGCTCTCCATGAAACTTCGCCACGTCCTCCTCATTTTGAGCGTCGCGCTATACGCGACGGCCGACGACGGAGCCCGCCTCCTGCGCCTCGATCATTACGTTGAGGTTCGATCCACTGTCCCCGCGATCGCCGGCGAGAGCACGCAGATCTACGTTCGGGAAGTGGTCGAGGCCGGAACGGTATCGCGCGGAGGTCCCGCGCAGGATCGCGTGGCGCTCTTCATCCATGGCGCCGGCACGCCCGCGGAAGTCTCTTTCGACGTTCCCTATCAGGACTACAGTTGGATGGCGTACCTGGCGCATGCCGGGTTCGACGTATTTGCGATGGACATGACGGGTTATGGACGCTCGACGCGGCCGGCCGCGATGAACGATCCCTGCAATCTATCGCGCGCGCAACAGGCGGCGTACGTACCCGCGTTGATTCCCGGGCCCTGCGATCCGAGTTATCCGCACCAGATGACCACGCTCGCTTCCGACTGGGCTGATATCGACGCGGTGGTGAATCACGTGCGCGCACTGCGCCATGTGGAGAAGCTGAATCTGCTGGCGTGGTCGCTCGGTGGACCGCGATCGGGCGGATATGCGGCGCAGCACGCCGATAAAGTCCTGAAGCTGGTCCTGCTGGCGCCCGCCTACAATCGCAGAGCGGCAGCCGATCCACCGGCCCAAATACCCGCGAACGGAGCCGCGATGAACACCCAATCCCGCGACGAATTTATCGCGAATTGGGACCGCCAGGCCGGCTGCCCGGCCCAATATGACGCCGCGGCTATGAGTTCCGTCTGGTCGGAGATGCTGCTTTCCGACACCGTCGGAGCGACGTGGGGAACCGGCGTGCGGCGAGCGCCGCTGGTGACCACCTGGGGATGGACCACCGCCGTGGTTTCGAAGACTCAGATTCCGACTCTGATGATCTCGGGCGCCCACGACAAGCAGGTCAGCCCGGACCGCGTGCGGGAATTGTACGAGGATTGGGGTTCGCCGAAGAAAGTGTTTGTCGATCTGGCGTGCTCCTCGCATAACGCGATGTGGGAAAAGAATCACCTGCTGCTATTCAAAGCCTCCCTCGAATGGCTCACGCACTCTACCGTCGAGGGCAAGCAGGAAGGGGTTCAACGATTGGGTTATTAGCGGAACCTGAAATGCGGCTACGGTCCAGTCTTCGGAGCGGGAGGCTTCGACTCTTTAAATCCCGCGGGAACGTTAAATTTGGACTCGTCCACGGCGCCGCCGAAGTTGCTTAGCTCAGTGGTCAGTTCGGCCAGGATAGCGGGAGCATCTGGATCCTGCTCATCGCCGGATTGCTGGCCGTTCTTCTTATGCGCGAGACTGCCGATCCGGCTCAGCGTTCCCGACACCACGCCTTTTTGCGGAGGAGCTACGTCACCGTTCGGAGCGAGATCGCCGGAACCCGGGCCTCCCATCCGGATCGTGGTCTCGACGGGCATTTCATCGGCTTGAATGATCACTTTGGCGGCTTCCTCAAAACCCGGCAGCAATTCCGGCTTCACCATTCCGATCCCGGACATTCCCAACGCGTAGGTATAACCGAGCTTGGCGGCCAATCTACGGCGAAAATCCGCCACCTCGTCGAAGCCCCGCACGGTCAGTATCCAGGAATCGATGGCGATATTCGCCACGGGTTGCACGCTCGCTCCGCCGGGCGTCATGGTCCCGGTTGTCATCGTGAAAATTTGCTCTCTTGCGGTTAAGACTCCGATGGCCTTGGTGCGGCCGGATTTGGAGGACACCTGAAAGGCCGGTGCGACGGCGTCCTTCATTGCCTTATCCAGAATCTGCTTCATCTGGGCGAAGGTTATCGACGAATAAGTCTTGGTGCCGAGGTTGATCTCGTAGATGGTGTCGTTGTCGAGGTTGAGAATAGTCGTGTGGCCCTTGGTGAGCGTCGCCATCCGGTTGCCCTTGATCAGGTAGGTGGCGACCAGCGGATTCTTCGCGCCCATCGACGGTTCCTTCTCGAGCGCAGCTCTCAGCAGAACACCGGCCGTGATCCGGGTGGTGCTCTGATAGCTCACATCCGCGCAGAGGGTGCCGGAGAATATACCGGCGAGCAGGGTCATAAGGACGGTTCGCATACCACCCGGCTCAATTTTACAACGTCGCGGTTATGCCCGGTATCAGTGAGGAATTCAACTGGTCAGGCGCATGATCAGTTCGCTCAGCACAGCGTCGGCTTTCGCCTCAATCTCCGGCTTGGTCTGATCCTGAATCGGGTGCGGGACGTACACCGCATCGAACTCGGGACGTCCGAGCGCGGCGGCTTGAGCACGCGCGGCGGTCATGAACTCATGGGTCGCCACCGGCACCGCCGGAATCCCCATACCTTCAAGTTTCGACGTATCGTGCAAACTGCACGTTGTGCAGGACCCTCAATCCGCAAGGGCTTCGATCACTGCGTCGGCGCCGCGAATCCTCTCGATGACTTCGGGCGGCGCGGGCTTAGCGAAGGTCGGCTTCATTTCGCGGATCACCTGGGCGACGCGGAATTCGGTTCTAAGCCGGTGCTCGATGCGATCCAGAAAAATGCTCCCGCCGGGTTTGCTGATATCGAGCAGCGCGACGGTCTTGCCTTCGAGCGTTCGAAGTCGCGGCGCGGCGGCGAAGGCCGGCGGAGCAGTCTCATTCAACGGGCTGACGATTCGCATGGACATGGCACCTTTCAAATCGGATACGTTACCATCTGGCTGCCGCGCGGCCCTACCGACCAACTTCCCAGCACCGCCGAGAACTTGCCCGCCGTACCGCCGGCCACCACAATCTTGATCGACTCGGGTGTCCGGAACTTCCGGTAACACGGCTCGCCGTCAATTACGATCTCAGTGTACAGGCTCCGCTGCGCGGCGCCCTCGCCTGAATCGCCATCTTGATAACAACGCAGCGGGATTCCCGTGTTCGCGAACAGGAACTCGCGGACGTCTCGTTTGCTAAAACCGTCGCGATGGATGGTTCGCACGTGTTCCGGGCAGAGGACCACCATGGCCTCGAATCCCGTGCAATTGCGATAGCTCCAGACGGTGGCGAGCGCATAGGTGATCGCCTTCAGCACTCCGCGTGCGGTGCGGGCGTTGTGTTCGCTGACGCCGTGCGGCGGCTCGGCCGCGAACAGCGTTATCGTGCTCTGGTCCCGCGTAAAGCCTTGTTCGGCATGCAGCGGCTCCCACGGATTTTCTTCTTCGTTCTCGGCGATGCAGTACGAAAATTTGCCCGGATTTCCCAGCGCCGACATGTCGATGGTAGTGGGGCGCGCGCCGCCCAGGTTTAAGAGAATCAACTGCAACGCCCGGCCGAGCGTACTGTTGGCGCGAGCCACGTTGCTGAACACATTCTGGCGCGAGTGGAACCCCAATTCCTGACGCACAGGACCGTTTACGAGGATCAGCGGCGCCGCGAAATGTGTGGTCGCCTGCACGCCGTGCGCGTTGAAGCGCTCGTCCGAAACGGCGCGCATCAAAGGGATGAGCACACGCATCATTTCGGGCCGGCAGCCGGCCATCACCGCGTTGGCCGCGATCTTTTCGACGGTCGCTTCGCCGTAACATGGTGGAATTCGCGCGATTACTTCGCGTGGATCACGATCGGCCGCGCGCACCATCGCGTCTACGCGCTCCACCGTCGGCGGCACCACCGGCAGCGCGTCGCCGAACGCGCGATAACAGTATTCGATCGCGTCTTCGCCGTCCGCAAGGTCGGCCACCGAAGCGGCGTGGCCTCGCGTCGAGTGCATATCGAGCGGGGCTGCGGCGGCGTCATCGGTCGAAACCTCCAGATGCCTCGAAGTGCAGCCTGGCTTTGATGCCGGCGCACCGTCATACGGACCGGCGATGGGCGCCTGTCCCACCAGCGCCGCCACTTCGTTCAGCGTGTCTTTGTCGAAGCCCGGTTCCTTTCTGACGATGCGGTTTTGATCGTCAAGAACGTACAGAGTCGGCACGGTGACCACCTCGAAGTGCCTGGAAAGCTCGAATTCAGGATCGCGCTCGACCGGGAAACGGATTTCCATCTGACGCACAAATTCGCGGGTGGCATCCTCGCCGTCCTGCGAAATCGCCGTGACCGGCGCCGGGCCGTCGGCCAACTTGTTCAGGTAGGGCGCGATGAGACGGCAGGTGGGGCAGTCGGTTTGCAGAATCGCGATCACTCGAAGGGCGGGGATAGACACCTTTTCAATTATGCCGGGATTGCTGACGGAACGGATACCTCGAACGAGGCCTGACGATGCGGATATTTGAGGTGCTGGCCTGGCGCCTCGCGGCGCGTTAGGCGCATCAGGGCTGGCGCGGCCGGCGCAAGTGGCGATACAACTCGTAGAGCATCGCGAGCAATACCGCTACGCCGAACGCCAACCGGTATGCATCCTGATATCGCCACGCGGTAGTGCGGACAATCATGTTGCCGACGCGGTAGCTGGTGGTTTGCCGCATCACCGGCAGGAGAGCGATCCCGAGTGCGCCGCCCAGGTAGCCTATCGCGCCGAGAATCGCGTCGATGATCCAGGCGGGTTTGCCGCGTTTGAGAATGCGGTCGACCATTAGCGCCACGAACGCGCCGCTGGCGGCGCCGACGACGAGGCCCAGCAGAATCGCCCGCGGCGTCAGCATGGGGTGAGGGATCACCATCGCGGCTGTCGCAATCGTAGCATAGCCCGGCCCCGATGCTACAATGGCTGCATATCGATGACAACCAGAGAGGCCAGGTAGCTCAGTTGGTAGAGCGCAGCCCTGAAAAGGCTGGCGTCGGCGGTTCGATTCCGTCCCTGGCCACCATGACTTTTCAAAGACTTCCCCCGATTTCTGTGTTTGCCGAGTGTCTGGAATCGCAAGACAACCATCGTTTTTCCATATAGCTGCCGCCATCCCCGGGAGCGGGCGAGTCAAGTCACGATTGGAGTGCCGGTAAGCGAGCCCTAATGCCAGAAACGTCCGCATCAAGCCCGCCCGGGAAATCCAACTGGCTCCAGATGGTCGAGCTCCTGCGGCCGCATTGGGTCGCCTTGAGCTTCGCGATGCTGGCGGTGATCGGCGAAACGTTCACCGATCTCCTCGAACCGTGGCCGCTCAAAATCATCGTCGACAATCTGCTTCAGTCCAAACCATTGCCGCACTGGCTGGCTGGAATCGTAAGCCAGATCGCCGGCGAGAACAAGTTGGCGGTGTTGAACTTCGCGGTGCTGGCGGTGGCCGTGATCGCCATCGTCGGAGCGATCAGCTCCTACACGGAAAAGTATCTCACCACCAGCGTGGGCCAGTGGGTGATGCACGACCTGCGGCGCACGCTGTATCAACATATCCATCACCTGTCCTTGGCGGAACACGATGAAAAGCGAACCGGCGACCTGATCAGCCGCGTCACCAGCGATATTCAAGCGGTTCAGGATTTCATCACCTCGGCGCTGCTCGGCATGTTGGTGAACGTGCTCACGATCGCAGGCATGGCCGCCTGGATGTTCTATCGCAACTGGCGATTTGCGTTGATCGCGCTCTCGATTGTTCCGGCGCTTTTTCTGGTCGTGTTTATCTTTACCAAGCGTATCCGGAAAGCCTCGCGCGCCATGCGGCAGAAGGAGGGTGAGCTGGCGAATATGGTCCAGGAGGTTTTCTCGTCCATCCGCGTGGTCAAGGCTTTCTCCCGGGAGGAGTACGAACAACGCCGCTTTGAAGATCAGAGCCTCGAGAACGTCCAGACGGCGCTGGATGCCCGGTCTGTCAAAGCCAAGTTGTCTCCCATCGTAGAGGTGCTGGCGGCTGTGGGCACCTGCCTGGTCCTGGGATACGGCGCTCGCCTGGCGCTCACCGGCCAACTCACCGCGGGCGATCTGATCCTCTACCTGGCCTATCTGGGCAAGATGTACAAGCCCATGCGGGACCTCTCCAAGATGGGGGACACGGTTTCTAAGGCGGCCGTAAGCTATGAACGCATCCAGGACGTGCTGAACACCGTCAGCAATGTCCGCGATTCAGCGGGTGCGCGCCGCGCCCCGCACTTCAAAGGCAAACTGGAATTCGATCGGGTATCTTTCAGCTACACTCCCGATCATCCGATATTGAATGAAATAAGCTTTGAGATCGAGCCGGGACAGGTGGCCGCGTTCGTGGGTCCCAGCGGGGCGGGCAAGTCGACCATTGTCAGTCTGATTCCGCGCTTCTACGATCCCACTTCAGGCCACGTAAAAATAGACGGGTCCGATGTTCGCCTGTACACGCTTCAGTCCCTGCGTGAGCAGATGAGCTTCGTATTGCAGGATACGGTGCTTTTCCGGGCTCCGGTTTGGCAGAACATCGCCTATGGCAAGCCGGAAGCCCGGCGGGACGAGATTATTCGCGCCGCAGAGATGGCCAACGCGCGTGACTTTATCGAAAAGATGCCCGACGGATTCGACACGATGGTGGGAGAACGGGGAGTCTCGCTTTCGGGCGGCCAGCGCCAGCGCGTCGCGATCGCACGGGCGATTATCCGCAACACTCCGATTCTCCTTCTGGATGAGCCAACCTCGGGCTTGGATGCCGAGTCGGAACAAGTAGTTTTCGAGGCGCTGGGCCGATTGATGGAAGGCAGGACCTGCGTGGTCATCGCCCACCATCTGGCAACCATCCGGCGGGCGGATGTCATTTTCGTGGTTAGGGATTCTCAGATTGCCGAACGCGGGACTCACGCGGAGTTACTCGCGGCCGGCGGCCCCTACTCCGAGCTCTATGCACTCCAGTTCGGGGATGTGGAACAACCCTCGCCCGCCAAGCAATCCACGGACGGTTAGCCGGCGGTTAAAGCGCGGTCAAATCCTTGATGCGTTCCTTGACCATCGCGGCATATCCTTCCACCTCTTCGGGCGAGTATCCTGCAGCCCGAAAACAATCGCGAATTTGTGTATCCGAAAGTTGTTGCAGCAGATGGCCCAACCATTTCGCGTGTTATGCTTCGGCTCCAGTTATGTCGTGTTGATCGGCTCAGATCAAGCGAACACCGGCCAGTGCTGTTGAATCAGGGTGGCCGGTCTTTTTCTTTGCTGAATGAGCAGAACATAAGTTTGCTCCCGCTGGCGTCGCCGTCGGAGTCGGGCTCTCGATTCGAGGCAGGGAACTCGGATACGGCTTGTAGATAAACCCTTTGCCGTTAGCTGCTAGTTATGGTTTCCGCTTTACGGAATTCGGTCTTCCTCGCAGCTTGCCGGCGGCGAATGCACAGTTGGGTGCGACTGGGCAAGCATCGCACTTGGGGTTCGCACTCTTGCAGAGTTGTTGTCCGTGATACTTCAGGAGCAGGTAAGCTCGGGTCCGGGAATCGAATTTCGACGGTAGGCCATCTTCAATCATCTGTTGTGCTTCCCGATAGGTCCTGCCGTAGTTTTCTCGCTCCTGTCCCGCCTGGATGCGGACCAGAACGTGTGGGCAGTTAGATGGGACCGCTGCTACCGGTGAAATCCCCGCAAATAGTAGAACTCGATCCGCCCCCGGATCTGCGATATTCGGGAATTGCTTGAGTGCGCCGCGGGCTTGCGCAACGGACAGACGGTTCAACCCCCCACGCAAATCGCCCCCGTACTGCTTGAGGACCCGCTCCGCAATTTCTTTCAGACGCGTCGCCCTGAGTTCGGGTACCATTCCGCCAGGCTTCAGTGCACTTGCAAGCAGAGCAGGTTTCGCGGCGAGGATCCGCTCCGGATCGGCCCCGATCTGACTCGTTAGCGATTCCCAGCCCTTCGCACACCTCGCGTCACTAGCCGGATATCCGCAGTGCAACCATACCAGGAACAAGTAGGGATCGGTCGGCCACAGCGCCGCTTTCTCGCCATGGGACGCCGCGAGTACATCGAGAAGCTGTGTCAAAGTTATCACGCAAACACGCCGAAACGAGACACAATCACTATAGATCAGAAGCATCGATTCGGGATAGTTTCTGCCTTGTCGCGCGGCGTTTACCGATGGAGTCTCGCTTTCGGGCGGCCAGCGCCAGCGCGTCGCGATCGCACGGGCGATTATCCGCAACACTCCGATTCTCCTTCTGGATTATCCGCAACACTCCGATTCTCCTTCTGGATGAGCCAACCTCGGCTTGAATCCGAGTCGAATAAGTGGTTTTCGAGGCGCTGGCCCGGTTGATGGAAGGCAGGACCTGCGTGGTCATCGCACACCATCTGGCAACCATCCGGCGGGCGGATGTCATTTTCGTGGTGAAGGATTCTCAGATTGCCGAACGCGGGACTCACGCGGAGTTACTCGCGGCCGGCGGCCCCTACTCCGAGCTCTATGCACTCCAGTTCGGGGATGTGGAACAACCCTCGCCCGCTAAGCAATCCACGGACGGTTAGCCGGCGGTTAAAGCGAGGTCAAATCCTTGATGCGTTCCTTGACCATCGCGGCATATCCTTCCACCTCTTCGGGCGAGTATCCCGCAGCCTGAAAACAATCGCGAATTTGTGCATCCGAAAGTTGTTCCAGCAGATGGCCCAACCATTTTGCGTGAGCCACCGGAATATCTTTCACGACGGCTTGCATATGCGTGCGCCTGGCATAGTTGGAAACATCCACCACCGAGAGAACCAGAGGCCGGCTGTTCAGGAAAAAGTCGACATGTTCCCGCGTCACCTTTTGAATGAACTCCGTCCCAACGTAATCGCTCGGATTGCTCTTGGAGCGAGTGATCACATTTCCCGTCTTGCCAAAGCTGGCGCCCAGGTCGCTGACGACGTAGCGGCGGCCGCCGCTCTTCTCGGCGTAAATGGAATTGTTGACCTCTTTCAGATCCCAATTGTTGATCAGCGCCATCATGATTCTTAAACCGTCCAGCTCTTTGGTTCCGACAAAGGGATTTTTGAACCAGCTCCAAGTTCCGCTCTTCTTTTCGCCTTTCAATTTGCGCTCCAGCCGGACGCCGCGCACGACGCCATCGTCCGAGACAAACTGCCGCCCGCGGTCGAGTTTGCCCATCTTTTCCACGCGCAATTCGGGCAGATAGTAATCCTCATCGGTAAAATAGCCTGCGGCCCACACCAGGCGGGTCGCCGCCGTTTCAGACTTGGTCTCTTCGCCGAGCTTGGCTCTCCAGCGGACGCCCTGCTCGTCCACCACGTCGAACTTTGGAGAGGTGCCTTTCTTGTCTTCGCTGACGAACGTGAATTTCCCGGCCGGCGCGTGTTCCTTGCCACCCGGGCCGCCGGTCATATCGAGGGACGCGATGTCACCCCGGTCGTGCCACAGACCGCCCGGTTTGACAGCGGTGCTTGCAGGCGGCGCGTCGAGGCTCTGGGCCTGGGGAGTCTCGGCTTGGGGAGGCTGGTAAGCGCGGGCGGGAAGGGAAATGGCGAGGCCGCCAACCAGGCAGACTGCGTTCAAGACTTGGTTCGTTCGATTCATGGATAACGGATCTCCCTCGAAATGGGAGAGGCACGTCCACAACCGTTAATGTCGATTCCGGATCTCGGCGTGCAACACATTTGCGCCACGTTCATAAGAAGCGCGTAAGGTCTGGAGCGGGTAGGCGATGTCTGCCAGCTCGACCGCTCGCGGTCACATGACCGGGGGTGGTCAACGACGTGTTGCCGGAAAGTTTTGCCGCCGCTGTCGCCGAAGACAATCTGCCGTCCCTTATGGCCGTCTTTCGTAACACTAAGTAAACGCGGTCGATTGTGATTGGCCCGCGCCTTGCTCTCTAGATGAGGAGGGGTACGTTCTGAAGCTATTAGTTCAACCTCGTGACGGCATCGCGCCTCTTCTCGCCGGGATCAAGAGCGCCAAGAAGAGCATTGATATTCTGATCTTCCGGATGGACTGGAAAGAGCTCGAGACCGCCTTGAAGGCTGCTTCGAGCCAGGGCGTCGCCGTACGCGCGCTCATCGCCCACACCAACCGGGGTGGCGAGTCCAAGCTGCGCAATATGGAGACCCGATTTCTCGAGGCTGGCATCACCGTGGGGCGCACGTCCGACGACTTGATTCGTTATCACGGCAAAATGATGATCATCGATCGCCGGACGCTGTTCCTGCTGTCATTCAACTTTGTTCACCTCGATATCGACCATAGCCGCGGTTTCGGCATTATCACCAAAAACGCGAAAGTCGTTCAAGAGGCCGTGAAGCTGTTCGAGGCGGATCTCAACCGGCAGACCTATACGGCGGGTCTCAGCACTTTCGTCGTGAGTCCCGCGAATGCCCGCAAGCAGCTCTCGGATTTCATCAAGCAAGCCCGGACGCAATTGTTGATCTACGACCCGAAAATCGCGGATCGGCAGATCATGCACCTGCTTGAAGACCACGCCAAGGCAGGTCTCGACATCAAGATTATCGGAAGCATCGCCGCCCGGAGCGGAAACCTCCCGGTGTCGCCGCTCACCTGCATGCGTTTGCATACGCGAACCATCATCCGGGATGGGCGCCAGGCCTTCGTGGGTAGCCAAAGCCTCCGGCAACCCGAGTTGGATTTGCGGCGCGAGATCGGAATCGTCGTGCGGGATTCGAATGTGGTGAAAGCGTTGCGCGACACCTTTGAAAAAGACTGGATATCCACCGGTTTCGACGAAGCTCGCGACGCGGTAATCACGGGTGCCGCGGCGCCGCCCGAAACGACCGCGAAAGCTACCCGGGCGCTGGCAAGAGAGATGGCCCCGTTAAGGACGACGCTCAAAAAGGCGATTAAACAGGCGGTCACCAGAGCCGGCAAGGAAGCCGTGGCGCATGGAGAGTTACAATCGACCGTGAAGCATGCCGTAAAAGTCGCCGTGAAAGAAGCCGTCAAGGAAATGGTCCGAGAGGAAGACCGGCGCTGACGGATATATCGGAAAGGCTCCCGTTCATGCCAGATCGATGCTTAGGTGCAGCCGTTCTATTCGCCACCCTGATTGGAGTCGTGCGGATTTCGACAGCGGCCGCCGCTCCCCAGGCGGCGCCCGCGGCCCCGGAGTCGCCGGCCCTCCATCAATTCACACAGAGTGTTCAACAGTACATCAAACTGCAAAAGGCCGTGCCGCGACTGCGGACCACCAAGAAACGCGAAGAGATCGTCGAGCGCAGGGAGGCCCTTCGAGAGAAGATTCGCGAAGCCCGCGCCGGCGCCAAGCAGGGCGACATCTTCACTCCCGAAGCCAGCGAGGAATTTCGGCGAGTGATTCGAAGCACGTTTCAAGGTCCCAAGGCGTCCAACGTCCGCAAGACCATACG
>Ga0182024_10015790_pt1 | contig 14401 bp, 15 predicted proteins | sample P32metaG_FD_120480 | JGI IMG/M metagenome (GOLD analysis project Ga0182024, IMG submission 120480) | Permafrost microbial communities from Stordalen Mire, Sweden - P3-2 metaG (Illumina Assembly) | ecosystem: Environmental > Terrestrial > Soil > Wetlands > Permafrost | place: Sweden: Stordalen... | reverse complement strand
GGGAATTGCAACTGCAACCACGATGCAGGCGCACTGCAGGATTCTCATTATAATAGTGCCCCCCGCTGGCACGGTTTCCCAAACCGTACTTTCCCCAAGCCATACTATGGGTGTTTCGCGGCTTCGTACAATATGGTCGGGTAAATGGGCTGGTAAAGGTTACCGGCCGGATCATTGGATGGGACACTATGAAAAAGCTCACGATTGGCGACGTCACCATTACCAGCATCATCGAACGCGACGGGCCGTGGCGGCGGCCGGAGGAAATGTTCCCCGCCTATACTCCCGAAGTCGGCAAACGCCATCTTGCCGAGCTCGATTCGGAAGTATTCGATCCGGCGTCGGGCAAGATGGTCATCACCTATCAGACCTACGTGGTGCGGACGCCCAAGCACACCATCCTGATCGACACCTGCACCGGCGAGGACAAGGGCTATCCGCCGCCGATGGATTTTCCCAAAAAGCCCTGGCTCGACGGCTTTGCCGCGGCGGGCCTGCGCTTCGAAGATATCGACTACGTGTTCTGCACGCACCTGCATATCGATCACACCGGCTGGAACACGATGCTGCGCAACGGCAAATGGGTGCCGACCTTCCCGAACGCCAAATACATCTTCCACAAAGGCGAATACGCCGCCTGGGAAGACGAATATCGGCGCGGCGGCAATCGGCCGGGCGGCGGCGGCAATGTGTGGGGCTACAATTGCGAGCCGGTGGTCGCGGCCGGCCAGGCGCTGCTGGTCGACGACGATTTCGCGCTCGACGATACGTTCACGCTGACCCCGACGCCGGGCCACTCGCCGTGCCATTGCTGCGTCAATATCCGCTCGCGCGGCCAGCACGCCGTGGTCGTCGGCGACATGATGCATCATGCCTTGCAGTGCCGCGAGCCGGACTGGTCGACGATCTTCGATTGGGATCCGGCGCAGGCCGCGCGGTCGCGCCGAAAATTCTTAAGCGACACCGCCGGAACCGGCACGTTCGTGCTGCCGATCCACTTTCCGCATCCGACCACCGGCCGCATCGAGGCGGACGGCGACCGGTTTCGCTACAAATTCGTTCGTTGAGGACAGGCTCACCGGCTAGGAACCGCGCGCCGGCGCTGGCATAATCGCGATCAAGAACCTGCCGGGAGGTCGTCATGGTGCAAGCCCAGCTCAAAACATCCCAAAAGCGCACGGGGCGCGACTGGCCGTTCCAGGTGAGGCCGCTGCATCCGGTGCTCGGCTGCGAGATTTCCGGCATCACGCTGGAACAGGCGGTTTCGCCGGCGCTGTTCGCCAAAATCTATGAAGCCTTTCTCGACTACCAGCTCATCGTGTTTCACGACGTCGATCTGCCGCCGGCGACGCAGGTCGCCTTCGCGCGCAATTTCGGCGAGGTGCAGATCCACGTGATGAACCAGTATCACGGCTACAAGGACCAGCCGGAAATCTACATGCTGTCCAACCTCGACCGGGACGGCAATCCGAGCGGCAAGCATCCGGACAAGGGCACGCTGTATTGGCACACCGATGGCTCGTGGCGCGAGCGCACCGGGCAGGCGACGATGATGTATTCGGAAATCGTGCCGGAGGCAGGCGGTGAGACCGAATTCGCCGATATGTATTCCGCCTACGATCTGTTGCCCGCCGCGATGAAGGCGCGGATCGAGGGCCGCCGCGCCATCCACAATCTCGACTTTTCGCGCAGCCGCCGCCACGGCGAGGACCCGATGACGGCGGAACAGAAGGCCAAGGTGCCGCCGATCGCACATCCGGTCGTGCGCACCCATCCCGACACCGGACGCAAGGCGATCTTTCTCGGCGATCATGCCGAAGCGATCGAGGGCATGGATTACGACGAAGGCCGCGCGCTGATCGAGGAGATCAACGCCACGATCACGCCGCCGGAGCGCGTTTATTCGCACAGCTGGACGCCGCGCCAGTGCATGGTGTGGGACAACCGCTGCACGCTGCATCGCGCCACCGGCTTCGACGAGGCGCGACTGAAGCGCGTGATGCGCCGCTGCACCATCAACGGCGACAGGCCGTTCTGATGCCGATCAAGTCAAAATATCTGTTCGTCGCCTCAATGGACGTCGATCCCGACAAGGAGGCGCTGTTCAACGAGATCTATGACACCGAGCACGTGCCCAATCTTTTGCAGGTGCCCGGCGTGCATGCGGTGGCGCGGCTGCAGGGCGAGCCGTTCGCCATGAGCATCGGCGGCGAAGAAAAGCGGATCGCGCAGGACGGTCCGCGCTATAGCGCGATCTACGAGATCGACGGCCCGCATGTCCTGACCAGCCGCGAATGGGCGAAGGCGTCCGAAACCGGACGCTGGCCCAAAGAGGTGCGTCCCTTCACCCGCAACCGCCGCCACGCGCTTTATAAGATACGGTAACCATAAAATGGAACCGCGGCGCCACAGAGTGTTCCCGGATTTGCCAGAATCCGCCGCCGGACCGCTCTAATTTTGCCTTCGGCCTGCATTTAACCGGCGTTTAACTGAAACTCTTTTGAATGGCTGCGGAAGGTCCGCGATCCTTCGCGCGATCTTTCGTCGATGGGGAGCTTTCTCGCTTTTTCGCAACCGGCCGGCCGCGACATCATGATCGCGGAAAATGGGATGGCCGCCGGACTCCGCGCGCAGAAGCGATATTCACGCCGGGTACGAGGGGAATGACGTTCAGTAGCGCGTCTTGTTCCGTTTCGGGGGACTACGATCATCGTGACTTGCGACCGAGAGTGCGCCCGCAACGGTTGGTGGGCACTGCCGCTCTGGTCTGCGTCGCGAGCGCTTGCGTCTGGATTCTTGGCGTCAATCTGATCGGCTTCGGAGCTGACAAGGCAATCGATCGCGCCGATGGCGGCGCCGATCCCGTCGACATTGCCGCCACGCGCGGCGACCGGCTCGACGCCGCAACGCCCGCTGCACCGGCTGCGGCGGAGACTTACGCTTTGCTGTTTGATTCTCATTCCCTGGGTTTTGCGCCCGGCGCGTTTGTAAGGAGCGTGCCGCAATCGGCCGTCCAACAAGCGGCGGCCTCGCCCGCGACCACGATCGCCGCAGCACAAAACATCGCGCCGTCGTCGCCGCCGCCGCGCGACGATCGCATCGCGCAGAGCGCCGCGGTGCCGATGCCGCCGCTTTCCTTGGCCCCGCTCCGCAGCGCTGCGGTTCGCGACGGATCCCATGTCGCGCGCGCCGCCGCCGGCGCGCCGGACGAGCAGCCGACATTGTTGGAAAAGCTGTTCGGCAAGCCGTCGCCCAAGCCGTCATCGATGACGCTCGCTTATGCGGCGCCGGACGACAAAGCCATTCTCGGCGATGGGCAGAACGCCGCGGCGGGCCGTTACGACCGCTGGACCGCCGTTTACGACATAACCGCGCATAAGGTTTACCTGCCGGACGGCAGGGAGCTCGAAGCGCATTCGGGCTACGGCAGCAGGCTCGACGATCCGCGCACCGCCAGCGTGCGGGATCTCGGCGTCACGCCTCCCGATATCTACGATCTCGAACCGCGCGAGGCGCTGTTTCACGGCGTGGCGGCGCTCCGCATGATTCCCGTCGATGTCGACAAAGTCTTTGGCCGCAGCGGTATCCTGGCGCACAGCTACATGCTCGGTCCGAACGGCGATTCCAACGGCTGCGTGTCGTTCAAGGACTATGATGCGTTCCTGCATGCGTATCTCAATCACGAGATCAAACGGATCGCGGTGGTCACCCGCCTGGAGTGACGAACTTGTACCGCGCCGCTACTTCTTCTTCAGAAGCGCGTCTCTTTGCTTGATCAAACTTGCAAGCTCTTCGTTTTGTTGCGCGATACGGTCCGCGTTGCGATCTTCATCCGCGGCGCCCGACTCTGCGGCGGCCTGTTCGATCAGTTGCCGGATGTTGTCACGCGTAATGGCGATGCGATCTTCCAGTTCAGGGAGCGAAAGCGTACTGCCGTTGCTCATCATGTTTTCTCCTGGTCGATAAATACGTCAGGCACGGTGCGGGAAGATGGCATACCTGCAACAGTGGAAACAGGGACAAACAATGCCGCGCCTGCGGTTGTGGCGCGCCACCGGCAAGTCCGCTCCGGGTCGGGCGAAAGAGCTTTAAATCCTCGGCTTACGGCTGGGCCGCGCCAGGTCCCGAACTGGGCAGCGTCGAGGAAACGGGTGCCTCGGGCGACTGAGTCATCGTCGTGGACGAGGCCGGCGGGTTGAATGTCGCCGGCGGCGTTGTAGGCGCATTTTCAATCACCGGCGGCGGCGCCGAGGCCGCGGGACTTGCGCCCGTTGCGTGAGACGAAGAATTGCCGCTCTGCGCCTGGGCGCCCGCCAAAGCCACGCAGGTTCCCGCCAAGGCCAAGAAGGAAGCCATGAGAGCCGTCGCCAGCGGCGATCGGCCATGCCGTCTGTTGTCCGATTGAGTATTCATGGGAGCGTTCCCGGATTAGCCGCTATTGGCCTGGAACAACGCGACACCCTCACTCGGGGTTCCGGCTGCTTCATTCCGGGACGACGGTGAAAGCTGCGGGAATGCGAGGCCGCGAGCGGGCTGTCCGCCGAAAATTTCCTCTGTCCTGCGTGGCGTAGACCACCGACACAACAAGCGACACCTGCGATGGTGATGGCGAGTTTTCACGAGGTTCGCCATGATCGAAACGAAACATGCTCTGGAGTGCCTGCGCCTGCAGGCCGACTGTTTGCAACTGTCGAAAGTTGTTCCCAGCCGCGATCTGCGGTCGCATTTCGCTTCCATGGCACAGTTCTGGGGCGCCCTGGCGGCTTCCGGGCCGAGCGCGAATGCCGGCCCGGCAATTTTCAAAGCCGGGATGCAGACACAATGACCGGCAGATCGCGGCACGTTGTTTTGATCGTCGAACATGATGCGCTTTTGCAGTCGCTCACCGCCGATATCATGGCAGGCGCCGGTTTCGTGGCGCTGCAAGCCAGCGATGCCGACGAAGCCATGGCCATTTTGAAATCCCGGGCGGATATTGCTGTGTTGCTCACCAGTATCGCCATGCCAGGCAGCATGGATGGGTTGAGTCTCGCGCACGCGGTGCGCAAGCGCTGGCCGGCCATCAAGATTATCGTCGCATCCGGTCAAGTTCGGCCGGCAGGATATAATTTGCCGAAAGACAGCCGCTTTTTCTCAAAGCCCTATCATGCGCCGACAATGATTTCCGAAATCCGCGCGCTGATCGGCCCGTAGGCCGAAATCGGCCTCATGGGACACGTATTCCTCCAACGCACCAAAGCGTGCGGTTTTGCTCAGACTCGCCGCCAGGAAAGGCGCTGGATTGAGGCAATGGATGCTCGTGTCAACGCCAATGCCGCGACCAAAGCGCGAGGCAATGCGCTGAGCAATCAGTTGCTCGCCGTGTTGGAGCCCGAGAGCCGCAAGCGCATCGATCCCCATCTTGAGCCGGTCACGCTTAAGCTCGGCGCCGTCGTTTGCGAGGCTGGCGGCCTCCTCAAGCACGCCTATTTTCCGCAAGGGGCGGTGCTCTCGCTGTTGACCGTTTTGGAAAACGGCTCGGCCATCGAGACCGCCAATATCGGGCGCGAAGGCGCCTTCGGCCTGTTCGCCGCCATGTACAGCCGGGCCTCCTTTAATCGCTGCATTGTGCAATTGGAGGGCCGCATGGTTCGCTGCCCGATCGGGTTGTTGCAATCCGAATTCAAGACCAGCGAACACGTCCGCAATCTGTTCGTCAGCTATTCGGAGACGCTGCTGTCGCAGGTCCAGCAAACCGTCGCTTGCAATACCGTGCACACGACGGAAGAACGAATGTGCCGTTGGCTGCTGATGATGCATGACCGGGCGGAAGGCGAATTGCTGACCTATACCCACGAGTTCTTGGCGCATATCCTCGGCGCCAATCGCAAGTCGGTGACACTGGCGGCGCAGTCGGTGCAGGCGGCCGGCCTCATCAGCTACAACCGCGGCACGATTCAGGTTCTCAATCGTGCCGGCCTCGAGCGGGCATCGTGCGAGTGCTACGCGATCGTCAAGGAACGGTTCGACGAATTCCTGAAACCCCCGGAGACGGCGGTTCAGGACAGCGTAAAAAGGGCAAGCGCGTAGGGTGGATTAGCCGAGCCGTCCGCCGAAGCGCGAAGGCGTAATTCGCCGCCACTTATGCAAGCTGAATGGATTGAATTGAGGAAGCGCCTCGTAAAGGCGCCGCGAGGTCAAGCGCGTTGGGCCCGATAATTTTTCTGCGGCACGCGTTTGCCCTTTTCCCAGTCGGGGAACAGGAGCTTTCCATCAGAACGCAATTGCGCTGCAATCTTGTTCACATCCGGGAGTCTGACGACGTGGCGCAACAAAACTTCAGGCCACAGTATTTCATACCGAATAGAATTGGGTGTCTTGGGCGTCAGTTCGAGCAACGTCTTGTTTGCTTGTTGACGTTCGTTTTCTAGAAAAGATGTCAACTCATTAGGGCCCATTTCGTACAGCGACTCAAAGAACTCTCCTTGCCCTGTGCTTGTTGCCGCGTGTTTTACCTTGCTCGCGGCACGAGTCCTTGCTTGTTCAGTGAGTGCCTTGACTTGGCAATCGCGAAACACCTCTATGCCATGTTGATTGCGTGTTGCGTAGCATAGGCAATATAGCGGCCGATCTTTCAAAGGACGAAGAATCGTTGTCTCGGCCACATACCGATAGTTTCCCAGGCGCGCCAAACTCTCGGTGAATGCGCCGACCAAAATAGCTTTGCGGTCACTTGAATCTAGTCTGCCGTTTGCCAGCCGCTCCGCTTCCTTTAGCTTTGCTCGCCACTGCCCGTGCGGGATGAGTTCGTCCAAACCGCTGATTATGCCCGGATCATCGATGCTCGCGGCGCGATTAATAAAGTCGAACATAAAATTGAAGATCACTTCGGAGTTAGCCCGAGCCAACATCGGTTCAAGGATTTTGAGCGGAATACGCCAGCCTTTTGGATCAATTAAAAAGAACGCAAATGCATCTTTCGGTATGTGATTCAGGATGTCCGGCATGACTCGTAGGAAGTCAGACGCGTAGGTCTTGATTGCCACATCGGGGTATCTGGCGGGCACCTGTGCCAGGTGCTTGTAGGCCTCCGCGTCACGCTCGACGAGAAATGCCGACATCTTCACCTCACGATGACGCTCCTTCCACGACGCTTTGGCGCGACGCAATGCGTTAAGCGCGATTCCGAACGATGTGTCCTCAAACCTTTCGTTGGCGCTTTGCCAGGGACCGGCAAAGCCATCCACATAAACGATATGAGGATATATGCTCGCCGTCTTGTGGAGGAGCCGTTCGAGATAGCCCTCAAGAAAAACGTGCTTTACGTAGGATTGTTCGCGGCCACGTAGTCGGAAAGGGCAACCATATCATTCAGCAGCCACGGCCATGAGCGCTGGAATTTTTGGAAACTGGCTCCATTCCCGACGATCGAGTTTGCGGCCGCCGGACTTGGGACGCAGTCCTCCCCATTGTTTGAAAAAGAAAGCAACCCGCTTGTCCCGACATTGATCGCGAATACCACGTACCCATTCCCGCTCCATCGGTCGCGCGCCCGGGCCGCTCTCACCACCGACGATGACCCAATCGATTTCGGTAAGATCAAGCTTCCCGACAGGACCGATCAACGGCTCGATTGAAAGAAAGCGGACGCCAGCGGGCGCTTCGCGAAGGTGCCGTATGCGCGATGTTTTCGTGCCGTCCTCAATGGATACACCGAACCACATATGAAGAGGTGCGCGCCGTGTACCGTACCGCTTGCGCAAGAAATCGCGCATCAAGGACGAACGTTTGGTAAGCACTTGAAAAGTATGCCAGGACGCGGCTTCCATTGTATCGAACACACGCGTGATGAATTCCTTTGGAATTTCCTTGTGGAAGAGATCGCTCATCGAGTTCACGAAGATCATGCGTGGCGTTCGCCAGCGAAGCGGCTGGTCAAGCCGCTCCGGCCGGAGCGTCAAGTCGAAACCATTTTCGAACGGGTGCCCGCGCGTTCCCCGAAACCTCTCCGAGAAACGTTCGGCGTAGCAATGGTCACATCCGGCGCTGATCTTCGTGCAGCCGGTGACGGGGTTCCACGTGGCGTCCGTCCATTCAATTGATGTCGAGTCCGCCATATTGGCCTCTTAGAACATAACAAGAACGTTATTATAATATGCTTTGCGGCGTAAAGGGTTAACTTTTTAACGCTCCTAATGAGCGATGTCGCTTAAACGGTGACCACACTTGACACACGTCACCATTTCAGTTACACCCCAAAGAATCTCGCTCATCGAAGGGCGCCTTCGGCCGAGGGTACTCCCGGATGCGGAGCGAGTGCGGTGCCCGCGCGCGGAAGGATACGGTCCGCACCCGGGCGGCTCCGGGCATCATGCTCGCCGGTACTACGGCCGGTGCGTGAGGTGCTGTCACTGGACTGGGACAGGCAGGGGTGGGTAACGCCCACCTAGCGAATGCGTGTTACGCGGCCGCGTCCCAGGAAGCCTGGCCTGGAGTTGAGCCAAAAGGGCCCGGAAGCCCTTCGGCTAGAGCCGTGGTGGAACGCCGACAGGCGAGCGCATCCCGCTGGATGCGCCGCCGTGCTGCAAAGCACGGCATCATTGAGACAATGCGTCTGTCGGCGTTCCGCTTCCCTCTTGCTTGGTGACGAAGCGAATGAGGGAAGAATTCTTGCTCTCCGCGTTCGAGGAGAGAAATTTTGAAAACGACGGTGGCAAAACTCGGACGCGGACCGCGCCGCGAGAACGGTCCTGCTTTTTCGTCATTGCCGGGCTTGACCCGGCAATCCATGCGGCAGGTTGGCTCGCTGAAATCCGCCGTCCGATTTCGGTTGTTGCACTTCAGCATGGACCACCGGGTCAAGCCCGGCGGTGACGAAGGTGGGGGTGGCTGCTCGCAGGGAAGGATGTCGATGAGTAAGAAGGCCAAAAGCATGACGCCCGAGCGCTATGCGGCGCGGTTCAAGGCCGAGAAGGCGCGGCTGCAACGGCACTATTGCACCCACTTCAAATTTTGGCGGGCCTGCCCGTTTCAGCCGTGCCGCAAATCCAGGGCCTGCGTCGGCGATCAGAAGACCTGTTTGAAACGGCATGTCGAGCAGGTCTGACGCGAGCAGCAATGGCGCGCGCGGCAGCAAATCCTGAAGACGACGGCGGCGAGCGCGGGTCCGCCCGAGCGCACGGCGCGCGAGTTTCTTCCGGGAGGCCTTTTGGGGGTGAATTGACAGGACACGCCCAATACCGGCAGGAACACCCATGATCAGCGAACAAAAGATCAGCGAACGAAAGCCGGTCGCTTACGGCGACATGCGCGACTGGATTAAGGCGCTCGATGCCGCCGGGGAGCTTAAGCGCATCGACGCCGAGGTCGACTGGAATATCGAGCTCGGCACCGTGGCGCGGCTGGCGCAGGGCGCGGCCGACGGACCGGCGCTGCTGTTCAACAATATCCGCGACTACGGCGCCAACAGCCGCTGCCGGCAGGTCATGACCGGAACGCTCGCCAGCTATCGGCGGCTCGCCATGCTGATGGGACTGCCGCCGGACACCCATGCTCGCGAACTGGTCAAGCTCGGCCGCACCATCCTGACCGAGGGCATCGCGCCGAAAATCGTCAAGACCGGCCCGGTCAAGGAGAACGTGATCAAGGGCGATGACGTCGATCTCAACGAATTCCCGGTGCCGCAGTGGAATCGCATCGACGGCGGCCGTTACATTCTCACCTATGGTGGAGTTGTCACCAAGGATCCCAATTCCGGCATCATGAATGTCGGCGTCTATCGCGGCATGGTGGCGGGCAAGAATCTCATTCCGATCCTGATGTGGCGGGCGCAGCATATCGGCCATCACGTTACGGCGTGGCAGCAGAAGGGCCACAAGGAAATGCCGATCGCGGTCGCCATCGGCTGGGAGCCGTCGATGGATTTTGTCGGCGGTTCGCCGGTGCCGAAGGATATGTGCGAATACGACGTGATCGGCGCCATCCGCGGCGCGCCGGTCGAGCTGGTGAAATGCGAGACCGTCGATCTGCACGTGCCGGCAACCGCCGAGATCGTCATCGAAGGCTATCTCGGCATCGATCCGGACAGCTACGTGATGGAAGGTCCGTTCGCCGAGTTCACCGGCTATGTCGCCGGCGACCGCTCGCCGAAGCCGGCGATCCGCGTCACCTGCATCACCCACCGCACCGATCCGATCCTGCGCGGCACCATCGAAGGCTCGATGCCGGGCAGCTTTTCGGAGAATGCCGTGTGCTCGTCGATCATGCGCGCGGCGACGGCCTGGAACGTGCTCGACCGCGCCGGCGTGCCGGGCGTCACCGACGTGTGGTGCCCGCCGGTCCAGGCCGGCACCAACATTTTTGTGCAGATCAAGCAAAGTTATCGCAACCAGGCCAAGCAGGTCGCCAACGCACTGTGGGGCTCTTCCGCCGCGCATGTGCGCTACAAGCACGTCACCGTGGTCGACGACGATATCGACATCCACGATTACGCGGCGATCGATTGGGCGATCGCGTATCGCGTCAATGCCGGCGAGGACGACATCGTCATCATGCCGTCGACCTTCGGCTCCGGGCTCGATCCGTCGACGCGGCGGCGCGACCGCAATGTCATGCAATTCGGCACCGGCAAGTGGGCCCGCGTGCTGATCGACGCCACCATCAATCTCGATTACGACCCCGATCCCGATCTCGGCGGCGCGCGCTTCCCGCCGACGGCATGGCCGGCGCCCGACGACATCGCCGCCGCCAAGGCGCGCTGGAGCGAATTCGGGCTCGATAAGAAGAAGCGGTGATCTTCCCCTCTCCCGGAACGGGAGAGGGTGAAGCTCACGCCACCGGCAACAGCGGCCGGCCTTCCGCCACCTGCATGTCGAAGGCGGCAAGCAAAATCGCCGTGCCGGCGTAATTGCCCATCAGCAACACAAGATCGACCAGCTGGTTCGGCGCGAACAATGCCTTGAGCCGCGCAAAAGCCGCCGGCGTGACCTTATGATCGCGCAACGCCTGGCGGCCGAATTCGATGACGGCCGCGTCCATTTCGCTCAAACCGTCGGTGGACTTATGATACTTGATGGCGTCGATCACGACCGCCGGCACGCCGACCTTCAAGGCTTCGGGCTCGTGCGCGGCCCATTCGAACCGGCTGTCCATTTCGCGCGCGACGGTGAGGATCGCGACCTCGCGCAGTTTCGGATCGAACCCGGCGTTAAAGCGCAGATATTGATTGATCGTGTTGTGCGCCTCGACCGTCTTGCTGCTGTAGAGGTGAATGCCCGCCGGGCCGCGCAAGCCGACGATGGTTTTTCCCGGCGTATTGGCGCGGTCGTAAGCGCGCTTGCCGGCGTCGTCCAAATCCTCGCGCTTCGGCAGCGGCAGGCGAAATCCGGAATGCGGATCGATGTCTGACGGCATTTCACTTCCCTCAGTGCATATCTTGTTTCATATCCTGTTTCAGATCTTGTCTTGCGCCGCAAACTTAGCGCACTACGTTCGACGCTGGAATAACGGGAGGACACATGTTCGAAGGTTTTGCGCGAACGGAGATCAAGACCTCGGGCGCGCGCATCGTGACCGTCCATGGCGGCAAAGGTCCGCCGCTTCTGCTGCTGCACGGCAATCCGTTCAGCCATCTGTCATGGCACAAATTCGCGCCCCAGCTCGCGGAAGAATTCACCGTGGTCGCCACCGATCTGCGCGGTTACGGCGATTCCGAAAAGCCGCCCGGCGGCGACGATCATTCCGGCTATTCGTTCCGCGCCATGGCGCAGGACCAGATCGAGGTGATGGCGGCGCTCGGCCATCAGCGCTTTTATGCCGCCGGCCACGATCGCGGCGGACGCGTGCTGCACCGCATGTGCCTCGATCATCCGCAAGCGGTGACGCGCGCCGCCATCCTCGATATCATTCCGCAGCATCATCTGCTCAACAACGTGACGCGCGCCTGGGGCACGTTTTCGTGGCACTGGTTCTTCATGATCCAGCCCTACGATTTCCCCGAGCATTTGATGAGCGCCGATCCGGATTATTTCATCGAGAAGAAACTCGCCAAAACCAAGCAGGGTTTGAGCTTCTTCGATCCGCGCGCGCTCGCCGAATACAAGCGTTATATGCGCAATCCAGAGACCGTTCATGCCATGTGCGAAGATTATCGCGCCACGCAGACCGTCGACCTCGACATGGACACTTTAGATTTCGCGGCGGGGCGGAAAATCGCCTGTCCGGTGCTGCTGCTGTGGGGCGCGACCGGCGGCGTCGGCCGCAACAGCAATCCTGGTCCGGGTGAGATCTGGCAGCGCTACGCCGCCGATATCCGCGGCGCCAAGGCGCTGCCGTGCGGCCACTACCTTTCCGAAGAGGCGCCGCAGGAAACGTATCGGCAATTGCGGGAGTTTTTCGCGCAAAACGAGCAAAATTAGCCGGGTGCGGCGCGATAGGAGCAATCCGCGGCAGCGCCCGGCCGACAGCCCGTCAGACAGGGTGTGGCCAAACATCGCGCAAGCGCAAATGGCTTTGCGCTCTCGCCCCGGCGCGCGACATCTGCTAGTGGGAGCCGGTTCGCGCTGGTGGGGCGGAACGAGTCTGTCTCCATGGATGCGCAAGCAGCCGGACCGGAACGCGGTATGTTGAAGAAACTGCGCGGGACCGCGCATTTTTTCGGCCGCAAGATCGGCTGGAGCCGGATTGGCGTCGCGCTCAGCCTGACCATTATCACGGTCGCGGTGGTGGTGCTTTACCGCATCCTGCGCGACATCGATCCCGACGAGCTGATCGACGCGCTGGAGGCGACCGATTGGCCGACGCTGATCTTCGCCGGACTGTTCGTCGCCGCCGGTTATCTGACGCTGACGTTCTACGACCTGTTCGCGCTGCGCGCGATCGGCCGTTCCGAGGTGCCGTATCGCATCGCCGCACTGGCGGGATTCACCAGCTACGCCATCGGTCACAATGTCGGCGCCAGCGTCTTTTCCGGCGGCGCGGTGCGCTACCGCATCTATTCCAGCTGGGGCCTTTCCGTCATCGAGGTCACCAAGATCTGTTTCATCGCCGGGCTGACATTCTGGCTCGGCAATGCCACCGTGCTGGGCTTAGGCGTTCTCGATGCTCCGCAAGCGGCGCGCGCGCTCGATCAACTGCCGCTGTGGTGCAATCGCGTGCTGGCGCTGGTGATCCTCGCCATGCTCGCCAGTTATGTGGCTTGGGTCTGGGTCAAGCCGCGCGTCATCGGCCGCGAGGGCTGGCAGGTGACGCTGCCCGGCGGCCCATCGACGCTCATTCAGGTCGCGATCGGCATCGTCGATCTGTGCTGCTGCGCCGCCGCCATGTACATGCTGGTGCCGGACGAGCCGAATCTCGGCTTTGCCACGGTGGCCGTGATTTTTGTCGCCGCCACCCTGCTTGGTTTTGCCAGCCACGCGCCCGGCGGCCTCGGCGTGTTCGACGCCACCATGATGGTAGCGCTCTGGCAGTTCGACAAAGAAGACCTGCTGGCCGGCCTGCTGTTATTTCGTCTGCTGTATTACATTATTCCCTTCGTGCTGGCGCTCGGCGTGTTGGGAATTCGCGAGGCCTTGCTCGGCCGCGCCGCGCGTCGCATATCTCGGGCAGCATCGCCGCCGATGAGCACCATCAATGCGCGGATTCGGGAAAAATCGGACATATCGTGACGCGCCGCGAAACGCGGTGCGGGAGAGCTTATGAGCCTGGCCGAAGATCGCGCGCTCACTGCCGCCAGGCGCTGGCGCGGAGGCGGGCTCGTGATCGGCACCGCGGCCATCGTGTTTGCCGTGCTGGCGACGGCCGGGATGCTGCCCATTGTCTATGCCGCCTCGGGCTTCGCGATTGTCGCCGCCGCCGCCGCGCTCGCGGTTCGTTCCAGTAAAGAAGACATTCGCCTCGCCCAGCCAGTCGCCATTTCCGAGCGCGGCGACGATCTGCTGCGCGCCCTTGTCGGCGGCCTGCCGGATCCGGTCGTTGCGCTCGACCGCGACGGCCGCGTGCTGGCGCTCAACGAGCGCGCCCGCGCGCTGGCGCCGGCGCTGCGGCAAGGTGAGCCGGTTTCCTTCGCGCTGCGTATGCCCGACCTGATCGAGGCCATCGGCCGCGCCATGACGGGTGAGGAGCAGCGTGTCGTCTATTTCGAGCGCGTACCGATGGATCGCTGGTACGAAACCGTCGTCATGCCGGTCAAACGCGAGCCGAATGCAACGCGGCCCGATCTCGTGCTGATGACCTTCCACGATCTGACGCCGCTGCGCCGGGTCGAGGAAATGCGCGCCGACTTCGTCGCCAATGCCAGCCACGAACTGCGCACGCCGCTTGCGGCGCTGCTGGGCTTCATCGAGACCTTGCAGGGCTCGGCGCGCGAAGATCCGAAAGCGCGCGAACGCTTCCTCGCCATCATGCAGGAACAGGCGCGGCGCAT
>Ga0182024_10015789_pt1 | contig 14402 bp, 13 predicted proteins | sample P32metaG_FD_120480 | JGI IMG/M metagenome (GOLD analysis project Ga0182024, IMG submission 120480) | Permafrost microbial communities from Stordalen Mire, Sweden - P3-2 metaG (Illumina Assembly) | ecosystem: Environmental > Terrestrial > Soil > Wetlands > Permafrost | place: Sweden: Stordalen... | reverse complement strand
GGTGTTCAAGCCGGCGACTTTGATTTGTTATCGAAGGTCTTCAACTATGCTGTGAGAACAAGCAGAACACCCGTGTTTTCGGGCAACAAAGCTGCATCCTCAAATGAACAAACCCTATCCCAAGAAATTCTAAGCCGAAAGCAGGTATCGGCTGTTTTTGGGCTTCTAACTTCTATAGGGAAAACCCAAAGTCTCCAGACTTTGCCTAACCCAAATACTCCCAACCCATTGGAGTGGTCACGTGCAACAGCTCTTTTCATAGAGATGCTATCGTCTGGTATTGTTCCTTCCAACGACAATCTTCTTCTGATGTTGGATCAATTAGATCAAGCTGGAGAGCAAGTTGCTGAAGCTATTTTTCTTATGAGTGATCCAAAAGTCATCCGCGATTTATGGAAGCAATGTGAAGATTTGCTCAAAGATATCATCCAAGGATTGCCAGATGTATTCTTGGCATCTGCATTATACACGAGCTGTCTAGACAAGCCTATCTTGATCCAGGGCTATGCTTGTCCGCAAATTGAATGTGTTGCCAAGCCTGCCCCAACTTTTTTTCCATATCCGAATCCTCCTTCCAAAGCATTTATGGTGAATGGTGTGGCTTCTTTTGAGACCCCCGGTTATCTCTGGAAAGAAAATCTTCCGCCAAATGTGAAAGATGCAGGAGGTTATTTTTTTCGTATCAATGACGGCAAGAACAATTTTAATCCTGTGAAGACAGCTGTAGAGCTGGGATTAATAGAGATTGTAAGGGTCAATGAGATTGAGGGCGTATCCTTAAACTTGGGAAAGTTTCCTTCAACTGGAAGCTCGGGGAACTTTATTTCAACTGACACAGTCCAAACAGTCGAAATGCGTTTTCTTAAAGAGCCGTTAAATGGGTTTCGTATACCTGGAAAGAGGCACAAGGTTCTCATCCAGGACAGTGCAAAGCCAGGTGATCCGGGTAGAATATATGAATGGGATGAATGGGACTGGAGAGAAAGTATTGCTTCGCTTCAGAATCTTTATGCTGCACAAAAATTGCCTTTTGAACCAAAAGTTTTTCCTGACATATTTGATGATAAGGGCAACTATAAAGCATCTCCGGATAACTGTCTGACCTTTGCTGACTTCTTGACTTATCAATTAAATAATCACTTAGAGTATCGGAAAGCTGAGTTTGTAAGCAATTCTAGTCAACTAGTTAGAGAGAAGAATAAAGAAAAATACGACAGATTTACCGTTTTGTCTTCCTATTTAAATGTCTGTTTAAACATCCATCGGCAAGGTCAGTCCCATCAAGCAAATGATGCGGTTTTAGACATAGTTGCTCCTACAGTTGAGGGTGCAGAGAAAGTGGAAGATAAATTTCAACTCCTTTTAAAGCAGAATCGGAAAGAAAATATTGAAACAACACCTGTCCCAAACTGTCCTCTTCTTAAACGAACTGTGAACAATGTCTTAGGCACTCAAAGCATGGAAGAATTTATCAAAGCAAAAAATCTTGAACTTAGCGGATCAAGCAATTTGGGAAATCAATTGAATCTTCAACAAGATATGATTCGTCGTTGGTCCTTTATTGAAGACGTGCGTCAGCAAGTCATGTCCTGGATTTTGGCTTATGATCTTCCTGCCACCCGTTTTTATGGAATGAAACCTTCTGAACTCTTCCGGCCGTTTCAGGTTGATGAAATGCAAACTTTGCTTCTTCACCATTTGCCCTCATCTTCGGAGTGCACAATTCTCCCTCCCTTTCCTCTTTTTCAGTATGCACCTGAAGAGGGAGAAAAGAAATTGAAGGAACACTTGGCAGTCTATGTCCGAGAATTAAAAAAAGACAACCAACAGGCGCTTGTCCTGATCCAATTAGGTGCAAATCATTATGCTGCACTGTTGCTTCAGAGGAAATTGGGGAAAATCGATGCTAATTATTTTGATGTCACGGAAAAGTCTATTCCTCTCAGTGTTGCAAAGGTTTTGACATCTCTAGGTACTCAACCTATCAAGCTTGCTGATGACACTCCACTGATTGAATACAACAATCCTTTTGCTAGTTCAATGCTCATTGCAACTTTAGAGAAATATATCAAAGATGGTAAGAGTTCTCTACCCGTCAATGCTCTTCTTTCTCTGAGAAAATCAAAAGATTTGCATCTGCTGAGCCAGCGTGCAATAGCAAGAAAAAGCCCAGCGTCTACCTACTTCAATCCCTTAAGGTATAATTTAGGAGGATTGATCAATTTGAAATATTTTCACTCATCCACTGCTACAAGCTTATCTAATAGGGCTTTTTGGGCTGGAAGTCTTGGCTTTTTTGGTGCCGTTTTTGGAGGCTTGATTGGAGAGCTTTTCAAAAAACCAGAGATTGGCGTTGGGACTGGGTTGTTGGGTCTAGGACTAGGTAGTTTGGTCCCAGGTGGGCAAAAGGAGAAAGATTATGCCACATACAAAAATGATGCGACAACTCAATTTCAGGTTAACAACCCTCTTGCTTTGGAATATGCCAATGCGGCTCTTGATATTAAGGAAGAAAATCCATCCGATGGTACGATCAGCAATACGAGAAAAGAGCAGTTAGTGATGCTTTATCGATTAGGCTATTATGATACTTTTTACAAGCAATTAAGCGACAGCCTTGCCAAACAAGCTGATTTAAAAGCAGCCCTGGAAGATCTGGCCCAGTATTTTGAAGAGAATGATTGTTGGGTTCCTGCATTTAACTGTTTCAGGTCTATTTTATTGATAGATCCATCGAATGAAAATATTATTTACAAACATGCAAATTATTTGTTTAACTTTGGTCGTTATGCTGAAATCATCGATTTTATTAATACGAATCAGGGATTCGTTAAGGACCCAGTATTAGCTGTCACAATTAATGAACTAAAGATTAACGCTGAGATTAAATTGAAAAAATCCAAGGCTTGACATGAGCCTATCTGGTATTAGATAAATAATTTAGTTACACTGCATGCGTCTAACAATTAACCAGATAGGTACATGCATGAGTATTGAAGAGTTGAACGATCGCAAGTCGGTCAATATTAGCAATATTGACCGACTTGCGATCGGCCAACCCCAGGGCTTTGGTACGGTCCAAATTCAAAGTTTCAACCCGATGGGAGTATGCCTTAGGTCTTCGATATGGATCGCCTAAGGCGCTGGCCCCCTTATGTTATACTTCTGTTGTTTTTGCTATGGTCTATGATTGGACCATCTGGAAAGATATTCCATCCTTGGCCGCGTTTATTGGAATAATTCTAGTCATTGTGGGAGGCATTATTGCCCTTCTCATTGAGAATCGATCCACCCGAGTCAGCGAAGCTGATTTCAAGTGAAGACTTGTTCTGAAGACGCTGGCCATATACAATGAAGTTATTCCCTCCACGAGGTTTAATATGCACGCTCCTTTAGTAGGTTCTATGAACGCATTTGTGATTGCTTATACGCAGTCGGATTTTTTTGGTAAGCTGATCATCCTGGCGTTGATTGCTTTATCGATGATCTGCTGGATCGTCCTTCTCCACAAGACTTATACCATTAGACAGGTCAATCAACTCTCCGCTGCATTTCAAAAAGCCGTAGCGGAAAGCAAAAATCCTGTGCTGACTTTAGATCTAGCCCAGCTTCCCCAAGCCCGCACTTCTTCGATCCCTCATCCTTTTGCCGACATCTATAGTTCGGTGAAGCAAAAAACCATCGAAGTGCTCAATAAGAACCACTATTTTATTTCTCAAACCAATGGAAAAGCTCCCGTCTATTTAAGCCCGTCTGACTTGGAGTTATTGGAATCACATGTCTCAGCGACCATCTCTACCCAAAATAAAACTTTGGAAAAAAATTTGTTTGTCCTATCGACGATTGTGACACTGGCACCATTCATGGGACTGCTCGGAACAGTCTGGGGGATCTTGATGACCTTCTCAGGACTCCAAGATGGGGGAGCAGTCAGTACGAACACCTCTATATTAGGGGGACTCTCCACTGCTCTTGCAACGACAGTACTTGGACTGCTCATTGCCATCCCCGCTCTGATCGCCTACAACTACTTGAAAAATTCAGTCCGCAACTACGCCTCCGATATGGACGGTTTTTTAACGCTGCTCCTCTCTAACATTGAACTGCAATATCGCAAAGTTGAATGAGAAAAAGCCGTACAGTACCCACCGAGCATGAAGAGGCCACCATCAATTTGACGCCGCTCATCGACGTCGTTTTTGTGGTACTCATCATCTTTATCTTGATTGCTCCGATGCTGGAACTCGACAGGGTCGAACTGGCAAGCGCCGCTGCCACTCCTAATAAACAGGCGGCCAACTCTGAAAACAGTTCCCTCACTATCCATGTCCATCCTGACAATACGATCTGGTTTCATGGAAAATGCGTCACGGCCGACCAATTGACAGACCTGTTGAAAGAGGCCCGCAAACATGGCAACCATCGGATCCCCCAGCTATTTCAAGATAAGCGCGCCTGCTTTGGAACCTATCAAAATGTAAAAAATGCCGTTGAAATGGCAGGATTTGAACAAGTTGATGTTATCTTGAAACCCAGTTAACTGAATGCAAAAGAAAATCGCTCTATTTGTCGCTTCAGTTCACCTCATCATGATCTTTGTGCTCTGTTTTTCTCCGGTCAAAAAAAACCTAACACCGAAAAAACATATTGCTGTCCGCACAATCCAGCCAAAAGCCCAGTCTAAGACAAGAACAGCGGCTACTGCGGCGCCCCGCGCCATAAAAAAAGCAGCCGCCTCAGAATCAGGAGCAGCCCCAAAACCAAAAGCGGCTCCTAAAAAAGAGGCAAAAGCAAAAACTCCACAAACAGCTGCCGCCAAACAACCGCCTGTGAAATCCAAACCGATCCAGCAAAAAAAACCTGCGATGGTCGAGAAAGGAAAACCAAAGAAGCCCAAAGCTAAGGCTCCGGACAAAGTTTGGAAAGAAATTGATGAAGCTCTCGCAAAAATTGATGACAAAGTATATTCTAAGTCGCAGTCAAAATTGGACGTACCTCAAATGAAGGGGTCATCTTCTTCGAAAATTCCTTTTCCTGACTTGGGGGAAATAGAAGAAGAGGGAACGGATGAAGAGAGCTTGGTCTCATTTCTTCATACCTCCTTGAACCTTCCGGAATTTGGCGAGGTCAAAATCCAATTGACTGTAAAAAAAGACGGAAGCGTGGGGCGCCTAGTTGTTTTGGAAGCTCAGAATCAAAAAAATAAAGCTTACCTTGAAAAACATCTGCCGCTCTTGAGGTTTCCATTGATATTAGATAAAGAAAAAACCTTTACTTTTACATTTTGCAATGAAATTTAAAGCCTTATGCCTATGTCTTTTTCTGGTTGGTGCAGTTTTTGCAGATGAAGAAATCCGCATTTATTTGAGCACCACAAGTCCTTTGGAACCTGTCTATATCGGCAAGCTTCAGAGCGCAGACAGCTCCCTCGATCCCGATTATCTTGAGAAGCTGGAATCTATCCTCAATTTTGATTTTAGCCATAACGGTTCTACCAAAGTCCTTCCTACGAATGAGGTGCGGGAAAAAACTTTATCCCAAGCAACTCCTGCCCTTCGATATAACTCTACGACATGGAAAGGCTGGGGTGTCGTGCATGTTCTTAAAGGGGAAGTCCGCAACAAGTCGCTGACCTTGTCCGCCTTTACTTCCCAAACAGGTTCTTTGAAGCAATTTCCTGAAATCCCCCTCTCCGGAAATCTTGCAAAGGACAGAGTGCAAATCCATCGCCTGGCTGATGCGATTTATAAAACAATCTATGGACAGTCCGGCGTTGCAAGTACCCGTATCCTTTACGCAGCTAAACAAAAAAATCAAGACAAGTGGATCTCTGAAATTTGGTCCTGCGACTGGGACGGCGGCAACCCTAAACAATTGACGCGCGAGGGAAGCTATTGCATTACGCCTGTCTTTATCCCTTCCAGCGCTAAATACACCAATGACAGATTCCTTTATGTCTCTTATAAAGCGGGGCAGCCGAAAGTTTTTATCTCCTCCTTTAATGAAGGCACAGGCAAACGTCTGATTGATTTACGCGGCAACCAGCTACTGCCGGCGATTTCTCGCCAGCGCGATAAGATCGCCTTCATCTGCGATGCGTCAGGAAAAGTCGATGGGAGGACAGATCTCTTTTTACAAGAGTTCCATCCTGAAAAAGGCGAGACGGGAAAACCGGTCCAGCTTTTTTCGTATCCCCGTTCTACACAAGCTTCTCCGACGTTTAGTCCCGACGGATCCAAGCTTGCTTTTGTCTCCGATAAAGACGGAGCGCCAAGGATTTACGTCATTTCTGCGACCTTCACATCAAAACGTCCAACCCCTGTCCTAATTACAAAACAAAACCATGAAAATTCATGCCCGTCATGGTCTCCTGATGGAAAGAAATTAGCCTATAGTGCTAAAACGAAGGGAACAAGGCAGATTTGGATTTACGACTTCGAGAGCAAGGAAGAGTGGCAGCTGACGGATGGAGCCGGGAATAAAGAAAATCCTTCTTGGGCCCCGGATAGCAAACATCTCGTCTTTAACTCGACGGATGGCCATATATCAGAATTATATATAGTGAATTTAAACCAGCCCGACGTGGTGAAAATTTCTCAAGGCTCAGGAATTAAACATTATCCGGCATGGGCAGGATGAACAAGTTAATTTAAGGATGTGCATATGAAAAAATCAATTGGACAGGTGTTTTTCTGGAGCTTTTTCGCACTGCTGGCCACTGGATGTTCACAAAGATCAGGCAACATGTGGGATGATAACCAAACAACAGGCGATAGATACAAATATAGCGACAAGAACCCTTCTTCCATGCGGGATAAAAGGCCGTTTTGGATTTACAACTTCGAGAGCAAGGAAGAGCGGCAGCTGACAGATGGAACCGGGAATAAAGAAAATCCTTCTTGGGTCCCGGACAGCAAACATCTCGTCTTTAACTCGACGGATGCCATATATCAGAATTTTATATAGTGAACTTAAACCAGCCCGACGTGGTGAAAATTTCTCAAGGCGCAGGAATTAAACATTATCGGCATGGGCAGGATGAACAAGTTAATTTAACAAGGATATGCATATGAAAAAATCAATTAGACAAGTGTGCTTCTGGAGCTTTTGCGCACTGCTGGCCACCGGATGTCAACAAAGATCAGGCAGCATTTGGGATGACAACCAAACAGTAGGCGATAAATACAAATATAGCGACCAGAACTCTTCTTCCCTGTGGGAAACCAATTCAAGCAAGGGGAGCGGACTCGCAGGCCCTGTTGAGGAAGAATTTATTCCTCTCGATGAACAAGACTTGAAAACGCAATTTACCGACAGATCGGTACCCCAGCCGAGCCGCGACCTGGGCGAAGGCGGAATTCCATCCGCAGATCAGTTTGGCAATCCAACAGGAACGCTGGCCTCTATTTTCAGCCCTGTTTTTTTCAATACCGATGAACATAGTGTTAAAGGTAAAGAATACTTAGAGTCGATCCGCCGGATGGCCTCTTATATGAAGGCACATCCCAGTACCTATGTGATCGTTGAAGGGTATTGCGATCAACGCGGTCCCGAAGCATACAACCTCGCATTGGGGACCAAGCGCGCTAACTTCGTCCGCTCGCTCCTGGTTAAAGAGGGAGTTAATCCAGATCAACTCCATACCATCTCTTACGGAAAAGAGAAACCTTTTGACCCGTCCCAGAACCCCGACGCGTGGGCTAAAAATCGCCGCGCTCATTTCCGCGTCCACGATAAAAAATGAAATCAAAACTTGTTCTCATTTTTCTGTGCACTCCCCTCATTTGGGGGTGCACTTCCACTCTCACAGCGCTTCGAGGCAATCAAGATCATCATCTTTTTGAAGAAATGAAAACAGAAATTGCCGATCTCAAACATGAATTACATGGCACTGAAGTCGAACTAAAGCTGCTGGAAGAAAAATTTGAGAGCCGCGAAACTGAAACCGTTTCTCCTAAAGGCGATGTAGCTGCCCTGCAGCGTAAGATCGCGCTTTTAGAGAAAACGATTGATAAAATGGGCGCAGAACTTCGATCTCTCATGACCTATGCCAATCAAACGACAACGTCGCTCTCCCAATATCGGGATCAAATCCAAGAGATCGACCGTAAACTTGGAGAGGTCGGCAAACTCAGATCGACGCTGTCGCAAATTTCAAAAAATCATTCCGTTTCCGAAGATACACCCTCAGAATCTTCAAAAAATTATCGGGTCAAGTCGGGAGATTCTCTAGAAAAAATAGCACGCAAGTTTCATGTCTCCATTGAAACTTTAAAACGGGAAAATCATCTCTCAACCGATAAAATTGTGGTGGGACAAGAACTGATTATTTCCAGTGCTGATCCATGAGTATAGATCCCCGTATTGATTCAAGGGCCGCTATCGGCATTTTTGATTCGGGATTTGGAGGCCTCACCGTAATGAAGGCCGTCCAAAAGTTGCTTCCCCATGAAAACATCATCTATTTCGGAGACACCGCCCGGCTTCCTTATGGCACTAAAAGCCGTGAGACCATTCTCCGATATTCCATGGAAAACGCCTCTTTCCTCATTCAACAAGGCATCAAAGTTTTAGTTGTTGCTTGCCATACCGCTTGTTCTTTTGCACTGGAAGAGCTGCAGCAGAAGTTCGACCTTCCCATCATCGGCGTGACAACATCGATGATCGAGCAAATCGGACAACTCTCCCCTCGAGGGAAAATTGCCGTCTTAGGAACCCACGGGACCATAGGCTCAGGGGCTTATCAAAATGCAATCAAAAAATTACTCCCAAAAGCCGAGATTTCTCCGATCGCATGCCAGCTGCTGGTCCATCTTGTCGAAGAGGGGTATATAGATCACCCGATCACGGCAATGGCTATCTTCGAATATCTCCACTCTTTGAAAAATAAAGATATCGATACGATCATCCTGGGCTGCACCCACTTTCCTCTGCTGATAAAGCAAATTCAGCAATCCGTCGGCCCTCGTGTGCAAGTCATTGATCCGGCACAATTCTGCGCCGCCTCGCTTCAAAAGCTGCTTAAGGCACGCCAGCTTATCAATCCCGATAAGGGATTGCCCAGCACACAATTTTTTGTTTCCGACGATCCGGAAAAATTCCGCATTTTGGGAAACACCTTCCTTGGCCACCCTCTGCCAGAGGTCACTTCTCTTAAAAATATTAACTATGTTTTTGAAATTTAAAAAAAAAGCGTGAATTTTTTTTATACACCTGATTAAATTCTCTCTTTCGGAGGAATACAATGACCCATAAGAAAAGAATTTTACTCATCGAAGATGAAGAGGATATTGCAGCTCTCATCAAACTTCAGGCCGAGCTCTCAGGCTACAAAATGCATGTGGAGGTAGACGGGCTGAATGGCTATCGAGCCATTGAGCGTGAGAAACCCGACCTCGTCATTTTAGATATCATGCTTCCAGGTCAAAATGGTTTTGACATTTGCCGCAAAATGAAAAACAACCCTGATCTGAAAATATCCCTGTGATTGTCCTTTCAGCCAAAGGGGATGAGATCGATGTGATCTTGGGCCTCGAGCTCGGAGCCGACGACTATGTCGCTAAACCCTTTTCTCCCAAAGTCCTTTTCTCTCGTATCAAGGCAGTTCTTCGCCGTGGAAAAGAACCTGAGAAAACGCCTAAAGTCCTTTCCTTTGGCGATTTCACTTTAGAAGTCGACCGATACCTTTTGCGCAAATTGGATAAAATCATCGCCATCACCCTTTCCGAGTTCGGCATCCTCAAAAGACTTCTGTCTAATCGCGGCAAAGTGCTCACCCGCAACCAACTCTTAGACGACATCCATAATGATGATGCGTTTATTGTCGATCGCAATATCGATGTGCACATCGCATCGCTGAGAAAAAAGCTAGGACCTCATTTCGATTGGATCGAAACCGTGCGCGGCGTCGGCTACCGTTTTAGAGAAGAGCCAGTAGCAGCCCAAAAAGAAATGGCAAGAAAGTAATAGGCGTACTCAAAAGTTTTCAATTTACTTGGGTATAAGAAGCTGATATTGATAGGCGAATGCACCGTCGCCGAAGTATCATTCCTGTCCTTCTCACCTATTTTATTGATCACTTTGGATTTGCGATCGTCTTTCTTCTCTTTGGCCCTCTAGTCCTAGATCAAAATTTTCTTATTCCCATTTCTGAGCCAGAACGACCTCTTCTGGCTCTTTTTGCCCTCTTGATTTTTCCTCTCGCACAATCAATGGGCGCTCCTATTTTCGGCTCCCTCTCCGATAGGATCGGCCGTAAAAAAACATTTCTTATTTCCATTGCCGGAACGATCGTAGGAAATGCTCTCATGGGACTCGCCCTTCATCGGGGGATTTTTTCATGGCTGCTCACAGGACGGCTGCTGGCAGGATTTTTTGCCGGAAATTTGACCCTCTGTTTGGCATCACTGACCGACATGTCCCAAAACGAAAAACATAAAGTGCATAATTTCAGTTTGCTGGCGGCCGTCGGAGGGATCAGCTATATCTGCGCCATTGTTTCAGGAGACCTTTTTGCTAAACTCACTCCGAGCTTCCCTTTTTGGATTGCTTCAATCCTAGGTGTGATCAATATAACCTTACTGCTTATCCTCTTCCAAGAAACTCATCATATAAAGTCCACGGCACCGTTTGGTTTTTGGAAAATTCTGCGGGCTTTCCGCCGGCTTTTTAACTGTCGGGAATTGAATCTTCTCTATGTATGTTTTTTCTTCTTCATGATGACTTGGGTTCCCTCGCTCCAATTTCTTCCTCAGCTGCTTGAGAGCCGCTTTCTATTTTCAGATCAAGAGATCTTCATCTTTCTGACAATCCTAGGGGTCCTATGGTCGGTTTCTAATTGGCTTTTGAGCCGCTATGCTCCATTATTTTCTTCCCGTGTGCTTTTCCGGCTCCTTTTACTCCTGGCCTGTTTCTTGGTTTTTGCCGGAGCCTTGCCGACCCCTTCTTTTTTTGTCACAGCTTTTTTAATCACGAATATCTGCGCAGCTTTAATATGGACTTATCTTTTTGTCGGAATTTCCAACCAAGCCTCTCTTGCTATTCAAGGAGAGGTCCTGGGAGTGAGCCAAGCGATAGGTTCGATCGCTGTTTTGATGGGTCTGGGCCTCAAGCGGTACCTGACTTCTTTTTTTCCCGATCAATATTATATTTTCGCTGCCGGGATGATATTCCTTGCGACCCTTGCCTCAGGGCTCTCTCATGTCAAAAAAAGAATTGATTAGCCCAAGTCTTAAAAAGATAACAAATAGCTTTGCTGCGGCTTTGCCATATTAATCCTCTCTTGTCGTCCATGAACCTATCCCACTAAACTCTCTCCATGAGCTTTCCGACAATTTTCGCTCTAAATCGAATTATTGACTATGACCCATATTAAAAAATATGGGTCATAGTCAATAATTCGATTTAGAGCTGAAAAGTGCGAAAAGATCATGTGAGAATTTAGTGGGATAGGTTCATAGTTTTACTATGGACTCCTCGCTCGGACCGCTTCGCTTTAATCTGGCTTTTCCTCGCTGCGCGCTTTGTTATCTTTTTAAGACTTGGGTTAATAACTCTTGCCTCTTGTTGATTTTTTTTGTAGAAAGGAAGAACGATGCATCGACAAATCTTAATCCTGCTCACTTTTATCGGCACCGTCCTGGGCGCCCCTTTGGACGAATCGGACCGCAGCTCACTTGAAAAACAAAGCCCCCGGACCTTAAAAAGAATCGATAATGGAGAACAGCTCTCGACCGACGACATCAAAAAAATGTCCCGCGCCGGCATCAGCGACGAAGCGATCATGGGCCAAATCGATGCGACAAATAGTATTTTTTATCTCAGTTCAGCTGATATCGTCGACTTGAAGAAATCGGGTGTCTCTCAACGAGTCATCAACTACATGATCCAAACCGGGAATCAATGAACCACATGGATAGGTTCATAATTGACTTTTTTATCATATAACCACCATTATCTCGCTAACAACCCATGACTGCATATACTTATAATAGACAAAAAGTCAGCACTTTACCTCATGAAGGAGTCGTCAAGCAGGTTGAACAGACCGTTGGACACTTTAGGTATTTGACCAGGCGGTATGCTTTTTTTCATATCCTGTTCTTTTCCTTTTTTCTATGTGAGCTGATCGCACTCCTCCTCTTTCTTCCGTTCCTTGCCAAGAGCTTTTTGCTCGCAGCCATGGTCGCGGCGACATTTTTAACAGCGTTTTCATACTTCGTCTTAAGGTTTTACTTTCAAACAAAAAAACCTGAACAGTTCCTTATCCTTCGCGATAGTTTTGTCCAAAGCTGCCAGCAGCTGTTTTCCATGACCACTGATTTAATTGAATCCCGCCGAGGGTTTTTGCATGCCATTTACCAGCTCATTCACACTTTAGAGGGACAAGAATATCAATATTACCGCATCCCTAATGCTATGGAGGCATTAGCACCTTTAGTCCAAAAATTCAGCGTCTGGTGCCACTGGGGCGATGTTCATCTGATGAAAGAACTCCTGCATACGTATTGCCTCCGCACCCAATTAGAATGGGTTAAGACCCATCCCACGGAGTTGGAGCTTCATCGAGCGATTGCAAACGGCTATATCGCCCTCTATAAAATATATCAAGATCCTGCGAAGCAAGGGAAACCGGCCTATTCTTTTATTGCTAAAGAATATGCTTCCCAAGAGATGGTCCAAAAATTTCAAAAGACCGCTCAATGCGCTCTGGAAGAACTTAAAATCATTCTTCATTATATTTCCCATGACACGTGGGCGCTGTCTCAGCTGGCACTCATTTATCACGATTTAGACCAAAAGGAAGAAGAGCGAAAGACATACGAAACCCTGCTGCAGCACTCTCCCCAAGAAAGAGAAGCCCGTTACAGGTTGGGAATCCTTTATTTTCAGCTGGGATTCATGGCGCATGGCCTTAAAGTCTATGAAGACCTGCGCAAGATGAACGATCCTCAGTCAGATGAGCTGATCCGCCACTACGATATCTTTCATTCCCAAGAGATATGATGAACCTATCCTAATAAATCTCATCCTGATCTTTTCGCACTTTTCAGCTCTAAATCAAACAATTTATCATGGCCCATATTTTTTAATATGAGTCATGATGAAGTGTTTGATTTGGAGAGAAAATTGTCGAAAAGCTCATTGAGAGATTTGTTAGGATAGGTTCATAGAACCTATCCGGTTAGGGTTTTCCAATCGAGAGTGGCCACCAGAATGCCTAAAACACAAAGGGAATTGGCCTTCCAATTAACCTTTTCTTTGTAGAGCCATTGGCCCCAAATATTGCAGAGGATAATAATCGTCACGGCAAACAGAGGATAAATGACGGCATGCTCGACAGGAGTAGAGACCTCCGTCGCCCGGATCATGAAGAAAGTTCCAACGCCGTTGGCAACGCCTCCCAAAATTCCGTAAAGAACTTCTCCCTTTTTAGGGATTCGTTTTTCAGCCACCGCATAGATGGCAGTCTGGATCAAAAAGGCCACGCAGAAGACCATCGGCATGAACCATTGGCATTTTGCATCGTCCATATCGAAGGAGAGGAAAAGGCCATTTTCTCCAGGGAAATTGATAAAGAGGGCCCTCCAGCTTAAGAAGACCAGAAATAGAACATGGAGGAAAAAAGCTGCGGTCACAAACATGACCCAACTTGACTTCTGCTGGCTACGAGAAGTCGCCCATCCTGCCCAAAAAAGACCGGCAACCACGACCAACGATCCAATCCCGTTCCACATCGTATATTGATAGCCGAAAGAGGCTCCGAAAAATAACACCATCAGGATAGAGGGCATGACAGTGGAAGCGTTCAATGCGGCAAACGTCAGTCCCGGCGGGCCTGTCTCCAAGGAGCGGCCGAGCGACGCCATCATCAAGGCCAGCACAACTCCGCCTGCAATTGAGAACCCTGCCATGCAGTTGCTCCAATGGTAATCGCCGCTGCGGACCGGGTTCAATAAGATGGCAACCAGAAAGACAATGAAAAGCTGGATCATCAGAAAACCCTTGGTCGTTCCACCGGAATCGATGCTCCGCCGCATACAATAGTTGGAAAGGGCTACGAATAACGCAGCTATCAGAATCAATTGTATCCCCATCATGCAAAATCTCCTTGCTAAGAGTCTGTCGTTGATTTTTTTAGTGCGGAATCGAAAAAGAAATCTATTCCCCAATTTAAAAAAATCAACGACAGACTCTTAGCAATCGTAATCAATTAGGACAATTTTTGAGGACAAAAAAAGGCTTTGTCTGTTCAATATAGGAATATTAGCATCAAAGGTGAAGTATGGTTAACATTTTAATCTCGACGTGTCTCTTTCTTCTCGCCGCACAGGGAACGCTTGTCGCAGCAGAAAAACTCTCGCAACAAGAAACCTTTTTCTTACGACGCATGACGGAATTTT
>Ga0182024_10015788_pt1 | contig 14403 bp, 13 predicted proteins | sample P32metaG_FD_120480 | JGI IMG/M metagenome (GOLD analysis project Ga0182024, IMG submission 120480) | Permafrost microbial communities from Stordalen Mire, Sweden - P3-2 metaG (Illumina Assembly) | ecosystem: Environmental > Terrestrial > Soil > Wetlands > Permafrost | place: Sweden: Stordalen... | reverse complement strand
GTGGCATCGCCGCTGGGATCGGCAACGTCGATCCCGAGGACAGTTGGGAAGTGCACTTCGCCGACACGATGCTCGGTGGTCAGCTGCTCAACAACTGGCGCATGGTGGAGCTGTACGCGCACGAGGTGATCGACCGCGTCCTCGAGCTCGAACGCTGGGGTGGGATCTTCGATCGCACCGAGGACGGTCGCATCATGCAGCGCGCGTTCGGGGCGCATTCGTGGAAGCGGCTCGCGCACGTCGGTGATCGCACCGGTCTCGAGCTCATCCGCACCTGCCAGGACAAGATGGTCCACACCGAGCATGTCGACGTCTGTATGGAGTACACGCTGACGTCGCTGCTCAAGTCCGGCGACCGCGTCTGCGGCGCATTCGGCTACAACCGCAACACCGGCCAGTTCGTGGTCTTCAAGGCGGGCGCCGTGGTGCTCGCCAGCGGGGGATGGGGGAGGATGTACCGCTACACCTCCAACTCCTGGGAGTGCTCGGGAGACGGCGCGGCGATGGCGTACCAGGCGGGAGCAGACCTGCTGGACATGGAGTTCGTGCAGTTCCATCCCACCGGCATGATCTGGCCTCCCGGGGCGCGCGGCATCCTGGTCACCGAAGCCGTGCGCGGCGAAGGCGGATTGCTCTTCAACGCGGAGGGCACGCGCTTCATGCTCAACTACGACCCGGTCAAGAAGGAACTCTCCTCGCGCGACGTGGTGGCGCGGTCGATCTACAAAGAGGTGCAGGCCGGCCGCGGCACCCCGCACGGCGGCGCCTACCTCGATGTTCGCCACCTCGGCGCCGACTACGTGAAGCGCAAGTTGCCATCGATGTACGAGCAGTTCCACGCCCTCGCGTCGATCGACATCACCACGCAGCCGATGGAGGTCGGTCCGACCATCCACTACACCATGGGCGGCGTTCGCGTCGACCCCGAAACTGCGGCGACAACCGTGCCGGGTCTGTACGCAGCGGGTGAGGCCGCCGGCGGTCTGCACGGAGCGAACCGCCTCGGCGGCAACTCCCTTGGTGACATCCTCGTGTTCGGCCGGCGCGCCGGCGATGCCGCTGCGGAGTTCGCCCGGACGGCGGGCGCCACGCGGGTGATCGACGACGCACAGGTCGTCGCTGAAGAAGCCGACCTGCTCGCGCCGCTCGGGGGTGACGGCATCGGTGTCGCGCCCAGCGAGAACCCGTACAAGCTGCACGAGGACCTGCAATTGGCGATGCAGGACGACGCCGGGATCGGGCGCAGCGAGGAGTCGCTGCAGCGAGCCCTTGCGGCGATTCTGGCGCTGCGCGAGCGGAGCACGCACATCCGCGTATCGGGTGGGCGCGCGCTCAACCCCGGCTGGCACACGTGCCGCGACGTCACCAACATGCTGGTGCTCTCCGAGGCGATCGTGCGGGGCGCCATCGAGCGGCGCGAGAGCCGGGGTTCGCAATGGCGCTTCGACCATCTCGACCAGGAGGTCGAGTTCGGCAAGGTCAACTTCGTGACCCGACGAGGTGATGACGGGATGCAGGTTGTGAGCGTCCCGCTGACACCGTTGCCGGATCGCCTCCGCCCGCTCCTCGAGCGCAGCCGTTTCTACGACGCGGCCAAGCTCCCCAAGGGATACTTGACCGAGCCGGCGCCAGCCGCCGCCACCACGAGGAAGAAGAAGTAATGGCAGTCCTCGATCAGCCCGCAGCCCCAGTCGACGCCCCGGTCGAGGACGTGCTCACGGCCAGCGGGCTGACCGGCGAGACGCTGACGCTGCGGGTCCTCAAGGGTGTCCCAGGCGGGGAATTGGCCGAAGTCGCATACCAGGTTCCAGTGGTCACCGGCATGGTGATCCTCGACGCGGTGCACTACGTGCAGCACAACCTCGACACCGACCTCGCGTGCCGGTGGAACTGCAAGGCGGCCAAGTGCGGGTCGTGCAGCGCGGAGGTCAACGGCCACCCCGTGCTGATGTGCAAGACACGCGTCGACGACCTGCCTCCGGGGCCGGTGACCGTGCATCCGCTCAAGTCGTTCCCGCTCATCAAGGACCTGGTCACCGACGTCTCGCGCAACTACGAGGTGAACCGCGAGATCCCGCCGTTCACCGCGGCACCGGACGACGGCACACCGTGGCGAATCCCGCAGCAGGACATCGATCGCCTGTACGAGTTCCGTAAGTGCATCGAGTGTTTCCTGTGCCAGGATGTCTGCCACATCCTGCGCAGCCACGACTACGCGGATCGCTTCTACGGGCCGCGATTCTTCGTGCGTGTTGCCTCACTCGAGATGCACCCCAAGGATATCCTCGATCGCCGCGAGCAGACTCGCGAGCAGGGTGGGCTCGGGTTCTGCAACATCACCAAGTGCTGCACCGAGGTCTGCCCGGAGCACATCCACATCACCGACAACGCGATCATCCCGCTCAAGGAGCGCGTGGCGGACGTGCACTGGGACCCGGTGCGCTTTGTCGGGCGAAAGCTCTTCGGTCGCAACGGGGATTGATCGGCGTCATCATCGTGACCGCGGTCCTGGTGGTGATGATCGCGGTCTTCGCTCGGTTCTACTTCTATTCAAGGACCCCGGAATGGGGCCAGTCGGACACGCGCAAGGCGTTGCTCAACGTGATGGTGGTGGTGGGGCCGATCTTCGGCAATCACTACCGCCGCGAACCGCCCGAGATTCCCAGCGTGTCGGCACCGGCAGCCGACGATGACGACGACCGGCCCGTCAGGATCGGTCCGCCGGGTCCGGACGAGTAGGATCTGCCGGCATGGGGAGGACGATTTCCGCCTGCGTCTTCGACATGGACGGAGTCCTGATCGACACGGAGCCCGCGTGGCGTGAGACCGAGCACGACGTGTTCGCGCGGGTCGGCGTCGAGCTGACCGACGCGCAGCTGCGCGAGACGTGGGGGATGCGCATCGAGGAGGTCGTCGACTACCGCTATCGCGTCCGGCCGTGGAACGGCATCCGGCCTCGCGCCGTCGAGCGCGAGATCATTCGCGAGATGGTCGAACACGTGCGCGCGAATGGCGTGCCGATGCCGGGCGCCATCGAGGCAATTCATACCGCGCGCGATGCGGGGTTGCGCATCGCGATCGCATCGTCGTCGAGTCGCGAGCTCATCGACGCAGTGGTCGAACGGCTGAGCATCGGCGACTTTGTCGACGCGGTGTGCACCGCGGACGACGAAGAGCGCGGCAAACCGGATCCCGGCGTGTACCTCAGCGCCGCGCGAGCGCTGGACGTGATGCCGTCGTGCTGCGTCGCGATCGAGGACTCACCGGTGGGCGTCACCGCGGCCATCGCTGCGGGGATGCGCTGCATCGGGCTCCGATCGGAAGGCGCGCTGGCCGGCGATATCCGTCATGCCAACGTGGTCATCGAGTCGCTGCTCGAGATCACGCCGGAGCTGCTGGTCAGCCGATCCTGATCCCCGCGGTCAGCGAGCCGAGGCTCGGGTCGATCTCCTCGCGGCGCGCATCCATGACCTCGACGACCTGGTGCACCGCTTCGGCGCTCCGGTGCAGGGCCGCGCGCTCCTCGTCGGTGAGAGCGACGTCCACCACGTCGATGAGGCCACCCTCGCCGATTCTGCATGGGACGCCGGTGAACAGACCGTTAATGCCGTACTCGCCCTCGAGATGCACCGTGCACGGCAGCACCTGACGGGTGTCGAGCACGATCGCGTCGATCATCTGCGCGACCGCCGCGCTCGGTGCGTAATAGGCGCTGCCGGTCTTGAGCAGGTTCACGATCTCGGCGCCACCGTCGCGAGCGCGCTGCACGATGCTCTCCAGGCGCTCGACAGGGATCAGATCTGCAATCGGGATGCCGGCGACGGTCGTCAGCCGGGTGAGCGGCACCATGGTGTCGCCGTGGCCACCGAGCACGTACGCCTGCACGTCGTGCACGGACGTGTCGAGCTCCTGGGCGATGAAGGTGCGATATCGAGCGGTGTCGAGGACACCGGCCATCCCGATGACCCGCGAGCGGGGGAACCGCGACACCGCCATCGACAGCTGGGTCATGCCGTCGACCGGGTTCGCGACCACGATCAGGATGCAGTCCGGGGACTGCTCGACCACCTGGCGGACCACCCCTGCCACGATCTTGGCATTGGTCATCACCAGGTCGTCGCGTGACATTCCCGGCTTGCGCGGGATGCCACTGGTGATCACCACGATCTTCGAGCCCGCCGTCTCCTCGTATCCGTTCGTGCCCGTGACCAGCGAGTCGTAGCCCACGATCGGACCCGACTCCAACATGTCAAGAGCCTTGCCCTGAGGGAGACCTTCGACGATATCGACGAGCACGACATCGGCGTAGTCGCGTTCCGCCACGCGTTGGGCCAGCGTGGCTCCCACATTGCCGGCGCCGACGACTGTGATCTTTTGTCGCACGGCGGTGGATTCTACGCACGGCGCTTGTCGGCCCGGGCTAGTGCACGCTCAGAGGCGGGTCCTGTCGTCGCGGGGACCCCTCGCCGTCGCGCTTGTTGCGCGCCGGCGCTTCCCCCGCGCCGCCACCCGCCACCCGTAGTGTGCCCCGGGCCTGGACGGCTGGTGCGTAGGATTCGGCGTGCTGTGGTGATCCGTCGTTGGCCTCTGCTGAATCTGGAGCTCACGCCTGCCGATTGCGTTGGCGGGGTTGCGACTGGGGGCGGGTGTGGGGTGCTCGCGATAGCGCGCTGCGGTTGGGCTGAGGTGGGGTGGTGAGTCCTGCTTCGACCGCGAAGGCGAAAGCGGGGAAGGGCAAGTCGGTTGTGCGGCGGCGGAGATTGCCGGCGGGGGCGCGGGAGCGGGCGCCGATTGTTGTGGAGCGGTTGAAGCTCGAGTATCCGGAGGCGCGCACGGAGCTGGAGTTCGGGGATGCGTGGCAGTTGCTGGTGTCGGTGATCCTCAGCGCCCAGACGACGGACGTGAATGTCAATTCGGTGACGCCGGCATTGTTCGCGCGCTATCCGACGGTCGCGGATCTCGCGGCGGCGGAGGAGGGGGATGTCGAGGCGATCATCCACAAGACGGGGTTCTTTCGCTCGAAGGCGCGTGCGATTCGGGAGATGAGCCAGGACGTCGTTCTGCTCCACCGCGGTGAGGTGCCGTCGCGGATGGAGGACCTGGTCAAGCTCCGCGGTGTGGGGCGCAAGACCGCCAATGTGGTGCTCGGTGTCGCATTCGGCGAGCCGGGATTCGCGGTGGACACGCACGTCACGCGGCTCACCGGGCTGCTCCGTTTGACGAGCGCGACCGACCCCGTGAAGATCGAGGAGGACGTCTGCAGCATGGTTCCACCGAGCGAGTGGACAGGCCTGAGCCTCAGGCTCATCCTGCACGGCAGGCGGATCTGCATCGCCAACAAACCACGCTGCCACGAGTGCGTTCTGGCCGACATCTGCCCGTCTGCGGATCTCGGCCTTTCCAAGCCCCGCGGTGCGTCACGACATCGACAGGCGAAGGCTCGCTAGACTCTATCGGGATGCTCAGGGGCAGGATTGTGAGTCAATCGATACACGGGGAAGTCGCGACACCCCCGCAGCCGGGTACGATGTTGGCATCGCAGTGATCCAGACGAGGGCCCGTAGCCAGCACCAGGCACCCCTCACGACCGCATTCCCCGCCATCGTCCGTCCAGTCGGAGCTCCACGAGCCACGACGCCGGCGCCGGTGCCTGAGCCCTCGCACCATCACCTTCCCGCGTGGGTGAAGCGAGCGTATGCGCAGGCACGCCCGATTCTCGCCGACCTGCTCGGCAGCCTCGAGGGCGAGCCGCGCGAGGAGTTGCAGCGATCCGTCGACGACATCACCGAGCGGATCAACACCGGCAAGTTCAGCCAGGCGTTCCAGTACCCGCAGTTGATCGCGAATGGCATGCAGCTGTACCAGCAGCAGCGCTCGGTCAACGCCGAGCGCGCTCGCGCCGCACATGCGCTCGATCTGCTGCGCCGGCGCGGCAGCGACATGCTGCGCGACGCCGGCCCGCAACTCCCACCTGACGTGACTTCGCGGCTGGGCAGGTCGCTGCGTGCGGCCACAACCGCCGAGGAGATCTCCGAGGTGGAGACCGAGGTGCGTCAGGCCGTCGAGTCCGCCCGATCCGTCCAGGATCGCAAGCGCGAACGCGAGATCACCAAGACACGCACCAAGATCCAGCGCGCCGCGCCCCGTGCGCAGGCACGCCCCGTCGAGACCACCGAGACCTGGCAGGACGTCCTTCGCCGGCTGCAGGAGCAGATGGCGCAAGAGGCGGGAGCGTGACCTCGGTCCCTCTCGCAGCGTCTCTCGATCCCGACAGCCTCGCACTCGAGGCCGGCGATCCGGAGGTCAGGTCGGTGATGCGCAACGAGGTGGTCTTCTGCCTGCCGAGCACGCCCGCCGACGCAATCGCCAAGTTGCTTGCGGACAACATCCTGAGCGAGATCGTCGTGCTCGTCGACCGGCGTCCGGTCGGCTTCGTCGCCAAAGAGGATGTCATCGACCACCTGATCGCCGGCGATATCGTTGTCTCCGGAAGCGACTTCGCGGTGCGTCCGCCGTCGACGAATGTGCAGGCACGCAACATGCTGCGTCAGTCACCGCTGCTCGTCGATGAGCATCAGCGCTTGAGCGAGGTCGTGTCGCTGATGGCGAATCACGAACGCCGGCTGGCGATCGTCACCCATGAGGACGAGACCGTCGTCGGCATGGTGACTCCGCGTGAGCTCGGCGACTTCGCGCTCTCGAGGCGCAAGGCCCCCAATGCCTGAGCTGGAGAGCATCGCCTCGCCACTCGGCGCGGAATGTGATCCCGAAGACACCCTCGCCGATGTGCTCGAGGTGCTTCGCCTCCAGGACCCGGTGCCGCTGCTCGTGGTCCGCGGTGAGGACGTGCTCGGCACCATCGGCCTCGAAACCATCGTGCCCTCCTTCGACCGGCTCGATCAGACGAGCGTTCGCGACGTCATGCGCCCCGCACCGGAGATCGACCTCGGCGAGCGTATCGAGCGCGGCGCCGAGCTGATGCGCAAGGCCGCCGCCGAGGCGGCGATCGTCACAGCGACGGAAGGCGGGCTCTTCTCACGGCGGAGCGAACCGGTCGGCATGGTGAGCGCAGCGCATGTGCTCGGCGCCATCGCGAAGAACGTGATCGACAAGGCGCCGATGAAGATCATGAGCGGGCATCTCGACCTGGGATTCAACGTCCCGATCACGCCCTGCCAGCGCAACTGTCCGATCCGCCAGGACATCGCGACGTACATCGATTACGTGAGCCAGGGCCGCTATGTCGACTCGTGGGCGGTGATCCACGAGACCAACCCCTTCCCGAGCATGCTCGGCCGGCTCTGCAACCATCCGTGCGAAACCGATTGCAAACGCGGATGGGATCCCGGCGAGGAGCCGGTGACGATCAAGTCCATCAAGCGCTTCTCGACCGACTTCGCCTTTCAGCAGGGGCTGTGGATCAACTACAAGATCGCGCAACCGAAGGGCAAGCGTGTCGCCGTCGTCGGCGCCGGTCCTGCGGGGCTCACCTGCGCGCTCGACCTGCGTGTGCAGGGGTATGACGTCGTCCTCTATGAGCGCGAGGCCAAGGTCGGTGGTCTGCTGAGCACCTCGATTCCGCCCTTCCGGTTTGATCATCGCCAGCTCCAGTGGGAGCTCGACATGATCCTGTCCACCGGCATCGATGTGCGGCTGAACAGCAACATCGGCGGCGGTCCGGACGACATCAAGACCAAGGACCTGCTCGACGAGTACGACGCCGTCTTCTTCTCCATCGGGATGATGAAGGGCCGGATCCTGCCGATCCCGGGAAGCGATCTTCCCGAGGTCACCGACGCGATGAGCTTCCTGCGCACCGTCTCGTACGACAAGGTGCCGGAGAACTTCCCGATCGGCGGGACGGTTGTTGTGGTTGGCGGTGGTGCGGTTGCAACCGACGCGTGCCAGTCGTCGATCAAGCTCGGCGCCAAAGACGTGTGGATGGTTGCGATCGAGCCGGAGGACCGGCTCCCTGCGTTCGGCAACGAGCTCCACGAGGCCAAGGAGATCGGGCTGCACATCCAATGCGGCGTCATCGTCAAGGAGATCGACGGCGACGAGAAGGGCCATGTGAAATCCGTCTCCTTCGCGCCGCTGCAGGACCTGGAGTTCGATCCCCTGAGTGGCAAGCTCATCTTCTCCTCGGTGAAGGAGCAGCCCAACGCCAAGCGCTGGACGGTGCCGGCGGACTTCGTGATCTTCGCGTCCGGGCAGATCATGGAGCGCCCCGACGAGCTCGTCCCGGTGACGCAACGCGGCCTGCTTGCCGCCGATCGCGGTGGTCACACCGGTGTGGACAAGCTCTTCTGCGGTGGTGACTGCGTGCAGGGACCATCGTTCATCGTCGACGCCGCAGGCTGGGGACACCGCACTGCCCGCTCGATTCGCGAGTTCCTCGGCGAGGACATGCAGGCGGCGGGCGATCGCATCTACCAGACCATCGTCGAGCGGACCGACGACCATCGCCAGTCCGAGGTGTTCGCCCGCGTCGAACCGGGCATCCTCGAGGCCGCGAAGCGCTACGACATGACCGAGGTCGAACAGTCGTGGAGCGACCAGACGGCGATCGTGCAGGCGATCCGCTGCTTCCAGTGCGACTCGGTCCATCACTACGACCAGACGGTGTGTGTCCTCTGCGGCGCGTGCGACGACGTGTGCCCCGAGAAGGCGATCGACGTCGTCGTCTTCGGCGAGGATCGCGAGCGTTCCTCGGGCGGTGAGACGCTCGTCTGCCAGACGTCGGGAGGCATCCCCGGCGGCGGTGGCTACGAAGGCGAGATCTACATCAACTACGACCGCTGCACCAACTGCAGGATCTGCGAAGACCACTGCCCGGTGAACTGCATCACGTTCGAGCGGGTGCGCTTTGTTGATGACACGATGCGTGTGGTCGAGCGCCCGGACCTGAAGATCGACTTGCCGCTCGTCGCGGTGGGGTAGCGATCGAGCTTCACGAGCGCTTCATGCGTCGTGCCCTGCATGCGGCACGAGCCGCGGGCGCGCGCGGTGAGGTGCCGGTGGGGGCTGTGGCGGTTCGCGATGGTGCCGTGATTGCGACGGCGGGCAATGCGATGGAGCGGCGCGGTGACGCCACTGCGCATGCGGAGATGCTCGTGTTGCGCCGCGTTGCCGGGATCGTTGGTGGCTGGCGCCTGGACGGGGTGACGCTCTATGCGACTCTCGAACCGTGTCCCATGTGCGCAGGCGCGATGGTGCAGGCGCGCATCGCCGCGTGTGTCTATGGCGCGCTCGATCCCAAGAAGGGCGCTGACGGCAGCGTCTACGATGTGCTGCGCAATCTGCGCAACAACCATCGCATCGACGTGACCAGTGGTGTCGGCGCGGGCGAATCTGCCGCGTTGCTGCAGGACTTCTTCCGCGCCCGGCGCTGACCTACGAGGCGGTGGTCGCCGCTTTGCGCTCCATCAGATCGACCTCGCGGGAGCGAATGACCTCGCTCACCTGGCTCGAGTACCACGAATAGAAGTGCTCGCGCGCCCAGCGTTGGGTGTCAAGGTGCTCCGGGTTGTCGCGCCATGCCTGCACCGACTCGTCGTTCTCGAACAGCTCGAGCGAGACCTCCTCGCCGTCGGGTGTCTCGAAGCTCTCGATCGAGATGAACCCCGGATGTTGCGCCACCAGTTCATGGAGGCGCTTGCTTCGCCGCGAATACTCCTCGACGTCGCCGTCGGGCCGGTTGCGCGAGCGAAAAACGACCAGGATCATGGCCACATCTTCACACAGCCGGCGAGGCCAGGCGTCGCAACGCCGACCGTGCCGCGTGGTAGCCGCACATGCCGTGCACGCCGCCACCGGGAGGCGTCGAGGCGGAGCAGATGAAGATGTCCGGGTTGGGTGTGGAGTACGGGTTGGCTCGCACCACCGGGCGCGTGAACAGCTGACCGAGGTCGGTCACGCCGCCGGTGATCGCCCCGCCGACGTAGTTCGCGTTGTACTGCTCCAGCGCAGCAGTGTTCATCACATGGCGCGCCAGGATGCGGTCGCGGAACCCGGGCGCGAAACGCTCGACCTGACGTTCGAGCACATCGGTGAGATCGAGGGTGGATCCCGCCGGGACGTGGCAGTACGCCCAGCCCGTGTGTTTCCCAGCGGGCGCCCGGGAGCTGTCGAAGAGGCTCGACTGCACCACGAGCATGTACGGCCGGTCGGAGACCGCACCGCGCCAGACGGCTGCCTCGGAGGCGGCGATCTCGCCGAGGGTGCCGCCGAGATGGACGGTCGCGGATTCGAGGCACGCCGGGTCGGTCCACGGGATCGGGCCATCGAGTGCCCAGTCGATCTTGAAGATGCCCGGTCCATAGCGATAGCCGCGGAGCCGCTGCACGTAGCTGCGGGGCAGCACCGGTGACCCGATGGACGCCACCTGATCAGGGCTCGTGTCGAAGAGCACGACGCGCGATGGCGGAAGATCGGCAAGCGCGTGCACCGGCTTGCCCGTCTCGATGCGGCCACCGAGGGAGTACAGGTATCCCGCAAGGGCATTGGTGATCGCAGCCGATCCGCCCTGTGCGATCGGCCAGGTTTCGACATGGCCGGTGAGCAGGAAGAGGAGGCCGATCGCTGCGCTCACCGGCCGTGTCAGCGGCAGAAGCGAGTGGGCGGCGCAGCCGGCGAGGAGTGCCCGGGCGCGGTCACCCCGAAACCATGTCCGCGCCAGGACGGTGGCCGGGAGCAGCGCCGGAATACCAAAGCCGGTGAGCACGAGCGGATGGCGGGGGAGATGGGCGGGTCCGAGGACCTCGGACATCAGCTCGTTGGGATGGCGAAGCAGCGGTCGCATGAGCCGCCGGTACGCGGCGGCGTCCGGCCCGAGTGCGCCGGCGGTCTCGTTGACCGACTTGCGCAGCATGACCGCCGGCTCGCCGTCGAGGGGGTGCGCAACCGAAGCCGGGGGTTGGATCCATGTCAGCCCGTGCTCGGCGAGCGGCAGGGTACGCAGGTACGGCGACAGAATGCCCAGCGGGTGCGCAGCGGAGCAGACGTCATGACGAAAGCCGGGAAGGGTCAATTCCGCGGTGCGTGTTCCGCCACCGATGGTTGCGGCGGATTCGAGGACCAGGACCTCTGCGCCATTGCGAGCCAGCTCGACCGCAGCCGCCAGGCCATTGGGACCGCTGCCGACGACGACGGCGTCCAGTCGCGACGGCACGGGTGCTTACGTTGCCGGAGCTGCGGGCGCCGCGGCCACGACTTCGCCGCTCGCCAGCACCATCCCGTCCTCGCACACAGCCTCGACCCGGCCGCCCTGGAACTGCTGCTCGTACACCTTGGCGTACGCGCCGCCGCGGCGCAGGAGCTCTGCATGGGTGCCCTGCTCGAGGAGACGGCCACGGTCGATCACGAAGATCACGTCGGCGGCGAGGATCGTGGAGAGGCGGTGCGCGATGGCGATGGTGGTGCGGCCGGTCAGCAGTGGCTCGAGGGCCGCCTGCACGAGGCGCTCGCTCGTCGTGTCCAGCGCCGAGGTCGCCTCGTCGAGGATGAGCACGCGAGGCGCCTTGAGGACCACCCGAGCGATGGCCAGTCGCTGCTTCTCGCCGCCGGACATCCGGTAGCCGCGCTCGCCGACCAGCGTGTCGTAGCCGTCGTCGAGGGCAACGATGCGATCGTGGATGAAGGCCGCACGCGCGGCGGCCTCGAGCTCCTCCTGGGTCGCGTCCGGCTTTGCGTAGGTGAGGTTGCGCCGCACCGATGCGTGGAAGAGGTACGTCTCCTGCGTCACCATGCTGATCGCGCCGGCCAGCGACGCGATCGTGTAGTCGCGGACGTCCACGCCGTCGAGCAGCACCGCTCCCTTGGTGACGTCGTAGAGGCGCGGTATCAGGTAGGAGATCGTGGTCTTGCCGGCGCCACTGGGGCCGACGATGGCGGCAAGCTGGCCCGGTTTGACCTCGAAGCTCACGTCCTCGATCGCCCAGTCGCGGCGGATCTCGTTGGGCACCGGGTCGTTCTCGCCGGGGGGGTGACCGTTCGGGACCGCTATGGCGACGGGCGGTCGCTGGATCGGCTCGGTCATCGGACCGAAGCTGCCGCGGTCGTAGCGGAAGGACACGTTCTTGAGCTGGACATCACCCTTGATGTCGTCCGCCGGCACCGTGCGCGCATCTGGACGGTCAACGATGTCGTGGGGCATCTTGAGGTAGTCGAAGATGCGCTCGAAGAGCGCGAGGCTCGCCTGGATCTCGATGGAGACGGAGAGCATGCTGCCGATCGGGAAGAAGAGACGGCTCTGCAGGGTGGTGAAGGCGACGATGGTGCCGTACTGGATCGGTGCGTGGGGGCCGTGGCTGCCCGCGATGACGAAGCCGGCGATGAGATACACGAGCGCCGGCGCGCTGCTGAAGAAGGCGCCGATCACCGCAAAGAGCGCTCGCCCGATCATCTCTTGACGGATGGCAAGGTTGGCGAGGCGGTGATTCTCCTTGCGGAACCGCACCACCTCGTCAGAGCCGCGACCGAAGACCTTGCCGAGGAGCATTCCCGAGACCGACAGAGTCTCCTCGGTAATCGCGCTGATCTCCGCCTTCGATTCCTGCGCCTGCATGGTGATCTGACGGCGGACCTTGCCGGCACGGTACGTGTAGAACACGAAAAGGGGTGTGATCGCCAGCGAGAGGACGGTCAGCTGCCAGGACAGCACGAGCATCGCAACCAGCGTGCTGAGCAGGGTGACTATGTTGGAGAGCAGCGACGTCGCCGTATCGGTGACGACAGACTGGATGCCGCCGACATCATTGGTGAGCCGAGACTGGATCTCGCCGGTGCGGGTGCCGGTGAAGAACCGGAGCGACATCCCTTGGAGGTGCTCGTAGAGGCGGTTGCGAAGCTCCTCCATCACCCGCTGACCCACGCGATTGGTGACGTACGTCTGGAGCACGCCGATCGCGCCGGTCACGATCGTGATCCCGATCATGATCCCGACCAGCACCTCGAGGAGTGTGAGATTGACCGGCAGAAGGACGGTGTGCCCATTGACCACATGCGTTGGAAAGAGCGCGATGTCGAAGACGACCGCGATGAGCACGGGGTTCACCACGCCCGCGCCTGCCGTGATGATCACGAGGAAGGCGATCAGCGCCACCCCGGCGCGATGCGCCTTGAACAGGCCCGCCGTCTGGCGCACCAGCTGACGGTTCGAAACCCGGCCAGACGGTTTCTCGCGTTTGGCTCCCATGAAGCCGCCTCCGTGCATCACGGCAGCAGCACTCCTGGGCACGCGCTGGTGGCGGGCGTCATGGCTTCGACTGTACCAAGGTGAAGTCGTTTTCCCGATCTGGTAACGAGGGTGGAATGGGTATTGCGACCGCTATGATCTGCGGCGGATTCAGCGCGGAGGGAGCGCTGGCGAAGACAGCGAGGAATCTCGATGACCATCAAGCAACTTCTGATGGGGGCTCTTCCGGTGAGTGCGATCATCGCGCTCGCGGGCTGTGGTGGATCGGCAGGAGGGTCGACCCCGACCCCGTCGAACTCGTCGGGAGGGCTGACCCTCCCGAACATTCCCGGTCTGGGTAACGGTTCAAGCGGATCGGCTCCGGCAGCGAATACCCTCCTGACCGCGTCCGATGTGCAGAGCATCAGTGGCGACTCAGGCGTCACAGCGCTGGGGGGCGCTTGCGCGGCGACCACCTGCATCTACTCGGACACGACCGGCAGCGGCGGTGGCGGCGGTGTGATCTTCATCGAGCCCTTCCCAGGAGCGCTTGGCCAGGCGGCCCTGCAGGCGGCGATCGCATCGGCGCTGGCCAGCCAGGCAGCATCCAGCGGTGGCAGCACCGTTGCCGTGTCCGGGCTCGGAAGCGGCGCGATCAAGGAGATCGACACGGACTCGGCCACGTACGCGTTCGTCAAGGACAACTACCTGGTCGTGATCAACGTCACGTCGGGATCCAAGTCCGGCTCCGACATGGATTCGCAGGTCGGTGCGGCCGCCCAGACGGTGGCCGGCTCGCTCTAGCGTCCTCGGGCACCGCCGTTGACGAGAGTCGGCGGCGGTGCCATCACCTGGGTCTCTCTGCTCAGCGTGGCGGAGAGGGTGGGATTCGAACCCACGGTGGCTATAAACCACACCGCTTTTCGAGAGCGACCGATCGAAGCTCGGGCCGGGTTGTTGTGGGTCGCCGAGGGCCATTCTGAATACGAATCCGGGGCCGATCGTGCCACCGCGGGGTGGTCCGGGACGGCCAATGTCGCCGCGGCGGGCGCCAAAATGGCGACAGTTGGCGCAGACCTTGGCACAAACTTCTCGATTCTGGCGCATTTTGGGTCCCCGGAGCGGCCGGCCAGGGAGGGTCGGTTCCTGCGGCGAGACCGCGTCGAGCGGACGCTCAGAGGCCCGGGTCAGGCGGTGTGTTCTTCCACCCAGCGTCGCAGAGCGTCCCG
>Ga0182024_10015787_pt1 | contig 14403 bp, 11 predicted proteins | sample P32metaG_FD_120480 | JGI IMG/M metagenome (GOLD analysis project Ga0182024, IMG submission 120480) | Permafrost microbial communities from Stordalen Mire, Sweden - P3-2 metaG (Illumina Assembly) | ecosystem: Environmental > Terrestrial > Soil > Wetlands > Permafrost | place: Sweden: Stordalen... | reverse complement strand
TGCGGTTTGAATTCGGTCGCGAGCCGGCGGTCTTCATCGGATGCCTCGTGATCGTTCCCTGGCACTTCAAATTCCAGCGTCCGTCCGCGAAGGTCCGGACATGGGGCGCCGGTAAGCTCAAATGCAACCGGCATCTCCGCCCCGCGCAGGAGCAATTGTCCGTGCGTAGAAAAGCGACCGGGATTCATGAAAAATCCGGCGATAACGAGATCACTCAGTCGAAATGCCATGCGCCTTTTCTGCCCCAAAGCCGTTCCCCATACAATCCTTCCCGCGGGCCTTGAGTATCGGACAGTTGCTTGACAATGGAGCCTGGCGGGCCCAGGCCCTAACCCCGCACCGTCAGCACCATCGCCCCCGCCACTATGAGCGCCCCGCCGACCCACTGCTGCCACCCAAGATGCTCGCGCAGAATCAGTGCGGCGAATGCGATCGCAAACACCACGCTCAGCTTGTCCACAGGCGCGACGCGCGAGGCCTCGCCCAGTTGCAACGCGCGAAAATAACACAGCCAGGAGAGCCCGGTCGCAAAACCCGAGAGGACGAGAAACAGCCAGTTCCTGCCGCTCAATTGAAACAAGTTACGCGCAGGCACCGTCGCAAAAAATACAACCCATGCAAATACCAGAATTACCGTAGTGCGCACCGCCGTCGCCAGATTGGAGTCCACGCCGGCTACGCCGATCTTTGCAAGCACGGCAGTGATACCGGCAAAAAACGCGGAAGCCAGGGCCCACCAGAACCAGATCATGGGAAATTATGGATTATGACTGGTGAATTGTGAAATCAGAAGAAGACCGGCGCGAGGAGGCAATTAAGGTCGCGGCGAAGATCAGTACCGCCAAGGGCTGGATCAAGTGGGTGAAGGCATTTTGATATTGATGTCCCCAGGAGCTGAGCATCTGCGAGCCGAGAAGCAGGGCGTAGCATGCAATGGCGCCCGCGAGAAAACGTGGCTGGCCGCGCCAGCGCAGCGACGCGAGCACTACGGGCGGCGCGGCGATCACGTACGTCGCCGATTCCGTTGCGGGGCCGAAAAGGAGCATCCAGCACGTTCCCATCGTCAGTAGGAGAAAATCGAGTTGTTCGGCGCTCGCGCCGCGGCGTTGCGTCACGTAAAGCCAGCCTGCCACGCCTGCGCCTGATAGCGCCTGCAGGATGGCCCAGCCTTGTACCGAGATCGGCACGCGCAACACGCGCAGCAGCAGCCAAAAGTCGCGGTATGTCCCAAAATAATTGAGCGTCCGCCGCGGATCCTGCCCCAGTGTATGCACCCAATTTCCGTACTGCTTAAGCACATAGTCCGGTTGCTGGAGCACGAGCGATACCACGAATATCCCGGCAAGTGCCAGCACCAGCGGGCCTGGGAATTTCCGCGGATGCAGCACAGCCAGCAGCAGCCCTATGGAAAGCGGGTAAACCTTGAAGTACGTGGCAAACGCAACCGACAGCGCGGCGCCGATCCAGTGCTCGCGGCGGCACTCGACCACGGCCAGCATCAGCAGCCCGATTACCAACGGATTCGCCTGGCCATTGAAGACATCGCCCACCGAGAGCGGCAGCAGAAATATCCAGGCCAGCGCCGCACACTCTGGCGCGGTACCGCGCCCTCGTTTCAACCACGCGGAGAATGCCATCGCGTAGACGGTGACCGCGAGCGCCCGCCAGAGGATTCCCCCGGCACGATCCGGCAGCATCGCGAACGGCGCGAAGAAAGCCGCCGCGAACGGGCTGTAGATGTACTCGTCTACCTTCGGGTAAAGATTTTGCGAAGCGAGCCAGCGGGCGCCCCCTGCCTCGAAATCCTTGTAAACCGTGCCCGCGTGGGGCTTCTTCCAGACATGCGCGGCGCTCACCACGAGCGCCACGGCCCACAGTCCCATCGCGACCATCGCCAGCAGCCGGGCGCGTTGCGGCCGCCCCGGGGCGGGATCGTTAGTCATGGCAAAGAGTACGCCCGAGGCACATGGAGGCGATCGACGGCATATTCGCCGGAATGATTCGCATGGCTAGCCGAATATCGGGAGGATGTGGCGCTCAAATAAATTTGCGGTCACATTGCGGGCGATGATCGTCTCGTGGGCCTTGAGCGCGTCCGTGTAGCGAGTGCCCATCTCGGCGGCCACCTTGAATGAGACATGGATCAACTGGCGGAAATGGAGGTTGTACTTTGGGTTCTTCCGGTCGTGGCGTAGCGCGGAGGTGTAGGCGGCGCTCTCCCATTTGCTGACTTCGGCCGCGGAGGGAAGCCGGGCGAGATCAATGTCGATAACCGGGGCGTACGGCGCTGTAAGCTCGGCGAAACGAAGCGTGGCGGATTCGTAAATCTCCTTCGCGATTTCGAGGCCCGGGCCGCTGGCTTCCGCGAGGCCGATCACTTCTTCCAGCCAGGTCGTGCCGGCGGTCTTCACATGCAGGCCGGCGTCGTGTTTTTTGATCAGGTGATTGATGATCGGGTAGAGCGAGAACTTGTCGCTGCCGGAGTGGACACTCAGTTTTAGGGACGGGGGCAGCCCAAATTCCTTCACCGCAAACGCGATCACGCAAAGATCGTCCTCAAACTCCTTCTCGAATACCGCAAGGTCGCCGACGTAATCGACGCCCTTGTTGAAGCGGCCCGTGAATTTCGGGGCGATGGTTTCCGCGGGGACGCCCTCCTTTGCCAGCATCGCGAGGATGAGGAAAAGGTCGATGGGCGTTTGCGGCTTGTCCGTCTCGTCCACGGAACACTCGGTCGCGAATTCAACCCCGTCTTTTCGTTCCTGGATGCGGCGGTAAATCTTCCCGGCCTCCTGCGCGGCGAGGAGGAATTTTCCGGCCACCTCGCGGACGCTTTTTTCCGTCAAACTGAACGGCTGACAAATCCCGGGGATCGAAAGCGATCCGACATAAGGTTTCATAGCCTTTACGAATTCCTCGACTGATTCCGCCGCCGCGGGCTGCCCGACGAAGTCGGCCACGTCCACGGTGAAAAAATTGCTCGATCGGATGAACCCATCCACGGTCTTAAGGCCGATGTGGTCCGCGTCCACGTAGTAAGGCTCCGTCCAACCGAGCGCAGCCACGGCTGCATCCGCCTCGGCCCGGAGGTCTTCCGGTTTCGTTTTCACCAGGGTGTGTTCCCGGTTCGATTTATTCCATACCGGATGGATCGACAATCCGGCATCCCTGGCCTTCAAAATGGCCTTGAGCTGAGCCTGGCCTTGATGGGCAAAGCGGTCGCCCATCCCAAAAGTGTATTTCTGTAATATCATGTCCAAAAGGGTTTTAGGATTTTTCCAAACGACTGGGCCGGTCCGGGGCGGCTCGTGCAGAGACGGTAGAGACTTCCGCCCGCAATGGGAATGGCAGAAATTACAAAAAAGCGAGAATTTGGGAACCGGCTTGCGCAAATGCGCACGCGGGAGGGGGAGAAAATTGAAACCGGGCTATCCCTTTTATGCCGCCCGCGCGCCTTTGGTCTCCCTGACGAAGTCGCCAATCCGGGCCATCGCCACCTTTAGTTGCTCGAGGCTGGTGGCGTAGCAGGCGCGTACGTGGCCCTCGCCGCTGGCGCCGAACGCAGTTCCCGGGACGACAGCGACGCTCTTTTGCTTGAGCAATTGGACAGAGAACTCGTGGCTGCTGAGTCCCGTCCGGCTTATGTTTGGGAATACATAAAACGACCCGAATGGCCGGAAGCACTCCAACCCCATTTCATTAAAGCTGCTTACAATATAATTCCGCCGCAGCTCATATTCCCGCCGCATATTCTCCACATCCGGCGCTCCCTGCTCAAGGGCCTCCAGCGCGGCGTCCTGGGCGGTGATGCTGGCGCAGAGGATGCCGTATTGGTGAATCTTCATCATCGCCTCGGTCAGGATGGCCGGGGCGCAGGCGTATCCGATGCGGAAGCCGGTCATTGCAAAAGCCTTTGAGAAGCCGTGCATGAAGATGGTCCGCTCCCGCATGCCGGGCAGCGAGGCGATGGAGAGGTGCGACGCGCCGTCGTAAGTCAGCTCCGAGTAAATCTCGTCTGTCAGGACCACCAGGTCGTGGCGCACGCACACGGCCGCGATTTTTTCCAGCTCCTCCCGCGTCTGGGTCGCGCCGGTAGGGTTGCAGGGGAAATTCATCATCAGGACCTTTGACGCTGGCGTGATTCTCTTCTCCAACTCGGCGGCGGTAAGACGGAAGTTATCGCGGGCGAATGTCGGGACCGCAACCGGAACGCCATGCGCCAGCGTAATACTCGGGCTGTAGCTCACGTAGCATGGCTCGTGGAAAAGGACCTCGTCGCCCGGATTCACCAAGGCCCGTAGCGCAAGATCGATCGCTTCGGACACCCCTACGGTCACCAGCACGTCAGTTCGGCCATCGTATTGGATGCCGAAATGTTCGGCCACATAGGTCGCGATAGCGTCCCTGAGCCGCGGAAGACCGAGGTTGGACGTATATCCCGTCCGCCCTTTTTCCAGCGAATAAATCGCGGCCTCACGGATATGCCAGGGCGTGTTAAAATCCGGCTCGCCGATCCCCAACGAGATCACGTCCTTCATCGTTTGCACGATTTCAAAAAAATCGCGGATCCCGGAGCGCGGGATGTCGCGAACGTGGTGGGCGATGTGTTTCTTGAGGTTCATACGGTACAGCGGTGGTGGTTTAAAAAGGGGATCCGCGGCGTGCTGGCTTAAGCAAAAGCCGGGCCGGGCGGGAAATCAGGGGGCGACTGCAAGGCGGGCTTCGCCCTTCTCGCGCTGGAGGAGGACCCCGTTTTCCTTGTAAACTTTCAGCCGGAAATGGGTCGCGGTCGAGATGACGCCCTGGATGGTGGAGAGCTTTTCCGCGATGAAACTGGCTATGGCCTGGAGCGTGCGGCCCTCCGCGATGACCAGGAGGTCGTAGCCGCCGCTCATCAGGTAGCAGTTTGTAACCTCGTCAAATTGCGATATCCGCGCGGCGAGCCGATCGAACCCGCCGCCCCGTTCCGGGGTGATTTTTACCTCGATGACGGCCGTTACGAGGTCGTCGCCGGTCTTGTCCGTGTTGAGAATGGCCTGGTAGCCCAGGATTACGCCCTCCTCCTCATACCGCGCGATGCGGGCGTTGATTTCCGGGGCGCTGAGGTTCAATTCCCGCGCGAGATCCTCCGGCGCCGTGTGCGCGTCGCGTTTCAAGAGTGTGAGCAAAGGGTCCATTTGAGGGAGCGGCACTCTGGGGCGGAATGGCGGGAAAGTCGAATGAAAACCGGCCCCAACAGGGAAATCCGGAAGGCGCGCGCCATACGATTCCTTAAGTAGAAAAGAGGTGAATTTAATATGTTAAGTTGGGCATTTACATTCCTGGTGATTGCTCTGATCGCCGCCCTGCTCGGTTTTACCGGCCTGGCAGGCGCCGCCGCCGCAATCGCCAAATTACTGTTCGCAGTATTCCTGATCGTCTGCGTCCTGATGTTCGGGATGGCAGTCGTCTTCAGCAAGAAAGTGCTGTAAGCAGCGATTTTGTTATTTCTGGCCTATCCGAATTTCCAATCGATAGGCCGCAGTAGCGGTCACTTTATCGAGCGTTGAAGCGGCCTTGGCGGAAGCTATCGCATCTTTTGCCTGGGCCGACAGCCTCAACCACGCATCAGTCACCCGGAAACCCTGCGTTGAAGCCATCTTGGCGGAAACTATTGCAATTTTTGCCTGGGTCGGCAGCCGGCTCAACAACGCATCGGAATAGGGAAGAACCTTCAGCCGGATGCCGTCGCGTTGATCTGGCGGAATCCGCCAAAGGGCGATGTCGAAAGGGTCGCCGTTGTAATAGTTGTCATCAAAGAGCTTGTCGCCGACATAAAGCCGCGCGGCATCGCCGATATAATGGATTTTGAGAATCCCGTTCCAATTGGTGGCAGCAGGGAGATTCTGGAACGTGTAAACGGCCGCATCGTTCCAGGTCGCTTCGCTGGTGCCGGAGAGGGGGACAATATTAGTGCCGGCCACCTGGATTTGACTCACGGCAATAACAGGTTCTTCCGGCTCCGGAACTCGAGGACCTGGGAACTTTGTGAACAGCGAATTTCCGGATTTCGCAGGCACGGAAGTTGCCGATCCGGCCTTCCGATTGGGAATGCCGGGAAAAATTGAGAACGTGAGATCGGCGGCGTTTTCGGATTCCAAGTGGAGGGTAGTTCCATCCGCCACGACTGTTGCATTTGAGAGGATGAGGCGATCTCGGCCTAAAAACTTTTCGCGCCAGATACTGCGGCTCTCCTCCGCCGAGAGCACACAAAATGTGACAGACCCGCCTGCCTTCTTCCCAACTCGCAACTGATCGTCGGGCTTAAACGAATAAACCCGGCTATCGGCCGAGGAATGCTGGAGGCTGGCTCCGCCGGTTACCGGGCCAGGATTCTCATTCACCCTGATCGCCAGTTGGGGCTTAATCCCTTCCAGCGCCGAAAAGAAATAAACCACATTCCCATCCCCCCCATCGATCCTGCAAAGCGGCTGCGCCGTTGCATACGCCAGGGTCACCCCGTCGCAATCCATATTCACCGGCCATATCCCATAGCTTCCGGATGGAATCGTTATCGGCTCCCGCGGCACGAGCATCGTCCCCGTGCCGGTTTTCAGCGCGAATTGCACATCCCCGTGCTCCGGCAGCGGGACGTACGGCTGCTCATTACTGAAGAACAAAAAGGCGCTCGTCCCGTCCGACCGGACGGACCACCGCAGCGTGTCGAAATCCTCAACGCCGGACGGTTTCTTATCCGGAAAAAAGGCCGGCATCCGGGCAAGCTTTGCGCCGAAATCCTGAAGGAAGAGGTGCTGATCGAGCAGCATGTGAAACTGCGGCCGCACCTCGCCGCATGCGCCGATGGCAGTTTGAAAATCGTAGTCCTTGAGCGGCATGAAATTCGGATGAGTCTCCTCCAGGGTCGAGAGCTTCCCGTCCGGGTTCATCCCGCCGTGGTACATGTAATAACCCGGGGCGTTGTTCCCTTCGCCCAGCTTGATGAGGGCCATCGCGGTCACCGCGTCCGGGTCCACTTTGATGCGTTTTGCGTAGCTGGACATCATCCCCGGGCCGATCTCGACGCACAGGTATGGGAACTTCGAGATATTCTCGCTGTTGCCAGGGTTGTAGTCATTCATCTGCGCCCCCAGGTTGCTCGAGGCGCGGACATCGGAGAACATAAAGTCCTTCCGGTACTTCTCGAGCGTGCCGCCCCAGAAGCCGTCAAAATAGGCGCCGAACATAAGGAGAAATTCCTTGTTTGGCGGTTTGATGTCCCACCCTGTGACTGCGTAATATGGCACGTCCACCCCGGCGTCCTGGGCCATCTTCTTGAGCGCCCAGAGATACTGCCGGTTACCGTTCTCGTTATCCATCTGCACGCCGATGACCGGCCCGCCGTCCTTCCAGAGCAGTCCCTTCATCTGGGCGGCCTCCGCCTGGTAGAGAGGCTCTACGAGGCTGAGAAAGGCCGGGTCGGTCGAGCGCGGTTTCGCGCCCGAGTTTTGAACCCAATCGGGAAAACCGCCATTGCGGACCTCGCCGTGGCACCACGGACCCATCCGTACGAAGGCCTTCAGGCCCACCTCCTTGCATAGCAGAAGGAAATCGCGAAGCGACTTGTTGCCGCTCCAATCGAACTTCCCCTGCTCCTCTTCCTGATGAATCCAGAAGACATAAGTTGAGACCACGGTGATGCCGCCGGCCTTCATCTTGAGCAATTCATCGCGCCACTCCGCCCGGGGATATCGCGAGTAATGGAACTCGCCCGAGATCGGCACCCACGGCTTCCCGTCCAGTAAAAACGATTCGCTATCCGCCGTGATCGTATGCCCGTCCGGGCTGGTCGAAGTCCCCGGGCCATAAGGCGCCGGGGCGGCCGCCGCGACGGGGGTGGTGAGGTCTATGGTCAGCGGGTCAGCCGCCGCAATGACAGGCAGGATCAGGAGGGCCAGAATCGCGATTTTTCCGGGCAGGCGGCTCATCAGGGGAGGGGGTCGGGGCCGTTTTTATAGCAGGAACTTCCGGCCAACCCCGACACATATTCTCCGCGTTTCAACTCCGCCGCAGGACGGACCTTGAGCCTGTCGAAAGGCTTCATCCTTTCCTAGAGGTGCCCCTGGCGCTTGTAAAAATGGTACCGATCTATAATCACGTCCACATAGTCGCGCGTTCCCGGGAAGGAGATGCTGTCGCGCAGATCCCCGGCCGTGACGCTCGACCCCTGGTTGGTATCGACCAGCCACTTATCCACGCGGCTCTTCCCGGCGTTGTATTCCGCCAGCGCGAACGTGGCCGGGTCATCCTTCCCCGCATAATGCTCGAGGGCCTTTTTTAGATACCAGGTGCCGGCCTCGATGTTCACCTGGGGGGAAAACAAATCGGCCGGGACAAATGTCGGGCGTTTGGTCTCCCGCGCCCAGTCCGCCGCCGCCGCCTCCATTACCTGCATCAGCCCGCGCTCACCATCTTTGCCCACCTTATCGGGCCGGAAAGTGCTCTCCCTCCAGATCACCGCCTTGATGAGCATCGGGTCCACCCCATATTTCTTCCCCACATGGACGATGAGCGCATCATATCGATGATAGCGCGGAAAACCGATCAACTCCTGCGCCGCGTACAGAGGGTCCGGCGAGGTGCATACGAAAATCCCGCCGGCCGTCAGGCCTGCCAGGATCAGAACAACCAGCACGTTGCGGATAAACCGGAACATTAGGGCAAGGATGAAGGATGAGGGTTGAAGGATGAAGGCTGGAAGTCAGAATCTTTCATCGTTCGAACTTCGACCTTCACCCTCCCCCCACCTCAAACCTCGCCCGCCACACGCTATTCAGCACCGCCCCCGGCGAGTGATCCTCCTCGCTCCTCACCCGCTGCCCGCTCGCCAGGTACAGCCACCCCTTGTGCCACACCGCGCTCGTCTTCATCCCATACGGCAGCTTCCCCGCCACCCTCCACTTATCCGTCCGCGTGTCGTACACATGGATCAGGTCAGAGTATTCCGTATGTGACTCCACTCCGCCGATCACCGCCACCTGCGCCCCCATCGGGATCGTCGCGTTGTCAATATGCCCGCGCGGCATCGGTATCGAGGCCAGCCGTTTCCACTCCGTCGCCCCCTTCTCCAGCACAAACACATCGTCAATCGCCCCATCGTGCACATTCGCCACATCGCACTTAAAACACCGATCGCCCGGCACCGGCCTGAGATCCCCCTCGTGTCCGCCGAATACATAAAGCCTGTCACCCACCACAGCGCCCCCCCGGTGCGTCGCCGGCGCCGGAACCGCCGGCTCCTCGCGCCAGCTCTCCTCCATCGCACGCCCATCCTTCACCGCGATGCTCCAATGCTCCCGCGCCGGCGTGCACCGGTCCGGCAGCGACCCGCCCGCCACATGCAGCCGCCCGTTCCATAGATTCACCGTCGGCGCGTAGCGCGGCGCCGGCAGGTCCGGCAGGCCTGCCCACCTATGAGTCGCCGTATCCAGCACAAAACACGTCGCCACCCCCGGCCCGCACTCCGGTCCCGTTTGCCCGCCCGCCGTATACACATACCGCTCGTCATCCCCCGCCAGCGAGAAATGCGTCTCCCCCATCCCCGCCGGCATCTTGAACTCCTCCGTCCACCGCTGCTTTCGCAGGTCGAATACATTCACCACGTTCACCACCAGGTCCAGCCTCTCGAATCCTCCCATCAGGTAGAGCCGGTCTCCCATCGCCACGATTCCCCCCTCCGCCCGCGCCTGCGGACACCGTGCGCACGCCTGCCACATCAGCTCCGGCGGTTTCCGCCCCAGCCGGTTGAACGCCATTTGCTCCAGCACCTGCTCGTCCAGCCCCTCCCGCACCGACCGCAACGCCCGCCGCGCGATCTTCTTCACCACATCCCGCACTGGCCTCCCCGACGGCATTCGCCCGTGCCACTCCACATTCGCCGCCTTGTCCACGATCTGCAGGAACTTCCTCGCGAACTCCACCGCACGCACCTCATGCCCTGCCCTCGCCTCCTTCTCCCTTGCAAGGTCCGGTCCGGGCTTCAGCCCCTCCCAATCCGCCGCAATTAACTCCGCCAACTGCTCCGCGTTCGTCGCATCAAAGTACACCGCATCCGGCGGCTTCTGCTCCCGGTGGATCGCCAGGTCCGTCAGGTAAATCCGTTTCCCCAGCGTCCTCGCATCCTCCACCAGCAGGCTCCACCCCTCAAACAGCGATGGCTGCACCACCGCCGCCGCCCGCCGCACCAGATGGATTTGCTCCGCACGCGGCAGAAATCCAAGCATCCGCACATTCGTCCTTATCCCCCGCTCTTCGATCAATTGCTGCAACTCCCCAAAATGCGACGGCCAGCGGTAATCCCCCTGGAACCCCGTATTCACAATGCAGATATCCCGGATACCCCCATCCCGCAGAATCGCGATCGCCTCGTACAGCACCCGGTGATTCTTGTGGACCCAGAACTGGCTGGGAAAAATCAGGTACTTCTCCGGCAGCCCATGCCGCGCCGCCACCGCCGCCGGCTCCTCCGCATACCAATCATCCCCCGCCACCGATACAAACGGCAGGATACTCACCCGGCCGGGATCCGTCGGCGTCCATCGCATCAGGTCTGCCAGCGCATCCTCGCTGCTCACCACATTGTGCGCCGCCTCCGCCACCACCCGCTTGAACCTAGTGTCCAGCGCCGCCTGCTCCGCCGCGCTGAAGAACTGCGGTATTCGCCGGTATTGATAATCCGGTATCCACGATACCCACGGCACGGGAAACTCACGCCCCAGCGAGTCAATCGATGGAAAAACCACCCGCGCCCTCGTTGACACCAGCAGCGTTTCCATGCTCATCGGCCGCTGCAGCCGCGTCAGGCTCCGCGCCGCCAGCCTCAGCTTCTCCGGCGTCGGATCCCATTCGTAAAACGAAAAATGCCGCGCCCCCGCCTCCCCGCCCAGCTCCCGCAATTCCGCCACAGTCGTAGTCTGCGACACGATCAGGTAAGACGAAACCCGCTCCTCCTCCGGCAGCATCAACAGCGCCCGGGTCAGGTTCGCCGAATAAATATACCCCGCCACCCAATCCCGCCCCCCCTTCGGCCAGAGCGCAATCGTTCCCCCCGCCGCCCTCGATCCATTCCCACTCTGGACGCCCTCCTTATTCAAAATGACTGCCTCCCTCCAGCGCGCGCGATTTCAGCCCCTCTCCGCTCCACCCCCGCTGGCAGCGGGACCAGTTCGCGTCACAATTTAATTTCAGGACAGTAGCCCCCATCCGCCCCTTTTAAGCAGTTCCCTCGCCTACAGACAGTTCCAATTACTTTTTGTTCCTCCAGGTTCCTGCCGCCCGGTGCGAGATAATATCCCTCAACCAGAGCAGTTTCTATTTAACTTGAGAAACGGCTTAAAAAAAGGGAAAAAAGGGTCAAAAAAAGGGGTCACATCTGAATGGCACCAAGTTAAGCGCACTCAGATTGAGGGCCAAAGGCCCGACATAAGCCAGCCCAGCGAGGAGGAGGAAGGGCGAAGGGGAGGTTGGAGGGCGGGCGAGCCGGTGCAGCCCCGCCTCTGAGGCGGAGAGCGTAGCCCTGAGTAACCGACCCGAAATGGTCCAAGCCCCGAAGGGGCGAAACAAGTTCTCCGCAGAGACCGGAAATCGCCCCCAATGCCCCTTATCTTAGTGCCATTCGGGTCACATCTGAATGGCGTGTTGCCGGAACACCGATGCGCAAAGGTCGTTAAAATGTGAGCCCTGTTTCTCTCTCCCTCAGAAGAAAACGCGCGGTTAGACAACACGCGGTCACGGCCCTTGCATTCATGGTTTCCAAAGCAACGTTCTCTACGGTACCTCCCGTGAGGGACCAATTAATGCATGCTACGATGCCGATTATCATGAGGCTTGGGCTGTATACTCGGGGCTGGGAGCAGTTGAACGAGGAGCGAGCGAAGGCCCTCCAAGGCAAGCCCATTCCCCTTGTATTTCCTTCTTCGCAGACTCAATCCACGCCCAAGGAATCACCAGACATTCAATCTCCAAACCCTCCGTCGTAGCCTCGATCTCAACGTCACGCCCAAATTGTCCATCGGGGATGGAACCCTGAAAAAAGAGCGCCGCCCTGTCATTGTCATTTTTTGTATCAGCTTTCATTAAGGTGAAGCAAGTATATAGATGCCCAAATTAGGGTAAATTAAGCCAAGTTAAGGTTAAAAATTTTCCCTAATACCCAAAAATAATCAATTTCTAGACATACTCAACATTGGGGCTGCGCCAACATCTGTGCTACGCCCGCTTGGTATTTTCGGTGCAGCTTCCCGTAACTGACGGCCCGTTGCGAGAGCGCTAGCCGCTTTCAGGGCGCTGCCGTGGATTGGATCGGGGACCTGGGGTTACGCTTCGCTTCACCCCAGGCTATCTCCGGCGGCTCTTTCAGTGCCGGTTGTCTTCGGCTGCTCTTTCGGAGCCGGGCAATAGGTTGTTGAAACCTTTCAGAGTTGACCGCCTGCGAACCCGCCAGGAGGCTTCTCTTTTTGCGGGTTCGCAGGCCCTAAACGTTGAAGCGGAACTCGATGACGTCGCCGTCCTGGACGACGTATTCTTTGCCTTCTATGCGGAGGCGGCCGGCTTCGCGGGCTTTGGCTGTGGAGCCGAGGCGGATGAGGTCGTCAAAGTGGACTACCTCGGCGGCGATGAAGCCGCGCTCGAAATCTGTGTGGATGACGCCGGCGGCGGCGGGGGCTTTGTCTCCGGCGCGGATGGTCCATGCGCGGCTTTCAGTCTCGCCCGTGGTGAGGTAGGTGCGCAGGCCGAGGAGATGATAGACGGCGCGGATGAGGGAGCCGACGCCGCTCTCGCTGACGCCGAGGCCGGTCAGATACTCCTTCGCTTCGGCGTCGGGCAGATCGACCAGCTCGCTTTCGATTTGGGCGGAGATCACGACGGCCTCGGTGGCGAGATGAGTGCGGACGTAGTCCTGGACGCCCTTTACGTAGCGGGTCGCGGCGTGTGGATCGGTGAGCGTATCTTTTGGCAGGCCGCCTTCTTCTTCCTGTGCGGCGTCGATCTCCGCGGCGAGATGGGAAAGATCGGCCTCGGCGACGTTGCATGCGAAGATGACGGGCTTTGAGGTAAGGAGGAAGAACCCCTTCGCGATTCTGTTTTCCTCGTCGGTGAGGGTGAGGGTGGTCGCGGGTTTGCCGGAATCGAGATGTGGGAGGAGTTTTTCGCACACGGCCATCTCGGCCTTGGCGATCTTGTCGCCGGCCCTGACGGATTTGACGAGGCGCTCGGAGCGTTTTTGGATGGCTGCCAGGTCCGCGAGAATGAGTTCCGTCGTGACGACCTCGATGTCGCGCACGGGATCGACGGAGCCTGCGACGTGATGGACATCGGCATCCTCGAAGCAGCGGACGACCTGAACGATGGCGGTGACTTCGCGGATGTGAGAGAGGAATTGGTTGCCGAGGCCTTCGCCCTGGCTGGCGCCCCGGACGAGGCCGGCGATGTCCACGAACTCGATGGCGGCGGGGACGATTTTTTTGGAATGGGAGAGGGCGCCCAAGGCATCGAGGCGCGGGTCAGGGACGATGACGATGCCCTGGTTGGGATCGATAGTGCAGAATGGGTAATTGGCGGCCTGCGCCTTGCGGGTGCGCGTGACGGCGTTGAAGAGGGTGGATTTGCCTACGTTTGGGAGGCCGACGATACCAGCGCTGAGCATGGGGTCGACGGTATCGGGAGACCGTGGGGGGGTCCACGGATTATTTGCGGGGGTCGAATGGAGCCCGATTTCCCCACGCGGGAGCGACCCACGACGAGAATACCGGCGGGTATTAGCCGGCGCGGGGGACTGGAGCGGGGTGCTTTAGATCCGGAAGGAAGTAGGCGTGCAGGGCCGCGGCGCCCCAGCAAGAGGGGAGGATGAGGGGACCGCCGAACATGAGGAAGGTGATGCTCCAGAGGAAGCAGAGGACTCCGAGCGCGGCCCAGATGACGGCGAGCTTCGTGTGGCCTTTGTAGAAATGGCCCGCGCCGGGCCAGAAGAGGCAGAGGATCGCCGCGAAGACGTCGCGGGGATTGCGGCGGAAATTTCCGTGAGGATGGCCGTAGCCGGTGACCCAATCGCAGCGGTCGCATGCATCGGGATTGTGCAGCGGGGCGCCGCAGAGCGGGCAGACGCCGGCTTGAACATTGGGGCTGGATGTCGTGGAGGTGATGGGTTCAGGATCGATGGTAGCAGGCATGGGATTCTCCGTTTAAGGGATTCTAATGCTTAGAGTGATAAAGTAAAAGTTAATCTAATGAACACCGCTCTCTCTGAAATTACCGATTTCATCGATACGCTGCTCAATACCAAGAACGTGTCGGACTCGCCAAATGCGCTGAACGGGTTGCAAATTGCGAGTCCGGGCAAGGTGACGAGGATCCGGGCGGCGGTGGATT
>Ga0182024_10015786_pt1 | contig 14404 bp, 9 predicted proteins | sample P32metaG_FD_120480 | JGI IMG/M metagenome (GOLD analysis project Ga0182024, IMG submission 120480) | Permafrost microbial communities from Stordalen Mire, Sweden - P3-2 metaG (Illumina Assembly) | ecosystem: Environmental > Terrestrial > Soil > Wetlands > Permafrost | place: Sweden: Stordalen... | reverse complement strand
GATCGGTCCCGCGGGCGCGGCGTTGCGCGTGTATATCAACATTGGCAGCTGTCCCGATTATCGGTACAGCCTGGAGGATTCGTTCATCGGGGCTTTACGGCCGCTGCCACTGCTGCCAATGCCGTCGGCTCCGACTACGCAGCATCCGTTCGATCTCAACAAGGCACAAAAGGAGTGCGTGGATTGGCAGCTCACTTCGGCGCGCATGGCCAATGCCGCGAACTTCCTCGATGCCAATCAGCCGTATCCGCTGAAAAGTGCTCCTGGCGGCGCCGCGTACCTGACCGCAACTCCTGCACAGCTTGATACGGGCAAGCATGCATTCGCAGAAAACTGCGCCCGCTGCCACTCCAGCAAAGTTCCGCCCGAGGTCACAAACGGGCTGGACAAGCATTCGGACGCAGCAAAGCCGGCTTGGGTCCAGCTCGTCATGTCTCCGGATTTCCTCGACAAGAATTTCCTCTCCGACGATGATCGCTATCCGCTGGTTTCTTCCGATCGAAAGATCGCGATTGGGACCAATGCGAATCGCGCCATGGGCACCAATCCGATCGAAGGGCACCTATGGCAGAACTTCTCGTCAAAGACCTTCAAGGAACTGCCCTCGCCAGGAACCATGACGGTTCAGAATCCATTCGCGGACGGGGAGACTCTCTCGTTTCCGATCGCACATGGCGGATACTATCGCACGCCGTCGCTGATCAACGTCTGGGCCACCGCTCCTTTCTTCCTGAACAATTCGCTCGGCATGTTCACTGGCGACCCCTCGGTGAAAGGAAGAATGACGGCGTTCGGCGACGCGGCGGAGAAGCTGCTGTGGCCTGAAAAACGGTTGGGCAAGAAATCGATCAGGGTCACGGGAGCAGATTCTGTCCTGAATATCCGCGACATTCAGATACGCATTCCAGCGGGTACTCCCATCGATCTCCTCGCCAATATCAATGTCTTCAAAGCCACAATGACGCCGGAAGTGATCGTCGAGCTCAACCGCCTGCTGGGCAATCCGGACAGGCTGGTGCGGCTGGTACACGCACTTGAGAATAACGGACAGTACGACAGCGATCTGAGGGCGATGGTTCCGGATTTGCTGAAACTCAGCCAGTCGCCGGATATGATCGAGGATCACGGGCACACCTTCGGAGCGGATTTGCCGGACGATCAGAAGCGCGCCTTGATCGAATATATGACGACCTTCTAGAAAGGACGGTCTTCCCATGGAAGACGGTGTCATATTCCAGCCCCTGCAGTTCCGTAATCTACGCGTGAAAAATCGGCTGTTTCGGTCGAATATCTCCGGACGTTTCGACAATTACAACGGCACGGGAACGCAGACGCGGATCAACTGGGAGGAGTCGTTTGCCAAGGGCGGCGTCGGCGCCATTATTTCGTCCTACGTTCCGGTGAGCCTGCGCGGGCGTATCATGCCGAACTACGCAATGATCGATGCCGACGACAAAGTTCCGTTTTGGCGCGCCGTCGGCGATGCGGTGCACAGGCATGACTGCAAGTACATCTTGCAGCTCAGCCACTCGGGGCGGCAGCGGGATAATCCGGGTGTCGAAAACTTCAAAACGAAGGCGCTCTCATCCACAAGCAAGAAGGACACATTCCATGGCCTGCTTTGCGAAGCGATGACTCTGAAGCAGATCAAGGAAACTATCCAGGACTTTGCCAATGGCGCCAGGCGCGCGCGCCAAGCTGGACTGGATGGCGTTGAACTTCATGCATCGCACGGGTATCTCATCACGCAATTCCTCAGCTCGGCCATTAACGACAGGAAGGATGAATATGGCGGCGTCCTGCGAAACCGCGCAGCGTTTCTGCTGGAGATTATCGCGGCCATCCGCAAGGAGGTTGGCGACGACTTTCATCTACAGGCCAAGCTGAATGCTGTCGATTTTGCCAACGCCCTCTATCCCTGGGAGAAAAAAGGAAACACGCTGCAGGAAGGCATCCAGGTGGCGAAGTGGGCGGAAGAGGCAGGAGTGGACGCTATCCACGTGTCTATCGGAAGCATTTTTCCGCATCCGCTCCTGCCGCCGGGAGGGTTTCCACCCGACGAACTGAACTGGTGGTACGGGACCATGATCGGGAGCGGGGTGCGCGGCTACTTCAACTACACCATGTTCCATTTCCACATTCTTCGCCCCATCTTTTCGGCATTCTGGGAGCGCACCAAGAAGAGTCATCCCATCGAAGCCGTGAGCTCCGAGTACTGCAAGGCCGTGAAGCAGAATGTGAGCGTGCCGATTATCAATACCGGCGGATACCAGGATGCCCGGGTTATCCGTCGCGTGATCAGCGAAGGCTACACAGATGCAGTCTCCATGGCGCGGCCGCTGGTGGCCAACCGGGACCTGCCCCACATACTGCGATCGGGAAAGGATCTCCCGGAGCGTCCCTGCACCTTCTGCAATCGCTGCCTGGTCAATGCAATTGCCAATCCGCTGGGTTGCTATGACGAACGCCGATTCGATGGCGACCATGCTGCCATGGTGGCAAAGATCATGGAGGTATTTCACCCCGAGCCCTTTTTGGAATCTGAGCGGGCCGGTCAGGATGTACGGGCATGAGCGACGAGACCATCATTCGCACCGCAGAGGGTGACCTTGTCGACCGGATCTATTCAGACCCTGTTGATCTCTACCAGCATCGTTTCAGGCGCAATCTCCTTCTGGTGGTCGTCCTTGTGGCTGTGGTTGTTGCGATCGCCCTGCTCCGTTATTTCCTCGCCGATCGCCCGGTCACCTATGGCGACATCCGCGAACATTTCAAGTATGGATCCATCGGTAGCGAGACCGGTGGCAGCGTGTTCACGCCGGTGGGAGGCGTGCTGCCGCCTTATCTTATCTTCAAAACGCTCCCGGCAATCTGCCCCGATAAGCTGCCCGGCGGATATGCTTCGCTTGGCCTCATCTTTGAGCCGGGGCACGAACTGCCGGTCGGCATATCGCGCAGACGGCGGCTGGGGCTGGACGAGGTCGGCGTCAACTGCGCCGCTTGTCATACCGGTACGGTCCGCACCGCGCCGGAGAGCGCGACCCAGATCGTACTGGGCATGCCCGCGCATCAACTCAACCTGGAGGGGTTTTTTCAATTCGTGCAGGCGTGTTCGCTCGATGACCGTCTGACCGCAGGCAACGTAATCGCGAAGGCCAAGGAGTCCGGGACGCATGTAAGTCTCATGCAGAGGTTATTGCTTCATCTGTTCATCATCCAGCGTATTAAGCTGGAGACGCTTTCGCTGCGCAACAGGATTAGTCCTCTCCTTGACGACCCTACTCTTCCGCAATGGGGACGTGGCCGCGTCGACACCTTCAATCCCTATAAGGCGATCCAGTTTAATTGGGACCTCACCCGGTTGCCGCGCGCCGAGCTCATGGGCGCCGCGGACTTTCCTTCTCTCTGGAACCAGCAGCCGCGCGAAGGGATGCACCTGCACTGGGACGGGAACAACACATCTCTGGACGAGCGCAACCTCAGTGCGTCGCTGGGCGCCGGCGTAACCCCGGTCACCGTGGACTACGCGGCGATCCAGCGCGTCCACGACTGGATTCTCACGCTGCCTCCGCCCACGTTCCCGTTTTCAATCGATGCTTCCCGAAGCGCCCGTGGGAAAGCCGTCTATGATGCGCACTGCGCACAATGCCACAGCTTCACCGGAAGCAAGACTGGAACCGTCGAAGACATTGCGTCGATCGGAACCGACGCTTACCGCCTCAACTCTTACACCTACGTCCTGGCCACCAGCCAGGCGCTCCTGTTCCCGGACAATGTGCACCGCTTCCAGCATTTCAGCAAGACAAACGGTTATGCAAATGTACCTCTGGATGGAGTCTGGGCCCGTGCTCCTTACCTGCATAACGGATCGGTTCCCACGCTTGCTGATTTGCTCAACCCGCCCGCGGAGCGGCCCAAGGTTTTTGCCCGGGGATATGACGTCTACGACGAGCACAAAGTGGGATTCGTCACCGACACCGCGGCAGCTCGCGCCAGCGGATCTACTTACGATACGGCAATCCCAGGAAACGGAAATGGCGGGCATCTTTACGGTATTGCTTTATCAAGCGAGCAGAAACAGGATTTGCTTGAATACCTGAAAACGCTTTAAGAGCTTCACCAGATTTCTGCGAACAGGAAGGGTGCTTTGAACAGGTACGCAGTGTGGTTCAGTCGAGCAGTGTGGGTGGGCATTGTCGCCAATTGCCTTCTGGCGATCCCGACTCTGGTCATGCCGGGGCCGGTCATGATGCTTTCCGCATTGCCACTGGCCACGCCCTTGATGTGGCCGGGCTTTGCCGCCCTTCTGCTCCTGCTGCTGACCGCCTTCTATATCCCCGCCGCGCTTCATCCGCTGCGCTATCTTCCCTTCGCGTGGCTCGCCGTGCTTGCGCGTCTGGCTGGGGCTGTATTTTTCTGCATCTTCAATCGTGACTACTTTCAATTAGGGTTGTTTGACTTGGCATTTTTCCTTCCGGAAGCGGCGCTTCTTGCTCTTGCGGTGCGCGAAGTGAAGGCACAACCGGAGCCAACAAAGCACGCCAGGATTTTTCGAGGCTTTCGCCGCATACACGCCGGCCTGCTCGCCGTTGCTCTGCTGGTCGTGGCCTTTGCAGCGCTACTGACTTATGAACAGTTCTTCCGCCAGACGACGCCGCCGTACTTCGCCACCGCCGAAGAGCATTTTCTCTACGGCTCCATCGGAACCGAAGGAACCGCAGGCGTGCCTTACTGGATATGGCTGGTGCTCCCCCGTGTTTTTCCCGATAAGCTGCCGGCCGCCGGCGGATATGCATCGCTTGGCATCGTATCGCAGGAGGGGCGCGAGCTGCCGGTAGGGTTTTCAAAGCAGCGCATCGGCATCGACAGAGTCGGCATCAACTGCGCCTTCTGTCACACCGCGACCTACCGCAAGGCCGCCGCAGACAAGCCGGTGGTCGTTGCCGCGGGGCCGAGTAATACGACCAGCCCGCAGGACTATCTCCGCTTCCTGTTCGCATGCGCGGACGATCCGCGCTTCAACGGGACAACGATCATGGGCGAGATTGAACGAAACTACCAGCTCTCTCCGATCGATAAGCTCACTTATCGCTTTGCTCTGATTCCCTTTACAAAGGTGACGCTTCAATACCAGGAAAGAGCGCTCAAGCAGTATGGCTGGATGCGCAACTTGCCACCTTGGGGAAATGGCCGCATCGACCCCTTCAATCCGGTGAAGTACCGCGTGCTGAATCAGCCCGTGGACGGCACCATCGGCAACTCCGACATGATGCCGGTTTGGAATCTGGCTGCGCACCAGGGGTACGCCTTCCACTGGGATGGTTTGAATACCACACTGCAGGAGGTGCTGATCAGCTCGGCAATCGGGGACGGAACACCGTTAAAGTGGGTCAACAATGACTTTAAGAAATCGGATTCGGAATCGAGCCTGAAGAGGATTCGCGACTTCATGCTTCACGTTCAGCCTCCGCCCTTCCCATTTCCCGTCGACCAGCAACTTGCGGCCAAGGGAAAGATCGTTTTCGAACAGCAGTGCGCAGTTTGCCACGCAGCCGGCGGAGCACGCACCGGACAGGTCGAGCCTATCGATAATCCAATGCTCAACACGGATAGGCACCGCATCGATATGTGGACCCAGGCCGCGGCAACGGCCTACAACGACTTTGCCAAGGCGTATAGCTGGAAGTTCTCCCACTTTGACAAGCAGAACGGGTATGTGAATGTCTCGTTGGAAGGACTGTGGATTCGCGGACCGTACTTGCATAACGGTTCAGTTCCGACCATTGCGGATTTGCTCAAGGACCCGGCAGATCGTCCGAAGGTCTTCCATCGCGGCTACGACGTTCTCGATCCGGAAGAGCTGGGCTTTGTTTCAACCGGAGACGACGCAGTGCGCAGCGGCTTTCGCTTCGACACCCAAGTCGCCGGCAACAGCAATCAAGGTCATCTGTGGGGCACAACATTGAGTCCCGACCAGAAGCGGTCGCTTCTAGAATATCTGAAAACAATGTAGGCGTCGGGGGAGATCCCCCTTTCGGCCGGCTTCATACCAAGCAAAATCGGCCAGAATGAACGCCGCGACTGAGCAGGCGAGAATCGCCACAGGATTGAGCTTTCCCCAAGCGGCAACGGCTCCAGCGGCGAGCAGCAACAGGTTTGCCGGTGCCGGTAAGAACGCTTGGCCACCGACCACGGATACGAACAGTACCCAATAGCCGTGTCATTCCAGAAGTTCAATCAACTCGTTCGTACGCACACCGATTTTCCTGCTGCTTGCGCACTTTTGAAGGCCGAGCGACGGAAAACCAGATCCTCTTAATCAAGTCCCCTGGATAGCAAGCGCATTCTGTGAGGTGGCCGAGTGCCTGATTCCACTTCGTGCCGTGCGACACTTTGACCTTCACGATCTCCAGCTCTTGCTTGAAGTCCGAGAGGCGTCAGACAAGCGCTTGCTGCGTAGGTCGGTGATTAGGTCTTTATAGATGGCCACCTTACGAAAGCCTTGGGTGCGACGAAATTACATTTTCCTGTTACTTCAATGGCCAGCTCGTCCGGCACCGTATGCCTCATATCCGGTTCTTGTCCATCGGCTCGCGTCTTTGCTCCACGCTTTCTTCAGACCCCGCCTCGCGACGACGCCCTTGCGCTTCGCTATCACTTCTCCTCCATTAGGATGTGAAGGGGACTTGCACCCCCAAGCTGTCAATCATGCGCGGCGTACAATAAGAAAACCCCGCTGTTTATGCGGGGTTTTCTTGTCGGTAAACTGTTGGGATTGGACTAAGGCCATCGCGCTGCCGCGAGTGCCAAGGCCCCGGCGGCTGAAGATTCCGCGGGGGCAACGTTGGGGTCGACTATTGTCGGGGGGCGCGATGCCCTAGGCCTCAGTCACCTCACGTACGATACATCTGGAACAATCAATCTTCATCAGCTGGATCAACCTCCTTTCCCGTGTAAGGCTAAGGGTATTCGAGGCTGGCCGCGGCGTCAAGTTGGGTTTTGATCCTGAGAACATTTGCGCGCTACACCAGCGCCAGGTTCAGGTTCTCGATGGCTTCGTCGATCTCGGCGGTGTTCTTGTAGCCCACTGTTACGGAGTCCACGCCGGCGGTCTGGAAGGCGAAGCGCATGGCCTTCTGGCGGTCTTCGCGGTTGAAGACGCCTTCGCCGATCAGCTTCATGCTAATCACGCCCATGCCTTCCTTGCGCACCTGCTGCACACGCTTCACAACCTCGCTCACGTTGCCCAGCTCAGCCGTGTCGGGAACCTCGGCATCCATGCGCGTGCCGTTGTGATTCACACGGATCATGGCCACGTCGAGCCATTTGTTGCCCGGCACCTGGCGCAGCGCCGGCAGCCCGTGTACCGATGCGCCGTGGCTGACGATCGTCTTCTTCTGCTCGGCGGCGAGAATCGCGTCCTGCCAGTGGCCAGTATCCTGGGGCCAGGTTGCGGTGTGCTGCCAATGCAGCAGCATGATGTCGAAATAATCGGTATTTACCGTCTTGCGCAGGTCTTCGAGCTTGGCGTGCGGATCGACGTTGTGAAAGGTGGTGACCTTGTTCATGATGCGGTAGCTCTCGCGAGGCAGGCCCTGCAACGCGACGCCGAGCATGCGGGGCGTTTCGCCGTAGGACTCGGAGGTCTCATAGAAACGAATGCCGCGGTCATAGGCGTAGCGCACCAGGCGCGTAAACTCCTGCTGCCCAAGGCTCTCCTGCACCTGGCCGCTCATGCTGCCGGTGCCGAAGGCCAGGCGCGTGACGCTCACGTTGGACCGTCCCAGCGTCACCCAATCGGTGGCTGACTTGCGCGCCGCGCCCAGCGCCAGCGAGCCGCTGCCGGCCAGGGCGCCGGCAACCAGGCCGGTCTTCAAAAAATCCCGTCTCGAGTAGTCGCTCATGATTCACCTCCGCACCGGCCCAAAGGGAAGCCAGTTGCCCGGATGGTAACACAATCCTGGGTTCAATCGCCTGAAAGAACGCGACCTTTGTGACGAGACGGATGGCAAACGCGACGACGCGCCTAGTTCATCTTTCATCAATATTCATCGTGATTTGCCTTGACACTGGCCAAGTTGTTTGGCAACATGGCAAATCTGTTATTCCCAACAAAACGGAGGGAGGAAATATGTCCGAACATGATGCCGTCAAAGCGCTCGAGGCCCGCGTTGCTCGTTTAGAGGCCGCGCATGCGCAGCCACCGGCTGCCCCCCATATCCCGGTCTATGCCGATCCCCCGGCTCCACCCTGGTGGGGGGGCGGATACGGCGGCTACCGTCCGCCAGTCCACTGGCCAATTGGCGACCCGGCCCCCGTCGACTACAGCCGCATTTATGCCGATCCTGGACCATGGCCGGTTTACGGAGGCGGCGGCTATCGCCCGCCTGTCCGGGGGCCGATCGGGGATCCAGCCCCCATCGACTACAGCCGTATCTATGCCGATCCCGGACCATGGCCGATTTACGGAGGCGGCGGATATAGACCGCCGGTTCATTGGCCCATCGGCGATCCGGCGCCGGTCGACTACACGCGGCTGCCCGCTGACCAACTGGAGGGCACACTGCACTCGATCAACGCCCAAAAGGCGCGGCTTGCTTCCATTGAAGAGCAGGTCACCGCGCAACTGGCCAAACTGAAAGAGAAGAGTTAAGCAAACAGCAGGGTTGATGTAAGATCCTCGATACCGATGCGCGCTTTTGCCGAGCAAAGGGCATGTTGAGCACGGTATCTCTGCAAGGATTCCAAGTTCGAATCCTATTGACCCTGCGGTTTTCGATGGGCCGGTTCTCCAAAGCATTTCCCCTGATGCGATGGGACGGCGGGAGCCAACATCCTCTTGGCTCCCGCCACTCAAATGTCAGGAGAGACTCACGAGAGCCCGCGCCGCCGGCTTTATTGCAGCGCGTTTTTTGTCGCTGCCCGGCGGTGCTATGCATGTCTGTTCGTGATTCTCCTAGCTCTGCGACTGCGAACTTCGCAGGGCCGCGATGAGATTTTGCCTGAACGGAAGGATGGTGCGCGTATGCAGATCCTCACAGATGCTCCAGTCAAGATACCGGCGATCGGCGAGAACGTTCGGCCGCAGAAGGTCCTTCTTCTTGGTTTTCAGGACCAGGACAACCTCGGCTTGCGCTACCTGATGTCGGCGGTGAACGCATCGGGGCACGAGGCCTCGATCATGACCTACGGCGCCGACCCGGAGATTATTCTTCGCCGCATTCGCCACGAGAAGCCGGATGTGGTGGGCTTCTCGCTGATCTTTCAATACATGGCGCCGGACTTTGGGCGTGTGATCAAGGCGCTGCGCGACGGCGGCGTGACCAGCCACTTTACCATGGGCGGGCATTACGCAAGCTTTGAGCCGGGGGAGATTCTTGAGCGAACGCCGGGGCTCGACTCCGTGGTGCGCTTCGATGGCGAGATGACGCTGGTGAAGATTCTGCACTGCCTCAGCGCGGGGTCCGACTGGCGCACGCTTCCGGGGATTGCGTTCCGCGCGGACGATGGCCAGGTGGTCGTTGCGCCGCTGGCCAAGGTGGTGGAAAACCTGGACATTCTGCCGCGGCCCGATCGGCGGTCGATCGACTACGAAGGCCATCCCATGCCCACGGCTTCGATTCTCGGGAGCCGCGGCTGTCCGTGGGATTGTTCCTTCTGCAGCATTCGGCCTTTCTACGAGAGCCAGGGTGGAGCGCTGCGCCGCTTGCGCAGTGCGCGCGAGGTGGCCGAAGAGATGCTCGATCTGCACGTGAATCGCAAGGTACCGATCTTCTTGTTTCAGGACGACGATTTTCTGGCCGGCGGCAAGAACGCGAAGGAGTGGGCGATGGAGATTGCCGACCGCATTGCCGCGGCGGGCTTTGCCGGAGAGCTGGCCTTCAAGATCAGTTGCCGCTCGGACGAGATCGATGAGGACATCCTGCTCAGGCTTATGGCCGGCGGCCTGACGCACGTCTATATGGGCGTAGAATCGGGCGATGAAGATGGCCTGGCCGACATGCACAAGCGCATGAAGCCGGACGCGCACTTGCGCGCCGGCCGCATCCTGAAAAAACTCGGCCTCTCGTTTGACTTTGGGTTCATGATGGTGGAACCGTACTCAACCTTCGGCCGGATTCGCAACAACATCACGTTCCTGGAAGAATTCATCGGCGACGGATGGACCGTTGCGCCGTTCTGCCGCATGCTGCCTTACGCCGGCACACCGATCAAGCGGAGGCTCGAAGCTGAGGGGCGCATGCTGGGCACAGCGTTCGAGCCGGACTACAAGTTCCTCGACCCCAAGCTGGATATTTTTTACGAATGGATGATTGCAACTTTCTACGAGAGGAACTTCACCAACCAGGGACTGTGCCACATGTTCCGCGGTTTGAATTTCGAAGCCAGCCTGCGGCTGCCGCGGCGCAACCGCGTGACGAGTGCGCAGCGATCGTACCTGCGTTATTTGACCTCGGTGTGCAACCGCGTTGCGTGCTACACGCTGCGCTGCGCGGTGGATCACCTGGAGGCCACGCCGCTGGCCACGCTGGAGCGCGATAAGCGCTACCTGGAGGGGCTGACGGCGCACGAGAAGCGCGAAGAGACGCGCCTGACGAACGAAGTTGGGCAGTACTACCACTGGGTTCATCAGGACGAGAGCGAGTTGCCCGGACCGGTGGGTGGTTTTGATAAGTCATGGACGTTTTATGAAGGCGACCGCGAGGCGGCGGGGGTGGGGGCGGCTTGAATCCTCTCACCAACTGTGCAGCCACTCCTCATCGCGGCCGATGCGCACCGGCGCGCCGAACAGCTCGGTGAGGCGTGGCTCCGTGAGCAGGCCTTCGCGCGGCCCATCGCCGACGATGCGGCCGGCGCGCATCAGAATCACGCGCTCGATTTCGGGAAGAATGTCGCCGAGGTGATGCGTCACCAGCACCAAGCCTGTTCCCTCCTGGGCGAGGCGGCTAAGGGTTTCGCGCAATTCTCGTTGCGCGGCAAGGTCAAGCGCATTCGATGGCTCGTCGAGAAGCAATTGCTTCGGCCGGTGCACGAGAGCGCGCGCAATCACGATGCGGCGCTTCTCTCCCGCTGACATTTCCCCGACAAGTTGCTGTGCCAGATGCTTCGCCTCCATCCGCTCCAGCGCTTCCCAGGAGCGCTCACGCATCTCTTGAGTGACGTGGAGATTGGGCCACAGCGTGGATGCGGAGAAGAAGCCGGCGGTTACGGCGTCGATACCGGTGGTCACTGCGGTGCGCTCGCCGGGCAGTTCCGCACCGACCACTCCGAAGTGCCGGCGAAGCTGCGTCAGGTCCCAGCGCTCGCGTCCGAAGATGCGCACGCACGTTTCAGGACGCACGATGGGATAGACCTGGCAGGTCATGGCCATGATGAGCGTCGATTTTCCGCAGCCATTGGGGCCGAGGATGGCGACATGCTCGCCGGTCTTGATCGCGAGGTTCACGTCGTGCAGCACCACACGTTCGCCGCGCGCAACGTTCACTCCGCGCAGCTCAAGAAAATCGTTCTCGCTTACCGCTTCCATTCCTGTGTTGATCCTTTCATCCTTCCGGCCAAACTCACCTGTTAGATTAAATGGGTTGACCACCATGTCTGACGCATCCCAATTTCTGCTTCCCCAGGGTTTTCGATTCGGCGCCGCGAAAGCTGGTCTAAAAAAGAGCGGCCGCACCGACTTTGCGCTGATCGTTGCCGACGCGCCGGCCAGCGCCGCAGCGGCCTTCACTGCCAACCGCGTCATGGCCGCGCCGCTCATTGTAGACAAGGAAAACCTGAGCGCTTCCGGCGGACGGGTGCGCGTGGTGGCCGTCAACGCGGGCAACGCGAATTGCGCAGCCGGAGAGCCTGGCCTGGCGGCAGCCCGCGCCACCTGCGCCGCAGCGGCTGAAGTTTTCGAGTGCTCTCCGAAGGAGGTCTTCCCTTCGTCCACCGGCATCATCGGTGTACCGCTGCCTGCGGAGAAGCTGATTGCCGCATTGCCCGCGCTGGCGGCGTCGCTCGGCTCGGAGTTCGATCACTTTCAGCAAGTGGCGCAGGCGATCCTGACCACGGACACGGTCGAGAAGACGGCTTTCGCGCGTTTTGAAATCGATGGTCCCGACGGCATTGCTCAGGAAGTCCGCATCGCCGCGCTGTGCAAGGGGTCCGGCATGATTCATCCGCAACTGGTGCCGCACGCGACCATGCTGGTGTATGTACTGACGGATGCAATGATCGAGCCCGCCAATCTGCAGACCTACCTCAACCAGGCAATCGAACTCAGTTTCAACCGGATCTCCGTCGACGGCGACACTTCGACGAATGACACGGTTCTGCTTCTTGCTTCCGGGGCGAGCGGCGCAGCCATCGGGCCTGAGAATGCAGCGTTCGCCGCCGCGCTCACGCAGGTCTGCACCTCGTTGGCGCGGCAGATCGTGGCCGACGGCGAGGGGATTACGCACGTTGTGGAACTGCGCATTGAAGGAGCCGCGACAGACGCCGATGCACTGCGTATTGCCAAGGCCATTGCGCATTCGCCTCTGGTGAAGACGGCGTGGGCCGGAGGCGATCCCAACTGGGGCAGGCTGGTTGCAGCCATCGGCTACTCCGGCGCCGAGATCGATCCCAATCGCATCGACATTCGATTCGGCGATTTGCCCGTCTGCACCAATGGCGGACGCGCGGCGGAGTTCGATGAGACCGCCGCGCACGACTACATTGCACAGGCGGAGTTTTCAATCAGTATTCAGTTGCACCAAGGCACAGGCGCGTGCGTGTTCTGGACGACCGATCTGACCGTCGAGTACGTCCACATCAACGCGGATTATTCGACCTAGCGCGTCGCTTCGGTCCGCGCTTTGAAGCGCGAGAAGAGAAAGACACATACCCCCAAGCCCACCAATGCACCTGTTCCGCCGACCACCTTGGCCACGGCTAACGGCTTGTTGGTTTCGTCGCCGGCAGGGATGACGGAGAGAACGATGGTGATGGCAGTGCTCAGCAGACCGATCGAGGCCAGAGCGACGGCTACCGGTTTGCCTCCGGGAACGCGGCGGGCTTCCGGTGGGGCGGGACGGTTTTGCATCGCGATCATGGCGGAAAAAAGGAAGAGATAAGGCAGAAAGAGCGAGATCACCGACATGCTGACAAGCACGTCGTATGCGCCGCGGACGGTAGTTCCGGCCTGGCCGAGCAGCGCGACGACAATGCCTGCTGCGCCGTAAACGGCGATGGCCACCCAGGGGGTGCGGTAGCGCGCGTGAATCCGGCCGAAGGCTGGAGGGAGATAGCGATCAACGCCGGCAACGAAAGGCAGGCGCGCAGTGGAAGAGAGATTGGCAGCCGCTCCGCCGACGGCGTTGAGGGCGACGAGCAACGCCATGGGCGCGAGCAGCCATCCGAAGCCGAGACGGCCGGCCAGCATGTGGATGCCGTTGACGAAGCCGTCCGGGCCGCCGACTGCTTCGCTTGGCAGCGCGGAGAGCAGCGCGAATGTTCCGCCAATATAGCCGACGGCTAGAATGCATCCGCCGACGAGCAGAGCGAGCGGGATGGCGCGGCGTGGATTCTGGATCTCGTCGCCCATTGCGGAGGCTGCCTCAATGGCGCTGAAGGCAAAAAACACGCTGGACCAGAAAACGGCGTTGTCGAGCGACCAGTGCGGCACCAGGCTGGCTGCGGTGATGCGCGAGGCAGGCCCGAAGCGAACCCAGGAGACAGCGCCCAGCAGCATGAGCACGCTGAGCGGCAGCAGGCTGCCCAGCGCGCCAACGTTGTTAAGCCATTTGCCCGCGTCCACTCCGCGAATGTTGAGCAGCGTAATGAAAGCCAGCCAGAAGGCGGCGAAGGCGATGTAGTAAAGCGGATTGCCGTTCAGGCGCTGCGCGCGCGGGCCGAAGGCAAACAGTGCCGACGCCGCGCCGAAGTAGAGCACGCCGGCAAAAAAGGGCAGGTTGCTCATCCAGTAGGTCCAGGCGCAGATGAAGCCGGAGAAGTCGCCGAAGGCCTCGCGCGTCCACACGTAGATGCCGCCCTCTTCGGGGTGACGCGAAGAGAGTTCCATGACGCTGGCGGCGAGCGGGATAAAGAAGCAGGTGAGCGCGGCGATCCAGACGATGAGAATGCTGGGACCGGCGGTGGCCGCGGTTGCCGTCCAACGCACGCTGAGCACAACGACGACGTAGAACAGCACCAGGTCGCGGAACCGGATGCCTCGCTTGAGCGCTGGATGATCGGCCATGTAGGGCGCAGCATAGCAGACGCGCGGGCGCCGTTGCAGCTAAATTCGGGCAAGGTCCTTGAGCACCAGCATTGCGGCATTGCGGCCATTGATGCCGATGACAGAACCTCCGGGATGCGTGGCGGCGCCGCAGAGATACACGCCGTCCATCGGGGTACGCGCAGACAGACGGTTGGTCCACAT
>Ga0182024_10015785_pt1 | contig 14405 bp, 11 predicted proteins | sample P32metaG_FD_120480 | JGI IMG/M metagenome (GOLD analysis project Ga0182024, IMG submission 120480) | Permafrost microbial communities from Stordalen Mire, Sweden - P3-2 metaG (Illumina Assembly) | ecosystem: Environmental > Terrestrial > Soil > Wetlands > Permafrost | place: Sweden: Stordalen... | reverse complement strand
CATGATCTGTCGGCAACGACCAAACAGCGACGGAACTCTGGAAGGTTGGCTCGCAAGCGGGCTCAACGGGGCACGCTCGGGTATTGGCGGGAGGAGGAGCGCGGGCACGACGCGCTGACGACGATCCTGGCCCAGGATCAGATCCGAATCCCTGAGCTTGTTCCCATCCGGCACCAGCGAATGGAGGCATCACCTTGGAACTACTACCGGGGTGCCGCGGCGGTCATGGCTGGCGATCTCGCATCCCAGCCCGACAGCGGGTTAGAGGTCCAGCTTTGTGGAGACGCACACGTACTCAACTTCGGACTGTGGGCCACACCCGAACGGAACTTGATGTTTGACTTACGCGATTTCGACGAAACGTTGCCGGGTCCATTCGAGTGGGATGTCAAGCGTCTCGCCGTCAGTCTGGTGGTCGTGGCACGGGAGAACAAAGTCAAGTCGGCAACGGCGGAAGCGGCAGTCACCGCGGCAATCGAGGCGTATGGGCAACGGATGCGACGGTATACCACGATGCCCGAACTCGACATCTGGTACGACGGCGTGCATGTTGACAGTTTGATCAGCTACTACGAACCCGCCGACCGTGGGCGAGTCTCGGTCCACATCGAGAAGAAGCAGAAACATCGTACGAGCCGTGGTGCATTTACCAAGCTGACTACCATGGCTCACGGAAGGCCCCGGATCACCGAGGAGCCACCGATCCGCGTGGCAATAAGCGACGAAGAACAGGCCGATCTCGTTGAACACCTCCTCTCTGAGTATCGACTGACACTCCAAGAGGATCGACGGACCCTGTTCGATCGGTTCACGGAGGTTGATGTGGTGCGCCAGGTCGTCGGGGTTGGCAGCGTGGGGATGCAGGTCTATTTGGTACTCATGGAGGGACGTAGCGGCGCTGATCCATTGTTCTTGCAGGTCAAACAGGCTGGACCGTCGGTGTACGAGACTCACACCCGCCCCAGCCGCCACAACAACCATGGTGCTCGGGTGATCAACGGGAAACGACTGGTCCAGAGTGCCACTGACATCTTCGTCGGTTGGGGCTCGCTGAACGGAAAAGATTACTATGTGCGGCAGTTTCGTGACATGAAGATCATCCCGACCACCGAACTAATCGCTCCTCGTCTTGTCGAATTTGCCACCGCCTGCGGAGAGACACTCGCACGAGCCCACGCACGTACCGGCGACCCAGTAGCCATCGATGGATACATCGGGAAGGGTGTGAAGTTTGCCGCATCAATAAGCCAATTCGCCCGTCTGTACGCCGACCAGAACGAGCGAGACCACGCTCAGCTCGTTAGCGCGATCGCCAACGGAACCGTCGACGGTCTGCCAGGTTGAATGTACACAAGTCGCCTATTGGTTCCCCTCAGATAACGTGTGCCAGAGTCCAGGCGATCCGGGATGGCCAAAAACTCCATGCCAGGTGGGAGAATGGAACAATGGCGACTCGGCTCGAGATTCTCACGACCAAGAGCAGGCGGCCTGAGTTCCCACAAATGAGCGGAATTCCAGAACTACCGAAGTGAGTCACCGATCCGGCGATACGGGGCACTTCTCTGGAACGAAAGACGTGGGAGCATTAGACGGTGACCCGTCCGTCCGTATTCGATTTCGCTGGAGGCGCTCCAGCATTTCTGCGTCTGGCAACGGCCCACCACGCGCGGTGCCTAGCCGACCAAGTACTCAGTCATCCGTTCTCCCATCCGGGTCATCCTGACCACGTGCAGCGACTGGCGTGGTACTGGGCTCAAGTGTTTGGAGGGCCGTCACGCTATAGCGATGTTTCCGAAGGACAGACGGGCATGTTGCGACTCCACGCCGGGATGGGTGCGGATGACGATCTAGGCGATCGCTTCGTCGGGTGTTTCGTAAGGGCCGCAGATGATGCCACATTGCCCGACGAGCTTGATTTCCGGAAGGTCCTGCGCGATTACATGGAATGGGCGGTCCGAGAAGTCCATGAATACAACCCCCCCGGGTCCTCTGTGCCACCAGGATTAGTAGTACCTCGTTGGTCGTGGGAAGGCTTGCAAGCGTCGGGCTGACTCCGTCCCGGTCGACTGGGACAGTCCGGCAAACGATCAATCGTGGTCGCCCAATAGGTGGTGGAAGAATCTCTCGGGATCGTCCAGGAACGAGCGGGTCAGTTGGAACTGATCCGTTTGGCGATAGTCGATCAAGGTTGGACCGTGATCAGTCATTTGGAAGACCCAAGATCTAGGTGAACCATTCCCGCTCGCCACAATCTAAGGCTATCTGAACGTGTCTCAATCTCGGCGATCTGGGACGGTTCCGTCTCAATCTGCAATCGGATGGAAGACCCCTGATGACCGCTCCCTGGACAGGATCAAACGAGCCGCGCCGTCGGGTTCAAGGAGTCGCTCCGGCTCCCTGGCTAGTGACCGACTACCCGGCGGCGGGCGGGTCGGTGTGGAAATCGATAGCGACATCAGCAGGATCGTTCGGGTTCACCCGGACGACGACGATCGCATCTTGTTCCTGAACCTGGTTGAGCCGCATCCCTGGGATGCTCTGCGTGCAGGTTGCCTCGTAGGGCTGGGCGCCGTCGACGCGTACTTGGATGGTTAGGTCGCAGAACGGCGCAGGAATGCCGCCGGGTCCGATGCTCCAGCTTCTACCAGCCGTATCGAGGCTCAGAATCTGTCCCTGACCCAGCAGCCCTGCTGCGAGACACTTTGGGTCGACGCCCGAAGAAGACGGCTCGGGGAAGAACAGCGACTTCGGTTTGGCGTCCTTGTTTCGGAAAAGGCCCACCGCCGCGCCCCCTTTCATGGCTCGTCAACTAGACAGAAACGCAACCGTGAAAGTACCACGATCGCAAACTGGTAGTGGTCTCCCCGAGTGGTTCGCGCAAGAGGACGCAGCCCGCAGCGACGGGGGCAATCTGCCACTGTCCCGGTAATCTGGGTCAGCCCCTCTCACCCCGTCGGCACCGCGCCTACGACGTTGTTGACGTGGACGCCCACGCCGGGCAGTGACCCCTGGCTGGTGGCGTCGCCGAAGGCGAAGACCCCGCCGTCCGACCCGATGAGCCAGTAGCCCGCACCATCGGGGGTGGGCACGATGCTCACGATGTTGGACACCGAGACCCCGAGGCCCGGAAGTGACCCGAACGAGTGGGCGTCGCCGAAGGCGTAGACCGCCCCATCCGCTCCGACCAGGTAGTAGCCCTGGCCGTCGGGGCTCGACGCGATCCCGGTGATGTCGGAGACGGTGACCCCAATGCCCGGCAAAGAGCCGAAGAACGGGGCGTTGCCGAAGGTGAACACCCCGCCGTCCTTACCCACCAAGAAGTAACCGCCCCCGCCTGGACTGGCCACGATGCCAACGATGTCGCTCACGTGGACGCCCAGGCCCGGGAGAGATCCGTAGTAGCCCGAGGACTGGCCGGTTGGGAAGACGAAGACCCCACCGTCTGAACCCACCAGGTCATACCCCGTGTAATTGTTGGTTGGCACGATGCCGACCACGTTGGAGACATGGACGCCCAGGCCCGGGAGCGATCCGTAGTAGCCCGAGGACTGGCCGGTGGGAAAGACGAACACACCTCCGTCTGAGCCCACCAGGTTGTAACCGGTGAAGTTGTTGGTGGGGACAATTCCCACGATGTTGTTGACTTTCACGCCGAGTCCCGGGAGCGAGCCGAAAAAGCCCGAGGACTGCCCGGTCGGGAACACGAAGACCCCACCGTCGGCGCCGGCCAAGTCGTAGCCGGGTGTCGGTGCGGGTGGTGGCGGCGGCTGCAGCTCGAATGCCCCGGCGTCACAGTTGGATCCAACTCCCGGTCTCGGCAATCCCCGCTCGTCGGTAGTGAGAGTGCAGGCGCTTGTCGGCACCTCGTTGAAGGCCGAGCTCGATGAGGTGATCGCCTCGGTCTGCGGACCGGTCGACCCATTGGCGGCCAGGCTAAGTGGACCGATGGTCGACGAGTTTGAGATGCTCGTGGAGCCGAACCCACAGGTGGAATCGTCGGCGACGTTATAACTACCGTCGGTCACGATGCCAAAGCAGCTACCACCTGGGGTATTGACGGCCAAGAGGGAGTTGGCGATGGCGGTGGTGCTGAGGTTGTAGACCCCGCCGCCGGCGCTTGCCGAGTTACCCGAAACAGTCACATTGGTAAGGGTGGCCGTTCCATTGTTGAAGAGCCCGCCCCCTTGACCGCTAGAAGCAGCCGAGTTACCCGAAACAGTCACATTGGTAAGGGTGGCCGTTCCGTTGTTGAAGACCCCGCCGCCATCTCCGCCGGAGGGCACCGAATCTCCCGAGATCGTGTCGTTAGCAAGGGTGGCGGTGCCGTTGTTGAAGACCCCGCCGCCATCTCCGCCGGAGGGTGCCGAATCGCCCGAGATCGTGTCGTTAGCAAGGGTGGCGGTGCCGTTGTTGAAGACCCCGCCCCCGAGACCGCCGGAGGGCGCCGAGTCACCCGAGATCGTGTCGTTAGCAAGGGTGGCGGTGCCGTTGTTGAAGACCCCGCCGCCGGTAGATGATTGGCCTCCACTGATGGTGAGTCCGTCGATCGTTGCGGTGCCCAAACTGATCGTGATGTCACTGCCACTTGCCCCGTCGTTGAGGATGGTTGTCGAGGAAGCAGCGCCTTGAATGGTGAGGGTGTCGGTGGACGGGACACTCAGGGTGACCTGCTCGTTGTAGGTGTCTGCAGCCACATCAATGGTGACCGCAGTGTTGGAGAGCAATTCGGCTGCGGTTACGCCCTCTGAAATGGTCTTACAGGGGGTAGTGGCGGTGCAGTTGGGGTTGCTCGTCCCCGTTAAACCATTGACAGAAAGGGTGGTTGACGAAAGGGCTGAGGCCACCGATGACTGGGCGACGAGAAATCCGGCGGCCAAGAGGAGCCCTAGGGAGATCGTGGCGCCGGGCCGGAGCAGCTTCGGCCCTCGTGGGATGATCGATGCGAGTCGGTGAAGAAAGAGCCGTACGGGGTGTGACATGAGGCCTCCTCAAGCGACGCCGTTACGGTCGCAGCGACCTCGTCGCTAGGAATCGTACATCCTGCATTCGATCACGAGGTAGGAGTGCCCGACCATGTCGAATGGCGGCTCTTGCCGGGGGCCATCTCGGGGCTCCTCCCACCTTGCCGAGGTGCATCACCGACCCGGCGTTCTGGACATCCTTGGCTGATAGGTGAGGAGTGGGCGTTCTGCGGCGGTTTGCCATTTGTTGGCAATTCAACTCAGAAGTCCACGAAATGCGTGAAGGGCCGAGTATCCGGCTCCACAGCGGTCCTGAGCACCGCCCATTGATGCAAATCATCTGCTGGTGACACCGACTCGAGCTTCCAGCCGCGATCGGCCAAAAAGAATGACGCAGCCCGAGCGATCGCTGGCAGCTGATAGTCGTCGAGGAATAGGACTCCACCGGGTCGGACGAGACGCCCCAGATAGAACAGGTCAACAAACACCCACTCGAAGCGGTGATTCCCGTCAACAAAGGCAAGAGCGAACCTCCGGCCCGCAGTGAGTAGTCGGGGAAGGACGATCTGGGACTCTTCTGAGTGATGCTCAACCAGGTCGGCAACGCACGCTAGGGGTTCCACAGCAACATCTTTGGTGTCCGGGGGCACGAAACGCCCGTTAAAACAACCAAAGTGCAACTTGTGTGCGACGGGAACAAGACCTGCCGCGCTTAGCCTTCACGCATGATGGAACAAGCGAGGCAAAAGAAGTACGAGGACCACGACTTCGTGTCATCGCCGATCGGCGTCCCCTTGGGGGTCGAGTCGTCGAGGGCGGACGGAAGCGAAGTCGAGAGCTCGCCGCCCCTACCCTCCTTCTACGGGGGTCCTGAGCAGCAGAAGGAAGCGGAGCCCCAACAGGCCACGGCCCCTCCGTACTGACGTGCCTGGTGGTTGTATCCTGACCAAGCACGTCGCTACCAGCAACGCCTTCTGGGACGTCGGTGCATGATCCCACCAGGTGACTGACGCCGGGCTACTCAAGGCTCATTTGGCGACCAGCAACGCCTCATTCCAGGCGTTCCGGGGCAGGCACCGATTGCGAAGCGCTCGCCGGTTCTAACGGACGGACTCCGGGCTCTCGGAGCTTGAACCCGACTGTCGCACTGGTAACCGGATTGAGTCCCATCACCGTGCGAGTGGTTCCCACGAGGAACCACAGGTTACTTCCCGCGCCGTGGACGGCAAGGAGTCACGGTGGCCGAGGAGTCGGCCTCGGTGGACGCGGACACCGTACCCGCCGATGGACACCACGTGGTACAGGTGGCCCAGGCCGTTGGTGACCCAGAGCCTCTGCGTGGTCGTTGCCGAAGCTCAAAGGGAGTCCCGTGCCAGTAGGAGATCGCCGTACTGCCCTGACGGCACTCCGGCGCAGCGTCCAGGGATCCCTTCTCAGGAAACCGGGTGAGGGGCGAACGAACTGGGGTCGACCTGCAAGCCGCCGCCCTCCGTGTCTGACGGCCTAGGCTGCGGCGGCACGCAAAGTGCCCGATGCGAGGAGCACCATGCAGGTGGTCATCTTGGGTAGCGGCAGTCCGCTGCCCGACCCACAGCGGGCCGGACCGTCAACACTGGTTCGCACGGCGGTTGGGGACTTCCTTTTCGACTGCGGACGCGGCGTCCTCATGCGGGCTGCTGCTGTCGGATCTGGTGCCGCAGCGATCCGGGCGTTGTTCTTGACTCACTTGCACAGCGACCACATCACCGACCTCAATGACATTTATACGATGCGGTGGACCATGTCGTTCCAACCCAACCCGTTACCCGTTTATGGACCTGCCGGAACGGCTCCGCTTTTGCGGGCCACTGAGGCGATGCTCGAACCTGACATTGGCTACCGCCTTGCCCACCACGGTGATCTCAAATGGCGACCATCTGCAGAAGTGACTGAAGTTGAAAGTGGCGTCATCTTCGATGAGGGCACAGTGCGGATCACTGCCGCCCCGACTAATCACGCTCCGGTCCACCCCACCGTGGGGTATCGCATCAACGATGGAGAGCATTCAGTAGTCATTGCCGGAGACACCGTTCCATGCGCCGGGCTCGACGAATTATGTGAGAAGGCCGACGTGCTCATCCATACCGTTGTGCGGCGTGATCTGATTGAGGAGTTCGGTCTTCCCCGACTCACCGACGTGCTCGACTATCACTCGTCGGTGCCCGATGCCGCGCAGACAGCAGCCAGAAATGGGGTCGGCACACTCATTCTCACGCATCTCGTGCCCGCACCCGCACCCGGCACCGAGCAGGATTGGCTGAACCAGGCCACCAACCACTTCAGGGGCCAGGTGGTACTGGCTTTCGACTTGCTGACTCTCGACGTGATCCATTGAGAGATGCCCAGTCCTGTTGTCCCCACCGACTCGCATGCCACTTACCATGCTCGGCACCTAGGGGTATTCATTTGTCCCGGCGCATCCCCGGAAGTTCCTGATTGAGCCTTCGGGCCGGGAGCCCAGGGGATTGCCGCCCCGCTCCGGTGTTCCAGGATGGTTTCCGGCGTTCGAAGGGCGAGCACATCGTGGGTTGAAGCAGGCCCGTTGAGGGTATCTAACCATTGCCGGGGGTTTGGCCGTCGGCTGGGGGGGTTCAGCCGTGGGTGGTGGGACCTGTGGGCCAGACCCCCGGCGTAAAAACTCGTCGTCCAGCATCGAAACTGACAGGGCACACGCCCTGCGACTCTGACGCTTGACACTCGAGTTTTAGTGCCGCCCCTTGGGCGTCCCCGCTCGTCCTTCTTGCTTGTTCGGGGAGTCCGCACCCCTCCGGCCATGCGTCTACAAAGGTCGAAAGCCCGTCAGACTCCCGTCAGGGGTACCCAAGGCCGTCTCAAAGTCCGCAGCGATCGGAGTCTAAACCAGTGGCCCAGCTTTTCAAGGCTTACCGGCCGTTGCCTTGTTTCTGTTAAACAGCTCGTGTTGCGCGGGAAACTTATGAGAATGCTTCTCGATCAGCCGATCGTGGTCGGCGATGGTGGAGTGCTTGTGGCACGTCTTGTAGTTCGTCCCCTCGACTTTGTGATGAGCGATCCGCCAGCAGCTCTGGCATTTGAAGTGCTTGTAGACCACGCCGATCACGGCGAAGTAGGTCAGGCATGCGCCGAAGCTGGACCAGAAGGCGTACCACTGACCGCTTTGGGGCCACCAGAAGCTATTCCACGCGAAGGCAACCATGTGAAACATAGAACAAGACTATTGGGCGCTACTCGAGTTGGGACGGATCCTTGATGCCTCCAACACTGCGACTGTGACGCAACGTCCCAGATCGCCGGGGCGCGAGACGACAACGAACCGCTGTCACAAGATGGCGCCGGCCTCCTTGTGGGCGATGATCGTGTCCCAATCCAGACCAATTTCGAGCAGGATCTCTTCAGTGTGTTGTCCGTGCTCGGGCGCTGGGAGAAGTTGGTCGGCGGTCTCGTCCATCTGCACTGGGTTGGACACCAGGTCGTACTCCCGGCCATCGTCGCGCCGCACCCGGGCGAGATAGCCATTGGCTTCGACCTGGGGATCGTCGACCAACTCGCTGGGCATCTGCACCGGAGCCCACGCACCCGAGAGGTTCGCCAGTGCGACCTTCCACTCCTCGTAGGTCCTGGAGGCGAACACCTCATCGATCGTCTCCACACAGGCCTCGCGGTTGGCGAAGCGAGTGGCACCATCGACGAACCGCGGATCTGCGATGAGGTCGGGACGCCCGATGACGGTGCAGAATTCCGGCCAGAACCGGTCCGCCTGAAGCATCATCAGCGTGATGAAGCGGCCGTCGCTGGTCCGGTAATTGCCGACCAGAGGATTCGGCGTCGAGCTACGGTCGAATTTCGGCATCGGATCCCCGCCGTAGAGGCCGGATGCCACAATGTCGGGCGACAGCACCCACATCGCCAACCCGAGCAGAGACACGTCGATGATCGGAGCCTCACCGGTGGTCGCGCGTTGGAGGAGCCCGGCCGCGATCCCGCCGGCGATCGCCACGCCTCCGGCGAGATCACCGAAAGCGGCCCGCCCACCGATCGGCCACTTGGCATCGGCCGGGGTTAACGCATGGGCCACTCCCCCGCGCCCCCAGTACACGGACCCGTCGTAGCCGGGCTTGTTGCGGTCCAATCCTAAGGACCCCTGGCCCGAACCGCGCGCGTAGACGATGTTCGGGTTCACCGCTCGTATGTGCTCGACGTCGATCTTCAACCTCTGGCGAACCGACGGCAGGAAACTCGTGAGGAATACATCGGAGCTCTCGACGAGCTTGTAGAGAATGTCGCGTCCAGCATCCGTGCTGATATCGATGCCGATGCTCCGCTTGCCGCGGTTGGGCTGCTCCATGATGTAGTTCACGGCATTGTCCCCGCCCGGGATCAGGCCCATCGAAACGAGACCCCTCTGTGGATCGCCGACTTCGGGATGCTCGACCTTGATCACATCGGCGCCCCAGTCGGCGAGGACGGCGCCAGCAGCTGGAACGAATGTCCATGCTGCCACTTCGAGGACTCGGAAACCGGAAAGTGCATTTGCCATGCTGGACTGATCCTTTGTTCGGGCGGCCATCGTAGAGATCGTCTTTGTACTACCAGTCAGGTCAACGATCCGTCCGGTGAATCGCCCGACTGGTCAAGTGAACAGGTAAGCGGCAAGCGTGCCCCCTTTGGCGACTTTAGCTCGCAAGTTCGACCGGGCACTCTCATCGCTCACGCCTGCCTACCATCGAGGTCTGACGGTGGCACCGGGGCGCCAATAAGCGGAACACCCATTCAGCGCACGGAGACGCGTCATCTCCGTGGACCTCTCCGACGGATACTGATGCCGCGGCGTCCTTCAGGCGCTTGCGATGGCCGCCGCCCGACGGGCCAGGCCCGGGTCACGCAGCGTCCGGCACACTTCTTCGAACTCGGGCCGGGGGCCTTGCCACCGGAGTGACGCCACATTGGCTACCAAGGCCGGGTCGACCCGGAGGGTTGCCAGGTCCTTGAACAGCTCGGCCAACTCGCGCTCACCCGCCAGACGCGCCGCCAGCTTGGGGGCACCACGGACCCCCCGGCATACCGCGGGGTCCCAGTCGCGGGCGTCGTCGGGCACGGCGTCGAGCGTGAGGTAATGCGACAGGACGACCGAGGCGGAGCGCTTGCCCCATCCGGGTAACCCGGGGAAGCCGTCTGCTGAGTCCCCGACCAGGGCCAGCCAGTCGGGGATGGATCGGGGCAGTACCCCGAATTTGGCCTGGACTCCCTCCTCGTCAGCCACGACCCCGCTGCGACGGTCAAGCTGGACGACTCGTTGGCCCACGACGCACTGGGCCAGATCCTTGTCGGGGGTGCAGATGACCACCTGGGTGACGGCGGCGTCGGCCGCGGCGACGGCAGCAGCGGAAGCGAGGGCATCGTCGGCCTCCAACTCGACCATGGGCCAGACCACCACGCCAAGCGCCTCGAGAGCCGCTTCGAGTAGCCAGAACTGGTCCTTCAGCTCCGGGGCGATCTCGGCGCCGGTCTTGTAGCCGGGCCAGAGCTCGTTGCGGAACGACTCGATGACGTGGTCGGTGGCCACTCCGACGTGCGTCGCGCCATCAGCCAGCATCCCCACAACCGTCAACAGCACCCCCCGGGTGGCGGCGATCTCCGTCCCGTCGTCCCCCCGCCGTGATGGCTGACCGAAGAAGTGGCGGAACAGCTCGTAAGTCCCGTCGACCAGATGCACCTGCATCACGCAAAGTCTGCCCTATCGGGCTCGTTACTCGCTCGAACGCTGGCCGGAAGGGCTGCACTCGGACCGCCCGGTCCGTGGCGGGGCCAGCATTTTGATACGCCGAGCCGCGGCGTGCGTCCCGATAATCCCGGCGAAAACGCACCTGAATACCAGCCGCCGACACCAGCGGAGTGGAATCTCACGCGTAGGTTCGCACAAGGGCGAGGATGGCACTGGTATCCGGTCCTTGACCACGTAGTGAAGTCGCTGACGGGTCAATGCGCCTTGCCGCCACGGCACAAAGATCGACGACCAATCCTGTGATAGTGGTCACCGCCGGCTCGTCAGGCAAGAAGTCCCACGCCTCGCCGCTTGGAGAGATTAAACAAAACGCCACTGGCCCGTTCATCGATAGACCGGCCGAGGCAAACGCGTAGGGCAGAGTCCGCCAGGCGAGCCGTGCGACGAGCCGGAGACGGTCGGTCGGCACCAACACAGATCCGAAGGACCCCGCCACGTCACCTGCGTGAATCCAAGTTTCGGAAAGTCGAGTAGTTGCCAACGTTCGGGCCGACAGGTCGCCAGCAACCCACCTGACTCTTGTCGATAAATTCATATCATTGAGGACCTCGATCAATTGCCCCGCATTTGAGGTCCAGCGCTCCAATAGGTCGGCGATCGGCATGCCGCGCTCACGGTCAACCATCAACGCGGCTGCGCGGTCAACGGAACTGGGGCCCACCCACCCGTCGGTCTGTTCGGCCACCGCCTCAGGGAAACGCCCAGTCGCGCTAGCGATTGCCATCTCGTCTGACTGGGTGAGGTGAAGCACGACGTCGGACACGTCCCATCCCTCGCATCGGGTGGGAGCATGCCAGCCCGGTTCAGCCAGCCCGTCCAATAGGTCGGCCAGTTCAGCTTGTTGTTCGGCAAGAGCATGAACAATGCGGTCCACAAGGATCGAGCATAGATCCGGAGCGATCGGCCAGCCCAAGGAGCCAGGCAATCGAGACCTCACCCAAACGATGAGGTCCACCGACGGCTAGGTTCGGTCCGACCAGATCGAACCAGGAGGCTCACCGTCATGACGACCACATTCGGCATCATCCATCGCTTCAAGGGAGCGACGACCGAGCAGTACGAGAACACGGTCAAGGTCGTTCACCCCGATGGCGGCAAAGGGCTCCCTCCAGGGCAGACCCGCCATGTTGCCGGACCGACCGAAGACGGATTCGTGGTCGTCGCATTCTGGGACTCGGAGGCTTCGTGGGTGCAGTTCCGTGACGAGACCCTCCTGCCCGGCTTAGCCAAGATCGAAAACGGGCTGGCCGGGCCGCCCGAAGAGACATCATTCAAAGTGCACAACTCGCTGTCAGCTTGAGTCGTCGCGGGCGCCGGGCACCGGTGCCCGCACAAAGGGCGGTGCCTTCGGTCCAGCTGCGCGACCCGGGGATGGGTGATCGCGAGATGTCGATCACCCCCTTGGCGAATCTCGCCTTCGGGCCGGGCCAGCTCCATCACGCGAGAAGGAAACCCCCGGACTGGTGCTGCCAGAGACGCCCGTACAGACCGAGATCACCCTCACGAAGCAGCTCGCGGTGAGTTCCCTCTTCGACGATCTTCCCCTTGTCGAACACCACGATGCGGTCCATCTGGGCGATCGTGGAGAGTCGATGGGCTATGACGATGGCCGTCGAGTTCTCCATCAGTCGCCAGAGGGCCTCTTGGACGAGGTGCTCGGACTCTGAATCGAGAGCGCTGGTGGCCTCATCGAGCACCAGAATCCGAGCGTGTTTTGCCATGGCCTGGGCAATGGCAACCCTCTGGCGCTGGCCACCGGAGAGCTTGAGTCCGCGCTCTCCCACGACCGTGTCATACCTCTCGGGCAAGGCATAGACGAACTCCTCGACGTGGGCGGCCTTCCCCACTTCCTCCACGACACCGTGGTCCACCTCGTCCATCCCGTAGCAAATGTTTTCCGCAATGGTCCGGTGGAGCAACTGGGGGTCTTGAGGGACGTAGGAAATATTGCTCCGCAGCGAAGCGAGGGTTACGTCCCGGATGTCCTGGCCGTCGACTAGTACCTGGCCCTCGTTCACGTCCATGAAACGCAACAGGAGTTTGGACAGGGTCGACTTCCCCGACCCCGACGGCCCGACCAGCGCTACATGCTCTCCCGGCTTGACCCTAAGGGTCAGGTCGTCGAAGAGGCGGTCCCGATGGTGGTAGGCGAATTGGATGCTCTGGAACTCCACCCGGCCGCTCGGCACTCGCAGTTCTGTGGCCTTTGGCGCGTTCGTGATTTCAGCACCCACTCCAGAGATGGCGGTGAACTTGGCCGCCCGGCCGAGCGAGCGCGAGACGGAGCGCAGATGCTCAAAGGACTGCTCCATGCTGAACGCCACCTGGGCCGAGTAGTAGAGGATCAGGTAGAGCGCAGCGGTTGCGGCCCAGTGGTGCACCGCCATGGTGGTACCGGCAATGAGGGCAAGAAGCGTCCCAATGATTATGGAACTCTCTAGCTGGAGTTGGGTCTTCATGAAAATGGAACGTGCCCGCAGGTCAGCGCTGACTGACTGGCCAGTCAATCCCTCAACCCGCACCTTCTCCTTCGGCTCGGCCGCGGCCGTCCGGACCGTCATGAGGTTGGTCACGGTGTCAGCAATCACCCCGGTAGCCTTCGAGTGGAAGTTTTCGAACTCCTCCGACGCGTCGCGCACCTTGGGCAGCCGCCGGGCAAGGACGAAGGCGAACCCGCCCACCATGATCAGCATGGCGATGGCGGCAGGCCAGGCAAAGATGGCCAGCACCACAATCGCGCTCAGGATGACGACCGCCGTTGGGAGCAGCCCCCACGAGACCGAGTCGATCATCTCGACGAAGGCCCACGAGAAGTTGGTCAAAGCCGAGATGACCTCACCGGCCGGGTGATCCATGTGCCAGCGATAGCTCAGCTTGAGTAGGTGGCGGTACCCGTTGTTGATCCCCGTGGCGAACGAGCGGACAGCCGCACCCCACTGCAACCACCCAGCCATCCGCCACCCCACCATGGCGATCAAGCCCGCCAGTCCGTAGGACAGCAGGAGGGGCGCAAAGGTATGCCACCACTCGTTGGCCGTCGAATGGGTAGGGAGGGTGGCCACCTTGGACAAGATGGCGGCGAAGATGAGTGGGCAGGCGACGTCAGCCACCACGACCGTCAACGTCATCACGGTCCAACCCGCGATGAGCTGGCGCTTGTTGCTATCGACTTGATCCCAGCAGAATTTGATGGTCTCTTTCGCCGAAGCAGCTGGGAATTCGGAAAGTTCAGCCACGAGAAGCTTCCTTGAATGGAAGGAGGGAAGCCTCGGTGCGCTAGGGGAACACCCCCAGCCTCTCAGCCGAGGCTATGGATTCTGGGGAACTGCGACCGGAGAACCTGCGGCGCTGATGGCGCCCATGATTCCGGGTCAGGCAGCGGTGCGGGAGGACCCGAGACGTTCGAACGTCTCGTTTGGACCGCGGCCCTTGCCGCAGGTCTGGCGGTCCACAAGCGCCCCGCCCGTGTCCCTGCCGTGGATTGGCGCGGTGACAAGCGGGGGACTGACGCCCACTTCTGTCTCATCACTCGGTGCCATCGTCCACTCCTCGGTCAATTGCCTCTCAGAATGGTACCTGACCGCAGAAGGGTGCGCTGAGAGCCGTCACCCGATGTCCGAGATCTGCGGGCTCTGCGGGCTCTG
>Ga0182024_10015784_pt1 | contig 14405 bp, 12 predicted proteins | sample P32metaG_FD_120480 | JGI IMG/M metagenome (GOLD analysis project Ga0182024, IMG submission 120480) | Permafrost microbial communities from Stordalen Mire, Sweden - P3-2 metaG (Illumina Assembly) | ecosystem: Environmental > Terrestrial > Soil > Wetlands > Permafrost | place: Sweden: Stordalen... | reverse complement strand
GCACCATATGCGATGCTACCATACGTTTGTATGGCGTGTCAAGACATCCACTCCACCCTCCAATCCCCACTGCGCACACCCAGGCGCCTCAATAGAAACCTGATTCAACTAGGCAGGCATAACTCCATAGGACCATTCTACTTCCAGTAGTGGCTAGTAGAAAGCGGTTAAGTGGGCAATCCACGAATGCGGGCGCTCATAAAAGCGAGTAGTGGCACCCGTTTTATGTAAGACTGAAGTGCTGTATCAGAAAGACGAGCAGTATGCTTAAGACGGTGACGCTTTCATTTTGTGTTTTACTGGCCAGCGGATTGGCTATTTCGCTGCATTTGTCTCACATTCAAAGCGAGCAGATAAAGCGTGCAAAATATCTCCAAGGTGTTGGCACGCTGTATACTTTTGGCGGCGACTTTGATTTGGACAGCCCGCCCTGGCTGAATCTCTGCGAAAATGTCAGTTGGCTTGCCGATAAGCGTTTCGATGAATTTTTGGAAAATTACGTTGGAGCAGTCACCCCAGGCGGTATTACAAGAGCCGAATTTGATCGCTCGAATTTGGCTCGATTAACAAGGCGCTCAAGATGGCAAACGCACTAGTGAGACATCTATTTGTCCTTTCTTTGCTTTTGGTATTTTCCGGCAATTCCAGCGGGCGATGCGATGGTGTGATCGGAAAGCTGCACCCTTTTCCCAGCACTCTGGATCAATCTGCCCTCAATCTACGTTTACTGTTTCCAATTGAATTCCAGGAGCTATTTGGCGATACCGTATGTGATGCGCTTTAGAGCCTTCATTGGGGCGGGAAACTGGTTCTCCTTGCATATTCAGGTAAACAGTTTCGCCGTTCGATCCCCCATCTGCAGGTGCAACCCAGCAGCGAATCGCGCCGTCGTCTTCTAAATAATTCAAAAAGTGTCTGTCGGGCAACGTCAGCAACACCTCGCCGGTGGCAGTTATCAATTTTTGCGGTTGCCTGGTATCTTCGACGGCTGTATAAAACTGTGGCGTTTGCGCAAACCTTAGAGCAGGACTTCCTAAAACAGACTCGTCTATTTTCCAATAAGGGCTGATGTTGTTGTATTTTGGCTTCACAACGAAATGAAACTCACGGTTTACGATGCCGTACTTTGGCGGTTCCGCATCCATTTTTCGAGCAATGGCATAGTCGCCGTAGAATTCCTGAACCTCCATATTTGGTGGCGATACAACTTTTCCGGTCTTGTCAATAATCACTTTCAACGGTTGGTCAGTCGACTGATGAGACAGAGTTACAGACGCCATTCCACTTCTAAACGGCCCAGTATTTGAAAATTTCGGCTCGATTACAAACCCGCCGGTTTCGTCGATATAACCTTTGGGACTCTTTTTTTCCGGTTTGTCGACGATGGCTGCAAGCCCATCGCTAAAGTACAAACTGTTGAGATCACCGACATCCCTGAACGGGATTTCTTTCATCTTTTTCTGAGAGCAGTCGAAAATATACAGTCCTCTATTGGCGGACCCACGCGAAACAGTCTCGAACACAAACGCCTTGCTTTCACTTGCTTTACAGATATACTCGTAGTCGGCTTGTAAGACTACTTCTCCCTTTGAATTGCACAGGCCAGATTTCCCATTCCTCGAAAAGCGCAATAGCGTGTCGTCAGGCAAAGAGGTAAAGGCGAGTTCGGAATTCTCGTCTGCCTTTTTGCCTAACCAGAATACCTGAACCAATTGGCTGCCTTCTGGAACGTTTGTCTCTAGTCGAGTTCCTTTCCGATTGAACAGAAATCGATCCTTACCGTATGCAAACTTGTCAGCTGGATTTAGGCTCCAAGCCATAAAAAGTCCATGTCCAACGTACTCAATCCGAGAATACTTTGCCGACAGTATCACATGTTTGTGCGAGTCGCAGAGCCCGACAGGATTCCCGTCGTATGCCATGTTGAGCGCCATGAAGAAAGATGTGAAGATCAGGCCTGGATTCCAGATACCTGCCATATCCCGTATCACCTCCACTCAATCCACTGCTTGCGTGCGGATCAGTATATCTGCTCATCGAGAAGATCCACCGTGTCGTGAAGCTTTCCATGGTGGTAATCAATCCAAAGTGATTTACAATTACAAGTCGCTTTATTGGTCTCTCGTGATAGCCGGCGAAGTAGTTGATCTCCAATGGTAATTAAGCCAGACTTCGCAAAGACAATCGATGATTTGCAGAGACGCTACGAGGATTCAGCGAATAAAGGCTGTCATCGACGTTCGCCTAGCCTGCTCATTTTGATGATTGCGCAGACTGCTGCAACAATGGTCAGGAGTGCTCCGATAATGCGTAGACGAATTGCCAGTGATTGGGGCATGGATGGTGGCACCGACTGTGTCTCCTGGCTGTTTGCATTTGAGGACGGCTTGTCTGTTGAGCAGTTGGCCGCGCACGCTTCGCCAGTGGCAGGCTCACCCGCAGTTCCGGGAGTGGCGTCGCTCATCGCCAGCTTGTTTTCGAGCTTTGCCGCACTAGCCAAATCGGCTGCTGCCAGAGCTTTGTGACCCAACTGCTTATGCCAATCGGCCCGCTTTCGATAAGCTTCTGCATCATCAGGTTTTGTTCTAATTGCCCGAGTATATGCGGCTATGGCAGTGGCGCCGAGCTGACCGTCCAGGTTGGCGCGCGTGAACTTGCGGCCGCTGATCTGTCCAGAACTCTGCATGGCAAGAGCATAAACGGGTGAAGATGGTGACACCAGGTCGCGCACGCAGGCGTATGGCACATGCACCGTGTGCGCAGGCATCGTGCAAGCGTTCACTTCAACATCCGAGCCGATGTGAATGTCTACGCCCCTATTCGTCAGAGTGAAGTCCTCTGTGTTGAGGCTCTCGGACGTCGCAGAATCAATCATCGAGAGTTCCTCTTGATTGACCAGGTTGCTTAAGGAGAGCACTTCAAGCAACTCTTCGTAGTCGACCGACTTACGAAAGATGTCCCCGAGGGAGATGTCTTCTCCGCGTTTGGGAGAATAGTTAAACACCTCGTGTGTTACCAGCGGTCTGCTGTTGCAGACACTGTTTTCGAACACAAAGCGGATGCTCACCACGTCCGGAGTCATCATCGACACGTTGTAAGTGCCCGTGAATGTAGATTGAGCCGCCTCACTCGACTGATCCACTGATTCATCACTGAACGAGTCCTTGATCAGCTTCTTGATTGCGTAGTTCACCACGGACGAGTTGGGCAAGCCTTCGATGCGCGGATAATGCACATCAACGCGAGACAGTCGTCCGTGCTTGCGAATTACCGTATCCTGAAGGCGCGGGTGCGCAAGGCACGGCAATGCATAGCAGACAACCAAAGCGCTAAATAGGAGAGAAAAGAAAAATCTTGAAACCAAAGGGGAATTTCCCATGGAAGAGCCCTGCTTTATTGATTTTGTCATATATCGTTTATGAATGCTGACGCTAGCTTCGCCGTGATACTAATCGGCACGTGGCAACCTCATGATTACAGGAGAGTCTCCATATGAGCTGTCTGCCGGCAAAGCGGATGAGGCGAAGCAAGAATGGGCTATGTTATAGATCTGGTGACAGACAAAACGACAGATTGAACGACGAAGACGACACCTTTGATGAGGGTGACTTTTGTTCAATTCGTTCCGGCGAAGGGCTGACCAAATCCCACAAGTAAGGAGCGTGCGATTCTATGCACCTGCTGAATTAAGCTGTATGTTGTTACTGTGCAACGGAATGCGCTTGTGAAATCATGAGAACCGCAGTGAGATTTGTGAGCAACTTCTTGATCGCCAGTGCTGGTGTCTTTTGCTTGGCCATTGGAGCTGATGCAGAACAGAGTTTCTGCGATAGAAAAGTCTTAAATCGCCCAGCGTGTGAGGTAGGTGACTTCGGTGCTCCTTCGAGCTCATTCTCTGATTCACTGAGACCTCTGGACGACTTCGGCCAACCTTATGGGGTACCGATAGGTAACGGATTTGCGCAAAACGGTAAAGCCGGGGGTGACTTACGCGACAGCTCGCTATACGACGCTGTTCCGCCCGGGGAGTTAGGCCCAGAACTGAAACTAGACCGTTCCTTTGGAGCCGAGCCGAAAGAGCGACTACAGCAAAGATTGAAGACGCAGCTTGACGTATATGATGCAGAATTATGGACAAAGGTGGTGCCGTGGCCGCAACCTGGTCCTCCATTCAATCCAAGCGGACCACCTAAATCCAGTCCTGTAAAGCCTCGCCTCGGCGAACAGTTTTTTATGATGCCCTCTAAATCATGGGACACCCTTTTTCGAAGTAAAGAAAACGCATACAGGATTTATAGTACTCGTTGGCCAGGACAGGCTTTGAGGTGCTTCCTATTGATCGAAATACCGGTGGACGATGGACCTTGTTTAGAACTGGGAGCTCCAAAAGTTTCAGGAGAACAGCAGGGCGGCGCTTTCTTAGATATAGCGGGTAACCGCTCACTTGTACAAACCCCCGGAAGTAGGGCTGCTGGCTTGGGTGACATTGATATGCACAATGCAGAGTGCCTGTTTGGGGGCAGCAGTGTCCAAGAGCGTGATTACATGACATTTAGTCTCGATACATACAACGGCCCAAAGTTCAAAGTTGATGTCATTTTTGAGAACGATCAGATCCAGAAGTATCGAGTAAGAAGTGCCGACATTTTGCGTCCGGTGTGGCAATTAGCTGCGGCCAAGAGTACCATTCCGCTTCATTTAGTTTGCGGATCAGGTCGTTTCTTGTACCCTGTGGGTGTCCACGAGTTCCCTGTCGTTAAAGCTTCTCCGACATTTCCATTGTGGACACCTATTCCAGATAATGAGTGACACCGAATACGATGGCGATCGGCTGAGACTCAATCCATGTCACCACTTAAAGTATTGAACTTCCGGTGCAGGTGTACCAGTTGGGTAGTGTTCGATTGGTACTATGTATTGACAACGCGGGTGTTCCTTCAGGCACATGTGGTGCACGGGATGTTCAAATGGTACAGATTAAGATTACCAAACGAGTTGCGTTGTTTGTCGCGTGAGCACCGCCGACCAAGATGGCAGCCGCCAAGAGCATGAATTTGACGCGGTATGAGAAAAGAGCCGGATCGTGTTTCTGAGCTGAGTTTCTTAATCATTTTCCAGGCTGTGCACCGACAGCGTTGGCGCGTGCTTCCAGTTTGTCAGCTTCCTCGGTTCGATTTGTTTTGCGCAAAAGAGTGGCGTATTCTCTCAAGGTCGTGGTCACGCCAGGATGATTCGGTCCCCACAACTTTTCATATATCTGCAATGAGCGCTGATAAAGCGGCTCGGCTTCTGCGTACTTTTCTTGCGCTTGATAGAGGGCAGCCAGATTGTGACAAGCGAGGCCCAGGGTAGAGTACATTCCCGGATCTTTCGGACTCGCCCTCTTCTCAAATAGCTGCAAGGTGCCTTTATAGAGCGGCTCGGCATCCGCGTATTTCCCTTGCGTAAAATACACCAGCGCCAACTGATCTGGACGATTTGTATTAAGCCTTTTGTCGTCGATCGCCAGAGCCCGCCGTTGAATAAGATCAGCTTCTTTATACTTGCGTTGCGCCTTGTACAGTTGCTCCAAACTCTTCAGGTCTATCGCCTGATCAGCCAAAATATTGCCTTCACCAGCCGAGTCTTTTCCAGGTGTTCTCTTCTCGCCTATCGCCAAGGACTGCTTGAAAAGCGGCTCGGCTTCGGCGTATTTGGCTTCGGCATTATAGAGATTTGCCAGGTCTCTTAATCTAGCAACAACCTGCGGATCACTTAGACCCGAAACGTTCTCGGTTAACTGCAAGGAACGCTTATATAGTGGCTCAGCTTCCGCATATTTCCCTTGCCAGTAATAGGCATTCGCCAAGCTGGTCAGGTCTCTAGCCACATTAGGATAGTTAGCACCAAGCGCCTTCTCTCTAATTTGCCAGGCTCGCCTATAATGCAGTTCTGCTTCTGCGAACTTTCCTTGATACCTGCAGACATCCGCCAAGTTGTCCAAGGAGCGGGCAACGGCTACGTCATTCGGCCCTAACGCTTTCTCATCGAGCTGTAATGCCCTTTTGTAAAGAGACTCGGCTTGTGCATAGTCTCCTTGCAAGTAATAAACTGTCGCCGCCTGATCCGGATGGTGTACGGCAATTACTCTCAGGTCTGTTTCAGGTTTTACTTCTTCAATGCGGAATGCAGTTACTCGATCATTCGAATATTTTAGTTCCAGATATGCGGTGAGTTCGTCCGTACAGCCTCCAGGGGTAAGCTGATCATAGTCTATGCCTTCACTTGGCTCGTCAGGTGTGGATATTGGACCTAACAGTTCCAAAACATCCTGCCGTTTCATTCCTATAAGAGGATACGAATGCAACAGATCCCATGCTTCTTTCGCCGGGCATTTATGGCGAACTCGTGCTGCCATTTCTGTTTGTCAAACTTCTCGCTCATGTAATTCAGTTGGGTGATGTACAACTGATCTAAGTTTCCATTGCTCTCTTTGGGATGAAAATTGTCGATTTGCCACGCGCTATAAGCACCACATTTGATATCATCGCCATTCTTTTCGACAAAGCGGAATCGAAGAACACTCCTATGATCCTCAGTGTATTCGACTTCTATCAATGTATTTTCGTGGTAAGGGCCATCGTTCAGTGGAAAGAATTCCGACTTGGCTTTGCTAAATTTGAACCTGTTATAAAAGAGATCGAGCATGGGGGGCTGAGCCGGCAAGCCGACTAGACCATAGTAGCGATTGAATTCTTGCGGGACAGTATCCATGGTCCAATTTGATGTCTGCCACTCAGTCGTGCAAGAGGTTTTGGCACCGTAGAGCCCATCAGCAAATGATGGATTTATTCGAACCAAACCCAACAACGCGAAACTCAGTGTCAGATACTTGACCGAGTCCTTCATGATTTGTGCCGGATAAAAAGCAAGATACTTATGCACTTTGTGCAACCTCACTGCCAGCTTCAGTAAACTATCGTTGCCATCAGTTTGTTAAGGGGCGTTGTCGCTCAGAGCTGTCTAACACCCAATTCAGTATATATCTGGCAGGTGATCTCCTTTGGCTGTTACTTTCTCAGATCGCATCCCTTTAGAGTATCAGACGCTTTGGTGTTACCCGCGGCTTTTCGGATCTTTTGTATGGTATCGCCGCCTCGCTCAAAACCTCGCTGCTAGGCTGACAACACAGCACAATCTCGGTTAAATGGGCTATATACCGGGAGCTCGTCATCTGCATCTGCATGGAACCGGCAATGTTGAAAAAAGCCAGCACTGCGCCATGTTGCGAGATCAGGAAACTGTCTGAAGCTGTAAAATTGTTACCGTGAAACGTGTTGCTCCAAAAATGACTCCTGCTGATACAAAATTGCGTGCACTCATGGTGGCTCTGGTGGTGATGCTCGTGCTGCCATCGATACACGTATCTGCAGACGAGATGCCGCCAGCTCCGCAATCATTGGCAGCGGAACGCGAGAGTGTGAACCGTGAGATGTCGAAGCTAAGAAAAAGGGAGTCGGCACCCTTACGAAGACGCACTGATCTCAATAGATCATGATATGGCGGGCGGACAACGGAAGACAGCCGTGAAAGAGACTGGTGGCCGCATCTGGACTGAACCCTTTATGGGTATATCTACATTGACCAAAGTGGCGGCACCACTATGAATTTATTCAGCGATGACGATACCAGTACCAGAGTCTCTGCAGATCAGGCAAGAGCAACCTCGCTAGGTGGCTCCGTACTGCCGCATGATCACGACTTTGCACCAGGGGAGCTGGTCGCCGACCGCTACAAGGTCTTGTCGGTGGTGGGAAGGGGAGGATTCGGCTGTGTCTACAAGGTGTTTCAGGTTCTCTTGAAGAAGGAGTTCGCCCTTAAGACACTAAATCCTACTAAAATGTCCCAAACTACCATCCAGCGCTTTAGCAAAGAGGCGCAGGCAGCGGGACGTCTCGATCATCCCAATTTGGTGCGCGCTGTTGATTTCGGCATGATTGACGGCGTCAAGCCATATCTGGTCATGGATTTCGTTGAAGGTCCGACTCTGGCGGAATACTTGCAGCAGCGCGGGCGACTCGACCTCAAAGAAGCGCTGCATATGTTCATTCCGATCACGATGGCACTGGCTTATGCTCATAAAGAGGGCGTCGTTCACCGAGATCTCAAACCAAGCAACATCATTCTCTGCCCGTTTGGCTCCGGCTCCTCTCAATTCATCCCCAAAATTGTCGATTTTGGCATCGCGAAAATCCAATTTGGCGACGAGACACAGGCACTGACGCTTACAGGAGCAGGAGATGTTTTCGGCACTCCATTGTACATGAGCCCGGAGCAATGCGCAGGTATTGGAGTGGATAGCCGCAGCGATATTTACGCTTTGGGATGCTTGCTGTTTGAAGCACTTACTGGGGCGCCGCCTTTTAGAGGCGGTAATGCCATGGAAACGATGATGCAGCATGGTTTTACGCCACTTCCCACACTAAAGGAATCTTCGCTGGGCATCGATTTCCCACCGGCACTGGAAAATGTGCTCGCTAAGATGCTCGCTAAGGAGCCGAGCGATCGCTACCAGACTTGCATGCACGTTGCTGAAGATCTGATCGCTTTAGAACGCGGAGATTTCGGGAAGGTTCGCGCACTCACCACAACGGGCGTGAACAAGGTGTCGCATCGGCAGTCCAAGAAGCGACTTGAATCGATCTTGTTTTTGTGCCTTGGTATCATCCTTGGTGCGGCGATCGGATCTTTCGCGGCTGCCAGGCTAAAACCCGATTCCGCTCAAATTCCTGCAAAAACTGCAATCGCAGCCAGTCAAGTTGAGGATGCGCCTCCGGGTTTTAAGGGTGATCCGGCCGGTGACGAGTCTGAATTCTTTTTCCACAAAGCTAGCGATGGCTTCGTGTTTCAGCCTCCTCCAGGGAAGCATCATAACTTCGGACAGTTCTTTTGGTGGGACTCGGGACGCCTATCGCAGGTAGCGGCCGCGAGTGGAAAATCTATTCCCAACAATGCCAGGCTGATTTTCGAAGCTGACGGCGAGATGCTCACGTATCCATACCTTTGGGCGTACTTCCGTCCCACTGACTTGTCCGGCGTTTTGATCAAACCCCATACATGTTGGTTGGGCGAACTTGTAAATTCAACAGTGCGGGCGATGCCGCTGCAAGATAATCTTCGGCTCCTTTGCATGTCAGATAAAAGCGTTTCAGAGAAAGCTTTAGACAGCATAGGTACTATCACCAACTTGCGCTGGCTTGATCTAGATGGGGTGACGTTAAACGACGATCAGATCGTTACTGGCAGCTCGATAGCAAAGCTGCCAAATTTGAAGAATCTTCGCGTTCTGAGGATGGATCCTGTTGATTCAGGTACTTCAGTTTTGCTGGAATTAGGAAAGGCGTCACAGCTGCGACGTCTGGGATTGCGGTCTAAGAGCGGCATTACAGCAGCAGATGTAAAACTGATTGAGCGGCTGGCATCAGTGGACACGCTCAGTCTTAGAGGAGTTATCGACGTGCCACGGGATAAGCTCCTGGATGCACTTTCCCACCTTCCCAATTTGCAACGACTGGAACTCGACTATCTGGCTTCGGACCGTGAGCAAGATGGATTCAAGAAACTAAGTCATCTGAAGACTCTTGTCCTGCAGAATGTTCATAAACCAGATGAAGTCAACTCTGCCGTGGGAAAACGATTGCCTGCACACTGCGAGCTGATGACCCCTGCGGCTAACAGCAAAGATGCGCTCAAGACTGATGAACAGAAATTTGTTTCGGTCTTTTTCGATCCGCTAATACAGGACCCTGACCAAGACAAACTCTGGTAAGAGAGCCGGTTTTGATACCACCTGAGATGGCAAAACTTTCTGATGAAAACTCTTAACCATGAGCTGGCGTCCTCGTACATCATGCTCCACTACCCGGATCTGTCGCCGGCAGAGGCCGGAAAAAAATGCCGTGAATTTCTGGAAACCATTGAGAGAGGTGAGCGCTCTTTCGCAGATTACTTCGTCATGCTAGGCGCTGATCGACAAGTGATCTGGTCACTTTCCCTCATTCCCGTGCAAGAGGCGGAGTACATTGCCATTCCGCCAAGACAGCTGCAGAATAGACCACTGGACCTTGATCAGTTCACTTCAATCATTACGTCTGTGATAAGGCGCTGTGCTGAGCTCAACGCTAACCGCGTGGATGTTCGCCTGGTGCAGGGCGATCAAGACGTCGAGATCTCGAAAATTTTTACTTCAAACGGCTTCAGTAAAAAGCACGAGCGCATTGAATTTAAAACCCAGATCGCAAACTTGCCTGATGAAGAAGGTACCCCACTCACATGGGAGTCCGCATCTGCGTCTGGTGCCATCGATTTGGAAAGCGCCGCAGAGTTGCTGGGGCAAGCAGGAAGAGGAGATCCGGACTGGTCAACAAATGACGATCCTTGCGAACTTCTGACTCAGTGGCTTGCCGATGCCGAACTCTCTCACGGACCGAAGTCCGTCCAGATCGGATTCAGCGATGGAAATCCGGCGGCGATCGTCATCGCTCAGGTTAACCAACGGTCCGGCTGGTCTCGAATTACTTATATGGGACTGCTGCCAGAATTCCGCCAGCGAGGACTGGGCAAATGGATTCACCGTCACGGGTTTACAATGATGAAAGAGCAAGGCGGCAAGGAATACCACGGCGGAACGGTTTCCACCAATACGACGATGATCCGCTTGTTCCACAGACACAACTGTATCGAATTTCGAAAGATGGACGAGTGGACACTTTCGCTTGTTCAGGCGGTTTTGGACATATCTTCGCGAGAATCGTACTGATTCTTGATGATGCCATCTCTACCGTAATCTTCAAACCATCCTTGCAATTCTTCTAATTTCTTTCTCGTCGATGCGGCTTCAAACGCCTGTCTATAGCGAGCTTTGGGCAGCTCCGGTTCAGGAATTGGAGAGGTAGTATCTAAACCTTTAGTGGTTCTGGCAATGTGAAAGGACCTGGGCGCCAAACGTGCCGATGGCGTTTTCGACACCGCAAGCACCGCTGGCGGTGCGCCTGGTGGTCGTAGCGATGAATTTAATTGTGGCTGCAACATCGGGTGGCGCTTAATTCCAGTCAAGAACCTATCCTTATTAGCTGCCAGAGCCTTCCATACCCAGTTCCCAATACGTTCCATAGAAAAGAGGATCTGGCGCTGCGCATGGAGCTGTGTGCCCTCAAGGTTTTCAGCTAACCGCGTGGTGCGCTCGTTTCCACAGACCTGGCAAAGTCTAGCGCGCACAGGCACGCGAAATTGACAGCGGGTACAAATAGTAAACATGGCGGCACCTCTTTGCGGATAACCTAACGGACACCCTGGACCTCTCCTTTGTTCCGCCTCTGTAGATTTCCAACCGCCGAAAAAGCCGCTTCTGTGGCGCTTGTATATGTTTCCGGTTCATTAAACTTGGGAAATTATCACTTGGCAAGTATGTTAAAGCCAGCCTCGCCGCTTCAAGGAATCCAGCATATTGATGACATTGCATCTTTGGTCGTACATTGCAACGGCAAATTGAGCGTCAGAAATCATCTGATTTCTAATCAGACGCGCTGCTATCAACACCGAATCCATTTCGTCATTTGTTACCACATCCTGTTCCACGAGATAGTGTGAAAGGTTGAAAACTTCCGATGAAGTGAGCCTGTCGCTGAGGGTTCGCGACTCTTTGGCACCGAGCACTTGAGCAAGGGTAAGCAACCGCAAAATCTCATGATCGTCAATGTCGACTCCTTTTTGCATGCCTGTATACCTTAGTAATAGGGATTTCTTTGCTATGTGATCCTGTTCGCCCACTACATGTACTTGAGGCTGACAGCGATCGTTTCACCGAATTCCCCAGGAATTGTGGTAATCCGAACTACTACTTCAGTTTGTTTGGATCTTATCTTGCAGCGTTTATCTTGGGGCCGTTTCGTCTCTTGAATGTCTAACGATACGATAAATTTGTACGACGCAACAAGAGATTCATGGATGGATTGAGGCAATACGGACTCTTGCACCAGATTTCCTTTTTCCAAGAAACGTACGATGCTTTGATTTTTTTCTGGTTCTATTTGCAAATCGGTGCACCTTCTTGCAATAGCCTCGGCTAATAAATCTTTCGCAGACTGGGTTGGATACTTAATCTTCGGGGCAGTCGTTAGCGCGCTTGTATCTGCTTGATCGCTCGGTGGCGGCGAAGCATTAGATACGGCTTTTTCAGTGGCAGGCACTGCCGTTGTCGGCACTGCCTCCGCCTTAATAGCGACTGGAGTCGGTGGCGTTGGTGGAGTCGGCGGCGTTGTTGGAGTCGGCGGCGTTGTTGGAGTCGGCGGCGTTGGAGATGGTGGCGTTGGTGGCATCGCTGGAGTAGGTGGCATTGCTGGGGCGGGTGGCATTGGTGGGGCGGGTGGCATTGCTGGAGCTGGTGGCGCTGGAGTCGCTGGCGTTGGAGTCGCTGGTGCAGGTGCCGCACCCGCTTCAAGCTGCGCCATGAGAGATGCAATTACCTTTTGTGCTGATAGACTTTTCCCACCTTTGGATTGCTGCGCGATCTCAACTGATCTCAACATTGAGTCGAGCTCGGAAATTTGCGGGTCAGCCGATTTCTTGCTCTCTTTGCTCTCTTTGTCAAACTCCTCATCGTCGTCCTGGAACAGGAAATTGGAGCTGAGAGGATTGGCTTTTGGGGTGGGGTCTGCTCGTGTGCTTGTTGGAGGGATTTCAGACGTTTCTTGTACAGGGGCAGAAGTATTGACGTCCAAAGAGAAGTCGTCATCTTCATCATCTTGAAAAAGAAACTTGGTGCTTAAGGGGCTTGGTTTTGCTCCAGTTGATGCGATCACTGTCTCTGCACTCGGTAATGGCACTACGTCGTCGCCATTTCTCAGCGGATGATCCGTTTCCGAGGCAGTATTGGAAATTGAGGGCGCAGACTGATTGGATACTTGCCCAGACAAGAGAGCTGATGAAATAGAGTTCTTCTCACTAACCGACGGCTCTCCCTCAAGGTCATCGTCAGCACGACTAAAGAGCGACTTGAGGCTGAAAGACTTTTTGGACGCTGATTCGACAGTTGGAGCGGGCACCGGTTCTGGTGCGGGCTTCACCGTGTTAACCACAGAGGGTTGATGTTCGGAGTGCTGAACTTCATCAATATCGTCGTCATCATCTGCAAACAAGCTCTTGCCAAAGGCGAGGCTGGGGGATGCGCTCGGAGTGCTCACGGGCGCCGCGGTTGCTGGGGGGGTAGCATCAATTTCTAGTGAGGTTGTCGATGTTTTAGGCTCACGCTCTTTATTCGCAAATAAATTGTCGACATCATCATCATCATCATCGGCGAACAAATTCTTTCCGAATGCCACGGATGCACTTGGAGCGCCCGTAGGTTTCGCGGGCGATTGGCTGGCAATGGTTTCTGGGGCTGGTGAAGTGTCTTTTCCTTTGTCCGCCAACAACTCGTCGGCATCGTCATCATCATCATCATCATCATCAGCAAACAGATTCTTGCCGAAAGCCACGCTTGGAGATGTGCTTGGAGTGGTTGTAGGAGTCGCAGACGATTGGTTGGCAATCATTTCTGAGGCTGGCGAAGTGTCTTTTTCAGTTACTTTCTTCGCGGACAAATCACTTTCATCATCGTCATCGGCGAAAAGGTTCTTACCCAAGGCCATCGTGGGGGATGCGCTTGGGGTGCTCGTATGCGTGAGGGGCGATGAGATGGCAATGATTTCTGAAGCTGGCGCAGTGTCTTTTTCAGGTACTTTCTTCGAGAACAAATCGTCGACATCGTCTTCATCGGCGAACAGATTCTTGCCAAACGGAACAGTTGCTTCTGTTGATATATCTGCGCTTTTCGCAACTTCTAGTTGTGATTGCTGTGGTGCCTCATCTGCCTCCGACTTTTCAATATCTGTAGAACTAAAAGCGGTTCTCTCGGAGTCGCTCAATTGCATAAAGTTCTCTAAGAAAGACACATCTGGTTCGAACAGCGTCAGCTGCTCGCTTTCTGGAATATAGACGTCCAGAGAAGTATCAAACATTGATGGATCGAACAACGAACTCTTTGGCATCATTGTGCTCTCTGACCGCGCAGACCTTCCTTCCGGTTCTGTTTTTAAGTTTGTGGTGCTTTCTTTTGCGTCAGTGGCAGGCAATAGTTTCTCGTCCAAATCAGCTTTTGCCGGCGAAACTTCGGAACTGTTCGCAGCGGGAGTCGTTCCAGGCAAAGTCGATTCAGTTTGTGCTGATGGTGCTGACGCAGTGGGGGATGCGGCTGGAGTGGTCGCAGGCGTGGCGGGCGGTTGGTCGGCAACGACTTCTGATGGTGGTGAGGTGTCTTTCGCAGTGTCTGTCGCAATTTCTTTGGGAGCGAATAGATCACTTTCATCTTCATCATCATCGGCAAACAG
>Ga0182024_10015783_pt1 | contig 14405 bp, 12 predicted proteins | sample P32metaG_FD_120480 | JGI IMG/M metagenome (GOLD analysis project Ga0182024, IMG submission 120480) | Permafrost microbial communities from Stordalen Mire, Sweden - P3-2 metaG (Illumina Assembly) | ecosystem: Environmental > Terrestrial > Soil > Wetlands > Permafrost | place: Sweden: Stordalen... | reverse complement strand
GGAATTCTCTCCGGCTCTTGTCTTAGACGATTGCACCAGAGAACGCGAAAGCCGAAGGCTTTCGCGGAGTAAGCATCCCACCCATTAGAAGACAGAAAGCAGACGCGGCCAGCCTCCACATCGAGGCGGTCACAGGCCAGTTGGTAAACGGAGGAGTGCGGCTTATAAACTTTCACCTCTTCCGCGGAGAGCACCGCGTCGAAAGATTCGGCAATTCCCGCATTGGCCGTCGCTGCAGCCAACATGGCAGGAGTTCCGTTCGACAGGATCGCGAGCTTCATACCTGCCGCCTTAAGTCGCTTTAGAGTGTCTGGCACCTCCGGATAGGCGCTAAGAGCCAAGTACAGGTTGATCAGCCGGGAACGGAGTGCGGTGTCCTCAATATGCAGAGTCGACATGGCGAAGTCCAGAGCATCGCCGGTGACCTGCCAAAAATCCTCATGATGTCCGGCTAGCCCGCGTAGCCAGGTATATTGTAACTGCTTGAGCCGCCACAACTCCGCCAGAGGCTGCCATTTGTCTCCCAGCGAGTCTTCAGCCGTGCGAGCTGCGCTGTTCACGTCGAACAGCGTGCCGTAGGCATCGAACACGCAGGCTTTAATACCGTGGAGCTTCAGCGTCATGGAAATCTCCACCAGCTTAACTCAGCGTAGTGCCGCTTAACTTTCTACGATTGGACCTTCGATGGGAGCCACGACGCAGCATCCCCACCGGTAGTCGCAGGGCGCCACGTACGCGGTCCATCATGCACTTCTCCAGAGAGATTGGTGCGATTAGCCGCGCCGTCATTCCCCATGCTGTATACTTCCGAGCTAAAGCGATTGCGACGCTATCGGTCTTGCCGCATCGTTCGCCAAACTTCCAGGAGAAATATGCGAAAGCTCATTCAGCGTTCCATCTACGCGGGCATGGTGTGCAGCCTGGCTTTGCCCCTTCTAACGCAAGCGCAATCGGACGCCGCAACTATCTATAAGACGAACTGCGACCTATGTCACGGGCCAGGTGGCAGCGGTGACACCCCCACCGGCAAGGCATTCCATGCGAAGGACCTACGCTCTGACGACGTTCAGAAGCAGAGCGACGCGACACTTACTGAAGTAATCACAAAAGGCAGAGGAAAAATGCCTGCGTTTGGCGGCAAAATACGGCCCGCCGATGTACAGAAACTGGTGGCGTACATCCGAAGCCTCCCAAAGACATAGTACCCATTACACCCAGGGCGATTTTGGAATCAGGGTCGGCGAAGACCAGGGCAAGGGTGAACGCATGTTGGAAGGCACAACAACTCCAGAACCATCGAGACCCGGGAGTTCGTCGTCTTCTGGAAAGTCGATTGAAGGCAGGCGCTCGTTTCTCGGTGCACTACTTGCACTTGGCGTATTTGTTGTAGGTGGTCTGCTTTCGGTTCCACTCATTCGCTTCGCACTTTTCCCGTTGCTACGCCGGACAACTGAGACTAAGAGATCGCCCTTGGGCGAAGTCAAGGTGTTCTCGTCCTTGACTGAGCCCGTAATGCGCACCATTCAGATCGAGCAAGTGGATGGCTGGCGTAAGGCGATATCTGAAAAAGTGGTTTATGTGACGAAAGACAGCCAGGGCCAGCTTTGCGTTCTCAGCGCCATCTGTCCTCATCTGGGTTGCACCGTCCCCTGGGACGAACAAAAGAAGAAATTTGTCTGTCCCTGTCACGATTCCGTTTTTGCAGCGGACGGAGCCCGGGTCAGCGGACCCTCGCTGCGAGGAATGGACACTCTAGAAACATCGGTTCAGGACGGGCAATTTCTGGTGCGATTCCAATATTTTCGGCAACTTGTCTCCGACAAAGAAGTCATCGGCTGAGAGGAAATGAATTCAACGAATACAAGCGAAAGTGGCCCTCCGACACAACGCGATTCTGGACTGTGGGGCTGGCTGAACCGCCGCACCGGCCTGGATGACTTGCTTCGGGACGCGCTCGATGAACCCATCCCCGGCGGCGCGCGCTTCGCCTACATATTCGGTTCCGGACTTTTATTTATTTTCCTTTCACAAGTAATCACCGGGATCTTTCTTGCGCTGTACTACGTCCCGTCTGCCGACCACGCGCACACTACGGTCGCATATATTACAAAGGCGGTCACCGCCGGATCGTTTCTTCGCAGCCTACATGCCTATGGCGCCAGCGCGATGGTCGTCGTCCTGTTTCTGCACCTGTCGCAAACATACATCTACGGATCGTACAAGGGACGGCGCGAACTGCTCTGGCTGTCCGGGTGCGCCCTGTTCGGTCTGGTCCTGGCCATGGCATTCACCGGATACCTGCTCCCTTGGGACCAGAGGGCTTATTTTGCCACCGCGGTAGGAACCAACGCCGCCGGAGAAATTCCTTGGATTGGTGAGAGCATTAGGCGCCTCATGCGAGGCGGAACGCAGATGGGAACTCTCACGATCTCGCGGTTTTTCGTGGCCCATGTTTTCTTCATTCCAGCAGGCATCTTCGCACTCGTGGCGTCGCATATTTTTCTCTTCCGCAAAGCGGGTGCGGCCGGGCCGATCAACGAAGATCCGTACCATCCTAAACAGCGGGCGGAGCTCTTCTATCCTCGCCAAGTGTTGATGGATCTTTCGTTGACAGGGCTACTCATTGTAGGGCTCGGCGTTCTGTGCTTCTTCGTTCCGATGCAACTGGGACCGCCTGCCAATCCAGCGGATGCTCAGTACGTGCCGCGGCCAGAATGGTATTACTTGCCTATATTTCAGTGGCTGAAATACTGGCACGGGTCGGCCACAATCGTCGGCGTGCTTGTAATTCCCGCCCTTCTAGCCTTGGCGGTCCTAATGGTTCCTTTTCTGGATCGCAGCATTGAGCGGCGTCCATGGAAACGGCCAGTAGCTATGGCAGCCTATGCGTTTGTGTTGGCTTCGCTAGTCGGTCTCGGCCTACGCAGCCAATATCTGGACCGGCACGACCCTGGAGTGGCCCAGCAAATAGCGAAGCAGAGAACCGAAGAAGAGGAATACATGCACAAGCCGTTCGAGGCGGAGCTCTCTTCCGCCTCGCTGGCTTTGGCAAATGTGACGCTCGCAGACCCCGTCGCAGCAAAGGGAAAAACCATCTTCGAGGGACGATCCTGTAATGCGTGTCACGGCGACGGCGGTGTGGGTACGGCGGCCGCTCCCGCGCTCATCGGTATCGGAGCAAAGTTCCCGCCTGACAAACTGGCCGAGCTCTTCAAGCACCCTACCGCGAAAATGACTGCCGGCGGCATGCCTCCCATCGATCTCGGGCCAGACGATTTGAAGGCTTTGATAGCCTACGTGGAAAGCCTTAACTAATCGACGCTGCGGAATCGTTCAATCCGATTCGAGTTGGCACTACTTCCACTCCTGCTGGCCTTCGTAAATCGTGATGTAATGGTCGATAGGGAGATCAGTGAGCCGCTGCTTCAATTCGCTCGGCTGGGGCCAATCGATCTCGAGCCAGTCGATTTTCGCGCGCTTACCGATTCCCAGCACCATACGCGGATCATGCGACGAAAGATAACTCCCTCCGCCCACTTTCATACGGCTCCGCTTCAGATCGCCCGCCTGGTAAGTAACGCGACCTCCGATGGCATCGATGTTTGCTTTTTTTCCGACCAGCTTTAAGCCCAGCCAGTGATTCCCGCTGCCCACATTATTTCGCAGAAGCACGGGCGCTTCATTGTTATTCGAGATCAGGACATCAACCGCTCCGTCGTTATTGAAATCTCCCAGAGCCAACCCACGCGCCGACATCGGTGTGGCAAATGCCACCCCACTCTCCCCGCTAACATTTTTCAATCCGTTTCCCGAATTATGAAAGAGCAGGAGCGGCTCTCGATACTTCACATTGTCGTAGATCTTTTCGATCAGATCGTCGGGATGCCCGTTGGCCAGAATCAGATCCAGATTGCCATCGTTGTCGTAATCGAAAAATTTCAGTCCCCAGCCGCTCATCAGTTTCGTCGCACTGGCAAGGCCGGTGGCCGGGGCGATATCGTCGAACGTTTCGTCGTGATTGTTCTTGTAGAGCGAATACGCCTCATGGTCGATGTTGGCGACAAAAAGATCCATCCATCCATCCTGGTTGAAGTCGGCGGAATCCACGCCCATCCCAGAACGCGGGCGTCCGGCATCGGAGTAGGCTATGCCCGCCTGTTGCCCAATCTCTTCAAATGTTCCATGTGCGCGATTCACAAACAGGAAGTTGGCCACCGTGTCGTTGGAAACAAACAAATCCATGCTGCCATCATTATTAATATCGGTGGCTACCACTCCCCAGCCCTTGCCCAGGTATTTTCCGATGCCCGATGTTTTGGAGACGTCCGTAAACGTTCCATCGCCGTTGTTGTGAAAGAGCCAGCTGGCCATCGGTTTGTAGAGATGAGGAATGCAGTATCCAACCTTGTTATCGGAAGTGCACGGCAGATTCTTGGATTTGTCAAAATCCACGAAGCGGCAGACAAATAAATCCAGCCGGCCATCGTTGTCGTAATCGAACCACACAGCGCTCGAAGACCACCCGGGCGCGGCTACTCCGGCCTTCTCCGTCACATCAGTGAAAGTGCCGTCACCATTGTTGTGATAGAGGATGCTACGGCCGTATTGAGTAACATAAATATCAGGAAACCCGTCACCATCGTAATCGCCGACTGCGACACCCTGGCCGTAGCCGCCGGCAGCCACGCCCGCCTTCTCGGTTACATCCGTAAAAGTTCCATCTCGATTGTTGCGGTAAAGGGCGTTGCGCAGCGGCGGACTGGGATCGTAAAAATCGCACTTGCCGCTATTGACCAGATAGATATCCATCCAGCCATCGTTGTCGTAATCGAGGAACGCGCAACCTGCACCGGTTGTCTCAGGCAGATATTTTTGCTCAGAGTGCGCGGCCGTATGTTTCCAGGTTATGCCACTCACATTGGGGGAAACTACTTCGAAGGGATACAGGGGTGAAACGAGGGCAGCCGCGAAACGCGCAAAACTGGAGAGCGCAAAACTGCTGCTGATTCCCCGAAGGAAGTCACGACGATCGATCATCCACGGGCTCATGCTATCCGCAAAAACAGGTGCTTTCAATTCTCCCTCAGGCGAAGGCACTCACGAGCTCTTTCGTGCACCAGAGATCACTCTCCTTATCGTGTACCTTCCTTTATTTGGCTTCTGCGGGTTGCCCGGCAGGTGCAGTATCATTGCCGATAATGCGCTGGTGAATCGCAAATTCCTTCTCGCCATCTTGTTTGCGGCCCGCGCGAGTGTAGGCCATAGCCAAACTATAGTGGGCATCGGGATTCCTGGGCTCCAGCTTGACCGCTGTTTCCAGCGGCGTAATGGCTTCCGCGTATTGCTTTTCCGAAAGCAAAGACGACCCCAGCCCCAGAAAGGCTTCCCCAAACTGAGGGTCGAGCTTTGAAGCGCGAGAAAAGCGCTTCACGGCTTCGTCCCATTGCTGGCTCTGTCGCGCCAATTCGCCGAGCACGTATTCAGCGCCGGCGTTACTGGGATCGATCTGCAACTCCTGCTCGAATTCCTTTTTTGCTTCGCTCGCCGCATCAGGGGTCGGGTTCGGCACCGAGAGCAAAGCTCGCCCCAGCCGGAAGTGAATCCCGGGCAGACTTGGATTTTGCTTCAGGATCCCGCGATATTCCTTCTCCGCCTCCTCCCACTTCCCTTGTGATTCGAAAGATTCGGCCAGTAATTCGTGCGCCTGATACGACGAGGGAGCGGTGCGCGCTAGTTCCTGTGAGGCCGAGGAAGAAAGATCAGAATAGGCATGGATGGACTCATACAGCGCATCAGGGTCTTGCGGAAATTCACGGGCCAGCAGGTGAAGAAATTCCAAGGCGGCGTCCGGCTGATGCAGCGTCATGGCACAACGCACACCGTCCAGTCCAATCTTGCGCCTCAGTTCTTTATCTTCTACTTTGATGCTTTTCTTGAGCGCGGGCAAAGCCTCCACGCAATGGCCGCTTTCAGCCAGTGCCGTGGCATTTCGCGCAATTGTAGAAGGAGTGGACGGCGCTTTGCTGGCAGACTGTCCTACGCTGCTGCCGCCTGCGATCACCACCGAGAGAACTACACAAACCAGGAATTGAAACCGGAACATATAAACGCGATCATAAATGAAAATGGCAGGACGCCAAAACGGCATCCTGCCATGATTGTCGCATTTCGTCAGAAGTAAAACTTCAACGCAAATTGCATCTCACGCGCGTCTTGCGTTGCGGTAGTGACCCCGAAAGTGGAAGTCCCGACACTATCGTTAGGGACGGCAAAGTTCGGATGGTTGAACGCATTCAGGAAGTCCGCTCGGAACTGGAATTTCATCGATTCCGAGATTGGAAAATCCTTCTGCAAGCTGATGTCGGCATCCACGTACCCGGGCCCAATGACCGGACCCTGAGCTTGACAATTTCCAAATGTTCCGGCCGCAGCATTCGCGAACGAGTTAGGAGAAAACCACTGCAAACCGGTTCCCGGAACAATTGTCTTCGGGTAAGAGACGGCCCCAATGCAGTCCGGGCGGTTTTCCGGGCTACCAGTGCCTGAGTCGCTGGCTCCATATAGAGAGAGCGGGAACCCGGTATGCCAGGAAACGATCGGATTGATCGACCAGTTGCCGACCACAGCGTTCACTGCCGCCGGAAGGCCCTGGCCGAATTGCTGGCCGCGGCCAACTGGCAGTTGATAAACGGCGTATGCGCTCAGCACGTGCTTCGCGTCCCAGTAGCACTGCGCGTAGTCGCCGTTCGGGTTGTAAAGGTTTTGCCAGTAGTTTCCGGATGGGCCTGCCTGAGTCGTGGTGCCCCAAGTGCCGTAGTATCCATCGTCATTGGTCATGCATTTCTCAAAGGTGTACGAAACTTGACCCTCGAGTCCGTGCCCATATCGCTTCTGCAAAACCACTTGCATCGCGTTGTAGTTCATGTTGCCGACCGAAGCCGTATTTTTGACGTTGCCGAATCCGTTCGGACCATAAGTAGCCGTAGTCGTGGTGATTCCATCGATGACTGTGCCCGCCGGATTTTGACCGCCGATGAACGGATAAGTAACGGTGCCATTCGGCTGCAGATCCCCTTGCGACAGCCATTCCGGAACCATCAAGTGAGTGGTGCGCTGGCCAATGTAGCTCAGTTGGAAAGTCGTGTCGTGAGCAAGCTCTTGCTGTACCGTAAGATTCCACTGATCGGCTACTGCCGGTTGAACCGTGCCAGACCAGGTTTGCAGTGTGGCCCCAACATATGGATTTACGCTGGTCGCCGAACTGAACGCTGTCGCAGTGGTAAACGCCGTCGTCCCGGTTTCCACGTTGTTTGTTTCCACTTGGGGGGCCGCATAAGGCGGGTTTTGGGTGTCTCGCAGGTTAACTCCCGTGCCTTCCAGGTACGATGAAATCGTGAAGGCTCCGCGGATGACTGTCTTTCCATTCCAAAGTGCGGGACTCCAGGCGAAGCCGAAGCGAGGCTGGAAGTCCGGCAGTCCGTACGTCGTGTTGTAAAGCCCTCTGCTGAATCCATTCGAGCCCACAACTCCGTTCGGTACAGGATCGTTGCCGGGAAGCTCCAACGCACCGGTCAGAATATTTACCGCGGACTGACGATTGTTGGCTTCAATCCAGGGAGTACGTGTCTCATAACGGAGGCCCAGGTTTAAGGTCAGACGGTCGGTGACCCGCCAGTCATCCTGGACAAAGCCAGCGATCAGCCAATCGCGCTGGTGCCAGGGCGGTGCCGCGCTTGCTCCCCGGCCTACATCCCCCGGAAGTCCAAGAGCCCAGTCCGCGGATCCGTCTCCTCCAGAAGTGACCTGCTGCGTCTTACCAGAAACCACTTCGGTGACGCCGGTACCTGAATAGTTTCCGCCAGGACCGTTTCCGAAAAGCTCGGCGCCCAGTTCGCCGCCATTGCCCGTGTAAAACACGTTGAGGTTATAGCGATTCATCTGGAAGCCGGTCTTAATCACGTGGCGACCATGCGTATAGATAAGTACATCGTCGAATTGTGTGACAGTCGTGGAAAATTGCTCGTCAACACTCGCCGCACCCAAATTTGTCAATGTGCCCGAGTTGATATTTGTAATCGAGCCGCCGGCAAATCCAAATTCCGGAAGGCCATCGACTCCACTCGGATTCCCGTTGGCAATTCCGATGCTGTTGCCCAAAGCGCCCACCGAACTGTCGAACGCGGTCAGCCCGTGATTCAGCTTGATATTGTTCTTGCCAAAGCGAACTTCATTGAGCAGGTTCGGTGTAAAGGCGTGGTTCCAGTTCAACGAACCAGTCAACAGGTAAGCTTCGTTTATGGTGTTGCCGAGCAAAGCTACGGAGTTATTCTCGGGATCGTACTGATCGCTTTTTGAAAAGCGGGCATTCACGTGATCTTTATTGGATGCGTTGTAGTCAACCTTAATGTCGCCCTGGTCTGAATTATATTGTTGGTCAATCGTATTGAACGCTTGCCCGAAACCGTCAGGTAGGGTGCTTACCGCTTTTGGATATAGCCCGTTCGTGACCAGTGACGTGAACACCGGGTTCAGCATACCGGCAGGAATTATGTTTCCCGCGAAAGGCGTCCTTGCGGCGGGTGCAAGGATGTTGCAGGCAACGCCTGAAGTCCCTCCCGTCCCCGGAGCGCACGGATTATAAAGCTGGTTGGTTATCAGATTTTTGTTCCCGTCCGGGCCGGTTGATCGATCATTACAAATTCCTCCGGTAAACCCGGTTTGACAGAGAGCCGAAAAGTTGCCTGATACTTCGGCCGGCGTGAGTACGGTGATGGCGCTGGTGCTCGCGGGGTGATCCAGACGTCCACCCTGATAGTCGGCAAAGAAAAATAGCTTATCCTTGATGATCGGACCGCCAAACGTCCCACCGAACATATTCCAGCGCAACTTGGGCGTGGGTAGGGGTCCGGTCAAAGGCAGGCCGTTTTCCCATTGATTAGCGTCTAAGATGTCGTTGCGGAAAAACTCAAACGCATCTCCATGAAACCGGTTCGTGCCTGACTTGATGGTGGCATTGATGATTCCGCCGTTGTAGTTGCCAAACTCCGCCGAAGCGTTTTGAGTAATGAGGTTGAACTCCCCAATGGCGTCTGGGGACGGTGCATAACCCGGCAGATTATCCGAAGCCTGGTTGTTGTCCACGCCGTCCAGCAGGAAGTTGTTGGCCTGCTCGCGGTTTCCGTTGATATAAGGACGGCCGCCCTCCTCAGCAGTCTCCGATCCCACGTTCATGCTGTGGGGATCTACCGAGACCGCGCCGGGAGAAAGCAAGGTCAGTTGAACATAGTTGCGGGTCTCCAGTGCGAGATTCGTGATTGTTCTGGAATCGACAACCGTACCAACCTCAGCTTTCTCGGTCTCGAGGATCGGCGCCGCTCCTGTAACCTCAACTGTCTCGCTAATCTTGCCCACTTTCAACTGCACACTCACACGGGCGGTTTGATTCAGAACGAGCGTGAACGGCGGCAATTCGGATGTTTGGAATCCCGGCGACGTCACTTTGAGCCCATATGTGCCAATCGGAAGGCGCAGGATGTTGTAGGCCCCGCTGTCGCCTGTTTCCGCTGTCCAGACCGTGCCTCGCTCTGTATCCGTGGCCTTAACGCTGGCGCCCTTGATCGGCGCGCCGCTGGGATCCGTCACTGTGCCCACGATCGACGCCGTGACTTCCTGGCCCACCGCTGGCGTCATCGTTCCAATGATCCCAACCAGTGTCAGCAGAACCACAAATCCTAAACCTAGCTTTTTCATCGCACAGCCTCCTGAGAGCACGTCGATACCTGGGCGTCACAAAATGTCATATAATGTAAACGCACTATGCTATATAGCACATGAAGCCACGTGGTCAAGAAGAAAATGCATAACCCTGTGGAAAACTTTGAGGGATGCCAATTCCAACCCGCCGATACAAGCGCTATAGCTCACGGAGTCCCTTACCGTCCCGCGTCAGGGCTGATGCCAATTTCCCGATCCATCAAATTCGTTCTTTACATGACAGTTGAGCTGGCCAGTCAGGCCGTGATTGTGTGGTTCTTTGGGGCACATTATCCTGGTCGTAAAATGCTCGAAGCAGTCGCTCTGCTCTATAGCGATCATGATATAAAAAAACATCCTCCGACCCCGCTCCCGCAAGCTTTTTCCTTTACAGAAGGCATCGCATAAGCTATATAGCACATGGTAGCCAAAAAGAGTTATCGCAAGAAGCACGCGCCAATCGGCAGCAAGCGCAAAGCGAGTACGGCTCAGAAGATCGATTATGTCTGGAAACCATCGCAACGGAACGCCGGTGTACAAGCGGATCCAGAACTCGATTCGCAAACGGATCGAGACGGCTGAACTGAACCCAGGAGACGCCGTTGCCTCCGAACGCGAGCTAGCCAAGACCCACAAGGTCAGCCTGATGACCGCCCGCCATGCCCTGGCCGGCCTGGAACGCGAAGGCCTGGTCGAGCGCCGCCGCGGCGCCGGCACCTTTGTGGCCGCGCCCAAAATCCACTTCAATAAGCTGATGAGCTATACCGAACACATGTCCAGCCGCGGCCTGGCGCCGCGCTCCCGTGTACTGATGGCCAAAATAATTGACGACGAGCAGGAAGTCGCCGCCCGCCTGGGCTTGCCGGCCGCCAGCCGCATGGTGAAGATCACACGTTTACGCCTGACCGGCGAAGAACCTTTTGCTCTGGAAACCTGCTATCTCCCCGCTTCCGAATTCGCGGCGTTGGTAAACGCCCCGCTAGGAAGAGGTTCGCTGTTCGGCACGTTACGGCACGACTTTGATGTGGAACTTGCCTACGCCGATGAGGAAATCGATGCCACGGCCGCAGACCCTCATCTTGCCGAGACTCTCGCTCTACCCAAAGGGTCCGCCATTTTGCGGATTCGTCAGGTCATCTACTCCACCAAGGGCAAAGCCACTATTTACGTGGTTGGCTATTACCGCTCGGAGCGCCACACGCTGTTCATTCGGCGCTTCCGCTAGCATCTGGTCGATTCTGTGGATTGTGGCAGTCCACGCATTGCACCAAGCCTTCGTTGACGCGGTGGTGCTAGAGGCTAGTCGCGCTGGCTTTATAGCGCTGCAATTTTGCCGAGTAGGCACGGTGCGAGGTTCTAAGCGCTTTTCGACCTGGAATATTCTTTGCCGTCGAAGAGTCACAACCTAGATTAATTCCGCTATGTCGACTTACCATTACTGATGCGCTCAGTGCCATCTGGATCACTTCCGGTTTGCCGATCACCCGCAATCGCTGACAAAGCTTCCGATAAGCCGACGAATGAGATGGTCCGCCGCTTGCTTCGATGATAGGGGCGTGATTAACGCCGTTACCGGCCAAGTCAAATCTCGCCTACTTTCCAGAAGTCGGCTTCGCACGGAGATCGCTCCGAGCCCTCTTGAGGGCCGTTTTCACTGCCGGGGGGCACCGCTCGCTCAATATCCCAGCCGCTTATTGACAATGTTCTTCAGCGGTTCGCCCTTCTCAAACCTGTCATACTGTCTCAGAAAGAACCGCATTGCCTGATCCCGCCAATCGGCCGTGTGGTCTGCGCAGTGCGGCGACAACAAAACATTCTCCAGCTTGTACAGCAGATGTCCCGCCGGCAGCGGTTCGTGCTCAAACACATCCAACCCCGCTCCCTTGATTCGCTTGGCCGTTAGCGCACGCAGCAGTGCCGCCTCGTCAATGACCGGCCCACGTCCCACGTTGATCACCACCGCCGTCGGCTTCATCACTGCGAACTCCGCGTCGCTGATCATGTGCCGCGTCTCCTCGGTTAATGGAGCCGTCGCCACAACGTAATCGCAGAGCGCGATCATCTCCCGCCGCTCCTCCGGCTTGTAGAAGTGCTCCACGAGCGGATCAGTCGATCCGGAAACATGCCGCTTCGTCGCGAGCACACGCATGCTCAGCGCATGCGTGCGGCTCGCAACGGCTCGGCCAATGTCACCATAGCCCAGAATCCCGACCGTCTGCCCACTTATCTCTTGCACGTCGAACGACTCCCAGAGAGATGCCGTCTGGTTGCGAACCATCCGCCGGAAATCCTTCGCGAAATACAAAATCGCTGCCAGCACAAACTCCCCGAGCGACGCGCTGAACACGCCGCGACCGTTAGTCAGCAGGATTTGGCTCTCCACTAGTTCCGGAAACAACAGTTTGTCCAGGCCCGCTGCCCGCGTATGTACCCAGCGTACCTTCCCGCAAATCTCAAAAAAATCGCGCAGCAACTCCCGCGTCCCCGACCACAGCAGAATCACCGTCGCATCCTTCCCTGCGGTGGGACACGCGGCAACCTCGCCACATACTATGTGTGGTAGCTCGTTCAGCATGGCGAACTGCGGATCGTTTCTCGATGCCAGCACCAGCACCGGATTCTCTTTCCCCATACCCAATATCCTGCCACGCTTTCCTAAACGGTGGACGCAAGTGCGAGGACGATGCTGCGAATATCAACCGGAGGGTATTCCGGGCCCGAAGTCGCCTTGGAGGACACTCAGGCTACGGAGCGTCGCTTGCTCTCCGATCATCTCGAAGCCCGTTTTCTGATAACTTCGGGATTGCCGAACATACATGCTCGATCAGCACACTTCGTCTTGGTAGCCGTTAGTTCGCGGGTCCGGCAAACAGCAGCAGATTCCCATCCGGATCCTTGACGACGAAATTCTTCGCACCCCAAGGCTGCTTTTTCAGCGTCTGGTGAAAGGCAACACCAGCGGACTGAAACTCAAGAAACAGCAGCTTGATCTCATCCCCTGTAGCGACGGTCATAGATACCGACAACAGTTCCTCCCGATCTCGGACCGTCGACTCGATTACTGGTCGCTCGACACACCTTAGATTGAGACGCGCCGCGTCGCGACCCACCTGTGCATAGTAAGGGAGGTTTGCCGTAACCGAATACAAGGGAAAAGCCTAACTTCTCACGGAAAAATTCGCATGATCTCTGGATATCGGTGACGAACAATTGCGGCTCTGCACTGACAATCGTTGCTTTGGATGGCGATGACTTGACCTTGAGCGGCGTGGTCGAAAGTCCAGTTTTCAGGGCTCGCCAACTATCGAAGCCTTGCTGTCTTGCGACCATTTCTTGCGCATCGCTGAGCTTAAAGGTCGCCGCAAGAATCTCGGAGTCGGGCATATTCAGGAAACGAGGCAAATGCCCGCGGATTTGTGCGGCGACGGGATAGTGGCGTTCGCGATGCCACCACAACATGAGCTTGGCTTGCTTTTTGAGATTCTCTAGATTGGGCATGTGGGCCTCCACGATGAGATCGTTAGGTGGGCATTGCCCTTCGGCGTTGTGCCGTTGCATCCTACATGCGCAGATTGCGGTATCTGCGGCGGTGTCAGCAGTTGTCAATTGAGAACGACGCCGGGTGGTGGCTTAAAAAGTGTTTAAGACACGACCCGACGCCGCGCTACACGTTGTTGAGCCGCACTTACGGTCGAGGAGCCCCCTTGTCATTACCAATCCGCCGCCGGGCTTGATTACTTCCGGGTTGCCGAAAATCCATTTAGAACCGGGCCCCGATGCCGCTCGCGGCAGCTGACCCGCGGCCGACTATCGTCTTCGAGGTCAAAGTTCGAGGTCACGAAAGATTTCGTGTTGACGCCGGTCTCAATGGTTTATACTCATTCTTATTCGATAATTATGCGCCTCTCCCATGAACAGTTCCGTGAATTGGCCTTGAAGCACGGTTTAGCGGTCACGCATCAGCGTCAGGTCGTCTATGAGGCCGTCATCGCTTCCCACGGACACTATTCTCCAGAAGACATTTACGCCGCGGTGCGACGCCGCGTTCCATCTGTTTCTCTGGCCACGGTCTATAACAATCTCCGGCTTTTCATCGAGTGTGGTTTGCTGCGGGAGGTTAGTCCTCATGCGCCTACGTTGCGAGTGGACGGCAATCTCGAACCTCATCACCACCTGGTCTGCTCCCGCTGCAAATCGGTGCAGGACATCGAAGGAGATTTCATCAATTTCAACCGGCTATCCCGGCAAGTGCCGGACGGCTTTGATCTGACGCAGCCGTTGGTCGAGGTCTTTGGCCTCTGTCGCCGCTGCCGTTCAAAAGAGTAGGTTTTTTCACGCAGCACCCGAAAAAACATCATTAGAGGGAAGAAAACATTATGGAAAATACACTTGCGACTTCATCGGGGAGCGTTTCCCCTGAGACTAAGGACAAACACACCACACCCGAAGGAAAGTGCCCGGTAGCGCACGGCGCTCGCAGATCCCACACGAATGCCGATTGGTGGCCGAATCAGGTCAACGTGAACATCCTGCACCAGCATTCCCCAAAGTCAGATCCGATGGGTAAGGAGTTCAATTACGCGGAAGAGTTCAAGACCCTCGACCTGAATGCCGTGATCAAGGACCTGCATGCCTTGATGACGGATTCGCAG
>Ga0182024_10015782_pt1 | contig 14406 bp, 12 predicted proteins | sample P32metaG_FD_120480 | JGI IMG/M metagenome (GOLD analysis project Ga0182024, IMG submission 120480) | Permafrost microbial communities from Stordalen Mire, Sweden - P3-2 metaG (Illumina Assembly) | ecosystem: Environmental > Terrestrial > Soil > Wetlands > Permafrost | place: Sweden: Stordalen... | reverse complement strand
GCGGTTTACGGAAAGCTAGGTCAGTGGCAGAAAGCGCTCGATGATTTCAACACCTCGATCGAAATCAGTCCCTCTCATGCTTTTCTCTATCACGAGCGCAGCAAGGCTTACGAGGCGATCGGTCGCAAGGATCTGGCTGCAGCGGATGCTCAAAAAGCGTCCGACCTGGGCTTTGTGCCGGGAAAGCGCCGCAAGGATCGTTAGTCATGCCACCACATCCGGTTGCAAGCGTGCAGTGTTTAATGTCCTTGCCAACTATATGCCAACTTGGTGAACGCTATCTGCCAGATAGCTTCCACATGCAGGCCACAAGTTCCACTGTAGTATCAGCTTGTTCATCCAGCCCTTGCTCTCTAAGCGAAACTCATTAGAGACTTCGAACCCCGTTACACCTTCCCTTTACCATCAATGAGCTGGACCTTCTTGCCCAGATTATAGTTCGCTTTGTTTATAGCTGAAGTGTTGAGCTGCTCGAGCAATCGAGCAGCGCAATACCTGTGCTTATCAATCAATAAAAGGTAAATCTCAATGAACGAAATACAAAAGGTCGGAGATTCTCGAAGCCCTAGAGAATCAAACGAATCCACCAGTTCGAACCTTAGTAGGGACATACAAGACTTCATGAAATCTATGAGCCGGTCGGCTCAAACTTCAAACAACAGTTTCGCAGGCAACCAGCTAGACTTCGGTCAGTTCGGAAATATATATGGCGATTCCGGCAACTCCGGTTTAGGCGCCGCGAGTAATCAAAGATTCAATGACAGCTCTGCAGGCAATACTCCGTCAGACACAGTTGCTGGTGCACCGCAAACGCCAGGCGGAGTATTCTCCGTTGCACAACCGTCAGAGGCGGCTATTAGTACACCCCAAACCCCCGGCAATACGAATTCTGACGGAAGCACATCTGCAAACCCAGGTGCAGAAAGATCTAGTACACCAGTGTTACCCAATATCCCCGGCGCCGATAGACTCTACCTTCAAGGAGCACCTCCTGGCGGCGATGGCGACGATGGTGACTCGGGCGGCGGCGGTACCGCAGGCGGAACCGGCGATAGCAGCACCAACGCAGTGCAACACCTGGTCAATAAAATGGGCAGCCTTGATCAGACGTTGGCAAACGACTTCAGCGGCAGTGCAGACGGTGGTGCATCAGTACTATCTTCAGCCCTGTCTCTTCAGGACCAAATGCTGAGCGATCCTAATCTGGCGCAAGACACCAAGCTTGACAGTTCGTTCCTGGGGTTGGACAAAGAGCTGGCTGGCTTGATCAGCACCATGCCCGGTGGAGAGCAGATGCTCAGCCAAATGATTCAATCCCAGCAGCAGGCTCTCGCCACCATTGACGGTGGCAGTACGACTTCACCACCACCAATCGAACCACCACCACCGATCTCACCACCACCAATCGAACCACCACCACCGATCTCGCCACCACCAATCGAACCGCCACCGCCAATTTCACCACCACCAATCGAACCGCCAGCACCATCACCTCCTCCACCTGCACCTCCTCCACCTGCACCTCCTCCACCACCACCTCCTCCTCCTCCACCTCCAACCGGTGACACGAATTTGTCATCGATCTTTACGGCGGGTGATTCAGGCGTCACTTCTGCAGAATTGCAGCACGCTATATCCATCGCCAATGACCTGCCTGAAGACATGAAGCAAGCACTGCTCTCAGCTGGTGTAAGCATGACGGAGCTAAGCGGCTTCAATGGTGGCCCAGAAGGTGAGAATAACGGCACTCAAGGAGAGTTTTACGCAGACAGCGGCTTGGCCGATCAAGCAGAAATCCATGAGCTCTACGAAATGTACGGACAAATTACCAGTAATGGACCAGGAAGTTGGAGCGATCAGACAGCGGTAGGATTGGCTGATACTGCAACGAAAAACATTTTGAATGGCACAGCCCCAGGCGGAAATCCAGGCGATCTGAACGACACTATTCCTGGTCCCAACGGAGTGAATCAACCAGGCGGAGAAACTATTACGGGAAATGGCGATCTTATGAGTAACGCCTTCGTAGCAGACTTCTTTGCCACGCACCCCGGAGATGATCAAGATACAGCTGGTCAGAGCGTTCTGCAATCAACCGAAGCTGATGCGCCCGCACTATTGGCCTATATCGCGCAACAGCAAGGGTTGACTAACGCCGACGGCTAATCGTCCTCGCTGGATACAACGCCATCGAATTCTAACCCATGACGAAGTTGCACTTCGCAAACTCGGTCAAGAAAAACTGCCGTTAGCTTCACTGCGAACAGGGAGTATGTGACCGTTTGCAACGACACTTAACCAGAAGCAACGAATCCTCTATGGATGCCCCCGCCATGTATACATGATTGGCGGCGACGACGGCTTGGTTGAAGGATAATCTGCCTGAACGCATCATATCAGCCAAAGTTACAAACGCTTCGCAGAACGTGTGACCGTTCACTCTCAGGTAGTCGCTAACCGTCAAATCGGGCGCTGCTGATAACGCTGCTGTGGCGTCTGCATCGGATATGATGCCCGCTTTGACGAGCATCTCAGCCAATAAATTTTCGCGTTTTAGCATATCGACTGAAAATAACTGGTACAGATTCTCAAAATTTGTGAACAGGCACGCGCTGTTGATGATCCCGCGTGTAATTTCTTCCGAGCAGTCCGCATGTCTGTAAAGGTTGACGCGCACGTTCCGCTTTTTTTGATAATCAGTCCCAGTGTGTATTCCAATTGGAGCTAGTTGCGTTTGCATAGTGACTTGAGATTTGCTAGAACTGATGCTTGGGCCACGCTAATACTTCAATTTGGCAGCTTGCCTTCACCAGGTTGGCACCAGGTTGGCATGAACATTAGTTCTCTATTCGACGTACTCGAGTTTGTAGCCGGCGCCTCTGACAGTGGTGATCAGGGAAGCCTTTCCCTCTTCGTCAATTTTCTTGCGCAGGCGTTTTATGCACGTCGTCACAGCATCAACCGTAGCGTCCGATTCCGACGCCCAGACGCGAAGGAGCAAAGACTCAGAAGTGAAAAAGCGATTAGGATTACGCATAAAAAACTCAAGCAAATCAAATTCTTTGGGCAGCAGAGACACAACATGGGTTCTCACTGTGACCGAATAATCTTTGCGGTCCAAGGTTAACTGTGCAAACTTCAGCACGTCACCCAAATATGCGGGCGGGCGCCTTAACAAGGCATTCACTCTCGCTGCCAGGATCTTGCCGTGAAAAGGTTTGGTGACGTAGTCATCTGCGCCCAGATCTAGCCCGGTGAGAACGTCCTCGATTGTATCGTTGCCGCTAAGCATAAGCACTGGTGCAGTGCATCCTGTAGCTCTCAGGCTCTTCAAGACTTCAAGACCAGACATGACAGGCATATTGATATCGAGAATGATTAGATCGTAGGCGGATATCTGCATGCGATTCAGTGCATCACCGCCGTCATGCGCCAATTCCACATTATGACTATCTTGCACTAACCAACCGCTAATAATGGAGCACAGCTGAATATCATCATCAGCGATCAATATTTTTGCCATCTTCAGTTTTGCACACCAGTACAGTCTTCCCAAGAACCAATCAGGTGTTTAATTTCGCGCCTAAACATCATTTGACAACCCGCCGTAATACTGTACTATCGTACTAATCCAGCCGCTTTATGGCCCGACACTGGAATCCCCTGCTAATACTTACCACACCTGTTGCTCACGTATGCGAGACAAACGAGGAAATCTAAGTGAGTATCCAGTAGCACTGATGGTGCTGCTGCTGATTATTGTCGTTCCCCTCATTGATCTCCTTGGCGTTGTCACCGGATCTTGCGTCGCCTGCCTGATTGCCCATCAAGCCTCATCGCGGGCGGCTGATCATCAGCTCTACACCACCGCTTTGTCGACAATGCAAACCGAAGCGACTAACCTTCTCTCAACCGGATTTGCCGCCTTCGCCCGCATGAGGCCGGTTGGTGGATACCAAGGATCAGGAGCTGACTTATATATTTTGGAATCAAATTATAGAAGTGGTGGCACAAAATCTTACGGTCCAAACTTACCGGTTGAAACAACTATAGATCCCTCTACATGTCTGTACGAATGCAATGTGCAGGCCCAATATCAGGTGGGACCGACGGTGTCTCTGGCAAGCATGCCTTTTATTGGTGACGTACCTGGTCTTGGTAAACCGGCACTGATAAGATTTGCAGCCAGTCGGGCTGCGGAATATCCGATGGGCTTGAACAAAACCTCCGATGTTGCCACCACTATCGGGGCTAAAACCGTAGGACCATGCAACATTCCATGGGATGCCGCTTTCAATCCGGCAGGAAGTAGTTGGAATTTCCCAAACATATATCAGATGATTAAAGCACGAGGATTCGGCATTATTGATGACGATGTTATTGTTGTTCCCGCTAACAAGTTTCAATGGACGGCCACTGTATTGCAACTCAATCCCGGTGTGAAGTTGTCGTGGGATATCAGATCCGACGGAAGTTGGACCTTAGATGGTGTGCCGGTCTCAGCTGCCGGTGAAAAACAGTTGGGATCAAATGGAACACCTCTGGGAGGACTGATCGCCAAAATTGGCAATGGTCGTCCCTTCTTGCTTGGACCCGGGGGGCTTTGTGACCCCATTCGTGGCAAGCCAGGAATCCTCTACGTGGCCATGAATGCCGGCAACGGGCCGGCGGCTGCAAATGCCCAAAAGCCTGTCGATCCGCAAACAGGTGTCGATTACGCCGGCAATAAAGGCGCTCAGATCGTTCGCATAATCGTCGCCCAGTAGATCAAGTGGCCATGCAAATCATAAGACACCTTTGCCGCCGGAACAACAGTCAGTTTAAATCGCGCGGTTGCAGATCACGCCGCTGCAAGGGCAACATGCTTCTGACAACTATTGCCTTCGTCGCTTTAGTGGTCATGCCGTTCTGTTATTTTTCCTTTGAATTTGTGCGAATGCTCGGAGCGCATCAGCAACAGCGAACAGCAATTGACGCAGCGGCCATGGCTGCCGCCCGAGACGCCAGTCGCATTGTCGTAGAAGATCCCAACTGCGGATTCGTATCATTGTCAGATGATGCTCCTGACGGTAAAGCCACCAAAGCTGGTGACAACTTTTTTACCCCTGTGCGTAGCATCAATACTATTCTGGCCACTACCAGGCTAGACATGATAATTGCCGATCAGCTCAATAGCACGATCATGCGTCAATGTGCGGAGATTGATTATCAAAATGCTATAGGCGCGAAAAATAGACTGGTTACCACATTGCAAAAGGCATTTTCCCCTCAGGGTTGTGCTTTTGATAAAGACGGCAATGTCCTCAGTCCCCTGAGCGATGCCCAAACCGCTTACGAAACGAATCTCATTCGCATGAACGGTAACTCCCAACCTGTGCCTAATTCGTTCAAACTCACGCTTGGTTGTGAGACTGGACTCTACACAATAACTCAATATCCTCAGCCTCTTAGCATCGCAGCAGTTACCAATCAGACCGGAAACGAGAACTACTATAAGGCTTTTGTTAATGTACCTTACACAAGCTCTTTCGGAGAGCGAGACTTTGTTTTCGCAGCCATAGCCAGCAATGTCACCGCCGTCGACTTCAGGCTATTTCAACCTACGATGCCTGCTCTGCCTTACTTGATTCCCTCGGTAGTTAAATGCGAGGCAGATCAGACGTTTACGACAACCGACCAATATGGAAAAAAACAAGTGCAAGTGGTGCATGCAATTGCCTGCGCTGAGCCCTCTTCGCTGGGCGATCATCTGCCCGAGCCTGGTGCTATGGCAATAGATTTCCCCACAGGAGGTCTTTCAGGCATTACATGCTTGCAAGATATGTTCAGCAGCTCGCAAATCATGAAGTGTCCAACCGACTTGCTGTTCACAGCGCTGCTTGGCGATTCACCTCCGCAACCTTTGTCTGGCACGGTTCCAGCACCACTTACCGACGAGCACGTAGCTTTTGGAGGCGGTATAACCCTTTGCGTTTATGACTGGATTCGCAACCAAGGAACAGCCTTAAACGTAGCATCGCTGGTCAGCGCCTTCAAAATACCGTTTGACCCCGGCTCTACCGGTCACGAGGAGCTGTTTCAGGCCGATCTGCAAGGCAATGTTCAGCATACTGAGAAATCGATGGCAGCTGACGTGACTATGCCGATCAGCCAAATGCAACCGTACGGTCGAAGCGGGGTGGCATTTATGCTGAGTGGGGGAAATGCGACCTTCTTCGATGTTTATATCAAGGATTATGTCTATCAACCGGGAAGGATTCTGGGCGGCAATCATGCCGGACAACCTCTGGAGATCTCAACATACGCGCCAGGGATGCCAGATGGCAAAGGCCGGCAAATCGACGAGTACCCAACCTTAACCTATCAGTTTCCTACGGGACCTCCTAATGGTGCCGTTCGTCCAACCTACCAAAATGAGGGGATAGCCGTGGACATTCTCTTTAGAGTGCGTACACCGCCAATCCCCTGGCCTTAACTGATCGCAACTACTATTGACCATCTTTGCTAAAGTTGAAGTCGAAACTTACGTAGATAGACTTAGGCTTGATTCAATTGAGTAATTTGCGACTGTCGCTTTTTCAGAAGGGATTATTCGTAATCATATTTGTCTTTTCTGTACAAACAGGATTCTTGATGTTTCATGCGTCCTTGTTGAAGCAGTCAGAGTCTTTGATCGACCAGGAGTTTCACCTCAGGTCTGTACAGGGCAGATGCAATTGGATATCTACGCTGCTTGCAGCCAGTAATTGCGCCGGTTTTGCCTACCTGGCTTGTGATGACAAAGACTGTTTGAAAGTCTTCCAGGCAGCTAAGAACGCGCTGCCACCGCAAGAGATGGGACTGGCGTTGGAGTTTCGAGACGATGCGCAGCAGAAGGCACGCATGGACCAATGTGCTCAATCGATCAAGAACCTCCTTAGCTTAATGGATGCTGCCATCACTAACCATAATTCCAAACCACAGCAACGGCAGGAGTTGGCGCAAATGGTGCATGCAAAGTTTTTGCCTGCCTGGCTTGGTTTATATCAATTGCGCCATGAGATCTTCCTTGCCGACCTTGCCCGTTGGCGTTACAACGACGAGTCATTGCCTGCCAAACGGAAACAACGCAAGGATAATGTGCTAATTTTGGTACTGATCGATTTTCTTGCCGGTTGTGGAATTCTGTACTTTTACACTCATGGCCTGACAACGAGGCTTTCGGTGTTAGCTGAAAATGCAAAACTGTTTGCCAAGAAGCAAACTCTCAAACCAAGAGTCAGCGGGGCAGATGAGATAAGTGATGTAGACAGTGCCTTTCACGAAATGAGCGAATCATTGCAGCTGGCCCAAAAACGAAAACAAGAGTTTGTCTCCATGATCAGCCATGATATGCGCACTCCGTTAGCCAATGTGCAAGCATCTTTGGAATTTGTGCTTGAACATCCAACAGAGCATTTGCCAGAGGGTACGCGGCTGTGGTTGGATCGCGCCTACGGTAACGTCGACACGGTGCTGCGTCTTATCAATGAGCTTTTAGAGATTGAGCGTATTGAAGAGGGGGAGCTCAAATTGGAGCTGTCAGAGGTTCAGGTCACCGATCTGATCCGGAAGTCGGCAGATGTAGTTCGAGCGACGGCGCAACAGAATTCCATCGCCATTATCGAACCGGCGTTTCAGGGCTATGTACGTTGTGATGAAGATCGTATGATTCGTGTTCTGGTAAATCTGCTTGGCAATGCGATTAAATTTTCTCCCAAAGACAGCAAAATAACCATCGCTTGCAGTCATCGCACGGATTGGTTTGAACTGAGCGTCCAAGATGAGGGGCGCGGAATTCCTCCGGAGTTTATTGCCAAAGTCTTCGAACGATTCAAGCAGGTAAGCGCTGAGGATGCCCGCAAACTGGGAGGTTCAGGCTTAGGTCTGGCAATCAGCAAAGCCATCGTGGAAGCACATGGTGGCATCATCGATGTTTCCAGTGAACCCGGAAAAGGAAGCAAGTTTAGAATTTTGCTTCCTGCCAATTTGCTCTCCGATACCGAGCCCGAGTAGCGCAAGCAAAGCCTGCAGTTATCCGGGTCAACGAGTGGTGATCGTCAATTGATTGGCCAGCAACTGGAAATTATGCTGTCCACATCAACGTTGTATTTTAGACAGAATTTTACCATTGCCAGGGCCTGCTCCAGAGTGATTTTTTGCTGGTTGAGCAGAAAGCGCACCCTTGTCGCGATCTGCAGAGTGCACCCTTCCAGCGCGCCTGCGTAAACCAGTAGCTGTGCCAGTTTGGTTGCAGGCACGACGCTGGTTTGCTGCAAATTATTGATGTCGTCTTGACTGATGATGCCTGTAATCAACAAGAACTCGATCACCGATTGACCAAGATTCCAAGTCGGAGCCCAAACTAGATCTAGGGCAGATTCAAGCCGCTGGTCGTGCCAATAAATTTCACGGGCGGCTTCAATGGCGCCATCAAATGTCACTGACCCGGCTTCGACTTTGCGAAGAAGCGCCTTGAGCTTGTCTACACATTCTCGGGAGAGCAGAGAACTGTTTTCCATCAACGTTGATAAGTCCCTGCCAAAATCAGCATCGCCAATGAGACGGTACAACTTTTTCAATGGTACGATATCGGCGCGAATAAGCAGCTTCACGACCATAAGATCTTGCCTGCACTGGTTCTCTAAATTGAATAGCTTGTGGACTAACTGGTCTCTTTGAGTATGATCGGTCTCGATTTCAATCGAGTGCACGATCTCTTCGAGACCGCCGTACCGGTTGGTCGGCAGTGCTGGCGGCGCTTGCTCAAGCAAACAGACGGGTTCTGTCGCCTGGGTGGGATAATTGCTTACGGTTAGTGCATTCATTGATGATTCCAGTATTTCACTGAGTATTTCACTGATGGTTCCAGCATTTCACTAATGATTCCAGCTTATTGATGACTCCAGCTTATTGAGCCGACGACGTCTTTGAATGTTCTTCGGTAGTTGAAGCACTCCTCTGGCGGTGCTTGCATGGTCACTTCTTCAATCTTTTCTCTGCCCGTGACCGGGTCACGACCACCATCCATAAAAATACCTATGTACGACTTTAGAACACCGTGGCTGTTCAGGTTGCCTTCGACCCACAGCACTGTTTCTCCGTTCACTTTCATTGTTGAAGCATCAAGCAGATAGAAGTCTGGTGATACCGTATGTGGTGTAAATTGATTATTGCCCACAGGAGATGACATGCCCAGAACTTCGCTCAACGCTCTAATCTCGCTTGGTAAGAGAACTTGGGGTCTCGTATCCGCTGGCTTAGACTGCAAGAGACGCAGAAAGGCTTGCTCGGCATTTTCAGAGACCGGCAAACCGTGATAATCAACTTGAAAAGCAGGATTTGTGGGCGCACTAAACGTGTGGCGCCGGCCAATAGGTTTGTCGATTGAAACGACGTCTGGGCGACATTCAGCTGCGCTATCGCCAGCCGCAACGACAATTGGCTCCGCCTCGCATGGCTCGAATGGCACCGCTTCGCATTGATCGAGGCGGTCGCTGGAGTTCGATGGTTGTGGTTGATCTTCGCTGGATCGTTGATCTTCGGTGGAGTTCAACGGTTGATCTGCCAAAGGGGGAGGAGAGAAGTCTTCTTGCTGAGAGCGAAGGGCGGCTGCTTGTTCCTTCATGTTGGCCATGGTCATGGAATAGCCGGGAAGCCAGGGAAGCGTAGATGGAGCAGGATCGACCATGCTGATCAAGCTGGGCATTTGGGGAACTCCTTGAAGAATCGTCCGACGCCAATTTTTTTCTTGTCCCCAACGGTGGTGCGCGGGGAAACTTAGTAAGTCGGTTTAATAGCTGTGTCCTAATATAAACACGGCGGGTTGTCTAGAAGATGACACCAAGTTGGCAGCAAGTTGGCATGCACATTAAATCCATTTGCCTCTTTTTTATAGCGTATTCGACAAAGCTGTTGTCGTTTAAGACCTAGAACTCGGTTTTTTTACAACAGATGAGCTGGGGTATAGATCGATCGTCGGATATAACACCACTTTCTTTCGGAGGTCGGGCATCCCTTCTGTGAGTACCTACGTGATTTAAACGAATTCGTTTAAAACTTTTGGCGCATTACCATAGCTGCAATTCGCCGTAAAGCCCTTCCAGTCAAGGCTTCTAGGGCTTGCTCTGCGTTGATTTTGATTTGAAAAGGCTTAAAATATTCGTTTAAATCGCGTAAGGCCAAAAAATCCCATCCCTCACCTCGAGAAGGAAATCCAATACGTCAACAGAAAGCATTGACGGACACGATTGTGAATCACATGAATCTTTCTCTAGCTGGCAAAACTGGCGTTGAACGCCAATGGCGGCAGTCCCATGTATGTTGGAAGAATGGCTATTTTGCCTACTTGGCGCAACATCAGTTTTGGGCAATCCGTGCTCACCACTCCAGCTGCTGAAGGAGCGCAGTGCAGGACTACACTGGGAAATTCTTTCTCTGAGGAAACAAGCAAAACACGTTGAGTGCGCACCAAATTGAATTCACATACCACTCCCCAGCTGGTTATACCGCGTTGTTTCCAGCTGAATTTTCTCACTGTTATTCTCAACTCTTGCGAATTTACAACTCTTCCCGCCCCTTCGATTACACGAACAAGTTGGTCAGGCTCGTTGTTGAACTGACCAAAGTATGCCTCTAGTGTGGCCAGGTCGCATGATGTTATCGCTTGCATCAACCCCTCGATGGTTGCAGCTCGTGAGCTTATTGGCGTCACCTGGTTTTGTTTAGAAAAACTGTTTGTGGAGTTGAGCATCTCTTAGATCCTCGCAAATTAGAATCGACAAAGAGCTAATCGCTTCTTGTCTGTAGTAGTTGGCAGTAGTTGGTAAGTGACCTGATGCCCCACATACTAGAGGCGCAACGTTGACAAAAGGTTGAAGTCTTAAAGGATTAATTCCGATTTCGCTGCGATGGATGTCTTGCCCCGCCAATAGACAAGACACCAAAGTTCATAGCCCGGCTTGGATGCTCTCTCAGGATCGGACCCTTTCTCATAATCGGACACCTTCTCAGCATCGAATGCACGCACACCAGTGTCGGCGAGTTGGAGGCTTGGGATCGGATGCAACGCAACCCTCAGATCGATTTTGGTCACAAATCACGCTCCATCGCACACTCCATCTCAGTTTGTGGGTGGTGGGTCCATTTCAGGTTATGGGTGATATGCCCATTGAATGGTGTTGATGGTGTCCCAGAATGGCTTCTCGTACTGCTTAATCTTCTCCGGTCGTGCTTGCAGGTAGATCTGTTCGATGCCGCCTGAGGTGGTGCCAGGACCTTGATTGCTGTCGATAAAGATACTTTCGCGGGCAAGCCCGGGGGCGCCGGTATTTGGATTGACGAAATTGCCTTCTACCAACAAAGCGGTTCTGCCCTGGATATTGACCGTTGATGCATTGGTGACATTGAATTTTGGCCCATGTGTTCCCAGGTCATGAAACTGATTGTTGCCCCCATCTTGGGCCCCAATGACCGCGGCTACTGATGCGAATTCTGCCGCTGTCAGCGGCTGCGCTCCCTCAGTTGCCCGCTTCGATTGCAGCACTTGGCGTAAAGCAGCTTCTGCTTGAGGTGGAACCGGATCCCGATCAGCACCGACATGGATTGCCACAGAAGGATTACCAATATGATCGGGAGGTACGAATGAATGTCCGTTTGTGACGCGGAAAGCGTATGTGCCTGGTGGAGTTACACGGAAAGCATAAGTGCCCGGCGGCGGCTGACCAGGAATGTCCTCAGTCCAGCCGGGAGGCAGCGAGATGGCTGCAATCGGGCCTTCATTGCTCATCTTGATCGCGGAGTTGGCCCCGGTTTCACGTATTTGGCCAACAGTCTGTGCAAATGGTTCCGCATCAAACCTCTCGGGTGTTCTTTGATTTACTAGTTGAAGTTGAGCTTGAGGATTGGACATATCGACTCCAAAGGCAAGCGCCCCTTTTAGCTGATTCCCCCCGTCCGCTTGGCCAAAGTTTGCCGACTTAAACGAGTATACGTTGTCACCGCTCACGGTATCACCCTCCATTATGTTTGCTGGTATCAGCGCTGTTGAAAGTAGAGATAAGCACCATTTGGTCAATTGTCTTTTGGTCAATTGTTTATCCATCAACATTGGTCAAGCCCTGTGCTTGAGCGATATAGGCCTCGAGTTGGGGCGCATCTGCTTCTGTGGATTGCAGAACGCTGCCACCGACTGAATCCTGATCGAGTCCCGGGTTGGTGGCAAAAAAGTCTGCTACGAAGGCGTTGCTCATAAGATCGCCGTCTCCTTGATACTGGCCAACGGTGTCGTTCAGATCGCCCGGGTTTCCGCCTGGCGCTGTGCCGTTGAGAATCGCAGGCATTGCAGCATCCGACAGGCCGACGGCTTGCGAATCGCCCCAGCTTCCTGCCAATGACGGATTTTCTTGTCCAGCCATTTCGTAAAGCTCGTGCACTAATGCTTGATCGGCCATGCCGCTGCCTTGGTAGACGAGGCCCTGTGTACCGTTGTTCTCACCTTCGGCGCCGCCTGGAAAGCCCGGCGCTAGTTCCATACTGGCACCGTTCGCGACCAGTGTTTGTTGGATATCTGCCGGCAGGGCATTGGCTATTGCCTCAGCATGTTGCAACTGGGCGGAAGTGACACCCGAGTCTGCTGTAAATATTGAATCTATGCCGCTGCTGCCGCCAGGAGGGGGGGGAGGAGGAGGTGGGGGAGTTCCACGGGTGGGACTCGTAGGGGCGGCGCGGGTGGCGCGTGGGCGCCTTTGCCCGTATTGAATCAATCCACTCTTCTCTTTTTTGCCGTCCTCTCATACTCCCGCACCAGTTCCGATGCATCTCCCATGTCTCCTTCTGGTACCCATTGATTGTACTCCTCACTGTATCCTGTCCACTTCACTTTGTAGTGTACGATGCCTCTACGCACCCGTCTCCCTACAATCTGTTCCACTTCATATTGTTCTTCATCATTGACCAACTCTGGTGCTGGCATTGATGGTTCACCACTGTGTGGGCTTCGATGGTACGGTTCCAGTAGTGATACATGAAAGACTGGATGTATCCTGTATGACGAGGGTAGGATCACGCGGTATGCCTGCGTTCCTACTAGGTCTTGCACCCGGAACGGGCCGATGAACTTGTGCGACAGTTTTCTATTTGGACGTCTCTGTTTCACGTTCTTGGCTGCCAGCATCACCAAATCACCTATTCGAAACGTTTGTTGCTTGTGCTTGGCGTTGTAATATTTTTGCTGTTCAGCGACCGCTCTCCGATAGGTCTCCGTAAGCTGGGCACGGATTTGTTGGAGTTTCTTGATTCTGTCTTTCGCTGCTGGTACCTCCCCTTCTATGGCGGCGTCCTCGACGTCATCTTGGTGTCTTGGGTTAAAGCCGTACATCGCCATAAAGGGTGTTGTTCCCAAGGTTTTGTTCAAACTGTTATGATATGCAAATTCCGCCTGCGGTAACAGTGCGGCCCAGTCACTCTGTTCATCATTACAGAAGACTCTTAGATACTGTTCTAAGATCTGGTTATGTCTTTCTGTCTGGCCGTCTGTCTGTGGGTGGAATGCTGTGGATAATTTCCTCTTTATCTTCATGTGGAAGCAAACCTCTGACCAGAAAGAGCTGGTAAATAGCGACCCACGGTCCGATACTATTCCGCATGGGATGCCAAAACGGCTCACCACATGGTCAATAAATAACGTTGCCAGTTCTGGCGCAGTCACAGTTTTGTTTGTGGGAAGATAACATACCATTTTGGTGTAGCGGTCAATTACCACTAGAATAGCGTCATAGACGCAGCCTCTCCGCACGCTGGGCGGGAGGTCTGTAATAAAGTCCATGGCAATCTCTTGCCACGGCACTTTAGGTTGTGGAAGACTATTCAGCTGACCATAGGGCTTATGCCTTTGCACCTTCGTGCGCTGGCAGATGTCGCAATGTTTTACATATGCGCGAACATCAGCTCCGCTACTGTGCCAGTAGTACTTCCGCTGCAGCAACTCGAGCGTCTTAGTCGCTCCAAAGTGCCCAGCCAATGGGTCATCATGACACCTACTGATGAGCTCCTGCCGCAAAGCTGCGTCTCCAGGGACGTAAAAGAGTCCACTATGTGTCAAAACACCATCGTCAAACTGCCAAGCGGTGGGTTTGCTTAGGCGACTGCGTTCCGAGGTCTCTGCGTGGGCTAACCGCAACTTTTCAACAAAGGCGTCCCCCTGCTGTAGAGTCTTGATTAGATCCACGACCTCAGTACTACAGCCACCGTAAGCGGTCTCGCTAACCGCATTGACAGCTCGGCGGGAGGAAAGCTTCCGGCACCGAGCTTCCCTCAGTACTTGAGCTACCAGTGCTCCACTGCTCCGCAGCTGATCCGCTGCTGGGGTTTCTTCCCACAGCGCCAGCT
>Ga0182024_10015781_pt1 | contig 14406 bp, 8 predicted proteins | sample P32metaG_FD_120480 | JGI IMG/M metagenome (GOLD analysis project Ga0182024, IMG submission 120480) | Permafrost microbial communities from Stordalen Mire, Sweden - P3-2 metaG (Illumina Assembly) | ecosystem: Environmental > Terrestrial > Soil > Wetlands > Permafrost | place: Sweden: Stordalen... | reverse complement strand
CGGCGCCATCCGGCCGGTCTCGAACACGACCCGCGCGCAGGTCGGAGCCTGGGCGAGCGCCGCCGCGATATCGGCAGGCGTCGACGGCACCTTCACTTCATACGCGACGGCGCCGTCTCGGTTCATGACACACACATGCGTCTCCGCCATCGAGACGTCCAGCCCGGCAAAATACTCCATGTTCGGTCTCCTCTTCCGATGATGGAGCCGATCCTATCGGCCTTCAGGAAGAGCTGCCGCCCATTACCCAATGTTGAAAAAGTCGGGATTGCGCGAGTTCGGTGTCGCTGATTCACTCTGATGGTTGGGCGGGGGGTGAAGTCAGATGATGGGGGAAGCGCGAGTTCAGGAGGCTCTGTTTTACGAGTTTTCGCTCGAACAGCATGTGCCGGCTGACCACCTGCTGCGATCGATCGACCGCTTCGTGGACCTGTCCGGTATCCGCAAGCACCTGCGGCCGTTCTACAGCGAGGTGGGGCGTCCATCGATTGATCCGGAACTGATGATCCGGATGCTGATCGTGGGCTACTGCCTGGGCATCCGCTCGGAGCGGCGGCTGTGCGAGGAGGTGCATCTCAACCTCGCTTATCGGTGGTTTTGCCGGCTCGGGCTCGACGGCGCGGTGCCGGATCACTCTACCTTCTCGAAGAACCGCCATGGCCGCTTCCGCGACAGCAACCTTTTGCGCGAGTTGTTCGAGGCGACAGTGGCACGTTGCATGACCGAGGGACTGGTCGGCGGTGAGGGCTTCGCGGTCGATGCCAGCATGATCAAGGCCGATGCCAACCGGCAGCGCAGCGTGCCAGGCAGCGAGTGGCATGCTCCCGCGAGGGCAAACCATGCCGTGCGGGAGTATCTCGCGGTCCTCGACGACGCCGCGTTCGGTGCGGCAACCCCGGTCGTGCCGAAGTTCATCTCGCACGCCGATCCGGGCTCGCGTTGGACCGGCGCGAATGGCGGCCTCGCCTTCTTCGCCTACTGCACCAACTACCTGATCGACCTGGAGAACGCCGTCATCGTCGATGTGGAGGCGACCACCGCGGTCCGCCAGGCCGAGGTGACGGCGCAGCAACGGATGATTGATCGGACGCAAGAGCGCTTCGGTTTGTTGCCTGAGCGGCTCGCGGCAGATGCCGCCTACGGTTCGGCCGAGAACCTCGCCTGGCTGGTGCATGAACGTGGTATCGAGCCGCACATTCCGGTGTTCGACAAATCCCAGCGCACCGACGGTACCTTCTCGCGCGATGATTTCACCTACGATTGCGCCAGCGACACCTACCGCTGTCCGGCGGGAAAGACCCTCCGGCGCCACCGCCGGCAGTTCACCGTGCCGCGGACCGGCGTGATGAAGGACAACTCGATGCGCTACCGTGCCGGCATGCGTGACTGCGAGGCGTGCCCGCTCAAGCCGCGCTGCTGTCCGAACGCCCCGGCGCGCATCGTCCCTCGCTCAATCCACGAAGGGGCGCGCGATCTCGCCCGCGACATCGCCAAAACCGAGGCCTACCAGATCTCACGCGACCAGCGCAAAAAGGTCGAGATGCTGTTCGCTCACCTCAAACGCATTCTGAAGCTGGATCGGCTCCGATTACGCGGGCCGAACGGCGCCCGTGATGAATTCCACCTCGCTGCCACCGCCCAGAACCTCCGAAAACTCGCCAAGCTGATCCCGATAGCGGAACCGATCCCGGCGCCGTGAGGTGCCACCGCTCTCGTCAGCGCCGTTTTGACCCAGGCCCTACGTCCTCGCCATCACTTAAAATCCGACTTCTTCAACGGAATCCGCCGTGAACGGCCGTTCATATGACGACGAGCGGTCGCCTCAAGTCGACCTTTTGGGCCATTCGTTGTAGGTGGTGATATCGGCCGTTCGTGGCCCGGAGCGCGAACGCGTCCGCTGCACATCCTGCGGTTCAGCGGGCGAACAGGGAGGCACGACGGAATCACGATCGAGGTTGGGCTGGGACGGACACCTCAAGTCGGACGCGAGGTACAGGACCAGTCTCGAGACCCACGGATCCCAACAAATGAACGGCGCCCGGGGGTTAGAATGAACCCGGGCGCAGATTGTCTCGATTGGTGTCGGTGAGCGGGCGTCTCAACCTTGGGCGATCGAGCGCGACTAAGATAGCGGTGGCCGGTCCGAGCCGCAGCCTCGGAAACTACCCTGATCCGGCAGCCGCGACCCCTCCGCGTGTCGTTCGATCGGGACGCCAGGCTCCACCGTTTGGGTAGTTTCCGAGGCTGCCGGCACCGATGTTTCAAGCGCTATCGTCCGACGCGAGCCGCCATGCTCTGGTCGCATCGACGCGATACCGGGGCGTGGCGCTAAGGTTGGAGCCGCTGCGACCGTCGCCCACACCAGCCGGCCGGTAGCGGGTCGGTAATGGCCTCATGCTGAGCCCCTGATTGGAGACGGCGCATGGCAAATTCAAGTGCGTCAACGACCATGGCGTCGAAACCCCATTCCGGACGGCCCAAAGCCTCCACCTCTAAGCCGGGATCGAAGCCCGCTGCGAAGGACGATCTGAAAACCCTCCCTCTGGCGGAGGTCGAGAAAAAATTGGGGTCGTCGGCCGATGGTCTCAGCCAGGCCGAGGCCAAAAAGCGGCTGGCTCAATACGGTCCCAACGAGATCGAGGAAAAGAAGCCCAATGAGATCCTGAAGTTCCTCAGCTATTTCTGGGGTCCGATCCCGTGGATGATCGAAGCGGCGGTGATCCTGTCGGCGGTCGCCCGGCACTGGCCGGATTTCGGCATCATCCTGGTTCTGCTGCTGGCCAACGCTGTGGTCGGGTTCTGGGAAGAGCACCAGGCGGGCAACGCCATTGCGGCTTTGAAGGCCACGCTGGCGATCAAGGCCAGGGTAAAGCGCGATGGGAAGTGGGTCACCCCGCCGGCGCGGGAGCTGGTGCCGGGCGACGTCATCCGCGTACGCCTCGGCGACATCGTGCCGGCGGATGCGCGCCTCCTGGAAGGCGATCCGGTCGAGGTGGATCAATCCGCGTTGACCGGCGAGTCGTTACCGGCCACGCGAAAATCCGGCGAGGCAATATTTTCGGGATCGATCGTTCGGCAGGGCGAAATCGGCGCCCTGGTCTATGCCACCGGTGCGAACACATACTTCGGCAAGACGGCGGAGCTGGTGCAGGGGGCGGAGACCGCCAGCCACTTTCAGCGCGCGGTACTGAAGATCGGCAATTATTTGATCATTCTGGCGGTGGCGCTGGTGGCGCTGATTGTTGCCGTCGCGATCTTCCGGGGCGATCCCATTCTCACGACGTTGCAGTTCGCCCTGGTACTGACCGTGGCCGCGATCCCGGTTGCGATGCCGACGGTGCTGTCGGTCACGATGGCGGTCGGGGCGCGCCTGCTCGCGAAGAAGAAGGCGATCGTGGCGCGGCTGGTGGCGATCGAGGAATTGGCCGGCGTCGACGTGTTGTGCGCGGACAAGACTGGGACCCTGACCCAAAACAAGCTGACCTTGGGCGACCCGTTCGGCGTGAACGATATCCCCGCCGAGCGAGTCATCCTTGCCGCCGCGCTGGCGTCTCGGGCGGATAATGACGATACGATCGACTTGGCCGTGCTCGGCCGCTTGAAAAACGATCAGGCCTTGAAACCCTACAAGGTCGGCCATTTCCAGTCGTTCGACGCGGTCAGCAAGCGCACGGAGGCCGCCGTCACGGGCCCGGACGGAAAGGCGTTCAAGGTGACGAAGGGCGCGCCGCAGGTGATTTTGGCTCTGACGGCGAATGCGGATCAGGTAAAGCCCGCCGTCGACAAGGCGGTCAACGAGTTCGCCGCGCGCGGCTTCCGCTCCTTGGGCGTGGCGCGGGCCGAGGGCGACGGCAAATGGCAGTTTCTTGGTGTGCTGCCATTGTTCGATCCGCCCCGGGTCGATGCCAAATCAACCATCGCGACCGCGCAGCAGATGGGCGTCACGGTCAAGATGGTGACCGGCGATGCGCTGGCCATCGCGCAGGAAACCGCCAAGAAACTGGGGATGGGCACCAACATCCTCGACGCCGGTAGCCTGGGCGACGAAAAGCAGCAAAAGACGGCGGCGGTGGGAAAGGCAATCGAGAGCGCCGACGGGTTCGCCCAGGTGTTTCCCGAACACAAGTTCCACATTGTCGAAGACCTGCAAAAGCGTGGCCACATCGTCGGCATGACCGGCGACGGGGTGAACGACGCCCCGGCGCTGAAGAAGGCCGATTGCGGCATCGCCGTTTCCGGCGCCACGGACGCGGCTCGCGCGGCGGCGGCGATCGTGCTGATGACGCCCGGCTTGTCGGTAATCATCGACGCCATCCAGGAGAGCCGGAGGATTTTCCAGCGGATGAACAGCTATGCGATCTATCGCATCGCCGAGACACTGGGCGTCCTGTTGTTCATGACGCTGTCGATCCTGGTTTTCAACTTCTATCCACTGACGGCGGTGATGATCGTCATGCTGGCGCTGCTCAACGACGGCGCCATCTTGTCGATTGCCTATGACAACGTTCATTACAAGAACCAGCCCGAGGCCTGGAATATGCGCCTGGTGCTGGGCATCGCCAGCGTGATTAGTGTCGTTGGGGTTATCGACTCGTTTGGGCTGTTTTATATCTGCGAACGTGTTTTTCACGTCGACCGGACGCTGATCCAGACGCTGATGTATCTGAAGCTGTCGGTGGCGGGCCATTTCAAGATTTTCATAACCCGCACGCGCGGGCCGTTCTGGTCCATTCCTCCCGGACGGATACTGCTGGTGGCGGTATTCGGCACGCAAGTAGCGGCTACCTTGGTCGCGGTCTATGGGTTGCTCATGCCGCCGATTGGCTGGGGTTGGGCGCTCCTGATATGGGGCTATTCCTTGGCTTGGTTCCTGGTTAACGATCGCGTGAAACTGCTCGCGTATCGGATTCTTGATCCCAGTCCGAAAGGGGCACAGTGAATGATAGCCTCTGCCACACGAGCAAGAGTGGGGACCGATCATCCCCAGACGCTGAAAGCGGGCATCTTCGACGTCGATGGTGTCCTGCTGGCATCGCCGCACGAGCGTGCCTGGCGCGAGGCGCTCGTCGGCATTGCTGAACCGTGTCGTTTCACCACCGCGCTGTATCAGGCGGCTGTCGCGGGCAAGCCGCGCCTCAGCGGCGCCCGTGCCGCGCTGGAAGCGCTGGGCGTGCCGGACGCCGGACGCCAGGCCGTCGCCTACGCCGAGCGTAAGCAGAAACGGCTTGAGGAGCTGATTCATACCGGGGCCGTCTTGGCCTTTCCCGACGCGCAGCGCTTCGTTCAATCGGTCAGGGCGCTTGGCTGGCCGATGGCGGTGGCGTCGTCCTCGAAAAACGCCAACCGGATGCTGGAGTCGATCCGCGTCGACGGTGGCGACAATTTGCGCGAGGTCTTCACGGTCAACGTTTGTGGCCGCGATTTGCGGCAAGGCAAACCGAACCCGGAGATTTTCTTGCTGGCTGCGGCGGAGCTCCGGGTTGATCCGGCACAGTGCTTTGTCGCCGAGGATGCCCCGGCCGGCATCACGGCGGCCCGCGCTGGCGGCATGAGGGCGCTGGGCGTCGCCCGCCTGGGAGACGCGGTATCACTGCGGGGGGCGGGAGCCGATCTCGTGGTTGGGGGTCTGGACGAAGTCGCCATCGATAAACTGGCGGATGGGCGGCTCTGCCGGCGGCCGACATGAAGGGGCACGGGGCGATGGCACCGGCGCTGACGCCGACCGCGGACCCAGCCTGGGTGCTTGACGTGGATGGCTACGATCCGCTTCGCGAGAGCAGCCTTGAGTCGCGCTTCGCGATAAGCAACGGTTTCCTCGGCATAAGGGCGACACGAGCGGTTACTCGGGGAGCACGGTGGGTCGTTCCGCCGCGCACCTATGTCGCGGGGCTGTTCGACACACCCGGCGCCGAACTGGTCCCACCGGGGCTTGTCCCGGCCGCCGACTGGCTGAAGGTCCGCATCCTGCTGCCTGGCGGACCTCTGGTGCATCACCCTAGCGATGTGTCGTCGCACCGCGTGACCCTCGACCTCAGACGGGGCGCCTTGCTCAGCGAAGTCCGCCAGTTGAAAAGACCCGATTTGGCCATCCGCCTGCGCGCATTGCGCCTCGTATCGCTGAGCGAGCGCGCGCTTGGGCAGCAGTTGCTCCAATTGGAGATCGAGGACGGAGAGGTCGAGATGACGCTCGAAGCGTCGTTTGAAGGGGCTGATCTCGGGCTCGTATCCGAGCATCTCGATCAGGATCTCGGCGTGTGGCACACCCATCGTTCCGGCAAGGGCCTGGCCATGGCTACCGCATCGTCGCTGCAGATCGACGGCCACGATCTTCCACCGACCGCGCTCGGCCAATTGAAGTGGTCGTGGAGCTGGAAATCGCGCCCTGGGCAGATCGTGTGTTTCGAGCGCTCCGTCGCTGTGGTGCGGAGCGACATCCAAAGTCAAGACCCCGGCATTAGCGCGCGGGACAAGCTCGGCGTTGCGCGACACCTCGGCTGGCGCAGCGTGGTCGCGAACCACCAGGCGGCCTGGGCAAGCCGCTGGCAGTGCAGCGACGTTGAGATCGATGGAGATGCGGCCGCACAGCAGGCATTGCGCTTTGCCATCTATCACCTGAACAGCGCGGCCAACCCAGCCGACGAGCGCGTCTCCATCGGCGCCCGAGCGCTGACCGGCGATGATTACCGGGGACATGTTTTCTGGGACACCGAGATCTTCCTGCTGCCCTTTTTTGCTCTGACCTGGCCCGAAGCGGCGCGAGCGCTGCTGATGTATCGATTCCACACCCTCGAGGGCGCGCGGACGAAGGCGGCCGGAATGGGTTGGCGCGGGGCACTTTACGCATGGGAATCCGCCGATACCGGCGCGGAGACGACGCCGGAGCAGGTTATCGGTCCGGATCGCCAGGTCATCGATATCCTGTGCGGCAAGCAGGAGCAGCACATCAGCGCGGACATCGCGTACGCGGTCTGGCAATACTGGCAGGCGACCGGGGATGAAGAATTCATGCTCGACGCAGGTGCCGAAATCCTCATCGAGACGGGCCGGTTCTGGTCGAGCCGGGCTGGGCTGGAAGCGGATGGCCGCCACCATATCCGCGACGTCATCGGACCGGACGAGTATCACGAACATGTCGACGACAATGCCTTCACCAACGTCATGGCGCGCTGGAACATCCGTCGCGCGCTCGATGTGGCGGCATTGTTGCGCGAGCGCTGGCCCGAGCGATGGACGAGCCTCTCGTGCCGCCTCGGACTGGATGACACTGAGCTGAGAGATTGGCGGAACGTCGCGGAGACGTTGGCGACCGGCATCGAGGTCAAGACGGGAGTGTACGAGCAGTTCGAGGGCTTTTTCGCTCTCGAAGACATCGACCTGACGAGCTACGCCGGCCGTTCCGTGCCCATGGACCTGGTGCTTGGGCGAGAGCGGATAAGAAAATCCCAGGTGATCAAACAGGCCGATGTCGTGGCCCTGCTGGGGCTGCTGCCGGAGGAGTTCGCTGACGACACGGGGGCGGAGAACTTCCGTTACTACGAGCCTCGCTGCAGTCACGGAAGCTCTCTGAGCCGCGCCATGCACGGGCTCGTCGCAGCCCGGCTCGGCTATGCCGAAATGGCGCTGCGCTACTTCCGGCAGACCGCGGCGATTGATCTGGCGGATACCCACGTGGCAATCGACGGCGGCGTGCATATCGCGGCCCTCGGCGGGATCTGGCTGACGGCGGTGTTCGGTTTTGCGGGCCTGTCACTGCGGAGCGGCGGCGTGGCCCTCGACCCGCAACTACCGCCCGGTTGGCACAGCCTCAGCTTCGGCCTTCAGTGGCGTGGCCGCGCCCTCCGGATCAAGATCGTTCCAGGCGAACAAGTCGTAGAAGCAACGCTGGAAGCGGGAGAGCCGATGAAACTTGTCGTCAGCGGTCAGCCGCACGAACTGCAGCGCGACCGAACGCTCCAGGTATCCACCGAAAGGGTGACTAGTTCGAAGGCCCGCCACCCTACGCATGGCGAGCACCGCTGAAGGGAATAGAAATGAAAATCAATTCACAGGATTTTCAGGTACGGGAAGGAGACGACGTAGACCTGAAAAAATGGCCGACCAGCGTCAAGCCGGTGTACAAGTCGAAGAAGCACTATAAAAACATTCTCGATGAGCACGTTGCCCAACTGAGCGCGCTCCAGCAGCTTCACTACGCAGCCAGCCGCTATGCCGTCCTATTGATCTTTCAGGGAATGGATGCGGCCGGTAAGGATGGCGCCATCAGGCACGTGATGTCCGGCGTCAATCCGCAAGGCTGCCAGGTCTTCAGCTTCAAGCATCCAAGCCCGACGGAATTGCAACACGATTTTCTCTGGCGCACCACGCGCGATTTGCCGGAACGCGGGCGGATCGGCATCTTCAACCGATCGTACTACGAGGAAGTCCTGATCGTGCGCGTCCATCCCGAGCTTCTGCGCAGCGAAGGGCTCCCGGACGCCTTGCTCGTCGAGAAGGCGGTCTGGCACGACCGGTATCGTTCGATCGTGGATTTGGAGAGACACCTCCACGCCAACGGCACCCGCATCATCAAATTCTACCTCCACCTGTCGAAGGAGGAGCAGCGCAAGCGTTTCCTTGCTCGCATCGACGAGCCCGAAAAGAACTGGAAATTCAGCCTGGCCGACGTCGAGGAGCGGAAATTCTGGAAGAAATATATGACGGCGTTCGAGGAATGCCTCGGTGCCACGAGCACGAGCGATGTGCCCTGGTATGTCGTTCCCGCCGACGACAAAGAAAATGCTCGGCTGATCGTATCGCGAATCGTCGTCGATACGTTCGAAGGGCTCAAACTGACTTACCCAAAAACGAGCGCAAAGCGCCACGCGGAACTGCTGACGATCCGCAAGCGGCTCGCGAAGTGAGCCCCGAGGGCGATCTATTGCCCCCAGGTCAGAAAGAGGCCGATGTCGCCCGGCATCCCGGCCGGATAATCGAGGACCCGGGCACCTAATGGGAAACCGTGCGGCTTCAGGTCGCGCACCCACCGCAAATAGAGCTCGGCCGCCTCGCCGCGCAGGCTCTCCGGCCAGTTCGTCTCGGCCATATTGACGGCCCGGCCGCCGTCGCAGCAGAGCTGGCTTGGGAAACGCAGCAGCATGAATTCCTTTTCACCGTGCTCCGCCGACTGGCGCGCCCGATGCAGCTGAGCGCGCCAGCTTTCATCGGAGACGTGTCGGTCGATCAGCTTCGCCACCCGGTCGCGGCGTTGTTGCGCCGCGGCGCGACGAAGGTCCTGCCGCTGCTGCAGTTCCTTATGTTCATGATCCACCACCAGGCTGCGAAAGTCTGACACCGTCAACCCGGCATCGTCCGGCCCCTCCGGCGGTTCAAACGGCTCGGGTCGGTCGGAGGGATGCTGCCGATGCAGGAAGCGATGATCGATCCCGGTAAGCGCCTCGCCCAGGAGTCCGCCTCCGCCGGCAGCGGCTGGCCGTGGCTCTTCTTCGGCAAGCGCTCGGACGAGATCGGCTCGACTCACGATGCCGACGATCCGTCCGTCGCGGAGCACGGGTACCCGCTTTATCCGGTGCTCCGTCAGCAATCGTGCAAGCTCCCCGATCTCCGCCTCCTCGCCGACGGTAACCACCGCCCCCGCCATAACGTCACGTGCCTTACGGTCCGGGGCGCGCAGGCTTGCGACAAAATCGGCGTTGAGCGTGGTCTCCCCCTCCGCTAAGAGCGTCAGCCACCAGTCCCGGCGCGCCTCGCTCTGCGGCTCATCGCGGCCGATCAAATCGCCTTCACTGACCATACCGCTGGGCGTGCCGCTGGTATCGACGACCGGGACCGCGCTGATCCCGTTGTCGCGGAGGATCTTCGCGACCTCGCGCGTCGGCGTGTCGGGACCAACCGACACCACTGCGGAGGTCATCACATCGCGTGCCTTCATTGCATGGTCACCCTTGTCCTTGCGTTTCTCAGCCGTCGAGCAGTTCCCTCGCATGCCGAGCGATCTGCTCGTCCTCCTCTGAGGGGAGAACGCGGACCAGGCAGCGCGATGTGGGGTCGCTGATCGGATTATTCGCGGACCGATTCCGGGCTTCGTCGAGTTTGACGCCGATCCAGGCCAGGCCGTCGCAGATCGCTTCGCGCGCTTCCACATCGTTTTCGCCGATCCCGCCGGTAAAGACGATCAGATCGATCCCACCGAGCGCCGCGCCCATCGCCGCCACCTGCTTGCGGACCGAATAGCAAAACATTTCTATTGCCAGCCGGGCATCGGCCTTTGACGCAGCGGCTTCATGGAGGTGCCGCATGTCGCTGCCGACGCCCGAAATTCCCAGTAGGCCCGAACGGTGATCGACCAGCTCTTCGAGTCGGGCCGCGTCGAACTTCTTCTCGCGCATCAGATAGACCAGAACGCCGGGATCGAGATCGCCGCTGCGGGTGCCCATGATGACCCCGCCGGTCGGGGTCAATCCCATGCTGGTGTCAATCGATTTGCCGGCCTTGACCGCGGTGACGCTGGCGCCGTTACCAAGATGGGCGATGATCGTACGGTCCAGGAGATCTCCGGCAAGCTGCCGCACGATCGACTCGCATGAAAGCCCGTGAAATCCGTAGCGCTGGATACCCTCCGATCGCAGTTCCTCGGGGATCGGCAGGACCCGCGCGACCTCGGGGAGCCCGGCGTGAAAGGTCGTGTCGAAGCACGCCACCTGTGGCAGCCCTGGAAAATGCGCCTGTGCGAAGCGGATGACCGACAGCGCCGGCGGCATATGCAGCGGCGCGAAGGCGGTCGCGGCTTCGAGCTGGCTCAGGACCAGATCATCGATCAGGCAATGCGTTCGCAGCTTCGGTCCGCCATGAACGATGCGGTGCCCGATGGCGGAAGGTGCCGGCGTTTTGGCATCCGCAAGCAGTTTTCCGACGCGGGTGATCGCTTCGCGTCGGCCTGGAATGGCTCCGGTCTCGGAGAGCAACGGATTTCCGCGGGAATCCCGGGCATGGAATTTGCCGTCAGCGGCGCCGATCGCCTCGACCTCGCCGGAGAGCAGCATTTCGATCCGTGACGAACCGACGCGATACAACCCGAACTTAAGCGAAGAAGAGCCGCTGTTCAACGCGAGGATGGGCAAATCCGCTGCCGCATTGGTCATGCGTCTTCCGCCGGGTTCAAATTCCACCGCCAGTCGCGGACCTCCGGCATGTCGTCGCCGTGCTCGCTGATGTAGAGCTTGTGACGCTCCATTGTGGTCCAGTAACGCGCCGTCGCCTGATCCACCTGGTCGGTGAGCCGGGGAATGCGCCGGATGGCGTCGAGCGCCAGCTGATACCGATCGAGATTGTTCAGCACGACCATGTCGAAGGGGGTCGTGGTGGTGCCCTCCTCCTTGTAGCCGCGCACATGGATGTTATCGTGATTGTGCCGCCGGTAGGTCAGCTTGTGGATGATCGCGGGATAGCCGTGGAAGGCGAAGATCACCGGCTTGTCGACGGTGAACAGCTCGTCGAAATCCTGGTCTTCCAGGCCGTGCGGATGCTCGGATTGGGGCTGCAATACCATCAGATCGACGACATTGACGACACGGATGCGGATGTCGGGAACGTAGCTGCGCAATAGGGTCACGGCAGCGAGCGCCTCGAGGGTCGGCACATCGCCGGCGCAGGCCATCACCACGTCGGGATCGCCGGCGTCGTTGCTGGCCCAGTCCCAGATACCCGCGCCGGCGGTGCAGTGGCGAACTGCCGCGTCAATGTCGAGCCACTGCCATTCCGGCTGTTTGCCGGCGACGATCAGGTTGATGTAGTTGCGGCTGCGCAGACAGTGGTCCGCGACCGACAGTAGGCAGTTTGCATCCGGCGGCAGGTAGATGCGGACGACGTCGGATTTTTTGCTTGCGACGTGGTCGATAAACCCGGGGTCTTGATGGGAAAACCCGTTGTGGTCCTGTCGCCAGACGTGCGAGGTCAGCAGGTAGTTCAGCGAGGCGATCGGCCTGCGCCAGGGGATTTTCCGGCTGACCTTCAACCACTTGGCGTGCTGATTGAACATCGAGTCGATGATATGAATAAAGGCTTCATAGCACGAGAACAAGCCGTGGCGCCCGGTGAGTAGGTAGCCTTCGAGCCAGCCCTCGCATAGATGCTCGCTCAGCACCTCCATGACCCGTCCGTCGGGTCCAAGATTGATGTCGACCTCCGCGATATCGGCCATCCACTCCTTGCCGGACACCTCAAAGACGGCTTCCAACCGGTTCGACGCGGTCTCGTCCGGGCCGAAGAGGCGGAAATTCCGGCTGCCGAGATTGAGCTTCATCACGTCGCGCAGAAATGTTCCGAGCACTCGCGTCGCTTCTGCCTCGACGCTGCCGGGCTTGGTCATTGCCACTGCGTACTCGTGGAAGTGGGGCATAGACAGGGGCCGCAACAATTCGCCGCCATTGGCGTGCGGATTGGAACCCATGCGGCGATGCCCGGTTGGCGCGAGCGTGGCAAACTCTTCTCGGAATTTGCCGTGTTCGTCGAACAACTCGTGCGGCCGATAGCTCTTCATCCACTCTTCGAGCTGCTCCAGATGTTTGGGGTTCTTGAAATCCGCGATCGGCACCTGGTGCGCGCGCCAGGTGCCCTCGACTGGCTTGCCGTCGACGAATTTCGGGCCGGTCCACCCCTTTGGGGTGCGAAAGACGATCATTGGCCAGCGCGGACGCTGTACCCTTTCGGTTGCGCCGGCCGACCGCGCTGAGCTCTGGATCTGGCGGATCCGCGTCAGGATCGCATCGAGCGTCCCGGCGAGGGATTGATGCACGAGCGCCGGATCGTCTCCCTCGACGAAATGCGGATCGTAGCCATAGCCACGCATCAACTCTGTCAGCTCCTCGCGGCTGATGCGGGCCAGCACCGTCGGATTTGCGATCTTGAAGCCGTTGAGATGAAGGATCGGCAGAACCGCGCCATCCCGCGCCGGGTTCAGGAACTTGTTGGAGTGCCAACTGGCGGCCAACGCGCCGGTTTCCGCCTCGCCATCACCGATGACGCAGGTGACGATCAGATCCGGATTGTCGAATGCGGCGCCATAGGCATGCAGCAGGGAATACCCCAACTCGCCGCCTTCGTGGATTGAGCCTGGCGTTTCCGGTGATACGTGACTGGGAATTCCGTAAGGCCAGGAGAACTGGCGAAACAGACGGTGCAACCCGTTGCGGCTGCGCTCGATCGCCGGATAGTGCTCGGTGTACGACCCTTCCAGATAGGCGTGTGCCACCAGGCCGGGGCCACCATGGCCCGGACCGATGACGTAGATCATGTTCAGATCGTTTTCTTTGATCAGCCGGTTGAGGTGGACATAGAGAAAATTCAGCCCCGTCGTCGTGCCCCAATGCCCCAGCAGACGCGGCTTGATGTGTTCGAGCTTGAGCGTAACTTCGAGCAGCGGATTGTCTTGCAGATAGATCTGCCCGACCGACAGGTAATTCGCAGCGCGCCAGTAGGCGTGCATTTTTTCAAGGAGATCGAGTGACAAGGGGTCGGGCATCAAGACTCCTGATATCAGTCGCTCGCCCGCCATACGGATCCGGCAAGGCGTGTATTGAACACACGGTATGGGCGGACCGACCTCGGCGAAGGGCTATACCGACGCAAATCCGTCAAGCCTCGATGATCACCTTGAGCGCTCCCGTGCTGGCGGCGTGCGCGAAAGTCTCGTAGGCATCAAGGATGCGGTCGAGCGTAAAGCGGTGGGTGATCAGCAGCTTTGGGTTAATTCTGTGGGAATGCAGGATGTTGAGCAGCGTCGGCGTGCTGGCGGTGTCTACCAGGCGCGTGGTGATGGTAATGTTACGATCCCACAAGCGCTCCAGGTGCAAAGCCACCGCGGTCCCGTGCACGCCGATGTTAGCGATGGTGCCGCCGGGCGCGACGATCTGTTCGCACAGTTCGAACGTGGTTGGAATGCCGACCGCCTCGATCGCGGTGTCGACGCCGAGATCACCGGTCAGCTTCATTACCGTTTCCGCCGCCCTGCCATCGGCGCTGTTGACGCAAGCCGTGGCGCCGAAACGCCTCGCCACGTCCAGGCGCTTGTCATCGAGGTCGATCATGATGATCGCTGCCGGCGAGTAGAACTGGGCGGTGAGCAGCGCAGCCAGTCCGATCGGGCCGGCGCCGACGATAGCCACAGTATTCCCCGGCTGGACCTTCCCGTTCAGCACGCCGCATTCGAAGCCCGTCGGCAGGATGTCGCTGAGCATTACCAGCGCCTCTTCGTCCGCGCCGTCCGGGACGGGGTAGAGGCTCGTGTCCGCATGGGGGATGCGGACAAATTCGGCCTGGGTGCCGTCGATGCTGTTGCCGAGGATCCAGCCGCCCGTGCTGCAGTGAGAGAACATCAACTTGCGGCAGTAAATGCATTTGCCGCAGGCGCTG
>Ga0182024_10015780_pt1 | contig 14406 bp, 11 predicted proteins | sample P32metaG_FD_120480 | JGI IMG/M metagenome (GOLD analysis project Ga0182024, IMG submission 120480) | Permafrost microbial communities from Stordalen Mire, Sweden - P3-2 metaG (Illumina Assembly) | ecosystem: Environmental > Terrestrial > Soil > Wetlands > Permafrost | place: Sweden: Stordalen... | reverse complement strand
CGCAACAGGCCGTGCAGCTGTCGCCGACTCCGTATCATGCTCTGGTGGGCGGGTCCAACAACCCGAAATACCACCCACAGGGGTCGGTGGAGTCAATAGGATAGCCCTGCAAACCTAATCAAGGTATAATCCTGATTTTCCTGTCTTTCTCCGCGTGCTTGGCGGCCTCTGCGCGATCCCATTCTTTTCACGCAAAGGCCGCAGCGGAGGCAAAGGAAAAAGCGCGGTTTCGCGGTCGGGAGAAATTCCACATAAGAACACCAAAAGGGGCCACGGATTTTCCGAGGTAAACTTGCGCTAAATTGCGCTAAATTGCGCTTGCGAAATTTTTGCGTTCTTTGGCCACCGCGCGCTCCGGCCCCCTTGATTTTACAATCGGCCAGAGCGTTTGTCGTGTGAATAGGTTGTGCTTATCGCGTCTGCGGCGGTTCCCCAAAGATGGTTTCGTACGCATGCGCGAACCCGGCCATGCCGATGGCAGCAGTCACTAAAACACCGACGCAACAGGCCAGAATTCCAGCCATCACAAGCAGGACATAAACAATCAAGAACCCAAACACCGTAAACCAATGTTTGTTGACCATTTTGCGGCTTAATTCCATGGCGGGCCAAAAGTCCATGCCTTTGTCTATCACCAGAGGCATCGCGAAGTACCAGGCGACACAGAGGTAAATGCCTGGAATCATGCAAAAGATAAAACCGATCCAAATCAGAATGCCCTGCACTAATCCGAGCAAAAGCAATTGCCCAAGGGGAGGCCCGAAACCGGAGAACGCATCAGCCACGTCCGGGCTTTGACCGCGATTCAATTTGAGAAAGTATTTAAATAACCCCGCCAGCAGAACGGTCGAGATAGGCGCGACGATGATGGAACTGGAGGTTAAGATGATACCGCCGCGCAAGGAGAATTGATGACGGTAAATGAAGTCGTTCATGGGCGCCTGCGTAAATAGGCCGACAATTCGATTGATCACCGCCATGATGACGGCCACCAATAATGTTACGCCTACGATCGGCCAAAAATTCTTCTTGACAATTTCCCAACCACGGGCGATGCAATCGCCAATGGACAAATTGTAATCGCGATCTTCCAATCTGATGGAGCCTGCCAGGGCTGGCATTCCTGGCGGAATTGCAGCGTCGGCCGCCAAGGCATTGGCAAATTCTGGGAAGGTGGATAACGGACGGAAGGCCGCGTCGTTTTCGCCTTTGACCATGGATTGCGCATTGAGCCGACGTTCGGCAATCCAGCGCCGCACTTCCTCTTCTGTGGTGGGTCCGTAGTGTTGGCCGTCGATTCCAATAAGTGTATAGGTCATGGTTGAGTCGAGTTCGGTGAACTGTAAGTCCATTCTGTTACTGACTGCAAGCCAGTGTTCCACGCATGGACCCAATAGCAGCCGGCAGTCTTCGGCGCTTTACTTCGGCGAACGGGGAAGGGTAAATGCAGTGGTTGAAAGATTCCGAACTGTCCGCGAATCCGCGCGCTTGGACGCCCACTCGATGGGTCACGGTGGCGCTGGCTGTCGCCGTCATTCTGGTCATCGTGGTTCGGGTTCGACTTTTGTCGCTGCCGGTGGAACGGGACGAAGGAGAATACGCTTACGCGGGGCAATTAATGTTAGAGGGCATTCCTCCCTACCAACTGGAATATAACATGAAGCTGCCGGGAACCTACGCCTCCTACGCAGTAATTATGGCCGTGTTTGGGGAAACAACCGCCGGCATTCACTTTGGCTTTCTGCTGGTCACTCTAGGAACGCTGGCGTTGCTATTCTTTATCGCCCGCCGATTGTTTGACACGGCTCATGCGGCCCTGGCGTGTGTTTGTTATGCGCTGTTGTCGATGTGCCCCGGAGTTCTCGGTTTGGAAGGCCATGCGACGCATCTGGTCGTTCTGGCCGCGATGAGCGGATTATTGTTGTTACTGAAGGCGCGTGCGTCCGGCCAGCTTTTGACTTTTGCCCTGAGCGGAATCGCCTTTGGACTTTCGTTTGTGTGCAAGCAACCGGGCCTTTTCTTTGGGATGTTTGCCGCGGCCGTTTTGCTGCGCGATCTGGTCAAGGCCGCTCCGCCGGAACGCCGGCGGTGCATCCGCAATATTTTTTGGTTCGGCATCGGCCTGGGGCTGCCGTTCTTGTTGACATGCCTGCTGATGACCTGGGCGGGAACGTTTGACCGGTTCTGGTTTTGGACCATTACCTACGCGCGGACCCATGGCGAATTGCTGAACTGGCATATCGGGCTGCTTAATCTGGGCGCTTTCAACGACAAGGCCGGCGCGTTGCGCTGGTCCTGGCCGATTGCGCTGGTGGGGATCGTCTGCGTGGTGTTGGATAAGTCGCGCAAGGAGACGAGCTTCGTGATCGTTTGTCTGCTGATCTTTTCGTTGATCGCCTTTACGGCCAGTTATTATTTCTCCCGGCATTATTTCATCATGGTGCTGCCAGTCGCCTGCCTGTTGATCGCCGTCGCCGTGCGGCGGGTGGCGATGGCTGAGGGCGAGGCCGGGACTGCGTGCATTTTCGCATTGGCCTGCGTCGCTTTCGTTTTTGCAAACCGCGCGCTGTGGTTTGAACAAACTCCTGAGGCCGCCTGCCGCGCTTTATACGGTGGCAATCCGTTCCTGGAAGCAGTGCCGATCGCAAAGTACATTGAGGAGCATTCCACCCCAAAGGACACGATAGCGATCATGGGTTCGGAACCAGAGATTTACTTCTACGCCCGCCGCCATTCGGCCACCGGTTACATTTACATGTATGATCTGGTGCAGCCCCACGCCTACGCGCGGCCCATGCAAAGGGAAATGATCGAGCAAGTTGAAGCCTCCAAGCCGGCGTTTCTGTTGACAGTCTATGTGGATTCCTCGTGGATGTTTTTCAAGTCGTCGGACCTGACCATGATGGATTGGCTCAAAGATTATGCGGCGAAGTATTACGACGTAGTGGGCATGACTTGGATCATGCCGGACCGAACAGAATACATTTGGGGGCCGGAGGCAAACAAGCGCCGCTTCGATACGCCTTTGCGCGTCGCCATCATGAAGCGAAAATCAGGAGTCTAGCTCGATTGGAAAATCGTTGCCAGACCGTTACAAAAAGCGTATAGCGGTTTCATGTGCCAACCGTCCTCACGCTCATGGCATTTGCTGTTAGTTGCATTCGCGCTGTTCTTGTGGCCGAATTGTCTGCGGGCGCAAGTCGATGGAATTGTCCGGCGTCCGAACACGGACCTCCTCGAAGAGACGAACCGTCCTCCGCAACGACTGGATCCTCTGATTCAAAAAATTGTGTCGGAGATTTCCGAAGAGCGTGTGGCGGGGATCATGCGGCGGCTGGGTGCTTTTCAAACGCGCAGCACGGTCTCCGATCCGGCTCAGACGAATCGCGGCGTCGGCGCGGCGCGGCAATGGATTCTTGATCAGTTCAAGAGTTACAGCCCGCGGTTGCAAGTGAGCTTTGACACCTACACCATCCCCAAGACAAATCGCATCTACAAGGAAACCGAGTTGCGCAACGTTCTGGCCATTCTCCCCGGCAAGGCGCCCGACGCCTCCAACCGATGGATCATCATTTCCGGCCATTACGATTCAATTAATATGAAGGACGCCACCGGCCTGCCGCCTGCGGAGGCTGCGGAATTACCCGCGCCCGGCGTGAGCGACGACGCCAGCGGAACGGCCTGCGCCATGGAATGCGCCCGCGTGATGAGTCAATACGAGTTTGGGGCCACGCTGGTATTTGTGGCTTTTGCGGGTGAGGAACAAGGTCTTTACGGCTCCCACGCGCTGGCCGGGCGGCTCAAGCACGAGAACCAGGGAATCGAGGCCGTGCTCAATAACGACATCATCGGCACTGACATCAGCGGAAATGGAGCCAGTGACAAAAACCGGGTCCTGGTCTTTTCTGAAGACCCCAACGATTCGCCGTCGCGGCAGATGGCCCGCTTTGTTCGTGCCACGGCCGCGAAGTATTGCACGGAAATGGCAGCAGACATGATTTTCCGTCACGACCGCTTCGGCAGAGGAGGGGACCATACCTCGTTCAATCAGCAAGGTTACGCCGGCGTTCGGTTCACCACCCCCAATGAAAATTTCTCTCAGCAACATTCCAGTCTTGACACATTTGCCAATGCGTCCCCGGCTTATGCAACGCGGGTCGTGCGCATCAACGCCGCAGCCGCCGCGCTTATGGCCCTTGCGCCGCCACCGCCCGTGACCTCTATTGCTCCCGGCTCGTCCGCCAGCAGTTTGACCGGGCCCAATCGCCCCGGCCTAAGCCGCGGCACGGGCTATGATGCCGTCCTGCGCTGGAGTGAGCCTGAAGAGGCGCCTGATTTGGCGGGCTTTATCGTGGTAGTTCGTTCGACAACTGCGCCGGATTGGGAAAAGGAATTCTGGGCGGGAAACGTCCACCAATTTACTTTGAAGGACACGCCGATTGATCAAATCGTGCTCGGAGTCAAGGCGATGGACATTCACGGCCATGAAAGTCCAGTTTCTGCCTATGTCAATCCCGCCCGCGCCACCGCGCAATAGCCTGCGCCAAGCTGAAAATCAATCCGCTGGATTAAGCTGCATGAACAAGTTGGTAGCCGTTCGAACTCGGCCTCTGGTTTTCAATTTCCGGCCCAAACTGATCTCCGCGTTCCCCGTAAGTCGGATAAGTACTGTTATGAAATCTCTAAACAGTTGCCAGAGCAGGACTTAAGTTCCTCCGGAGTTCCGACGATAAGTCAAAATGGCGACTGGAATGAACCTGTACGCAGGTGGACAAGTTTTGGTGTTTTCTGAACGGGCCGGGAATCCGGCAGTGAAAACAACGAGTTGGGATAATCTATGCAGGCTGAGCAACAAATTAGAGATTCGCTCAAAGAAATTGACGACCTGAAGGCCGCCCTGGATGAGCACGCGATCGTGGCCATCACCGACCCGCAGGGGATAATCACGTACGTAAACGACAAATTCTGCGCCATTTCCAAATATGCCCGCGAAGATTTGATGGGGCAGGACCACCGCATCATCAATTCGGGCTATCACCCAAAAGAATTCATCCGCGATTTGTGGACGACAATTCGACAAGGCAAAGTCTGGAAGGGCGAAATTAAAAACAAAGCCAAGGACGGTTCGTTCTATTGGGTGGACACGACCATTGTTCCATTTCTTGATAAAGACGACAAACCGCGTCAATACGTGGCGATTCGCGCCGACATCACCAAGCGGAAGCAGGCGGAAATACATTCAGCCCGGCTTGCGGCGATTGTCGCGTTTTCGACTGACGCCATCATCGGCAAAGACCTCAACAGCATCATCACCAGTTGGAATGAGGGAGCGCAAAAGATTTTCGGTTATACGGCTGAGGAGATGATTGGAACTTCCATTATGCGGTTGATTCCCGCGGACCGGGAGGATGAGGAAAATTACATCATGGGCAAGATCAAGGATGGCGAGAATGTGGAGCATTTCGAGACGCAGCGCCAAACCAAGGACGAACGATTGATTGATGTTTCAGTCACGGTTTCTCCGATCAAGGATGCCGCCGGCAAGGTCATCGGCGTGTCGAAAGTCGCGCGGGACATCACCGAGAGCAAAAGAGTTGAAGAGGAGCGACGGGCGAGTGAAGGGCGCTATCGGAGTCTCTTCGATAACGCGCCTGACGGCATCGTCATCGCCACTCCCGAGGGTTACTATACCGATGCCAACTTCAGTTTTTGTCGGATGCTCGGTTATACCCGCGAAGAGATGATCGGACTTAACGGCCGAGACATTGTTGCGCCGGAGGAAATTCCGCACATCGAGCCGGCGTTGAGCACGATAAATGCCAGATCTGATTATTACCGGGAGTGGAAGTTCCGGCGCAAGGACGGATCGGTCTTTCCGGCGGAAGTAATCGCAGCCAAGATGCCCGACGGCAATATATTGGGGCTGATCCGCGACATCTCCGAGCGCAAACGCGTCGAAAATGAATTGCGCATCACGCACGAAAAATTGCGGCAACTGCTCGGGCATAGTCCGGCCGTGATTTATACGCTGAATATTGATGGTCAAAAGATCACTCCCGGCGTCGTTAGCGACAACATGGAACGCCTGCTTGGCTACACCTTGGAAGAAACAGGCAGTTACGAATGGTGGGCCAGCAATCTGCATCCCGAAGACAAGGACAGGGTTCTGGCAACGCTGGCCCAGGGATTGACGCAAGGGGGATACTTGATGGAGTACCGCATTCGCCACAAGGACGGGACATACCGATGGGTGGAAGACAACAACCGGGTGATATCCGATGCTGCACCACAAAAATCAGCAGTCGGCGTCTGGACAGATATTACGGAGCGCAAGCGCGCCGAGGGCCGATTGGCCACGCAAAACGCCATTAGCCGTGTGCTGGCGGATTCAACCACATTGAATGATGCAGCCCCGAGAATCTTGCAGACCATTTGTGAATCAGAAGGGTGGGATTTCGGAACAATCTGGGAGACGGATAAAAAATCCAATAAGCTTCGCTTTCTGCAAGCATGGCACCGACCGGAACTGCCGGCGGACGAATTGGCCGCCGAGACTCGCGATTTGAATTTTGCATTGAACGTCGGCTTGCCGGGACGAGTATGGGGGTCCAGAAAACCGATATTCATTGGTGATGTGTCCCTGGATAATAATTTCCCACGCGCGGCATTGACCATGAAACTCGGACTGCGCAGCGCACTGGGGTTCCCCATCTTTCTGGAAGGCGAAGTTATTGGAGTGATGGATTTTCTGGGTCGGGAGATGCACGAGGCGGATGAAAAAACCCAGGAGGTCTATCTCGGCGTTGGACGGCAAATTGGGGCCTTCTTCAAACGCAGGCAACTGGAAGACCATATCCGCCAATCTCAAAAAATGGAGAGCATCGGGCAGTTGGCCGGCGGGGTGGCGCACGATTTCAACAATCTTCTGGCCGTGGTTCAAATGCAAAGCGACCTGCTCCAAAGCAGCGGCGACCTTTCCGCTGATCAATCCGAGATTGCCCAAGAAATAAGCGCCGCGGTTGACCGCGCGTCCGCTCTCACTCGCCAACTCCTGCTCTTCAGTCGCCGCGAAGTTTTCCAGCCGCGTGATATGGACCTGAGCGAGTCCGTCACCAACACAGCAAAAATGTTAAGACGCACCCTTGGTGAAAACGTTCAGATGCAACTTCGATTGGCGTCGCAACCCATGTTCATCCACGCCGATCCCGGCATGATGGATCAAGTCCTTTTGAATCTCGCAGTCAATGCGCGCGATGCCATGCCACACGGCGGCCAGCTTGTGATCGAAACTGCCGGGGTGGAACTCGATGAATTGGCTGCCTCCCAATCAGCTCAGGCGCGCGCGGGTTCATTCGTGTGCCTCAGCGTAAGCGATAGCGGCTGCGGGATTGCGCCGGAGATTCTTCCCAAGATTTTTGAGCCGTTCTTTACCACCAAGGATGTTGGCAAAGGCACTGGCCTTGGACTGGCTACCGTTTTTGGAATCGCACAACACCATCAAGGCTGGATTAGCGTCTATAGTGAAGTAGGTCACGGCACGACGTTCCGAGTTTATCTCCCGCGCTTGGCGAAAAACGCAGACCTAAAGTCCGCCCAAACGGCACCGCTTGCCAGACGTGGAGGCCAAGAGACTATTTTGCTGGTGGAAGACGACCCGTCGCTGCGCGCTTCCGTGAGAAGGTCCCTCTCGCAACTTGGCTACCGCATTCTCGAAGCGCCCACAGGGGTCAAAGCCCTGGAGGTCTGGAATCAAAATCGCGGCGAAATTCGTTTGTTGCTCACTGACTTGGTAATGCCAGACGGAATGACGGGGAAGGATTTAGCTCAACGCATCCTCCAGGAAAACCCCATGATGAAAGTGATCTACATGAGCGGCTACAGCGCCGAAGTCGTCGGCCGGGATTTTCCACTGAAGGAAGGCGACAACTTTCTCACCAAACCGTTCCAGGCATCCAAACTCGCGCAAATCATTCGTGAAAGATTGGACGCAAAAAACTAGTCACTGATTTTCCGCTGTTAGAATTGCCAGAGCCACGGGTTTCGCATGTCTTGATGTAAACGCCGAAATAATGTATCCGACTGGTTGAGCGCATGCACATCGAAGTGCTCCATAAGACTGATACTGCCAATCAATCCGCTGGATTAAGCGTCCACATTCCCGCCGGCGAGTTCGTAGTGCCCCTGCCGACGGTTTGTTGCATCGTCAAGAGGTCAATGTGGCCGTCGAAGAACAGATAATTGAAGTGAAATCCCTGGGCCTTATAAAGAGCTAATCCTTGGTTGTTGGGATCATTTTTGTCAGTTTGATAACACTCTCCCCATCCTTGTCCAGCGTCACTGAAATTGGCCGGAGCAACGGAGATGGAAGGCCAGACGTTTCCGCATACGTTATCCCCCGCCGGTTGTTCCACGACATTGATGGTTCCAGAGGCGCTCAACACGACGGAAGTTTTGTAACCGGGCGCGCCGGATTGAGTTGTGGCAATTTGATTCCAGTAAACTCCAACGCCATCCACAGGCTTGGGAAGTTTCTGGCCCCAGGAGACTATCGCCATGTCTTGATCGCCAATCGCGTTCATGGCGTAAGTTCTCCGGCCAATGGTTGGAGCATTGGTTACCCAATAACTATCCGGACCAGTATCGTTTGGGCATCGTAAAACTTTAGCCACAAGACCCTGATCCACCGCGCCGCTGTCCGCGACCGCCTTGCTGGTGTAATTGGCGCCTATATACCCATGAATGGCCGTGTCCCAGGTGTATTGGGTATTGTCGTTCCCGTCCACGGCCGCCGCAGGATATGTCTCCGTATTGTCTCCCGTGTAGAGGGCAAAGCCCACGCCTATCTGTTTCATGTTAGACTTGCATTGGGCCGTGTAAGCGGACTGTTTTGAGCGCGCCAATGCCGGCAGAAGCATGGCGGCCAGAATGGCGATAATTGCGATCACCACCAACAATTCGATAAGTGTAAAAGCTGCTGGATGGCCTGTTCTGGCGATCCGCCGCCTCATTGTTTGGGGTTGCAAACGAATGCTCATGAATGTGTCTTTCACGAAGTTACACACACTACGATTGAAATAGGCGTTTCCGCTTCTCTTCATTTATAAATTGGATCTTGGATGACAATATACCTTCTTTTGCCTCCCCGTCGAAAAAAAATGTGTCAAAACGTAGGCGTAGAACCGACTACGCCTTTGGAAATATAGTGGAGCCCGGGCAAACCGTGGGATTGCGTCGTTGAGCCATAAGCCGTCGGCGCAAAAGCGTGAGCGAGCTGTAAAGACTAACTCTTTCCGAAATCGGTCGAAACGAGTATTGCCAGCGTCGGGCGTTCCATCTCAATCACCTTAAGAATTGAACGGGACTAATACCAGGAGTAGGGTTAGCATGAAGCAACGATGCCAGGCCTTCAGGAACAATTTGACGACGCGATGTTCGAGTTCAGCACGGGCGCCTGCGATGGCGCCATCGAGCGCCTGCGAGCCATCCTCGTGCAGGACCCGGACTATTTTGACGCGCAACTTGCTCTCGGTGGCGCGTATTACGCCAAGGGGGATTACACTGCCGCCATTGCCGAGGGCCACAAGGCGGAGAAAATTAAACCGCACGACCAGCTTGTCCATACTAATTTGTCTCGCGCTTATATGAAGGCGGGTGATAAGAAGACGGCTGAGCATCATGCCTTGCAGGCGCGCATCGCTTCCTGGCGCGGCAACATGGCCCTGCCGGGCGCGACGCCCGCGACCGAGCCTGAATTGGAGATGGCCAAGCCCAAACCGCCTCCGATGAAGGTGCCGGAGAAATTTCCCGAAATGCCCTGGAAAAAGAAATAGCACTTTATGAAATCCGCCTACGAACTGGCCATGGAACGGCTGAACAAAGCGTCGCCCACGGTGAAAATGACCGAAGCAAAGAAAAAGGAATTGGCTGAACTGGACTCCAGGTACGCCGCCAAGATCGCCGAGCGTGAAATCTTCCTCAAAGACAATCTGGCCGCCGCCCACGCCAAGGGAGATTGGGAAGCCATGACACAATTGGAGAAGCAAATGATCAGCGAACGCAAATCGCTCAACGCGGAGTTGGAAGAGAAAAAGAACAAAGTTCGTTCCGCATCCTGATGGATCTGGCGCGACTCAGACCGGCGATGCGGGTGGTGCATTTCTTTTTAGTCCTCGCTCTTGTTTGCGCAGGCCCGCTTCACGCCGGGGAAAAAAGTTTCTGGGCGCGCGTTATTGTCATCGGCGCGAGTGTGTCGAGCGGTTTCACTGGCTCCGAACCTTTCGGCGGCCCGAATACAAAGCAGCTCGCGTTAGATCGTTACCTCGATGCCGCTCTGCTGGCGCCGCATGAGCCGTTGCGCAACCTGGCCAATGCGATGTTTTTCATGCTGCCCGACGACATGGGCCATACGCAAATCCGTCAGGCGCTGACGAATAATCCCACGTTGGTCATCGGCGTCGATTTTCTTTTTTGGTATTGTTACGGCCACGGCGAAACCGACCAGGAGCGGCTCGAGCACTTCGAGAAAGGACTAAAGATGCTGGAGTCATTCGAATGCCCGGTCATTGTCGGAGACCTTCCCGACGCATCTGCCGCGGTGAATCGCATGTTAAGTCCGCGCGAAATTCCCAGTTCCAAAGCGCGGGCGGCAGCCAATCGCCGTTTGAAGGAATGGGCCGCCCAACATCGACAGGTAACGGTCGTGCCATTGGCGGATTTTATGCGCGCGGTCATGGCCAACGAAGCATTGACCGTGCATGGCTATGCGGTCGCGGGCGGCACGACCCGCGCGCTCCTGCAACCCGACCGGCTGCACCCGAGCCGGCGCGGCTGTGCGTTCCTGGCGATTTCGATTCTTGACGCTTTCTTCGCCACGCAAAGCGGTCTGGACGTTTCTCAAGCGCGGTGGGACCCGGCTGCCATTTTGGAGGCCGTCAAATCACTTCCCGTCCAATCGGCAGAGCCAGCCAAGGGAGGCCCATGATTGAAACCATGATTTGATTTTTCCGCCCAAATCCGCCGGATCGCTCTTCACCGCGCCTAATTGTTGACACGCCTCTGAGATGGTTGCGTTTTTTCGGAATGCGGAAAGCACGCAAAAAGCGCCTTCGTCCAATCGTTTGTAATAGACCGTGTCCTTGTGCCGATGCACCGCCAGGAAGACTCTCGCCGGCTTCAACCTTCCCTTGAGCCGGCGGCGGGCGTGGGCCGTATGCGCCTCCATCGCGTTGCTGGCCTCGTCGCGCAAACGCTGCGCGCGCTTGATTTGCACAAGAAAGTCATCCACCGGATAGCTTAATTTCAATAGAGTGAGATGCGGCTGCAATTGCAATCGGGTCCGCGCCGGGTCAACTTCCAGGAGCGAATCCGTCGTGAGCGGCGGTTTGGCTTCATTATCGAACGCTTCGATCTGCGCCCATTCCAGTCGCGCCATGTCCAGCCCGACTTGCGAGTGCGGCTCAACCAATTGCGGCCGCGCTTCCAAAAATTTCAGCAGATACTGCCCCAGGTTCCGCAAGCTAAATGACGACGAAGGATGCTGCGTCAAGTAGGCTTCTGCCAGCCGCCCAAAACGGCGATCTCCGAGGACGGCGCGCAGCCCGGGATAATCATCATAGAAGCAATCCAGCAATCGGAACCAATACTGGCGGTTGTAAATTTCCAGCCGTTCAAATGAAGTGAGCCGGTCGTTTGGTTTGATAAAGCCGGCGGCGAACTTCTTCATCGGCTGCCCGTCGCTCCAGCGGGACTGCATCTTTTCGCCGCGGCCCAGAGGCCGCATGACCGCGCCGGCCATGACGCGTTGCAATTGCAGATACTCGCGCCGGCTCTGGCGTTTAGGCGGCGATCTTCCTGGCTTGGACATTTTCAAGAAATCGCCTGGCTTTCAGCGCCTCGTGGTGAACTTCCTCGAAGGAAGGAATGCGGGCGTCCCATTCGAGCAGCGTGGCAGTCGGCCCGGTGCGGCGGAGGGCGCGCTCGTAGAGCTTCCAAACCGGATCGATGACCGGATGATCGTGAGTGTCAAGAATATATTTCTGATAGTGCGTGTGGCCCGCAATGTGAAATTGGGCCACGCGCTCCGCGGGGACGTTGTCAATGTAATCGAACGGATTGAAATTGTGGTTTTGGGAGGAAACGTAGATATTGTTGACGTCAAGCAAAATGCCGCAATCGGCCCGCTCGACCACTTCGCTCAAGAATTCCCATTCGGTCATTTCAGAAACGTGAAACTCGGCGTAGCTGCTGACGTTTTCCACCGCAATGGGCACTTCCAGGAAATCGCGCGCCTGGCGGATTTTCATCGCCGTCACCTTGGCCGCCGCCATGGTGTAGGGCATGGGCAGCAAATCGTGCGTATAACGGCCATCGACGCTGCCCCAGCACAAATGGTCGGAAAGCCAGGGCGTCTTGGTTCGTTTGACCAGGCGCTTGAGTCTCTTGAGATGCTCGCGATTGAGCGGCTCGGCCGAACCGAAATAAACGGAGACCCCATGCTGAACGACCCGATATTGCTCCAGAATTTGGTCCAGCACTTTCAATGGGCGGCCGCCATCGCACATGAAATTTTCGGAAATGATCTCAAACCAATCGACGGTTGGTTTTTCGGAGAGGATATGGTTGTAGTGCGGAACGCGCAGCCCAATGCCGATTCCGTAATCAGTATAGGCATTGAAGGCGTTGGCGGGCATAAGGACGAAATGACAGGAACGGAGGGCGAGGCGAAAGCGGCTCCGCCCCGCGCTCCGAAACCGAGTCAGGAAGAAAGCGCGGGCTTCCTTCCGAATAGGGATCAGGCAACTTTGCAGCCGCCTTTGCCTTTGCAACTGTTCTTGCCTTTGCAACCCTGGTCGCCGGTGTTGCAGCCGCCCTTGCCTTTGCAACTATTCAGACCTTTGCAATCATGTTTGTCTGTGGCGGTACTTGAGGCGGACGTGCCTGAGTCGTCTTTGGAGGTGTTGCAGCCGGTATTGACCATGGTGCCTGCGAGCAGCCCGGCCATGGCGGCGGAGATGACTAACGTTCTAGCGGTTCTTGACATAATTTTGTCCTTCTAGTTTTGCCGCCTCAATCCATGAATGACCGCTGCCCAGCGCAACGCGGCGCGGCGATGCATTCGTCATTGGAAGGAGGCCAGACCATTTGACTGTAAAAGTTTTAGCCTGAAATGCAAGAAGGAATGTGCGGAGAGGAATCTGGAACTCAGGAAATCATGAAAAAACTCTTTTCGTGAGTTCATGGTTTCCAGATTTGCCCCCTTTTGTGTTCCCGCCTTCCTACCGGGCAACCTCAAACGGTCATTAAACCGCGAGCATATCGGCCACCGTTTTCCGATCCTGTCATTCTGTCCAAATTCATGCCTTCCGCCAGCCCGGCTGATTTCCGCGACAAATTTTGCATGCGTAATGAAGCGTAATGAAGCGAAAATTACCTCGGAAAACCCGTGGCACGATTTGAAGTTTTTATGTGGAATCTCGGACGCCAATCCTATCAACGCCAAGACGCCCCGTCGCAAAGTCGCAGGACCCAAGAACGCCCTTTTTACCTTGATTAGGTTTGATTAGGTGCGACTGAGTGCGATTTTGGATCACCTCACCCGTGTTAAATTTTCCCGCTTATTTTCGGAGGAGCAGCCCGCGAGGCGGCCATTTCCTATGTCGTTCGGGCTGGCGCCCGCGAGTCCCCTGACATATTTGGGCGTCGCAGAGCTCCGCCCGAAAGTCAGAAGGGGTCAATGGTCTGCCGCCGGAGGTGAATTCGGCCAACAACACTACCTGGACGCTCGTCTACCGAGAAAGACAATACCGCCAGCTTTCCCTTCTACCTTTGGGATGCGGTCAGGATGAGGGGTGCCTGGCTCGACTTTAACTTGATTAGGTTTGATTGAGTGCGATGGGCCGCGCTCGGATGCGCCACGAATGACGATCAACGACGGACACACCACACCGGCGGCTGTTCGGAAGCATTTCGCGTTTTTTTAAGGCTGGCGGACGGGCTGGAATGAAGGCCGATCCTTCCCGCTCAAAAAAGAGACGGAATTGCCCGGAATTATCGTGGAAATCAACAACTTGCGTGGCGATTCGTGTCCGGCCCCAAATCACCTCAAAAAGGGCCTTGGACAAATTTCGACACTTCGCTGCCGCTTTCCAATATCCCAAGTTTTCAAAGAACAAGCGCCTAAGCGCTTTCAACACTATACCATCAATGCTTGGGACTGCAAATACTTTATTATGCCTAGGGCGGGGTCATGCTGGCGTAGATTGTGCCTGCGGCGAAAAAAAACGGGATTGACGCGACTTGGTTACACTGCTTGAATTCCGCACATGAAAAACAACCGCATCTTAGTGAAGTTTTCCAACCGCATCACAAACCGCAAAATGCTTGTTATTTTATTGAGCGAACACGCTG
>Ga0182024_10015779_pt1 | contig 14406 bp, 21 predicted proteins | sample P32metaG_FD_120480 | JGI IMG/M metagenome (GOLD analysis project Ga0182024, IMG submission 120480) | Permafrost microbial communities from Stordalen Mire, Sweden - P3-2 metaG (Illumina Assembly) | ecosystem: Environmental > Terrestrial > Soil > Wetlands > Permafrost | place: Sweden: Stordalen... | reverse complement strand
GCGACGACTGCGATGCCGAGACGGTTCGCCATTTCCGCCAAGGGCTCCAGAACCTCTCTGGTTTCGACGTTGCCGTTACCATCAGCTCCGCCCATGTAGGCCGAGATCGGATCGATGATGATCAGGCGTACCGTTCCGATCCCCCGAGACAGTTCCTCCAGGAGATCAACATCCGTCTTTAGGGAAAACGTCTTCCGGCCGGTGCCATCCAACTTGGTGGCGGCGGCAACAATATGAACGCAGTTTGTGTCCGCGCCGGCAGCGATGAGACGAGGAACGATCGTGTCTGCAATGCCATCCTCGGCACTGAGGATCACGACATCACCTTGAGGCGCGCGACCCTCATCGCAGGGCCAGCGTCCGCCCGTGGATACGGTTGCTGCAATGTTGGCCGTCACCTGACTCTTGCCAAGTCCGGGAGGGCCGCCCACCAAAGCTACCTTGCCGCGAGCTATACGGCCGGGCCAGATCCACTCAAGACGCTCCGGTTGAATATCACTGGCACGGTGGCTGATGAGACGGCGCTTTGCAGCGGGCAAAGGGACGACGTTCGCAACAACGGGAAGACTCCAGTTTGGCGTCTGATCGACACGCGCTTGAAGATCGTCTCGGTCCTTGCCCAACGCGATCCAGTCTGACACGTCGCCCTTTTCGGGTAGTTCCGGAAAACGGACGACACGGACACTCTTTGCGACTGGGTGGAGAAGCGTAGCCTTCTGCTCCGCATGTTTTCTTCCGCCGTCGTCATTGTCGGCGAGGATAATTACATCTCGTCCCGTGAAGTATGACTCGCAGCCGGCAGGAAGGCCATCGCCGGTACCGCCGAACGTGATGGCCAATGCGCCGAGGCGAACGATCGTATCGGCATCCTTTTCGCCCTCTGGCCAGTAGAGATCATCGTCCGCCAATTCCGAAACGAAGGGGTCGATACCGGGAGGGTAGGATATCAAACGATAGTCGGCCGGCTTGCTATATTGCCAGCCAACCACACCGTCCGGGGCGACAACGCGATAAACGTTGAACCAGTCGCTGCGACCAGGTCTTGGTTTGACCTTGATCTTGATCCGCCTGGCTTGTCCTTCAACTCTATACACGTGACGCCGAATTTCATCGGATCCTATGGGCGGACCTTCCTCGCCATATTTATAAAGTCGCGGTTCACCCTTTTCATCGGGAGGAGTCGCAGCCGGTAAGGCATTTGATGTTGGCGGTGTTTCAATTGGAACCGCGACAGGCGTTGCGGTTGTACGTGGCTCGGGCTGGCGATGAGTGGCTATAGACTGTGAAGAAGGCGGTCTTGTGCTTCGCACGGGAAGCACCCGAGGGCTTCTCTGACCATTTTTGAAACCGCTCTCAATCACTTGACGGGCAGCTCTTTCCCCGTGCTCTTTGATATATCCGTTCACGCCTGCCGCAAGCAACAACGCGCTCATTGCGGTGTCCGTCGTCATTCCAGGGATTGTCCCCAGCTTGAACGCGGATCGATTTAGGGTGTAGTTGCGGGTGGACGCCACCGCATTAGCAACGATCGAGGCCTCGCCCTCAATCGAAGAATGGATATAGTTTTCGGAGAGCGACATTAGATTGTCTCACCATTTTGCAACGTTTCGGCCGATCGCCGTTGAGGAAGGATTCGCCTGGCGCTCATCGCTGCGCCTCAGGATCCGGGCCCGGCAGAGGCGGCGATTGCACCCAAATGGTGGCGCTCATTCCACTTTGATTTTTGGCGCGCTGCGTTGTCGGCCGGATTTCACCGAGCCGGCGCAGCTCGGAAACCCTCGGCCGGACCGACAAGACCGATTTGCCAAGCCGATCGGCAACGGCATCGGCCGACAATCCGGCCGGCGCTTCCGAAATGGTTTTCAGCACCTGTTCGCGCAGCGTTTTGGCCGTGCCGCTGATGGTATTAGCGGCCTGCTCAGACGGCCCGGGAGCTTTGAAGCCGGCGACATCTGGATATCTTTCGGGAAGGCGGCTCATAGTGCGCGGCTCTCCCCGTCGAGCTCAAGGTGGCGCTGAACCTCCGAGATCATCCTGGCAATGTCCGCAGTGCGATGCGCACCAAACTCGAATATCTGGCCGGTTCGCTGCGGGCCTGCTGCGGTAAGTTTCCACCGACCGAGTCGCACAACCAAGCGCCCTTGGATGGTAGTGATTTCGGCTCGAAAACACTGATGCGAATTTAGAAGCTGTTCCGATACTACGACCGTATCGCCGGACGGATGTGGCAACAGACTGAGGGCGTGACAGGGGGCATGTGCGTTGCTATATGTCTTCAAGTTCAAGCCCTCTTGTTGACGCCCGGTGCGCACGACTGATCCTCGCAAGACTGGATCGTGCCGCCGGGTTTTCGTTGGGAAAATTAGGCGGCGCGTTCGGTGGGCAACGCGGCGAGGAAGCTCTGCAGGTCGGTCCGAAGGATAATTCGGCGCTTGCCCAATTTGCGGGCTACCAGCAACCCGTCGGAAATCGCTTCGTAGATTTTGGTTCTACCGACACCAGCGACTGCGCAGGCTTCGGAAACCGAAAGACCTTCTCGCTGCAAATCTTGAATTTCTGCCATGTTGTTCTCCGTTGGCCGTGCGAATAATCGCGAACACCAGAGGAGAATACGGGCGACCACAACGGCCGTCTTCCCGCAACATACCGCAGTTTGCCGCTCGAAGCCGCAGCAGCGAGTGACGACTAATTGGACTTTGAATTGGTCGCTAAGTTGAAGCTCTTAATTGCTCGATTCAGCGTATCATCGGAGATGTTTTTCAAAAGCTTACTCGACGTTTGCACTTTATGGAGCAGCTCCTTGCGAGGCTCGCGCGCCGGGCCCGGGACACCTGCGGCAAAATTCTTCCTAAAATAATCGTGGACGAGCGGGACCTTGCCGCGCACCTGACGCACATCATTGGCCTGCGACAATCCGATACCGGTGTTTCTATTCTCGCGTTGGTTGTCGGCAGCCAGCCATGGCGGCGTCGGCCAGTTATAATGCTGAAACAGTTTGTGCAGCGGGCTCCGAGGCAACCAAAAGCGCTTAAGGAGCTCTCTCAATAAAAGCGGGTCCTGATACATTTTGGTTTTGCGAGCCGCATTGAGGTCACTCGCAAATTCGCTGGAGTCGATCGTCGTAAACTCAGATATGGGTGGCGAATAATCTTCTTGCACAATCGTCACCAACGGCAAGAGGTTGCCACCGATCACGAAGATGGATGCTTCATCGGAAAGCGCCGCCCAAAGTTTGCGAATCCGCTCGGTTAAGAGATCTCGATTGCATTCCTGCAGCCATTCAAGTGCAGCATCGAGGGAAACTAGGCCATCCTGACCCTGCTCAATCCTGAAACTTAAGATCTGGGCTTCTCGCTCCGCCTTGGTAGCGAGGAGACTGTCGACTACCGAATCTTCGGTTGACCGGCGTTGATGAACGGTCCCGCCGGTCACTCCGCCTCTGTGCAAAGCCGTCTCCACGGCGTCTTTTTTGTTCAATTGCACCTCCGCCGGTGCTTCCGCTATGAGGAAGCGCGGCGGTCCGATGCGGAATCGGATTTTCGGGGATCAGCCTAGCCGCGCTGGCCACGGATTTAAGTGATTTGCCTGCCAAGCGCTAGCATTCAGATCAGGGTCTTGTGCCGTTCTTCGATCGCAAAAGGGTTCAAATTCTCCACCCGAAAGTTTTCAGGCCGAGCTGTTGCGCTGGTCCGCCCGTCACAAAATTATATTTGCGGACGGCTTTTCCCGAGGTGAAATCTGTGCGAACGTGCGGCATTCATTTCTACAACGTCTGGGGTTATTGCCATGCTCCGTCGTGCATTTTTGGCAGCGGTGGCGCTGCTACTGACCGGACGGTTGTCGAACGCCCAACAACGTCCGACCGGTGAACAGACTGTCCCAGAGGTTCTAAACGTCCAGGGATTGATCACCCAGGCGCTTCGCGTTGCCACAAGAGTAGAGGAGGGGGCAGACCAGGTGCTTCGAGAGGCGGCCGCGCGAGCCTTCGGACGAATAGAGGTGCCGAATGTGAGGCTGAAGGATCTACCACCCCCACGTTTCCCGGATCTGTTCATCAGTCAGGCAAATTTGGCGGTCTTGTTGTTAACCGTTCTTCAGGCTGCAAAGACGGCTGAAGGTCAGATTATCGTGACGCGGCAAGCCGTCGAGCAATCCCTTAGGGAGCATTGCCCCCTTTATCCATTCTGTTGAGGGACACAATGGATCAAGCAACAATTACTTTGGAAGCTTCCAAGCTTGCGGTCGGCCTGGCGAAGGACCTAAGCGTACAACTCCTGACGCTCTCATCCGCGTTGATCGCGCTGACGGTCGTCCTCGTCAAGGACGTGAAGAAAACCCACAACGGCTTTGAGCTTCTTTTGGTTGTATTAGTCCTGCTCGCATATATCGTCTCAATTGCCTGCGGGATTTACTCAATCATGAAACTGATCGGAGCGCTCGCCCCCGTCGGGGGAACCGCTGTGCTCGGTGTTGACGCAGCAAGGACAGCTGCGGGTTCGCAGATCGCTACGTTTGTCGTCGCAACTGTCCTGTTCTCGCTCTACGGGATTATCGCTGTTGTAGCTTTTTGGTGGAGAGGCGACCAGGCCGTGCCGGCAACGGCAACTCCGGCAACAGTCGAACCTCTGACACCTGCTCCCGGGGCGCCCCCAGTCGGAATGTCCGCCGGAACAGCCCTTCCCGAAGAAGGATCTTCGACGGCGCCTACTTTATAGTCGGGGTATTGCGATCTTGTTTGGTGCGCCGGATATCAAAGCAACCCAGCGCCAGCATGATCCTTGAAAAGCTCAGCATCCCGGACATACCCACGCAGTGTGTCCACTGATTTGTGACGCGAAACATCCATCATTTTGAAAATCGAAGCCCCATTACCCGCGGCCGACGTCAGAAAGCCGGCTCGAAGCGAATGGCCAGAAAACACGGCCGGGTCGAGACCGGCTTGCTCGGCATAGGCCTTGACGATATTGGCCACCGATCGGTCGCTAAGACGGCTCGGCGCCACTACGCCGCTTTTATTGATCGGCCGGAATATCGGCCCCGTTTCGATGTCGGCAGCTTCCAGCCAGGCTCTGAGCGCCTTGGCTGGGCAGGCCCGGTCACCCCTCGAAATGGCGATGGTCTCGCCTTCGCCTTCCTGGTCCGTCTTGCTGTGCCGGATCGTCACCAACAGGCCTGTTTCCGTTTCCGCGACATCGGCAACGTCCAGCGCTACCAGTTCGGAGCGGCGGAAGGCGCCGCCGAACCCCAGAAGCAGGATGGCGGTATCTCGCAAGCCGGTCAGGCCGCCCGGGGCCGTGGCCACCATGGCCAGCACTTTGGCGGAGACAGCGGGCGACTTCCGGACCTTTGCGACGGTATGGGTACGGCGGATTCCGCGGACGGTGGCCTTGACCGCTTCGGCATCGGTAGGCGTGGGCACACCGGCGAGTTTGTGGGCGTACCGGATTGCAGCCACGCGCCGGCTGATTGTCGAAGGTTTCGTTCCGGATCCGGATTGAGCGGCCAGGAAGGCGGCGACGGTCTCGGCAGCGGCGGGCAGGGATGAAACACCCTTGCTGTCGCACCACGCCCGAAAGATCCGGAAATCGGTGCCATAGGCCTTTCGCGTGCTGGGCGCCTTTTCCGCCTTGGCCAGATCGACCGCGGATGCCAGATCCGGGCCGAGGGCCGCGGGAAGGTTTTGGGCCGGTTCGACGACGGCGAGGGAGGTGGACATGGCCGGGTTCCATTACTTCCGAGAACAACGATTATCGGAAGCTAACAGAATTTCGTGGCATCACACAAGCACAAAAGCAGCTCATCGCCATTTCTTTTCATCGCGAGTAGTTTCGGCGGAAACCGGGAGTGAGGTCAGATGGGACGCAAGCCAAAAACGACGGGACCGACCGCCAGAAACAATCCGGAGGCCTTTAAACAGGTCCTTACCCGCATGGGTGTTGACGGCTGGAGGGCTCTGCGATTGCTGGCTGTAGAGCGAGACACCACAATTAACGCCTTGGCCATCGAGGCATTCAATGATCTGCTTAAGAAATACGGGAAGCGGCAGTCGGTGGAGAACCCGCTAGTTGATTGAACCTATAAAGATTTTCGGCCTGGAGCGCCGGCTATGAAAAGGTTTTTAGGCTACTCGTGGAGTGTGGCTCTAAATCTGTTCTATTTATTAGTTGTCGTAATCGTCCTCATTGACATCAAAGATGCGTCGGAGCGAGCCATTTTATCGGCGTTGGGGCTGATCTACGTCTTGATCCGCTCGGTAGCGATAAGTCAGAGCATCGCCTACGCCAATATAATTGCTGCCTTTGAGGCGCGCCTTGATCAAATCCAATATCGCGTAGATGGCACTTTCGAAATGCCAGACCATCGTGAGGCGAGGGCGGCATTAGACCACCAGCATGTGAAATTGTACATCGACGCCCTGTTTCTTGGCTTGGTGAGCATCGCCTGCCTCTGGTCGTTCTTCACAGCTCATTGAGGCTCGCTAGGGAGTGGGATAGCGGTAGGAGGGATGATATGGCGGAATACGGACCACTTTTGAATGATGGATGAAAGAATTGCTTTTTTCGCGCTGATCGCCTTCGCGGTGTGGTTCTTCGTTGGACTGCCCCTAATCTATATTCCCGACAGCAGTATTCACGCGCTCTTCGAAATACTCGGAATAAAGCTAGGCGAATGGCTTCTTTCGGGTGCGACGTTTGGACTCTGGTATGCGACTTGGCGCCTCGTTAAAGGGGCTGAAAAAACGGCCGAGCGACAACTGGCAGCATACATTGGCATCGAGTGGTGCAAAGTTATCAGTGATGATTGGGGAAGTACTTTCGCCGTCGAAGTTCAAATAAAAAACGCGGGGCAAACTCCAGCCTATAAGGTCAGCCATCGGATTGCTACTGGACTGCAAATTCGTTTAGAACCGCCAGATTTTGCGGCGCCGTTTAGAAGTCCAGGCATCATCCCAATCGCTCCCGGTATGACGTTCGTCCTCGCAGCTCCTGTCGCCATCGGCGGGCCGTCTGGAGCGAATACGATAGGATCCGGTCGCACAGTTTTCACTTGGGGTCGTATCGATTACTTCGATGTTTTCGACAGGCCTCATTATCTCGAATTTCGTTTCGCTAGCGGAGAAGCCATCCGTCAACACGACGGGACTGTCATGCGAACTGTCGGCTGGAAAATGTATCCCCAGGATGAGGGCAACACCGCGACGTAGGGGGAGGGGCCGCGAGCTTGGCTGGCGTTTAGAGGGGTGCCAGCCCCCCTGATTTGTTGCGCAGGCAATACGAGCGCGGTATTCATTTTCGATAATTGGGCGGCGAGGCCGTCCATCATCTGCATGTGATCGTCCATCGTCATGTCCGGGCATTGTTGGGAAGGACGATGTCGCATCTCCAGAGCCGCTTGCCAAACGCCGATCCCGCTCGGCGATAAGCATTGATCGGAAGCCAGCGACCACATCCGTAGGCAAGTCATCAAAGTGGCCGCTACGGACCTCGCGCTTCTCAATGACAAGGCCATTTATCTTTGCGGCGTCCACCCAGGCCGCCCTGGCGACCGAATAAGGATATATGGGGAATCCCGATCGAGCCGCCGACCGTTTATCGTGCTTGATAGACGTCGGTCGAATCGGCATCGCCCAACGTTGCAACGATGACTTTAAGCTCCAGGTCGCGAAAATCTCACTATGGCAAATCACCTTACAAAACTGGACGTAGCCCGACATCAGCTCGGTACAGCGATGGATCTATTCATTCGAGACCGCGATCCCGTCGCGGTGCAATGCCTAGCATGTGGTGGGGCGGAAATGATTGAAGCTGTGGCTCAGCTCGAAAAGGTCGAGATGTTTTCCACCCACATTCTACGCACAATGCCCGAACTAAACATCGTCGCTGTTCGTAATCGCCAACGCGTCTACTGGAACGCGTTCAAGCATATGACCACCAGGGGCGGGGAGGTCAGGGACGACACAGCCACCCTTGCGGCCTTCGACGACACCGCAAACGATGCAGCGCTTTTCGTCGGTTGGTGGGACTACCAAATGGTGACAAAAAAGCTGCCTTTACCGGTCCAGGTGTTTCAAGTCTGGTGGTACGCCTTAAACGAGGACAAGCTGACGCCCGGTGCGGATACATCAACAATTCGCAATGTGTTTCCTGACATAGCCCGCGATAGCCGCATGGAGCAGAAACGCAGACTACGTCGTGCGGTTGAAAAATACCGGAACGACAAAGTTGTCTTGAGCGACCCGCAAACCGAGAATGAGCCGCTGTGTTTCCCGGCCGCAATATTCAAATCACACCGGTGACCGCTTCCCTTAAGGCGTCCCGATATTTTGGCGTCCCTGTTTGTGCCCGTGGTCCAATGAAGCCGAAGCCGCCTGGAGGGGTCCCAGACCCAAATAGCGCAGACGGGCGCCTGAGGGCGTCAGAGAGGCTAGGCCGCCCGTTCCCGACCAGAACCTACCGTTGATTGTTTGATTTCATTTCAAACACGGCAGCAGCCCATTATCCCAATATCGGCGGATAGAATAATGGTCGCCCGGCAATCAGCACTATTCGAGTTCGCTCAGGGCATCCTCATGGTTCAGCCCGAAAGTACCTGACAACTCGATGGCCGCCAGTCTTGGCTTCTCATAAGCCAGTGCAGCCTTTGCAGCATCGATTCTGATGTTCCAAGGCTGTCGCGGGTCTTTATAAACTGTCATCAGAAGGGCATGTGAATCACCTTCGAAAGCACCATCGATCGCTTCGCTAATCATCTGAGCAGCTTCCTGCATCTTCGCTTCGCGCAATACGGTCTTTTGGTTCTTAGCGCCCACTGGCCGTCCTCGGGGCTTTCCGGTTCGTACACCCATTATCGCATCCTATATCTGGCCGCCTGACTAGTGTACGAGGCGCCTATCCCGCTCGGCAATGAGTTCAGCGCGGAGCTGGGCGACGATATCGGACGGCAGTTCGTCCAGATTGCCAGTGCGGATTTCGCGCTTCTCGATCACCAGTCCTTTGATCTTTGCGGCATCCATCCAGGCGCCCTTGGCCACGCTAAAACCGGATGCCTCGCCCAGCGCCTCGGCTTTATTGGCAATCCGCAGCAGGTTGTCGGCTACGGTTTGGACCGTCAATTCCACGCGGTTTGCCGCGCGCTCCAGCAGCACTGCGACCCGATCTGAAATGATTTGATTTGCTTTTAAGGTTGAGGCGTTGCCGCGGTTCTCCTTATAGCCCGCCAATTGATAGGCCTCGTCCGCCGTTTTGCCCTGGGCGAGCTCTTGGGCGAAGCGTTCGTGCTTGGGATTTGAAAGTACCATAGGGTAGTGTCCCATCAGTTATTGTAGCGTCGATTTCGTTCGGCGACGACGAGCGCTGAACGAGAATCCTCGACGGCTTCGGCACGGGTCGGACTGACAATGACCCGTTCGATTCTTGCGAAGGGCATCATGTCCGGGTCGCCAGAATGGTGCTTGCGGTCCACCATCAAGCCGTGAAGCTTGGCTGCGGTTTCCCATGCTCCTTTTGCGACGTTTAACCCGGCTGGTTCACCCTGTTCTTCGGCCTTCTGGGCAATACGGACCAAATTCTCGGTGATAGTCGCCACCGTTATTTCGGCGCGCTCAGCTCCACGCTGTTGCAGTTCAGCCACCCTGGCCGAAACCTTAGCAATACTTCGCAACCTGGATGCGCTGGATTCATGCGCCGCATAGCCCGCCAGCTCATATGCTTCAGCCTGGGATTTACCCTTGGCCAGTTCCTGAGCATACAGCTCATGCTTGGGATTTTTAATTCGCGACATTCGAGTTTCCTAAGGCCTTCAATACGATCATGGGATCCTGCTCGATCATCAACAGCAGAACCAGAGCCGGCCCGGTGGGGCGTCGGCGACCTTGTTCCCAGTTGCGAAGCGTCATGACGGGGACGCCAATGGCGTCGGCAAATCGCCGCTGGCTTCTTCCAATTGAGCGCGGCGCGGCCAGACGTATCTTGCGAACGTTGAGCGCGCGGGCAGGGCGGTCGACGCTGAGCAAACAAGAGCCGCTGGCGCTAGTTTCCTGGTCAGTCATGACGGGCCTCTTGTTGAACTAGAGCCAATGGCGCTAAGTTTGCATGTCGGTACATCTTCTGCTGCTCGCAAATTAGCAATTTTGAATATCAACCCGAATCGCCTTGTCATGATTGTCCGTTTAATTTTGATAGCAACCGTTTTAGGAACAATTTCTTCGGCCCGCACTGAAGGAGTAACTTCCATTAGAGGATACGGCGTCATGTCGTGTGGCGAATATGCCGCTGGCTACAAGGCCGACCCCCAAGACTTTGATGACAGGATCATTCTCCAATGGATGTTGGGAATGATGAGTGGTTTGAACACAGCAGCGTTAGACAGACACGAGCCAAGCCGTGATATGACTTCGATATCACTCGCGACGCAGCGCCAAATGTTTAGACACATGTGTGATGCTAGGCCCCTTAGGCCCGTCTTTTCCGTTGTCATGGAAATCTACCGATCCTTGGAAGTTGTGCCGGCAATTCCTGAGAAACAACAATAATCACTGCCTCGCTCCCGCCATTGTGCTGGCAACACCCCACTGCCGTGCCCTTAACCCGATCAGGGCAGCCGCATTGCGGTCAGGGTACTTGGGCATCTCGCTTAAGAGCGCCTTGCCAAACTCCGGGTCCAAAGCAGCCTTGACGCGAATTTCGTTCAGCCGATTGATCCCGGCATCGCGAAGGGCAGCCATGGTCTTCGCACCAAGAGAGCCGCCTTCGGAGCCGAGGAAAGCTCCCACCGGGCCACCGGTTACAAAACCAACCGCAGCACCAGCTGCCTTACCCGCGGCTTCCATCGCCATGTGGCCGATGATGGTAGCGGCATTGAGCTTACCGACCGCGATCTGCTTCTGGTTGGTGTCGCTACCGCCTGCAAGTTTCGTGGCAGTGATCGACCGGTTTGCCCTCTGGACGATCGCCGACAGCTTTCCAATTTGCTTGTCATCGAGAACCTTTCCGAGCGTATCGATGTGCTCCCTCATAAACTTGAGGAAGTTGGCCCGGTTCAGCTCTAGCGTGCCTGTCGTTCCAGCCTCAGCCGTGCCGGTGAATTTCTGTTGCAGGTATTCGGTGACAGCCTTTCGGAGTGCATCGGAGCCGCCTGGTGTCTTCTCCGCGGTCTTGGCTACCGTCGCCATCTGCTTGGCCGCATCGGTACGGCCGAAAATACTGCCAATGGCGTCGACCACGTCCCGCTTGTCGTCAAGGTTCATGATCTTTCCGAGAATGCCCTTGTCATACTGATTGAGCACATCCTGGCGGAGCTTCGCGCCTTGCTCGGCCTTGGATCCGGCCTGACTGGCCTTTTCCAGTTGGCCTGTCAGGTCGGACAGTTCCTTCTGATCGAACACCTTGCCCAAGACGTCACCGCGCTCGCCGATGAATGACTTCATCTGATCGACTCGTTCCGGAAGGAAACGATTGAACACGTTCTCCACGACGGCACGCTTGAGGCCCTCAGTGGCCGCTGGCTTGCCTTTCGCGGCGTTGGCCAGATCAGCCATCTTCTGGGCGCCGTTCTTCTGGTCAACGATCGATCCGACATGCCGGACAATATCGCCATCCTCCGACAAGCCGGCCACCTTGGCGGCCTCCGACTTGTTGAAATTCTCGATCGCGTCCCGGCGGGTAGCCATCGCATCCGAAATAGACCGCTCGGCATTGGCGGCGTTTTCGAACCGGGAACGGGTTGAAGCCGGCAATTCGGCCAGGGCAGGGGCGTGCTTCTGCGCCCAGCTTGTCAGCTTGTCAGGATCCAATGTGCCATCAGGCTTGATCGCCGCCGATCGCGCGCTGATGGCGGCAGCATCGGTCAGGGCAGCACCGGCTTTGTCCGGGCCACCGGCGGCCTCGATGTAGTGCCTGATGTCCTCACCCCCGGTGGGGCCGGGGTGAAAGACGGCCGCTGGCACTTGAGCGTCGGAAGCTCGATATTCACCCGCGCGGGATCCCGGCTTGAGTATTTTGCCGGTGGCGCCTTCGTCGAAGGTCTGTGCACGTGCTTTGGTGGATTCAGATGCCGCGTTTAGGCGATCTCTGGCGGCTTCGTCGAAGTTGGGTTCGAGCGGGACATTGCCTTGTACGCCTTTAACTCCCGCATCATTTGCAGGTCGCCCGCCGATCGGTACTTGCGTTCGAGATGATCGAGAAACAACGCCCGCTCCTGAGGCGGCATTTCTTCCAATATCTTCGCCACTATTTGCCCTGGCTGCAGACTGTCGTTGGTACCACTCATTTTGATCGGCCCGCAGCTTTGCTTCTATCGTTTGCTCTGGGCTTAGCTCGCCCCTCGCGACCGCCGCATGTTCCTGCACAGCCTTATGCTCGACCGCGCTATCAATAGCAGCTTCAACCCCCGCTCTCAATTGTGCCATCCGGCCATAAGCCGGCGTTTTGCCCGAGTTCTGCAGTTCCTCCCGCATTTTTGAGGACACCAACGACCGCAAGTCGGTTAGTTCTCTGAAGCTTTCGACCGGCTTGAAACCCGAAATTACATCCGCCAGCGTCTTTTCAGCGGGGCTCAAACCGGCCTTGGCTGCCGCTGTCATGTCTCCGTAGATCGCTTTGGCCGTGTTCTGGACCGGCTCCAACCCGACCGCCAATTTGCCGTCAGGATCGACGGCCTTCCATAATTGCGTTTCTCTTTCTTTTGCGGCGTTCCTGGCTTCCTGAGCCGGCGCGCGCAAGGCCGCCCCCACGTTTTCTGCGGAGGAGGCGGGGATCTGATCGCGGTATTTCTGGGCATTCTTTTCTGCATTATCGACCGTCGTCTGCGTTGCCCGATCCAAGGCGTCCCTTTGATCGCGGAAGTGTGCGGCAACGTCCGAGGGTGAACCGTTCGGCTTCATTTCTTGAAGCTTTGCCAGTTCAGCCTGATGTTCGTTGCCCAGTTGATCAACGATCTCTTTGGAGCGTTGATCGGCAGTGTCTCTCTGGGTTCGGATAGCTTCAGGCAAGTCTGCTGCATTGCCCGTCTGTTGGACAGATTGCAGGTGGTCAACGCGGGCCGCATTCTGTTCAGCCGCGCGGGAATTGAAAGCTTCGGGGTTCTGTTGGCGGACGCTGCCTTCCCAGCCGAGCAATCCGGTGTCGCCGGCAACTTGTCCGGTGGTGCCGGTTGATCCTGGAATGATTTCGTGTGGCTGAGCGGCTAGTGCCTCGCGGGCGGCACAGGGTCCGAAGCCGCTGACTGCATTTCCGTGGCGACAGTCGCCCGCGCCTTCGCGTCTTTTCCAGCCTCAGTGATCGCGGGGAGGGCGTCATAGCCGGCTTTACCGGCAGTAACCACCGCATGACCCGCGACGACTGGCGCACCGGCAACCAACCCGCCAACCATGCCAGCAATCGGCTTGTAGGGATCCGGCACAACATCAGCCGCAATGGTCGATCCGGCCCCGCTTGCCCCGCCGATCGCGGCATTCATTGCATCTGGCGCGCCGGTCGCCGACCGCACAATTTGGGCTGTGGCGGGCGAAATCACCTTGCCAGCGGCTAAAGCTTCTCCACCGAGAGGGAGCAACAATGCCCCGCCGACGCCGGCGCCGATTCCGCCAGCAATTCGCTCCGCTTCGTTCTGAGGCTGCACCTCATCTGGATTGGCGTGGATCAAGCCCATTGCACCTTTGATAGACTCGGAGCCACCAAACGGTTTGTCGGAAACCGGTACACCAGCTTTCTTCAACCCATAATTTACTAGATCGACAGGGCCGCCAACGGTATTGGCCAAAGTCTCGTTTGCCCGGGCAAGCGCATTCATGCCAAGGCTGCGCGTCGTGGTTTCATAAGGTTTCGGCGGCTCGGGCAACGTCCCGTCGATACCGGCCTGCAAGACATCCATGGTTTGGTCGGCGGTGGATTTTGGGCCGTTGTTTTGATCCGACTTGGGTCCTGAGATTGGGGGCACCGGCGCGCTCCCCTGACTGCCGAGCGCACCATCGATCATGTCTAGAGTTGGCGTGATATCAACCATCAGACGATCGCAGCCACAGTGGCCGAGGGGTCGATGCCGTCCGCCCGCAATCGATCGAGCAGGGCTACCCGAATGTAATCGGATCGTGAGGTCAGCCGCTTATCAGCAGCGTTATCCAGCGCTTTGGTGAGAAATTCTGGTGCGCGGATTTGGATCAACCTGTCGCAACGGGTTAGCTGGTTCATCGGAACACCTGGTAATTGAGACTGCGTGATGCATGCAGTCATCATTACCGGACGAGCCGACAGATCGGAACATCAAGGCTGTTGATCTTGCGGAGTTTGCTGAGATTGCGAAGATTGTTGCTCGAAGTATCGAGTTGCCGGTCGACTGACCAGGAAGTTCCACTAGCGGCTGCGCGAGCCGATCGGATAGGCCCGCCATGACTCTATGCCGCCGGCTGAT
>Ga0182024_10015778_pt1 | contig 14407 bp, 18 predicted proteins | sample P32metaG_FD_120480 | JGI IMG/M metagenome (GOLD analysis project Ga0182024, IMG submission 120480) | Permafrost microbial communities from Stordalen Mire, Sweden - P3-2 metaG (Illumina Assembly) | ecosystem: Environmental > Terrestrial > Soil > Wetlands > Permafrost | place: Sweden: Stordalen... | reverse complement strand
TCGCAACTCGCTGGTGCTCTGAGAGTATTTTGCGCAAGAGTTCGCTCTCAGTGATTAGTGTTACTGCGGTTTTTGATCCTTAACCCTCGCTAACCAGCATTCCCCGTGAACCGGTTTAGCATCTTCGGTTACGTTGAAGTCTTTAGGCAAGATGGGCTTGCCACAGATGGCGCACCTGAGCGGCAGCGGCGGTGTTGGGTCTGGGGGCATTGTGGGCGCATCTCAACACTCAGCAGCCAATAAACCCCCGCATCGTTCCAGTGATGCCAGCGTCCACGCAGGGCGTCATCCAACTGCGGTGTTCACTCTGACGAAGTTATACCACGCAATCCAGAGGGCGAAAGATGCCTAGTGATACATCCAAAGCTTCATCGGGATGATTCCCCTCGAAGGCGACGAGCTATATCGGCTAGTTCCCGACCGTATTCGAGAAGGTTGTCGCGCATTGTATCGAATGCGTGCTCCGGTTCCGCAAAGTGATTCCGATACATCTCTTCAAAGTCTGGGTGCAGTTCCCGGAGCGAAATCCTTACCGCCCACAGGTAGCGGGAAACCGTGACGAGATTTCGTTGGGTAGTAATCAGGGTCTCGGCAATTTTGGCTACCGAGTTTTGCAGCTCTTGGTTGTCCATGACAACCTCCATGACAGAACTTTAGCAGACACACTGGCACCCCCCGCTTTCATTGACTCGCCAATTTCACCCACGTAAGATTCAGCGCAGTGATCGGCCAGAGCAATCGACAAACCGCTTCTCAATCTGCAAGCGTGCGTTTTCAGCGCTTTATGTGTGCCTCAGTCTGCCAACGGTGCCTCATTCTGCAATTTTTTCGGGATTTAGGGTACAGCGTAGGATACAACTCGGGAGCCTAAGCGACGACGAGATAGTAATCTAGTTTTGACGTTGGCACGTCGGCAGGGAGAGCACTCGACAAGAGTCCAGTGACATCCTCATCGGATAAACAAAACCATTCATTACCCGGACGCACCCTCTTATCGGATAACATCTTCATCGTAGGTGAGCCATGAACAAGATTCTGACGGTCTTCGTCCTTGCTGCTGGGCTGCTTGCCTCAGCACAGGACGGCACAGTTGTCGTCTATCGTCAAGGAAAGTACGTTGGTTCGGCTCTGAAGCCCTCCGTTTATGTTGACGGGAATCAACTCGCTCGACTAGGAAATGGACGCTAGTTTCCTTGCAGCTTGCTCCGGGGAAGCACAACTTCGAGTCCAACATGAAGAAGGAAGCGGCCTTGGAAGTAGCTGTCAAGTCGAATGAGACGGTGTACTTGGAGATGGTGATTCTGAATGGAACCTTTCGGGGCCGGGGTCGTCTGATTCCAGTGGGACAGGAAGAAGCTAAGACAGCAGTCCTCAAATTGAAGCCAATGGACGGTAAGCAGGCCACGGACACTTCGACTGCTTCAACACCAACACAGGAGCCCGCACCTGCTGACGCACAGGCAGAGCCTCGTGAGCCGCATGCCGAGTCGGACGTTCCGACGCAACTTGCGAACGTCACTCCATCGACAATTCAGTTGTCGGTTGGGGAGCACCTAATCTCGGTCCAGAAAGACGGCCTGCGACCTTGGGAGCGGACGATGACAGTGACCGCTGGTGGAAGCGTCACCCTCGATGCGACATTGGAGAAACCCTAGTCGAACCAACCAGTTGCTATTGAATTCGATTTGCTTGGTTAACCAAAGCCTTGCGGTGGACCTGTGCAGAGACCTGATACGCCTTCAAATCGGCTCTTTGTGCTGACAGGCGTCTGTAGACCGGCTCGAATTTCGCCCGTTCTGCGACAACCGCCCGACAAGCTCGATCCCATGCTTCTATGGCTCGATCATCAGCACCCTGCTTGCGGAGTTCCTGATCTGTTCCACAGTTGCCGTCCCAGCCTGCGAGGGTTCTTTCGAGCGTTGACCCCGTGTCGCCGATGCCTATGTCCCAAACCTGTTGCACTTGGATATCACCCTGCTCACCCGCTAAATCCGCGTGCGTCACTGCGACTGCGATTTGCGATCTGGTAACGGAATCGAACGTTTGTCGCTCTTGCTCGACCAACGACTGCATTTGACTTTCGATTTTTGCGTAATCGGCTTTCGCGGTAGGGATTTTCTCGGCATGTGCCTCTGCGTTTGCGATCCAGCTTTCAGCGTTGGCAACGGTCTCACGATACTGTTGAGCGAGGTTGAGCAGCTTCGTGTTGTACGCGATCCTCTGACCCTTCGATCTCATCTCATAGGCATACTCTTTGAATTGAGCGGGCGTACCGCGAACGAATTCTTCCGACGACACGTTCGCGTTCGAATCCACGATCTGGAGATGAATTGTGCTTCCCGAGATTGTTCCTGCTAGGGTCTGGCCCGATATGAAGGACAGGATGGTGGGGAATTTCAAGATTAGCTGCCCAGCATCGGCTGTGCCGTTCACTGCCGTCTGTCCGGAGCTAACGTTTCCGTCCGGCTTCAGTTCGACATGACTGAGTACGCCTCTAAGTTGGCCGTTGTCGGTTTCGGTCAATTGAAGCATCTCGGCGAATGTTGGAGCGTGAGCAACGTATATGCCGCTGATCCGAGACGCATTGCAAGCCGTCCCTACGAGAAAAATCCAAACCAAAACCAGCGAGTGGAGATTGCCTTTCATTTGCATTCCCACGAGTGTGACTTAGGCATGTTAGGCGGGCAAGGTTACAGGGGTAATGGCGTCATCTCGTCAACAACATCTACGCCTTCATCCGAGCCTTCGCCTTCATCGCCTCATTGATCGCTTTGCCGATGTTAGTCCCCTCGGGAAGATTGAGCAGGTAGCTGAACCGGGACTTCCCCGGGAGATAGAGAACTCCCCGTGCTTGGTAATCGGCTTTGCCGATCATCTGGCTCCGCTGGATTGGGGCATCTTCTTCTTTCCCGACTAGAGAACTTGCAGCACGGGCGTACGACACTGCCGCAATTGAACTGCACGGCGAGTTCGCAGTCACGAATTCGTCACTTGGCTTGTTGAAGAAACCCGTGCAGGGTGTCCCGGCACTAGCAGTAGCAGCATAAGCTGACGGCTCAACCTCCGGCGACTGACGCACTTCAATGTGCCTAGTCGTAAACAGAGCCGTCAGCAATTTCCTACATCACGAGAAACACCCACTAGTCCTCCCTGACCTCCGCCAGAGGCTTGGTCTCCTTGTCCTAGTGGTTGATACACAGAAGCCTCAGCACTCCTTGACGGGAAATGCTGAGGCTCTATTGTTGCGACAGGGGGACACATCATCAGCGTGTTTGCGGCGTCGAACGCAGAAAGGCTACAGGATCACTGTGTCAAGTGCGGGGCTGCAACGGTCATGGCGTGTTCACACTGTCAGGAGCCGATACGTGGGCATCATCACGGCTCCGGCATAGGTACGACGCCGACGAATCCGCCCTCGTTCTGTCACAAGTGCGGGAAGCCCTATCCGTGGGTTGAAAGGAATCTTGCAGTCGGAGCCGCTCTCATCGAAGAGATGCAGGGTCTCACTGATTCCGAGAAAGAAGCACTGACGAAATCTTTGGGAGATTTGGTGCGTGACGTTCCTGCAACAGAGGTCGCCGTGGTTCGGTTCAAGAAGTTTCTCCCGAAAGTGGGAACGGCGGCCTATGCGGCATTCAAAGATGTGATGATCTCAGTTGCCACAGACGAAGTGAAGAAGAAGCTTTTTGGTCTCTAGTGCGGCAGCACTGCGCGCAGACGGCGATGGAGGGTACTCTCCCAACCACTTTTTTGTAACGCGACGATTGAGGACGGCACGTTACGGTGTGTCCGACGGCATGGATGATTTACAGATGGGTAGCCCATCGGGTCGCAATATGCGGTCGCCATACTTCCCCTGAGGTGGTTTCTGCTTGGCCCAAAAGGCCAGCAACAGGGTTTGAGACGTTCCTAGAGCTCCAAACCCCATCCAACCAGCCGAATGTCCGCAGAATGGCTCCCTGAAAGGGCCGAACCAGCGCCGAGATGGCGCTTTTGCAATGGAACAGTGGATGTTGCCTACTTGGCCACGCTGAAAGTCGTCCAAGCATGCGAATCCATATCACGCTGGAGAGGCTGCTGCCACGAGAACTCTGGATGAGCCCGCAAATGTTCCGCAGCCTTGAAATCCATGCCGCAGGCGTGACCAGCGGCGGCGGTGAAACTCATTTCTGCCGTCATGCTTGCATCGGCAGCCTTGTTCTCAACAGCCCCCGCCATTCCAAACGGCGGCTGCCAGCCTCCAGAACCGCGGGGCGAGAGGTCGATGTGCCCGTCCAGTGTGCGTTCGTCAGCATCCTCTTTATTCTCGAACGTATCGTAGTGGTCGGCCAGAAACCGCTGTGCTGCTGCCACATCAATCTTGCCTTTGTTCTCGGCCATTAGCTGTTCCCAACGTACGTGGCGTGCCGTAGCACTCTGGCTTAAATCATGGGGATCGAAGTCCGTCTCTTCATGAATCAGCTTCTCGCTGATCGGAAAGTTCGAGCCCACAAAGTAGCCGTCACTTTTCCGTTCCAGCGTAACGTTCTTTAACCCCAATTCGAGGCGACCGATCTCATTCTTCCCGATGTCAGCAATCAGCCACGTATTGGCGTAACCGCCATTATTGCCTTCCTTCATGATGCGCGTGAAATCGTCAATAGAGGAGGAGTACTGCGCTGCCTTGCGTGCCCGAATGAACTCCGGAATCCCACCGGGATCGTATCCGGAGAAGTGGCCGATTGTTGTTTCCGTAATGACGATCCCCGCCGAGTTCATCACGAAATCGTCTGCACTGTGGATGACGCCGGGCAGACCGTCCATCAGCATGCGTTTGCCCTTGGCCGGAACAATGTCGAAAATGATTGTCCAGCGTTCTCCGTCCAAGTAGTTTGTCCAGTTATTGTGGGCGATCACAGCCTTCCCATCTTTTGTATAGCTGCCCGTCGCCACAAAGGCGCTGCAATGTTCGGGAACCGCTAGCGAAGCCGTAATCTTGATCCCGTGTTCCTTGTCATATTGTCTAACGTAATAGTCCCATTCTTCTGCGCCATTTAGCGCCACGACATCCCACAGATCGATCTTTTCGCCGTGAGCGTTCACACCATCGGCGATTCCTTGCAACTCCTCCCGGTATTCCTGCTCAATGTGGGGCCACATCATTGTCTGCGCGGCGTTGCGGAAGAATTGCCAGTCTTTCTTGGTGCCGTGTGTCTCTTCAAGCGTTACGACCTTCAGCGTGTCTTCGATCTCCGGAGCCAGCAAGTAGCCGTTCTGAAAACCGATTTGGTGCGGTGTGCCTTGCAAATGCACGAATGTCCAGCCGTTGTTCTGAGGTCGCCGGAAAGCACCATTTAATTCTGCGTTCGGTGCACTCGCCTGAGGTGAGGACATGGGCGAGAACGAGCAAACTATTCCCGCTGAGAGCAGTCCAGCTACAACTACCAACCATCGCCGCATGAGCAACTCCGGGAGCCCTAGAATTCGGGGTTATTCTAGCAGAGTGCGGACGGAATCCCGCCCCAGCGAAGGGGTCCGGTTTGGAGCTGGATAAAAGGGGATGCCGGATTCCCACCGCCCAATGGTCGGACGGAACGACACGTGCCCCTGCGGGCTCGGGCAGAAATACAAGCGGTGCTGGGGGCGGGACGAAGGTGAACTGAGTACATGCACGCTGCTCGGAATTTCCTGAACCTCGAAGTGCGATAATTGCTGCGCGAGGGGCGTCGGTCATGAAAAGCAGACAGGGATACAAAGGCTATGTCATCGAGGCACGGTCAGACGAACTGCGGGACGGTGAATTCTCGGCGGAGTTCTCCATCGAACACCACGACTGTACTGGAGTGACCGAGACGCAGTTTTACTTGCCCCATACGTTCCTGTCGCAGGAGTCCGCAATTGAGGCAGCAACTCAGGCTGGGCAGCAGAAGATTGATGTCGGTTTTGAGCGGGGACGGGCCGTCGCGAAAGGGTGAGCCTGCCAACACGTTATAAATCTTCACATCATTGCAGTCCGTTCACAGTCTGTTAACGGTGCCTTGCAATGTCTAATGGGCTAAAGAGAGCGTCCCGGTGCTCTGCAAGTTGTTGAAGATACGTTGGAGGGAGTTTTCGAGTCCCCCCTTTCGCACCAGCCCTTCGTTTTCGTTGCTGCGACTCCATGGAGCTAGGCTTCCCGGTTAGACGCCTGATCGCAAGAAAAAAGGAGCCGGATGAATCCGGCTCCCACAGTTCAAAGTCTCATTACCGGCCTGTCACTTCTTGTTCGGTTTAAATGGCGATGGCCGGAGCGGCGGTTGTTTTCCGATGGAGCCGCCCGTTTTTGCGTCCTCGGGCGGCGCCGAACAAACGTCACCGGGAAGGGTCGTGTGAGTTACGTTGAGAAATGTATTCATGCTAAAGCTCGTGCCTGTGCCCGTCCCCAGAAGAATTCCGGCACAAGTTTCGTTAACCGTGTTGTTGTTATGGTGTTGTTGTTACCGCTGCCACAACTATCATCCGCATGGACAGCCGATTGTGCGTTGCCGTAGATCGTGTTCAATTTCACTGTGTTAGAACTGCTGCACAGATCGATCGCGTCGAAAAGCTGAGTCCCGCTGACTTTGTTGGATTCGATAATGCTGTGATCCGCAGGACCGTAGGTAGGATCAGTGTCCACAGTGATACCAAACTGTGCGCTGTTAACACTATTACCTGATATCGTCATCCCATCCGAGGCGTAGACCAGAACGCCACTCGCCGCATTACCGGGTTGGCTGCTGTTGTCATCCCACCAGATGTTGTCGTTGACAGTGTTGTTTGAGACGGTTCCCGAGGCCCCAAAGCCGACCTGAACACCATTCTCAGCAGCTCCGCCCGGCCAGTTCATTGCCGTTGCACCGAGGCCGACGATATAGTTAGCCGTGATGGTTACGACCGGGCCTGGAGAACCGGGGCCTGTTGCCGCGCCAGTAGCCGTGATCCCGTTCTTCTGATAAGCCCGCACGGAATTGTTGGAGATGGTTACGACGCTCGAACTGGTCAGACTCTCGACGTTGATCGCCAACCCATTCTGGCACCCGCCGTAGTCCACGAAATCCGTCTGAAACTGGTTTCGCACAGCGTTGTCAGTAATTGTTCCGGAGGAGTTTTGAAAGTATATCCCCTCCAGCGTGGGCGCTGAACAGCCGGTAAGAACGTTGCCCGTACCGTCTACTATGAGATGCGAAATAGAAACAGTCGCATTTTGAACAAAAATCTGAGCAGCTACAGGATTACCAAAAATGTCCGAACCATTCATAACAAGGCCCCGGCCGGAGACGTTACCCCTGCGGAGTGTTTCGTCCCGCTGAAAACTCCAACCAGATGCAAGTTCTTGGTGATGAGGACTTGCTCGGGGTAAGTGCCGGGACAGATGTTGACTGTGGAGCCTGGCGTGGCTGCTGTGACCGCGGCTTGGATGGTAGAGTACTGCTGGCCTGGCTCGCACGTGCCACTGTGACCGCAAAGGCCCGGCTGCTGAGTACGATAAGTAGGAACAGCGCTGCCGCAGTAAATAATCCACTTGCTTTCATTTTCCAGGACGAGGAAGTCGAAGCGTTCATCGATCTCCCGGGCTGTGACTTCCGCTGCTGCGGCTGGTTTTCGGTTTCACTTCTCATATTCACTTCACTCCTCTAGATAGATCATGATTTGGCAGGCCCCCCGCATTTTCTTACTAATGCGTACCGACACCGATGCTAGTCCTCTAGGAGGAGGGATGTGACAACTTGAAGCCCCGAAGGAGTCTTCGGACTCTAACACCGAAACGGGCAACATCTGAAATCCCGGAGCGGAAGTGCCGGGTAGAAAGGAAAGGTGCAACGAGTCTCAAAAGAGCCTGCCCAGAGCGATGGTGAAGGGGCGGGTGATGCCAGTTCTCAAAATACACTCGCCACTTCTGCGGGACTTTTCAGGTCACCTGCATCACGGGCGAAGCCGCCAGCACTCCGGCTGCGAGTTCCAGATCGTGTAGATCCTCGCGGCTGAAGTCCTGCGTGAAGCGGGGATCCAAACCCTTGCGCGAGATTTGAATCACTCCCAGAACCGTCAAATGCCGATCCAGAATCGGCACCGACATCAGCTTCTGGATGGGGGCGGGCAGTATAGAATCCTCCGCTTCGGCTCCGACCGGCTTGATAGTCTCGAAGATGCTGGCGTGTTTTACACGGGCAAAATTGTTGAAGATCTCGGATTTCTTGCTCAATGCGGTGTGGGCAGCCACGGCCTTGCTGGAAATCGGAATCGCACCGGTGGTCCGCAGATGCTCGGGCAAAATGAACTTGAGCAACCCGCCTTCGAGTCGCAGCAGTGCGACTTCGGCATGCTGCACGCGAAACACTTTCGCCAATACCACGCTGACATCAAGCGCCGTCACGCCTTCGTCCAGCACCGCCCCCAAAGGAGCCAGATTTTCGGGGAGCAGGATTTCTTCGATAGCCGCGTCTTCAGGCTTATGGGTCATAGAGTAACTCGCAAAGTTCGATTAGGAACGGCTTCAACTGCCGCATTTCGAATGCCTAACGACACTCCTAGTGACATCCTACAACCCCTTTGGTTTCAGCAAAGTAGCTTACGTCCATGACCTTTCGCGGCAACGCCCCAAAAGGAAACTCGGCCAAATCGTGGAAACCCGTTGACACTTTTTGTCGCTGTGACATGCTCTCGGTAATGCTCATGTGGGGACAGCGGCCGTCGGCTGTCCGGTCGAGCAAAGCTCGACCTGCCTCGGCGCCGGTGCCGGGAAACTGACTCACTAAAATGTGGTCAGGGATCAGTTTGAAAAACATGCTTTCACAGCGGCTGGAACCGTGATTGATTCCAGGATGCTTGCGGCGCGGCTGAAGCCCGCGCCTTTTCAAACGAATTCAAAGTGAGCCACCACTAAAAAGAGACGCGACTTCCCTTACCGCGCCTAAGTCATTACACTGCTTTTCATGACCGTTCCTGCACAACCCAACCTTAAGCTGATCAATGCTCCTGACTACCGCGAAGCTTACGCCAACAGCGTGCAGATGCGCGTGAATGTCTGGGACTTCTTCATGGTTTTCGGCACCCTGCAGCAGCAGACCGAAGCTCAAGTCGAGATTCGCAACTTTCAGGGCATCTACCTCAGCCCACAACAGGCCAAGGCTCTGCTCGGACTGCTACAGCAAAACATCGCCGGCTACGAAAGCGCCTTCGGCGAAATCAAACTTGATCCGCGCATGAATCCGACCGGGCCAGTGCACTAGGACTTCACGGCCAGGAGAGAAATGCTGAGAGCTTTCGGGTCTGACCGCAGCAGTCCGCCGCAATGGTCAGGGGCTTACCCGGCCCTGGTGTTTGCGGTCATCTTTGTATTCATTTTTCTGCTGCACATGCCTTTGTTGCAGTTGCCTTCCTTCTGGGACGAAGCCGGCTACTACGTTCCCGCCGCGCGCGATCTGTTGCTCACCGGAAGCCTGATTCCCCGCACCACCGTTTCAAACGCTCACCCGCCTCTTGTGATGGCGTGGCTCGCGCTCTGGTGGAAGGTAGTGGGCTACGCTCCGTTGGTAACGCGGACGGCTATGCTGGTGCTCACCACCTTCTCGCTTCTAGGTCTGTTTCGGCTGGCTGAACGCGTCGCCAACACAAAAGTTGCGATGGCGTCGACACTGTGCACCGCGCTGTATCCCGTCTTCTTCGCGCAAAGCTCTCTTGGGCAGGTGGATTTGGCGGCCGCGGGATTTACCTTCTGGGCACTTTCGGCTTACTTGGAAGATCAATTCCTCGCAACCATACTCTGGTTCTCTCTGGCGGCCTTGGCGAAAGAAACCGCAATTCTCGCCCCGATTGCGCTCGCAGCGTGGGAGATGGTTGGATTGCTGGCACGCGAGAACAGACTGCGAATGCTGTGGCTGCAGGGCGACGGGTCGCAAACAAATACCCGACACACGCGGCGCATCGCCTCGCTGCTAATCCCAGCGTTGCCGCTCGCTCTTTGGTATGTCTACCACTACGCGCACACCGGATTTGTCTTTGGCAATCCTGAGTTCTTTCGCTATAACGTGGCGGCGACTCTGAATCCCGTGCGATTTCTTCTGGCGTTGGTTCTGCGGCTGTGGCAAGTCGTCGGCTATCTCCATCTGTGGGTTTTGACTTTGGCTATGGTGCTTGCGATATGTCTGTTGAAGCCCCAGCGCGATGCGGCATCCGAACGTTCGCGAATCAGCTTTCCCGTGCAAATGGTTTTCTACGTCGTCGTGCTCACGTATGTGATCGCGATGGCATTGATTGGCGGCGCGGTGCTGGCACGCTACATGCTCGCGGCCGTGCCCCTTGTCATCATTCTTTGTGTCTCGACGCTGTGGCGCAGACTGAGGCATTGGCGGGCGGCGGTAGCGGCGGTAGCGGTGGTTGCGCTGGCCTTCGTTGCCGGCTGGTTCTTGAATCCTCATTATGGATTTTCTCCCGAAGACAATCTCGCCTATCGCGACTGCATCGTGCTGCATCAGGATGGCGAACGCTTCCTGGAGGCTCGCTACCCCATGGCACGGGTGCTCACGGCTTGGCCGGCGTCCGACGAAATTACCCGCCCCTGGCTCGGCTACATCACGCGACCTATGCGCGTCGTGCGTATCGAGAACTTTTCGCTGGACGAGATGCTTTCCGCGGCCGACTTCCGTTCGCAATATGAAGTCGCCCTGATCTTCTCAACAAAATACGAGCCCTCGCCTGCGCCGTGGGATCACTGGCGGACCTTGACTGAGATGAAGACTCGCTTTTTCGGCTTCCACCGCGATCTGCCGCCAGCCGCGGTGGCGCAAATTCTAGGCGGCCGCGTCGTTTTTTCAGAACAGCGACAGGGACAATGGATTGCCGTGATCGAGATGGAGAAAAACGAAACGCAGAATGCAGAAGTAAGAACGAAGCTCGACTTTTCTTCGCGCCCTCTAACGAATCGTGGATCCTGGTTCTCGATTTTTATCTTCGCATCAAGTGGCACGAATGGGTCTTGATCACCAGCCACACTTCGCGGCCTGCTGCGAGTTGCAGAGCTTCGCGCGCCGCGAGGGTCAGGTAGACTTCCATTTCCACGCCGCAATCCACACGCACGGAAATAATCATGTCGCGCCTTTCCATGGAAAGTATCCGGCCGGCGATCACGTTACGCGCGCTCAAACCCTCCGGCTTTGCGATGGCCAGCAAAATATCGCCGGCACGAATTCCGACACGCACCTGGGAGCCCTGTTCGGCGCGGATGAGGGGCGTCTCGAGCAAAACGAAGGTTCCCGGTTTATCGGCCGGCAAGCGGCACGTGATCGTGCCGCGATCTTCGTGGATCAGCCAGACCGTGGCATCGAAGATGTTTTCAAACCCGGCTAATTGCGCCACAGTTTCTTGAAGCGGAGCGCTTAACACTTCATGGGGCGTTCCCAGCGCGATAATGCGGCCCTGGTCCATTACCAGCACACGTTCGCCGAGCGCAAGCACTTCTTCGCGGCTGTGCGTGACATAAAGAATCGGAATACGGTGCGCCTGATTCCAGCGCCGCAGGTCGTCGAGGATCCTCGCCTTGGTTGCGGCGTCCAGCGCCGCAAGCGGCTCGTCGAGCAGGAGCAGGCAGGGATCAGTCACGAGCGCGCGGGCCAGCGCCACGCGCTGGCGTTCCCCCCCCGAGATTTCCGCGGGTCGTCGCTGGCACAGGTGGTCGATCCGGAACTCTTGCAGCATCGCCGCGGCTTTCTGCTTGCGTGCCGGGCGCGGCAGACGCGCTAGTCCGTATTCCGTGTTCTGCTCGACCGTGAGATGCGGAAACAATGCGAGATCCTGCAGGACATACCCCACGATGCGCTTCGCCACTGGAATATTGATGTGCGAATCTTTGTCGAATAAGACACGGTCGCCCACGGCTACTCGCCCCGACTCCGGAGTGGCCAGTCCAGCCACGCAGTCCAGCAGCGTAGTTTTTCCCGATCCGGACGCGCCAAACAGTATGGTGAATCCCGGCGCGGCATTGAAATCCACGTCGAGACAGAACTCGCGCTCGGTGGACGGAAAGGTCTTTCGAATGCTTGCGCTCAAAGTTGGGTTTCCTGATTTCATTTCCGCGGGCGTGGGCATTGAGTCTTGCCTATCTGACTCGTCTCATCGTCAGTAATTTCTGGGTCGGCGTTCTGCGATTCAGTCCGTAGACCAGCGAGAGCACGGCAAAGCAGAGGACCAGCAGCAGCAACGCCATAGCGTTGGCGGCGGCATAGTTGGAAGCCTGCACCTGATCGTAAATGCTGATGGAAACAGTGCGCGTCAGCCCGGGAATATTACCTCCGATCATCAGCACAACTCCAAACTCGCCCATGGTGTGGGCAAACGCCAGGACCACGCCCGTAACCAATCCCGGCACGGAAAGCGGAACCACTACGCGAAAGAAGGTGCGCAGCGGCGAGGCTCCCAATGTGGCGGAAGCCGCGAGCAGCTTACGATCGACGGACGAGAAAGAAGCCGCGAAGGGTTGCACTGCGAACGGCAGGCTATAGAGAATGGAGCCGATTACGAGTCCGGTGAAGGTGAACGCCAGGGTGTGTCCGGTCAAGGATTGCCACCAGCGGCCCAGCGGGCTATGGGAGCCGAGCGCTACGAGCACGTAGAATCCGAGCACTGTTGGCGGGAGCACAATCGGCAAGGCGACCAGCGCTTCCACGAAGAATTTCCAGCGCCAGCGTGAGAACGCGATCCAGTAGGCCAGCGGAAGGCTAATCGCAAAGAGGATCGCCGAAACGACCAATGCGAGTTCTATGGTCAGCCGAAATGATTGCCAATCGATTTGCATTCCTGCAGTCCAGCTCCCTACTTCTGGTAGTCTTTCTGCCCGGGCAACGTGAAACCGTACTGCTGAAGCACCGCCGCTGCTTCGGCGGTCTTCACATATTCCAGGAAAGCTGCCGCTTCCTGGCGGTGCGGCGAGTGTGCAACCAGCACCACCGCTTGATTCAGCGGCGGATATGCCTCGGCGGGGACGACCCAGTATTTTCCTTTGCCCTGCATCGCGGGCGCTATGGCATGCGCTAAAGCCACAAATCCTGCCTGCGCATTGCCGGACTCCACGAACTGCGCCGCCTGTGAAATGTTTTCTCCCAAGACCAGCCGGTCGGCGACCTTTTCATCCAGACCATAGTGCTTCAGCGCGGCGGCGGCGGCGCGTCCATAAGGCGCATGCTGCGGATTCGCCATTGCAATCTTCTTCACGGAGGGATCGAGCAAGACACCCATCCCTTTGTGCTCTACATCGAGTGGCGAATCGTTTGGAACCCACAGCACTAACCGCCCCACCGCATAACGATACAACGTGGCGCTCTCAGCCTGGCCGCCAGCGATCAGCTGTTTGGGATAGTCCATGTCGGCAGCGAAGAAAACGTCAAAGGGCGCTCCATTCTGAATTTGCTGAGTCAACGCGCCAGATGCCCCGAAGGAAAGCTTTACAGCGACTCCGGTTCGTTTTTCGTAGTTGGCGGCAAGTTCCTGCAGTGCGTTGCTCAAGTCCGCAGCCGCAGCCACGTTGATCTGATGGCCGGACTGTGGGACTGACCATCCTGAAAACAGTGTCAGAAGAACAATCAACACAAAGGACATGCGGCCCTCAGCTAGACCAGGGTTTGCGATCAGTGGGAAATTGTACAGGGACTGCGCTGGACTCTGCTCCGTTCCTGCGGTGGCCCCCAGCGGCCAAAGTCGGCTCTTGGAACAACCGGGCTATCGCAGGGGCGAACCGCTGCGCCACTCCAAAGCGAAACAGAAGCCGCTCCAACTTTTCCCGGAATGGTCCGCGAGCGCATTTTGGGCGGCTTTTTGATTGACCGTGTTGTTCGGGGCCTTCGATACTAGCCTGATAGTTGAATTCTCTATGGCCTTTAAGTCCTCTCGTGTAGTTCGTGTTGTGATCTTTGCACTTCTGCCATTTTCCTTGGCCTTAGTGCTGCAGGCTCAGGGCGCCAAGAAAACTACGCCCGAAGCACCCATCGCCGATGCGGATAGGGATCACGAAAAACAGCGCACGCAATGGTTCCTGCGCGGGCGTGTGGTTCCGGGGAAATCTTCGGCGGAGCGGCGACACCGTGCTTATCAGTCCAAGATGCAGGCGCGCTCGGTGCGACTGGCTCGCCTTCGTGCCGCACAGCCAGGCCCACAACCGAACTCGCAACCGTCGTCCGCAGGATGGACCCCGCTGGGCCCGGTGCCATTGGCCTCCGACGCGACGGGTGATGGATTTCAGAACTACGACCAAGTTTCCGGCCGGGCAACGGCAGTAGCGATTGATCCGGCTGACGCTAGTGGCCTGTCGCAGAGTAACCATTACTAGACTGTTAGCATCAAAGCTGTCATGGCCCCTGGCAGCGAAATCTTGCTCACCAAGCAACAGCAGTCCGATCTAAGTAGCATCGCCCAGTCC
>Ga0182024_10015777_pt1 | contig 14407 bp, 20 predicted proteins | sample P32metaG_FD_120480 | JGI IMG/M metagenome (GOLD analysis project Ga0182024, IMG submission 120480) | Permafrost microbial communities from Stordalen Mire, Sweden - P3-2 metaG (Illumina Assembly) | ecosystem: Environmental > Terrestrial > Soil > Wetlands > Permafrost | place: Sweden: Stordalen... | reverse complement strand
CGGTCGACAAGGCCACCATGCGCGACTTCGACGAGTCCTGCCTGGCGGTCACGCCGGCCATTTCGCCGGCGCAGATCAAGCAGCTCCGCGAAAGCAACAAGGTCAGCCAGCCGGTGTTCGCCCACTACCTCAACACCAGCGAAAGCACGGTCGAGAAGTGGGAAACCGGGGCGAAGAAGCCTGGCGGCGCCGCGCTCAAGCTGCTCGCCATTGTCCGGAAACACGGGCTCCAGATCCTGACCTAGCCGGCTTCGGCCGCCGCCTGGAGCAGGCCAGCGAATTTTCGTCGCGTTCGACAATCGGAAAATCCCGCGGCAGCTCAATCACGGGCGCGGCCTCTTCTCAGCGGTATCAGCGCGATGTATCCGCCTCCAAGGGCGCCGGGGCAATTCAGGCCATTTGTCCCTCGACAAGCCAGGGCCAGCAGGCCCGGAAAGCCTGCCCGATCTTAGTAGACGGGCTGACCCGAGGCAGGGTTCGGCGCGGCGCCCTTGGGCGGTCCGCCAATCCATGCTCATGTCGCCGACGACGGGCGCTCGGAGGAGGTGGCGATGGCTGACGCTCCGGTCTGGACCTATGAGCGCAGCTTCGCCTTCGAGCTGCCGATCGAGCGCGCGTGGGCCTTCTTCACCGACCCGGCCGAGACGCGGGCCTGGCTCCTGCCCTTCGAAGAGAACGAAGCCGGCTCAATGGAGACCACCATCGAGGGTCAGAGCCCGGTGACTTTCGCCGTGCTCGAGGTCGATCCCCTCCGCCTCCTCAAGTCGACGATGTCCGGCGGCGCCATGCCCGGCCGGGTCGAGACGGCGACCACCTTCGCCACGACCCCTGCCGGTTCGACCGCGACCATGACCCATCGCGGCTATGGCGATCCCGCCGCCTGGGAGCGGTTCGGCGGCTCCTTCGCCGCCGGCTGGGATGAGGCGACCACCGATCTGATGGCCTACGTGCGCACCGGCGTGAAGCTCCCCCGCCACATCATCGATCTGCGAGCCAGCATCGCCGCCTGGCCCGTTCGCCGCGACTGGGGGGTCGAACTCGGCGAGGTCTTCCCCGGCGGCTTCGCCGACAAGGCCGGGATGCGGGCCGGCGACATCCTGCTGAGCCTCGACCGCATGGGCGTCTACCAGATCGCCGATGTCTGGGCCTTCACCCGCGCCCGCTCGGCCGGCGAGGATGTCGAGGCGGCCTACATCCACGGCCGCGAACTGCGCCGGGGCCGCGCTCCACTGAACCGCTTCGAGGACTTCGGCGAATAGAGCGCCGAAGGGGATGAGGGCGCGGCCTTCCTATCTGCCTTGACTCCGCTTCGAGGCCCGTGGCTGCCTGCTTTCCTTCACCCTCGCCTTCACGATCCTGCCGATCAGGTCATAGGGAATGGGGCCGCCCAGGGGGAACCGCAGGTTTCCCTTCTCGCCCGCATAAATCGCGGCCTCTGCCTTGAGGGTCTCGTCCCGGACCGGCGGGAAGAAACCGATGTGTTTCTTGAAGGCGCCGAAGCTGACGAGATCGCCGTTCAGGGCGAAGGTCGGCATCCCATAGCTGATCTTCTCCCGCGCCTGCGGCGGCGCAGCCTCGCGGATCGTCAGCCTGATCTTCGCCAGGATGGCCGCGATCTCGGGCGGTTGCCCGGCGATGTAGTCGTCGATGGTGGCGGGCGCCGCGCCGGCTGGCTTCAACGCCTTCCTCCCTCGATGGGGCTCGCCCGCCCCCCTACTCGACCATCGCCTCGCCCGAGCCGCCGAACTCGGCCGGGAAGTCCTTCAGCTTGGGAAGGCCATCTTTGATCGGCAGCACGCTCTCGGCATAGTTGACGTGCACGCCCGGCGTGAACGCCAGCGTGGGGATGGTGGCGGCGAAGACATCGACGAGGCCGAGCGGTGGGTGGTTGGTCATCAGGTGGCCGCCGCACTTGGCGCAATACTGGCGTTGGCTCAGCTCGGACTTGGCGAACGTCGCCACGTGCTCGGCCCCGGCGGTGACCCGCACCGCCTCGGGTTTCCACAGGCTGAAGGTGTTGACCGGACCGCCCGACCACGATCGGCACGAGCGGCAATGGCAATAGCCCATGGCCTCCGGCGCGCCGGTCACCTCCAGCTGGACCGCGCCGCAAAAGCAGCTCCCGACGTGGCTCATGTCCGCTCCTCTCTGTCTCCCTCTCACTCTAATCCATCGAACGGCGCCCGCTAGGCGTCGATCTCCTTGCCTCGCCACCGCCACCGCGACCCGGGGATTGGGATTGGCCGAGTAGTAGAGCCTCATGGGCCCATCATGTTGAGGGTATCCAGGGTCTTAGGTCTCCGCGCCGCCGCCCGTGACGGTGTTGTCCAGATCGGCGAAACAGGCAATGGTTGCGGTGGGTCCGGCGGCCGAGGTGCGGGCGGCGCCGAGCCAGAACCAGGCGTTGGAGGATCGACGAGCGCACTCACGGTTTACTCGAGCCACGGAGGAGGTAGCTAGGTGGGCGATCGGCCCTTCGAAGAGCAGACGAACCTGGAGCCCGCCGTCTATCTGAGCCAGGCGAGCGCGATCTTCGCCACCTTCGATGCCGGCACGCAGGACTCCGGCAACCTATCGTTCGGCGTCGAGGCGAGCGGCCGGCGCTGGTTCGTGAAAACCGCGGGCGATCCGGCCGACAAGGCGCCCTTCCTGCCGCACGAGGAGCGTGTCGCCCTTCTCCTCAACGCCCGGCGTCTGGCCCGTGCCGTCTCCCACCCAGCCTTGCCCGCGTTGCGGGGCGTCACCCAGTCGGCGTGGGGCCCGATGCTGATCTACGAATGGGCGCCCGGCGAGCCGGTGCGCGTCCCAGAAGCGCGCCGCACCGATCCCCAAGGCGCGTTCCAGAGATTTCGCCGCCTGCCCCTGGGCGAACTGACGGCGGCGATCGGCGCGATCCTCGACGCCCATCTGGAACTCTGCCGCGCCGGCTGGGTCGCCTGCGACTTCTACGACGGCTCGATCATCTACGACTTCGCCGCTCGCACGACATGGCTGATCGATCTCGACAACTACCACCGGGGCCCGTTCACCAACGAAATGGGCCGCATGTTCGGATCGACGCGGTTCATGGCCCCCGAGGAGTTCGAGCGGGGCGCCCGTATCGACGAACGCACGACGGTTTTCACCCTTGGACGCATGATCTCGGTGTTCCTCGGCGATGGCGATCTGGGCTCGGCGGCCTTTCGAGGAAACGAGTCCCAGTATCGGGCGATGTCGACCGCGTGCAACCTTGATCCAGCCGCACGCTACCAAACCATCGCCCAATTGGTGGGAGCTTGGTCCAAATGATGTCGCTTCCCGAGCTGGCGCCAAACGGTGGAAATTCGCCCCCACGCACGGCTGGGAATGACCGCTGGCTGCCGATCCGGGCGACGATCCCCTTCCTGGCGGGGGCTCACGAGGGAGCGGGCGGCGGCGCTCGAGCCGCCGTGAAATAGTCGATTGACTCTCTGACATGCGTCAGATATTTCTGACATATGAAATCGCATATCCCCGCCACGACGGAAGGCGACCAGCTCCTGGCGACCCTGGCCGCCTTGGCCAATCCGCACCGTATGCGGGTCGTCGCGGCGCTTGCGCTCGGCGGTCGCAACTATGTCAGCCAGCTGGCGCGCGAGATCGGCATCAGCCGGCCCCTGCTGCATCTGCATCTGCAGAAGCTGGAGGACGCCGGCCTGGTGACCAGCAAGCTGGAGCTGTCCAAGGACGGCAAGGCGCTCAACTATTTCGAAGTCACCGAATTCGCCGTTCACCTCACGCCGGCGGCCGTCGCCGACGCGGCCGAGACACTCACCGCCAAACCCTAGACCTAGAGGATCCCAATGACCGCAATCTTCTACCTATTGACCCTGGTGCTGCCGTTGACGACGATCCTGATCGTCTTCGGAATGCGCTACTATGCGGCCGTCCAGCAGGCGAGGGCGCGGCTGGCCAACGACGACGCCTATCGCCAACTCGCGGAAAGCGCCTCGGCGGCTCAGTCGCAGATCGCGACCAGCCTGGCCGCCATGGAGTCCAACTTGTCGGACGTGCGCACCCGCATGGCCGCCGTCGAGACCATCCTGAAGGCGGTGGAATAGTGGCCGCCCCAGCTTGGCCCCGCGCCGCGATCAACCCCGAAACCGATATGTCCGCCTTGAAGCAAGTTCCCGTTTGGCCGCGCCCTCGAATGGGTCCTGATTGACCCGCTGAAGCCTCCGAAGCTCGACCTTTAGGCGAAGGCCGGAACTCTTCCAGCATCGTCGTCGCCTGGGCCCCTTCGAGGGCGGATCACCCTTCGACGGCTGCCGTGCGAGCGGGAGTAAACGCGGGCGTTTGAGCGCCTGCCGACACGGACGCGAAGGATCACCAGGCGTGTCGCCCGCGACGTGGTCAAGATCAATTTCCTGAAGACACTCCGGGCATGAGTGTTCGCGGCGATCAGTCCGACAGCGGCGAGAATTTCAAAATAAATCGCCCAGTCGCCTGCCATCAACAGCGCTAACTCTAGGGGGAAGACATAGGCTAAACCCCATGCTCCCACGCACAGAGCGAATATACCGACCACTTTGGACCACCTCGTCCTCGGTAGCCAGCGGACGGCGACAGACAAAACTCCGAATAGTAAATTCAGCAGCATCTGGTCCTCCCGGGCGAGGAGTTGGTTGTGGAGGCTTTCCGCCGCAAGTCCTGGAGTGCGGAGCATGGGGCCGTTACCCACCCCCTTCTGATCAGGAACGTCGGCTTGTGGGCGATCTGGGCGGCTTCCGTGGTGTGGGCCAGAGGCGTGGTCGGACCCATCTCGGACGTTCGCGGGGTCCGCGTTCCGGCCCGCTTCAACGCCCGCGAACCAGGAGCACGTACGGTTTGCCGTCCTCAATGTACTCGCGCACCGCCACGAAGCCACAGGCCTGCGAACACGCGCGAGCCGCGAGGTTTTCCAGCTGGTGACCGATCCAGCAAAGCCGTTCGTCGGGATAGAACCCAAACGCGATAGTTTCGACATACCGCGCCAACATCGCTCGCCCCAGGCCGCGCCCGATCAGGTCCGGATCGGCGATGAAGAGATCGATCGAGATGCCTTCCGTTGTCGTCCCGACCGCTCGCCAGTCGGGCCAGTCAGCGATGCGGTAGCATTGCAAGTAGCCGAAGGGGGCGCCGCCCAGCAGGGCCAAGCTGCCGCGGGTCGGAGCATCGCCGCGGATGTAGGCCCCGTATTTGGCGGCGACCGCCTCGATGGTCGTCGGCTCAAACTGATAGAAACGCCGCAAGTGTGGCCTATTCAGCCACTCGGTCAGGCTGATCAGGTCATTCTCTTCTAGAGCGCGGAAGGTGATTTCCTGTATCGGGCGCGGCATGACCGCAACCTATCGCGTCGCTCTCTCGCGAAACAAGGCAACCGAGCTGCTGGCTTCCACCCGCCCGCGTCGTCCCTCACGTCCGCTTCCCGGCGCGGAGCCGCCTAGAGAATCTGTCGCGACGGGGGCTCTCACCGAAGATGATCGACGCCTTTGGCCAAGTTCCAACGCCGATTGACAGGGACCGATCGAGGCGCCGTTTTGCTTAGTCATCACGTTCAAGGGGAAGTGAATGCGCCTTCGCCAGGTTGCGCTGGTAGCCGCGGATCTGGACGCGGTCAGCGCCGATATCACCGCCATCCTTGGTCTGGGCGAAGCCTATGCCGATCCAGGGGTCGGCAAGTACGGCCTCAGAAACCAGGTCTGGCCGATCGGCGACACTTTCCTCGAGGTGGTCTCGCCGATGCGCGAAGGCACGACCGCTGGCCGGCTTATCAGCAAGCGTCACGGCGACGGGGGCTATATGGCCATCTTCCAGACCGAAGACATCGCCGCCGCGCGGGCCCGCGTCGTCGCGCAGGGCGTCCGCATCGTCGACCGGATTGACCGGAACGGCGCCTCGTTCACTCACCTGCATCCCAAGGATGTTCCAGGCGCGATCGTCTCCATCGACGCCATGGTCCCGCCGGAGCGCTGGGAATGGGGCGGCCCTGATTGGAGGCGCAACGTGCGGGACGATGTGTCGACGACTATCAAGGGCGCGGAGGTCCGGTGCCAGGATCCGGATTGGGTTTCGGGGCGCTGGGCCGCCGTGCTCGGCCATGCGCGCGAGCCGTTCGGCTGGGGTTGGCGCATCGCCGTGGACGGAGGCGAACTGAGGTTCGTCGCGACAGATGATCGCCCCAAGGGGCTCGTCGCCTTCGACCTCGCCGTGCGCCGCCCCGAAGTCGTGCTGGACCGCGCCAAGGCGCGTGGCCGCCTTTCTCCGACGGGGCGGCTGATGCTCTGCGGGATCGAGGTTCGGTTGACCGTTGATGACTTATCTCCGCCATTGGGAACGTCCGCTCTTCGGCGGGAAAACAACGGCAACGCCGACCCCATGCGAATCTAGGCCGTTAGCGTCGGCTCCAGCGTTCCCATGCCGTCGTGCGCTTGCGATGCAGTAGGCGCACATGGTCCCGGTACCTCTCGATCTCGGGCTCCGCGCCGGTCTCGCGGTCAAGGAAAAGTGGATAATCGTCGGCGGGCGGTTTGGCGTGGCCGAATGGCGTCGGATAGCTGCGCATGATGATCCGCTGTTCGCGGCTGAGCGCGGCGAGCCACGTCGGGTCTGAGGTCGCTCGATCCGTCGTCGGCAACCACGAGGGCGCGTAGCCCAGGTATAGGTTCAGCCGGTTCTCGTCACTGCGGTTCGGAACCGTGCGATGCCAGAGAGCCGTGTTCATCACCGTCAACGATCCGCGCCGGACCAGAAGCTGGTCTTCGCCCGGCGAACTCTCGTCGGTGTCGTAGGCGTGGAAATAGGGACTGCGATGGCTTCCGGCAACGAACGCCAGGTTCCCCATGTCGCGTCGTGCAACATCGGTCAGCCAGATGCCCACCTTCACCTGCATGGGCGCGTCGCCCGTGAAGACGGAGTAGGGGAGCACCCGCGGGCCGTCGATGTGCCAGCGCTCAGGGCGCGCTCCATCCTCGGGGCCGCGCACGAACAGTTCGCTCAGCTGCAGCTTCAGCATCTCGCCGTACAGATCGTAGACCAGTCCGACATATGCCGGATGATCGATCAGGCTGGCGAACACGGCGTCGGCTTCGACGAAGTTCCGCAGGGCGAAGAACTGGTTGGGCGCCGCCCCGTGCGCGTTGCGAACGCGCAGGACAGCTTCGACCCAGATCTGAATTTCCTCATCTGAGAAGACGTGTTCGATGACGAGGAGGCCGTCACGGTCAAAGGCTTCCAACTGAGCGGTCGTGAAGCCGGGCGGCGCGCGGCGGTAGGTCTCTGCAGGCTGGCTCACGGTCGGTCGCGCATTGAGTCGGAGGGCACATGAGATGATCGAGGTCGGCCGCGCCCGTGGCAATAAGGGTGGCGATAAGGCGCGGGAGCGCGAAACGCGAAAAGCCAGTGTGCGGCTCGCGCGTTCTACGCCTGACAGGACGGTGGCAGGGAGTCGCAGGTGGCTGGGCGTGGGCGAAATCCTCCGGGGCGCACGGCGCTCGAAGCGCTCAGCTTCTTCATGGCCGACATGCAGGCCGGCATCGGCCCGTTCCTCGGCGTCCTCTTACTGGCGCACGGTTGGCGGGCGGGCGCGATCGGCACGGTGATCAGCGTCGGCGCCGTGGCCGGCATGATCGCCACCGGCCCGTGCGGCGCCCTGGTGGACGCAACCTCGCGCAAGCGCGGCTGGATCGCCGTTGCCGGCCTCATGAGCCTCGCCGCCTCGGGTCTGGTGCTGGTCTCGCAGCGCCCATGGCTGATCGGCGCCTCGCAGATGATCGCCTGCATCGCCGGCGCGGCGCTCGGTCCGGGCATGGTGGGGTTGACCCTGGGCGTCGCCCGGCAGGCGGGCTTCAACGCCCAGAACGGCCGCAACCAGGCGTTCAACCACGCCGGCAACCTGGCCGGCGCGGGGCTCTCGGGCGTGCTCGGCTGGCGCTTCGGCTTTGCCGCCGTGTTCTGGCTGGCGGCGGTCTTCTCGGCCTTCTCGATCGCCTGCGCCTTCGCGATCCCCAAGGCGGTGATCGACGACGCGGAGGCGCGCGGCTTGGCGGGCGACGCCGGAGGCGCGGCGCGGCCCCGCGGCTGGGCGAGCCTGTTCGAATCCAAGCCGCTGCTGGTGGCCGCCGCGGCGCTGACGCTGTTCCACCTCGGCAACGCCGCCATGCTGCCGCTCTACGGCATGGCGGTGGTGGCGGCCCACCGCGGCGATCCGGCCGGTTTCGTCGCCATGACCATCGTGGTGGCGCAGGGGGTGATGGTGGCAGCCTCGCTGGCGGCGATGAAGCTGGCCGCGCGGCGCGGCTATTGGCTGGTGCTGCTCATCGCCTTCGCCTGCCTGCCGATCCGCGGGCTCCTCGCGGCCGCGCTGATCACCGGCTGGGGCGTCTGGCCCGTGGGCGTGCTCGACGGCATCGCCGCCGGTCTACTGAGCGTCGCCGCGCCTGGCCTTATCGCCCGCATCATGGACGGCGCCGGCCGGGTGAACGCCGCCCAGGGGGCGATCATGGCGGCGCAGGGCTTCGGCGGCGCGGTCAGCCCCGTCCTCGGCGGCTGGATCGCCCAGGCGTGGGGCTATCCGGCCGCACTGGCGACCCTCGGCGGTTTTTCCCTGATCTCGCTTGCGCTCTGGATTGGTTTCGCCCGGACCCTGCGGCCAGTCTCCGCGGCTTTGGCGGGCCCGCGGACGGCCCGAGTTCCATGCGGGCTGGGAGCCAGTGCCTTGAGTCGACAAAACCGACCTAACGGCTGACGCGGGGAGGGACCATGCCTCGCCACGCGCAGGTTTAGGTTGACAGTCCGACGAATCAGCGATAGACACATACCAACTAGTCGGTATGGAGTGAACCGTGTCGCCATCGACCTCCGAAGTGAAAGCGCCGTCGTCTCGTGCAAAGTTGATCGACGCTGCTCTGACCGAGATCCGCGTGCGCGGCTATAACGCCACCACGCTCGATGACCTCTGCGCCGCCGCCGGCGTCACCAAGGGGGCCTTCTTCCATCACTTCAAATCAAAGGAAGACCTGGCGGTCGCCGCCGCCGACTACTGGACGGAGATGAGCGGCGAGCTGTTCGGCCAGGCGTCCTATCATCGACACGCCGACCCGCTGGATCGGCTGCTCGGCTACATCGACCTGCGCGCCCAGCTCATTCGCGGCACGACCGCTGAATTCACCTGCCTTGCCGGAACGATGACGCAGGAGATTTTCCAGACCAACCCCAGAATCCGCAAGGCATGCTTCGACAGTATCGCCGGTCATGCCGAGCAGCTCGAGGACGATATCGCCGCGGCCATCGATCTCTATCGCCCCGGCGCCGGCTTTACCGCCAAGAGCCTGGCTCTGCACACCCAGGCGGTCCTTCAAGGCGCCTTCATCCTGGCCAAGGCCAAGGATGACCCGGGGGCCGTCATCGACAGCATTGCCCATCTGCGGCGCTATTTCGAACTTCTTTTCGACCGAAAACCGAGAGGATAGACGCCTTGGGGCCGGGGACATCCATGAAGCTGACCATGCGCGCCGCCGCATTCTGCGCGGCCTTGCTCAGCGCATCCGCCGCCCACGCGGCAGGCTACCTTATGGATCGTTCCGCCGACATCGCGCTGGCGAAAAGCGAGCGGGCGTGGATGGCGCAACCCGCCTTTCCGTGGTTCTGGAATCCCTGCGCGCGCGCGCCGCAGTGTTCGAACCCGTCCGCCATGCGTTCGGTCTCGCCATACAAACCTTTGACCGTCCACCACCTCGCCGATCGAGCCGCTGTCCCCCTCGCCCAAGGTTGGAGGAGCTGAGCGGAGTCCGCCACCGATGTATGCCTCCGCAAGCCGTCTTGGACAGGCTCTTGGTTCGACCCCGACAACTGACGCGCGTCCGAATTGGTGCTTCGCTCTGGGATGCCCGCCGTCGGCGGGCCGGATGGGTCTGGAGATTAATGGGGGCGACATGAGAGCTTTTGCGATGCTGTCGATCCTGCTGCTCGCGGGAGCGGCGCGCGCGCAGGGGGTAAGCCCCTACCCGGTGATGGCGCCGGCCGAGCGATACCGGATGGCCGACGCCAAGGCGGAGATCGCCCTGGCCCGCACCGCAGCGCCGCCGTCGATCTCGGCCGACGCCACCGTGCTCGTGCTCGGCGCCCGCGGGTATGAGACGGCGGTCAAGGGCTCGAACGGGTTTGTCTGTTTCATCGAACGTTCGTGGACGGCCGGTCTCGACGATCCGGTGTTCTGGGACCCTAATATCCGCGCGCCCAACTGCTTCAACCCGGCGGCGGTGCGCACCGTCCTGCCGATGTACCTGCGGCGCACGCAGTGGGTGCTGGCCGGGCTGACCAGAGCCGAGATCACGGCCAGGAGCCGCGCCGACTTCGCCGCCCACCGCATCCTCGCCCCGGGACCCGGGGCGTTTTCTTTCATGCTGTCCAAACAGGGAAATCTCGGCGACCCGGCCGGCGGCGGTCCGTGGCTGCCGCACGTGATGTTCTTCATCCCCCACGGCCAGGCCGCGGCCTGGGGGGCGGGCCTGGCGGCCTCGCCGGTCATCGGCGCCGAGGGCTTGGCCTTCGAACCGACGGTCCTGTTCATTCCGGTTCGGCGCTGGTCCGACGGCTCGCCCGCCCCGGCCGCCGCCGACCTCAGCCACAAGATGTGAGCGGCGCTTGAAGTCCCTCCTGCGTCAGCCGTCTGACTTAAGGATCCGGCCAACGTCGAATGTCGGCGTCCCGATCCTGGGCCCCGCCGGTCAACTCGCGGGAAAGAGCTCCGGCGGCCAGTTGATCTTCATCGCCTTCTGGCAGGCGGCCCGGGCGGTGATGCGGTCATGGTAGGCGGTGAGCGCCGGCTCGGCCGGCAGCGTTTTGGTGAACAGCGAAACCGCTATCGTCGAGCCGAGCACCACGTCCGCGCCGGTGAAGGTGTCCCCCAACAGGTAGTCGCGCCCCTCGAGGGCGCCCACGAGGACACCGACCACCTGATCCCAGGTTCCCCAGCCCGCGCCCCAGGCGCCCGGCGGAGTCGCGATCTCGACCTCCTTCAGGGCCCTGGCCGGCTCGAGCACCGCGGTCGTGAACACGCACCATTGCAGGTAGCGGCCGCGCCGAGGGTCGTCGATGCGCGGCGCGAGCGATCCGTAGCCGTAGCGGTCGGCGAGCAGCATGCAGATCGCCGGGTACTCGAAGACGATCTCCTCGCCGATCCGCAGGGTCGGGACCTTGCCGAACGGATTGAGCCGCAGGTACGCGGGCTCGCGGGTCTCGCCGCGGCGCAGGTCGCGCTCCTCCATCTGGTAGGGAACGCCGAGTTCCTCGAGCATCCACAGGGCCGTGAACGAGCGGCTGGCGACGGAACGGTAGAGAATGATCTCGGCCATGGGGTCATCTCCGATGAAAAAGATAGCTCGCTAGCGATCCGGCCAGAGTTCCGCTTTCTGGCCGCCCGGCAACGGCACGCATCGACCCCAAAGAGCGAGGCGACCGCCTTGGGATTGCCATCGAACGGCGCCGGCCTCCGCGCGGGGAACACCCGCATGCCGAGGAAGACGCCGAGCGACAGGAACGCCGCCGCGACAGGGACGGTGTAGATCCCGGCCGGCCGCCACCGCGCCAACCGGTGGTCGTCGAGCCACTGGAGCGCCAGCGCCCCGCCGCCAGGGCCGCTCCGTACGCCGCGACCCGCTTCCACATGCCTCGGTTCATGGGCGTGAGTTTAGCGCCATTCGCCTCGCGGCGCCGGCCGCGAAAGCCAAGGGAGCGGTTTCGACGCATCGCGCCCGCCTACAGGTCGATCAATCGGTAGCCACGTCGAGCAAGGATTTGGCGGGCCCAGGCCTTGTCGATGGGACGGCCTTCCATCACCAGTTCGAGCTTACCGTCGGCCCGGTCGAACAAGGCTATGCAAAGCTGATCGTTGTCGAAGCGGGAACGGTACTCGATCCCGTCGACGGGGAAGACGGCATTGATTCGCAGGGCGAGGCCCTGCGGGACGGTGTAGTCGGACTCGGCGATTTGCGCGGCAGTCACCTCGAACCAGGCCAACCCTTCGCCGTGAAGCTTTGCGAGCTGGAGCGGCTCCAGCATTCTGAAGGCGGCCTGGCGTTTCTGTTCGGCGCGGCTCCACAGCACGTCCCGATCGCTCGGCGTTCTGAGCAGGGTTTCGGCGAAGGCGCCGACCGGCGAGTGGCCAAGGTAGAGCACCCCAAAGTCGCCGCCGGGATCATCCCAGCGCGATGTCGCGTCACTGCGCCCATACCAACGGGCGCTCCGCGCCGCGCCGTGAACGCGATGAAGGACCGTGCCTTTGGCGACGCGTACGATAGGTGTCCTCGCAGGCTTGGCCGCGCTCAATCCTCGAGCGTCCTGGCGAAGCGGATAACCTGGCGGACATCGTCAGGACTGCCTTTTATCAGGTCCAATGGGCGTCGATCGCCGAGGCCCTGATCTCCACTGATAAAGAACTGCAGAACGCCCCAGCCGTCGGTGTGCGGTGCCGCTTCCAGGACTCCAGCGATGGCCGGCAATACCGCTCCGTCATGGAACTGGAACGCCGGGAAGATCTGCTGGCCGTTGTCTTCGACCATCAACAGCCGCCGTTCCTTGACGGCTTTGTATACAGCCTGAAGGCTTTTGTGACCGAGCACCTCGCGGGCCTGGCCCGCCGTCAGTGCGCCGCCGGCGTCGGTCACCATCCGCCGCTTGAATTCGGTTGCGGCGACGATCGAGTCCTTGACGGCCGGATCATCGGTCTCCGTCGCGGGCAAACCGCGGACCAGGCTGAGGACGAGGCTCGGTACGTCCGGGCTCCTGGCGGCCTCCGCCTTGGCGGCCGCGCCCATCATGTGCACGATCCGGTCGACGCTTGCGATGAGGCGGTCGCGAAGGATGGTGTCGACCGAGACCGCTGTGGTTGAACGCGCCATCCCCAATCTCCTAGTTGAACGCGTTACACATACCGTAATAAGGAAACGAGTTCAACTCGCCTATCATCGGGCCATCCGATTCGGGCCGGACAGGCGCCCCCCACCGTCGACGTCGACCGAGGCGACGCCGCCTTGGCGCTCGCCCCGACTGGAAGCGGCAGACGCTCGCCCACCTTTGAACCGCGGGGATTCTCGGCCATCCTTGGGGGATGCTGATTGGGCTGGCCATCCGCGACCTGGTGCTGATCGAGGGGCTGGATCTCGCCTTCGGCCCGGGGCTGACGGCGCTGACCGGCGAGACCGGCGCGGGCAAGTCGATCATCCTGGGGGCCCTGGGCCTGGCCCTCGGCGGCCGGGCGGAGGCGGCGGTGGTGCGCGTTCATCACGACGAGGCGGGTGAGCGCTCTTGAAACCTGACCTGCAACAATCTATGTTGCGCTAGCGACGTGACAGAGAAGCGTCGCCTCACTCACGACTTGGCCGCCATCAAGGCCGCGCTCGCGAGTCCGGCGACGCTGAACCGGACCAAGGTGTCGACCCGGGATGCTTCGGCGCTCGGGATGGATGCGGCGGCCGTGGTGGCGGTGATCCAGGGGCTTCGATATCCGGCCGATTTCGATAAGAGCGCCACGGCTCACCACAACCCTCGACAGTGGCACGACAGTTACAAGACCGTTGTCGATGAGCGCACGCTCTATCTGAAGTTCACGGTCGATGATGAAGGGAAGTTTCTTCTCACGAGCTTCAAGGAGGCCTGAAAAATGGTCGAGGAAAAGACGAGGCCCTGCCCCTCCTGCGAAGGCGTCATGCGCCGTGGCGTCCAAGAGGAGACGGTCACCTTTCAAGGCGAGGCGCTGACTTACCTTCAACCCGGCTGGCATTGTGAATACGGTGACGACGGAGTTCTTGAAGGGTCGGACAACGACTACGCCGACGCCGCCCTGCACGAAGTCATGGCGCGCGCGAAGCATTCGCCGATTTCGCCGCTGATGGTCCGCGCCGCGCGAGAGGCTGTCGGTTTGTCCCAGCGTCAGGCCGGGAAGGTTTTCGGCGGCGGCCCGACGGCGTTCTACAAATACGAGACGGCCAAGGCGGTGCCGTCCGAGGGGATGGCGAATTTGCTGCGGCTGGCCTTGGAGCGCCCTGATCTTTTCAAAAAACGGCCTCGGGCGACGTTCAACTGGCCATCGGCCCAGGACGCCCAACTTCTGCGTCGGGCCATCACCGACGACCGGCTTAACGCCATCGTGCGGCGCGTCTACCCTCAAACAGACGCAGGTGGTGATGAGAGAGTATCCAGTTAGGGCCGGGACTTCTTCGAGGAGAGAGCTCCTTTCCGCGACCGCGATGAAGTGAACGCGCCGCCACCGTTCCCTCCACCTTTGAACCGCGGGGATTCTCGGCCATCCTTGGGGGATGCTGATTGGGCTGGCCATCCGCGACCTGGTGCTGATCGAGGGGCTGGACCTCGCCTTCGGCCCGGGGCTGACGGCGCTCACCGGCGAGACCGG
>Ga0182024_10015776_pt1 | contig 14409 bp, 18 predicted proteins | sample P32metaG_FD_120480 | JGI IMG/M metagenome (GOLD analysis project Ga0182024, IMG submission 120480) | Permafrost microbial communities from Stordalen Mire, Sweden - P3-2 metaG (Illumina Assembly) | ecosystem: Environmental > Terrestrial > Soil > Wetlands > Permafrost | place: Sweden: Stordalen... | reverse complement strand
TTGCGCCCTCGCGAGCGCTTCGAGCACTTCTCGCTCGGCGTCGGTGATCAGCAAAGCAGGGCACGGTGGACGCATATCCGCACACTACCACAAACAGTACTTATATACGAGACGCTACACTAGCAGGTCCACTCCGTTGTGGAAGCCACAACGTTTCTGCTGGTCAGCACCCTGATTCCCAGTCCGGTCGCTCGACGACCTTGAGAGACCTATTCCAACCCGGTGAAGAGCGCGGATCCGTCTGATCTGCACGAGGACGGCCGAAAAGTTGGGTCGGGGTTCGGGGTGACGTTCTGTCCGCGCCTCGCACCGGCACTGTGATGACGGTCGGCGGCCGCCGAGTTTGTCGAGTGACGGCCCGGTCCGCGAAACTTTGACAACGCCAAGTGACCGTGAGCTCCTAACAACCGTCCAGTACGTACGGCGCAGGCTGGCCGAGGTCGGCCCGGAACACATCCGAGCCGACGGTGACTTCGAGCGCGTGTCGCTTCCCAACCTGGACTGTGATGCTCTTCGCGACCTGCTTGTCGCAGAGAACGCTCAGGTGGTGATCGAGATCGGTCTCGCCTATGGCAGCTCGGCCCTGGCAATCGGAGAGGCGCTGATTTCGCAGGGTCAGCAGGGGACGAAGCATGTGATCATCGACGCCTACCAGCACCTGTTCCACAACGCTGGTTGGGAGGCAATCGCCTCCGCGGGTCTCAGCGAACTTTGCACGCTGCTGGCCGAACGATCTCAGCTAGCGCTACCGCGGCTGGTGACCGAGGGGCTCGTCGCCGACGCTGGGTTCGTAGATGGTAGCCACATCTTCCACAATGTCTTCGTCGACCTCTACTTCCTGCGGGAACTCGTTCGGCCAGGCGGGTTGATCGTTCTCGATGACTGCCAGTGGCTGTCGGTAGCCACCGCGCTGCGCTACTTCGAGGTCAACACCGGGTGGCAGTCACAAGTGATGACTCAGCCGACGCGACTTCGCGCTTTCCGAGTGCCCGACCCTGGCGTGGAATCCAGCTTCAAGAGCTTCAAGCCGTTCGATATTGATTCGACGCCTTGACCCCGCCATCCGCCCTCCGGCCCGCTCGGGGCAGGATGCAGACGGCTGCCAGCGCTACCGAGAAATACGGCCGACAGACTGGGTGTGCGCCAGAACGACAGGCACTGTAAGCGGCCGCGACGTGTCTAGGCCCGTACCGATTCGGCGCTATGGGCGGCTTTGCCCGTGCTAGAGAGGGTTTCGTGGAGCAACGGATCAGTCTCATAACGCTTGGCGTGTCCGACCTGGGTCGGGCTCGCTCCTTCTACGAGGCGCTTGGCTGGGCTGGTGCCCAGCAGCCCGACGACGAGGTTTGCTTCTTCCAGGCTGGTGGGATGGTGTTCGGGCTTTGGACTGCCCTCGGAGGTCATGGCGCGCCGGGCGTCGAGCTTGCTCACAATGTTCGATCACCGGAGGAAGTCGGCCAGGTTTTGCAGGAGGCCGAACGCGCTGGAGGCTCGATTGTTCGACCGGCGGCCCTCGCTGAGTGGGGCGGAACATCAGGCGCCTTCGCCGACCCGGACGGCTATGTATGGGAGGTCGCCCACAATGCGGGGTGGACTATCACCGACGACGGCTCGATCCGGATCTAGCGCCGAACATTCCATCGTGCGCCCGGTGAGAACTCGGCGGCGTCTGGCAGACGAACGCACTATTCGGCGGTATGGCGCTCATGTCTTGAACCGCCGGTGTCGTCGAGCCTGTTCGAGTACGTCGACCTACGGTGAGCCTCTCATCATCGCTGGGGCGCGGTCGGCCAGCCCCGGGTCTCAGCTCGACCTGGAGGTGCGCCATGACCACCACGATGCCGTCAACTGCCATCGTCGTTTCAGAGCCCGTGTTCAGCGATGCCGAGCGGGTCGCGCTCGCTGGCTTTCTCGCCGGCTACAGCGGACTCACCCGAGAGGCGTACGCCCTCGACCTTCGCCAGTTCGCCGCGTGGTGCAAGGAGCACCGCATCCACCTCTTCGACGCGCGACGTGCCGACATCGAGTGCTTCGGTCGCGACCTCGAAGCTCGCGGCCGGGCTCGCGCGACGGTCGCTCGGCGCCTGTGCACTGTCGCCGGCTTCTACCGCTATGCCGTCGAAGAGGAGCTTCTCGATCACTCGCCAGCGGTCCATGTTCGCCGGCCGCGCCTCGACTACGAGTCGCATGCCACCGGGCTCGACCGCAACGAAGTCGGAGCTCTCCTTGTGGCTGCCGGACTCGGAGCAGCCGCCGAGCACGCCCTCCTCTCGTTCTCGCGCTCAACGGATTGCGGGTCTCTGAGGCGACCGGTGCCAATATCGAGGCACTCGGCCTCGAGAGGGGACATCGAACTCTGACCATCGTGCGCAAGGGCGGCAAGGTCGTCACCATCCCCATCGCCCCACGCACCGCCCGCGCCGTCGACCTTGCAGTCGGCGAGCGTTGCGAGGGCCCGATTTTCCGCAGTGGCGACGGCAGCCGCCTCGATCGCCACGGAGCCGGCCGGATCGTCCGACGCGTCGCTCGGCGTGGAGGGATCCTTGACCTCAAGTCCATGGGTCCGCACACACTCCGGCACGCCCTCATCACGGCAGCTCTCGATGCCGGGGTGCCGCTCCGCGACGTGCAGGAGGCGGCGTCCCACGCCGACCCGCGCACGACAATGCGGTACGACCGCGCACGGGTGTCTTTGGACAGGCACGCCACCTATATCGTCGCCGCGTTCGTAGCTGGGGCGGCCCGCTGAGGCGTTGCGAGCTACCCCGACGGGCGCATCTCCGTCGAGCGGCATTCATTCGCCTCCATGCTGTCCATGGGCCTTATCCGAGCGGATCGGATAATCGACCCAGTAGTTCGAGCACGGGCTGAGCCTGGTCGGCGGGGTGCAAGCTGATTGCTCGCGTCGTGCCAGGCCTTAGTCATTCCAAAAGTTCGGATGCGTATCTTTGATAGATCTCTTCGTGGTCCGAACGGTTGCCCGCATGTAGGTGCGTGATCAGGTCATGGAGCCTTGTCGGGACGATGATGATGAAGCGTGACGGGTCGGGGCCCGCGTTCCCGAAAGTATGGGCGACTCCGGCGGAGACGAGCACGGTCGATCCAGCTTCGGCTATCAACTCCCGATCCGCGAACCGGAAGCGCAGCGCGCCTGAAATAACGTGCCACGCTTCGTCGTCCTCGTGATGGACATGGAGGGGAGCGACTTCGCTTGCTAGACCGGACGCTGGATAGTCTCCGATCACCAGGTGCGAGCCCTTGATGACCTCACTGGAGCTTGCGCTCTCGGAGGGTCGGATGATCATCGGTTCTGATGCCATGGGAAAGCCTATTTCCGAAGCCGGTGGTCTGTCTGGCCCGAGGAGGACCGTCAATACGGCTGTGCACTAACGTCACGGTTTTCTCTTGGTAGTTGACCTGGAAGGCGACACGCGTAGCCGTCGATCTGGCTTCTCTCGCATTGCTCAGCCCTCCGGCATACGGTGCGCCGATCTGTGCGCGAAGGTCCGCCTGTCCGATGGATCGATGATGCCCGGCTCGCGCCATCAGGGCCGTTCAGACCCACCAGGTGGTCGACGAGGACGCCTTTGCGGTGGTGAGCGTGCTGAGGTGTGACCGTTCCTTTCTGTGCGCCGCGGGAGAGGAACAAGGGCCTGTTCGGCCGAGCAGTGGACTCAGCTGCCGTAGGCGAGCAGTACGAACAAGGACGATCCGGGGGTTGGCTCCTGGATTGCCAGGGCGTAGCAGTTGGTATCGCTCGGGCACGAGATGTCCAAGACCATCAGAACTCCCTGCGGCAACTGCTGGCCCTGCCAAGTCTGTCCGCCGTCTGAGGTCGACGCCACGATGCCCTGCGCACCAGGGCCGAGCTTGACGGCGATCGGGCCCGAGTCAACCGACCCGCCCGAGGCACGCGTTAGTCCAGCCGCCCAGCACTCCGAAGTGGTCGGGCAGGAGAGACCATTCACCATCGCCGCCGGCAAGCCCGACGCACTCGCCTCGGACCACGACTGGCCCCCGTCGGTCGAGGTGAGGATCTCGCTCGAGGATCCGTCGTCCCCGAAGAAGCTGGCAACGCAATCCGCCGAATCGGCGCACGAGACCGAGCTGAGCGGACCGAGGTCCGACGGGACCGTTGCCGTTGTCCACGTCGCTCCGTCGTCGGTGCTGTAGAGAAGCGTGCCAGGTGGAACTGTCGAGCTCCCCTCGGGCGACTGGTGGAAGCCACTCACGACACAGCGCTCAGCCGAGACGCAATCGAGCCCGCGCGGCACGAAGTCCGATGGCATGTTCGAGTCGGTCCAAGTAGCACCTCCGTCGTTGGTGACGAACGTCAGAGCCATTCCCGACTGGTTGGCGGGGTCCGAGGCGACGGCGACGCAGGACTCGGCTGTCGTGCAGGCGAGAGCTGTGACGCCGATGGACGAAGTGAGCTGGCTCGGTCCGGGCACCGACGCCCAGGTGGCCCCGCCGTCGGTCGTCTCGAGGAAGGTTGCGTTGCCGGCCGCGTCGATCCCCAGCGTGGCGCAGGTGCCTGCGTCCACGCAGGCGAGAGGAGTGGCGTCGGACAACGTGACGGGCAGGTTCGACGGCTGCCAGATCTCGCCGCCGTCATGGGTCACCTCGATCTCGCTGTAGGTTCCCGGCACGCCTTGTTGAAGGTTGTCGGCGTAACACGTGGTCGTGCTCGGGCAGGCGAGAAACAGACCCGGCTCGTAGCCCAACGTCGACAGCGTCCGCCACGACGAAGTGACGTCGCCGACGAGCCGCCATTTGGGCGCGGGGGCTGGGCCGGTAGCCGTACGCGAGCCCGGCTGCCGTGAGTGGCTAGAGGATGGCAGCGTGAGAGCGCCTGCGATCAACAGGACGGCGACCCCGACGGCTGCGGCGACGGCCAACCGAACGCGGAACCGGGCATTGGCCCGCGTACCCGCCCGGCCGAGGCGATGTGCGTCGGCGATCGCGGAGCAGAGCACGAGCTTGTCCGCGTCAGCACGGGCCGGTCGCAGCTCCGGGGGGTTAGGAAGGTCGTCGAGGATGGTCATGGGAGCACCTCCATAGAGTTCAGCGTGCGATGGCTTGCGGTCGACGGCTGCTCGCGCTGATCGGAACGATCTGCCAGCTTGTGACGGGTACGAGACAGCCGGGACTTGAGCGTGCCGGTCCGGATGCCAAGCGCCGTCGCCATGTCGCGCTCGCTCAGCCCGGACCAGGCTGCAAGAGCGAGGATCTCGCGGTCGCGTCTCGGCAGCTTCTCGAGCACTGAGAGGACCAGCCGCAACTGCTCCCTGTCGATGACGCGCCGGTCAACCTCCTCGGGAGCGCCGCCAGCAAGGCGCGCGGCGCGTTCGAGTGCATCGCGGTGACGGCGAACGGCTCGCCGCTCGTTCGAGAGAACGTACTGAGTGGTCCGGAACATCCACCCGGCTATGGAACCGTCGTCGGCGAAGCGAACCGCGGCGCGTCGCCGCCATGTCTCGAGCATCACCAGCGACACGACGTCCTCCGCTCGCTCCACAGAGGCCGTTCGGCGATGCGCGTAGCGGAGCAGTTGACGGGCGTAACGGTCGTAGACGGCACAGAACGCCGCCTCGTCGCCAGCGACGGCCCGGGACCAAAGGTCTTCGTCGGTGGGCTCACCGGGACCGTTCACGACCTTTACATGTCCGATCACCGTGGCTGGTTCCATCTCGAGCGCGTCGTCACGAAGTCGATACTTGCTCTACCTGAACGGCCCGCGCCGAGAGTGTCCGCAGTCCCCACCGCCGCGTGGCTTTTGCCGGTGGCGCCGGGGCACGACATAATATCGCTCGATCTGGCAGTCCGGAAGGTGCGCGACCGCGCCCTATTCGGCAGAATCGGTGGCCAGCTGCTAGGCGCGCTCCCGGCCGTGCGGATCGCGCATCGGCACCCCGACCTTGGTCAAGGCCCTGCGGACAGTTCCCGGATCGACCGAGAAGACGGCTCCGATGTCAGCAAGGGACTTCCCTGAGCGGTAAAGGTCGCAGGCCTCGTTGACCTCGTCTGGACCAAGCTTGGGATGTCGTCGCGGAACGCTCTGGCGGCGCATGTGCTCGAGCACCGTCTGACGAGTGATGCGGTAGCGCTCGGCGAGCTCCTTCACCGTGACCCCGGACAAGTAGTCCGCCACCAAGTGATCCAACTCGTCCTGGCGAAGGCGACGCTGATGCTGCCTTGGCTGGCGGTCCTCGACCACCGCTTGTCGCCCGACAGGGGTCACATGCAGGAGTTTCCGCACGTCAGCGGCCTCAAAGAGGAGGGTTGGAATAGGCCCGTCAAGGGGGTTGGAATAACGTCCCAGCAGGTCCACTCGAAATGCCCTGCTCACAGCGTTGGCCTCTGAGTACCGGGCCGCGAGCCCCGAGCCTGCACCACATCTGCACCACATCTGCACCACATTCTGCCACCGCTTGGCGGAACAGGTCGTCGAACTTGGCGGCGACGGGACGATCAACGCGTTCGGGGAGTGACCCGTAGATGTCAGCGGTGGTGCGGATAGACGCATGGCCGAGGCGGCGCTGGATCACCTCAAGCGGCACGCCTCGCTCGCGGAGCATGTGGCCAGCAGAATGGCGGAGGCGGTGGAAGGTGAGACCTTCGAGGCCAGCACGGCGCAACGCCGGGTCGTAGACACGCTGGCGGAAGCTGGTGGCTCGAACCGGCCCGCCGTTGGGCGCCTGGAGGACAAGATCGCCGGGATCGGTCCGGCCAGTGCGAGCGAGGTGGGCGCTCAGCTCGTCGAGGAAACGATCGGGGACCGAGATGGTCCGCCCGGAGGCGACGGTCTTGCCTCGGCCTTCGACAAAACGGCCTTCGACTTCGTTGAGCGTGGTTCGCACCGTCAGAGTGCGCCTGAGGAAACCGATGGCGCCGACAAGTGGGCAGACGACCTGGGAACCATGAGACGCCCCGAGAACGCCGGTCCCGGGGGCTTTGTCTCAGTAGCTGAGGCGGAAGCGTTTGCTGAACGGGGCGTTGATCTGTCACGGCGCTTGGGCGAGAAGCTCGGCGACGGCTGGCACGTCATGTATATGCCTGTACCAACCCGCCTCCCGCACAGGAATGGGACGCGGCGTGATCGTGACTCTCTTAGTTGATGCAAGCTCAAAAGCGATCGCCATGACGTTACACATCACAGTCCTGACGCACGACCTGATTTATCAATCTAGCGATCTCCGGCTTCTGGACCTCGCTACCAATGAAGTATCCGACGATCACTCTGGCAAGTCAGTGCGCCTGATGTACCAAGGCTGGGACGGATGCCTAACCTATACGGGAGTAGGCCGCTGGAGCGATCGCAACGATACAGCGGACATGCTAGCACAATGGCTTGATAGCACAGGCCAAGATTCGAGCCTTGACGCCGTCGCGTCCTTGCTCGCCAGAACATCAACTGCGATCCTCAGTCCGTTTAAGAGCCGGGGCGGAGATGCGCGACACGCCTTCATTCTTGCTGCATTCGTAGATGGCATTGCCGAAGCCAGAATCATATCTAACTTCGAGGATGGCTTGAGTCAACAGCGACTAGAGGCAGCTGATTCCCTAGGTGTTACGCGGATAGCACTACGCCCCGACCGCAAAGAGCGCGTCTTTATCACTGGCAATACCCGGGCGGTTGATCGGGACCAGCTTTCAATGCTGAGAGCACTGACAGCGAGACAGGAGCAGAGTCCCGCGCGAATAAAACGCTTTCTAGAACAAGTGCACCTTACTGCCTTTGAAGCGAAGCAGGCTGCGAACACTGTGAGTCGAGATTGCGTTATTCACACAATCGCTATCGATGGACGCGGCAAGATCGATGTTTCCGGCATGACCACAGCTCCAGTCGAGATGATAATGTACGGATCGCACGTCAACGCTGAGCTCCCACAATCGGGTACTCCTGGTCGCAGGACTCGCGCGGTGGGAGGATCCACGGCTCGCAGTGGACAGCCAGTTCGGACGCCAGCCGTCAAACCATGTTCGTTCGGGATTGCCGTACCGGATGAGCCTACCGGGTGGTTTCTCGAAGAACTCCACATCCCGGAGCTGTTCCCTTCCTCAACTTGGGACGTTAATGACACCGGCTCTGTCATTGGCACTGCTCAAGCAGGGCAGCACGAGCCTCAGGAGATACCCTGGATCTGGCGGGATGGGCAGGGCGAGCGGTTGGGTTTCCGTGGTTCCGCGCTCGCTCTCAACGATGCGAACACGGTAGCCGGCACCTTGCTACTTGAAGACGGCTCCTCCCACGCTGTTTCCTGGACTGATGGGAGACCTGAAGATCTCGGCCTATCTCATGATCAGCTCGGTTTTTCCGGGGTCCCAGATAGCTGGGCCTCAGCGATCGGCTCATCGGGACTGATGGCAGGTGGTGTCAGGGGACAGATGCAGGGACAAGTCGTCCCGAGCGTTCGACCCGCCATTTTTGGTGAGGCAGGAATAATCAAGCTCTTCACGGATTTGTCAACCGTCGTTGAAATACATTCTGTCGCTATTAACGACGCAGACCAAGTTCTTCTCTTGGTAATAAAGGCATCGGCTAAATGTGCTGCTGTTTTGTGGGAGCCTCTACTCAACAATTGGGACTATGTCGGCGACAGAGATCACAATGTTGCTGCTCTATCGTTTGCGGCCGACGGGGAGGTTCTGGGGCAAACTCGAGATTCCGAGGGCCAAGGTGTCCCGGTGGTTGGACGCGTCGGAGGCGATTGGAAGAACATAGGCTTGCCCGGTGGGTGGCTTTCCTAGTCACGGTAATCGCGTCGGTACCGTAATCGGACGCACCAAGATAGACGGTCTTGTCCGGCCTTGGGCGCGTACGTCCTTAGGCAACACAGTGATGCTCCCGTATGTTCGGGAACACGATACCTTTCTGGCAAGGATCAACAACGGTGGTGACATAGTCGGCACTGCGAGCAGCGATCGGTGTGCTCACTCACTCATATGGCGGCGTATGTCAGAACATCAATAACCGCCGCGAGCATCTTGCTCATGTCACCTTCGACCAGACGAGTGCCCGCTGGTGTGACCGTCGCGACCTACGGTCACTTCGAGTCATCCTCCAGTCTTGGCCGCGGCTATCGGGATTGACCGACGAGTGGGGACAGTTGCTGGAGACCCTTCGCACGCTCCGGAGTGATCGGTCAATCGTGTAGCGGCGCTCGGGTTGCCGCGTCCTCACCGGTAGATGATTCGTTCCACCCCGACAATCAGATCGGCGATGATCGTCTGCTCATCTTCGGGCACGGGTTTGCGCGCGGCCTGGGATGTCGGGCGGATGACTTCTGCGAGGCAAATCGTGGCTCATCCCCAGCCGGCAACGTGGCGCGCGGTCCGGGTCAGGGCTCACCAGGTACGCTTCGACGGTGACCGAGTTGCGTGTGGTCGTCCCCGATGAGATCGCCGAGCGCCTGGCCTCAGAGGCCGCCGACCGGGGCACGTCCGCCGAAGAGGTAGCCGCCGAGGTGCTGCGCCTGCACGTCATCCCACGCTCTGCCACCGGCCGCTTCGGCTTCATCGGGATCGGCACCGCGAGACCAGGCTTTTCTGCCCGAGAGGCCGAGGAACGACTGGAAGCCGAGGGATTCGGCTGAGCCCCATCGTCGTCGATACCGGACCTCTCGTTGCCGCTTCACTGCGCGATGATCCCGACCACGAATCATGTGCTGTCTGGTTCGATCAGATCCGCGAACTGGCTCGTCGTTCCTGATCTCGTTATTCCTGAGGTGACCTACCTGCTAGCAGCTGGAGGCCAGACCAACGTTGAAGCCGGTTTTTTGCGCAGCCTCGCCTCCGGCGAGATGGCGGTCGAGCACGTCATCGACGCGGACCTGCTGCGGGCCGCCGACCTGGTCGAGATGTACGCCGATCTCGGACTCGGCACCGTCGACGCAGCCGTTGTCGCCGTCGCCGAGCGGCTGGCCGCTACCAAGGTCGCGACCTTGGACCGCCGACACTTCAGCGTCGTCCGGCCCGCGCACATCCCCGGCTTCGAGCTCCTCCCGTGACCGGCGCGAACCGCACACACGTCGGTTCCACACGCTCGGCGTGCGTGCTGCCGGAAACAGGCGTCCGCTGTCGCGGTTGAGCGTTCGCCCCGTTACCGATCAGGCCGTGACGAGGCCTAACCCGAGTCCCAACAATCGCGAGGCAGGGTGTATCGCCGTGTCGCGCTCCGTCGCTCGAGGCGAACGATGTTGCAGCAAAATCGTGCTCTTTCGCGACGTTGTGCGACAAGGCGGAGCGAGACGCACGTCCTCGACCAGCACTTTTAATCCCAAGGTGCAGGGTTCGAGACCCTGGCGGCCCACCAGGTCAGCGGCTATTTTTTGTGCCGGATCGGCCCTGATAGGCCCCAGAATTGTTGGGACCGCGAGCTGGACGGAGGTGCGATCGTGGCTGGGAGCACTCGTACGCGGCCCGACAAAGGTGCAGACGCATTCGAGCTGAGGGTTTTCCTCGGTCGCGACGCCCACGGTCGCGTCCAGCACAGGAGCCGACTCTTCCACATCCCCCGGCGGTCGCCCGAACGCGAGTTGGCGCGGCTCATCACGACCCAGGAGACGGCGCCGGCGATTGTGCCGAACGACACGTCGAGGCCGTGGGGACCCCACCACGACCATTAATGACGCCATCGCCGGTTGGAAGGCGTGGAGCATCCTTGCAGACAAATCTCAGAGAGCATCTTTCGTGCCTGACGGTGGTGGAGCAAGCCCGTGCTCGTAGGCGAAAGCGACCGCCTGCGCACGGTCTCTGGCACCGATCTTCAGGAACAAATGATTGATATGACTCTTCACGGTGCCTTCGCTGACGACGAGGTGTCGTGCGATCTCGAGGTTGGAAAGACCCGCAGCGATGAGGGACAGCACCTCTGTTTCACGAGGAGTTAGCCCAGCGACCGACGCAGACGTCGATCGAGGAGTTGGAGCGACGAGCGCGTCCACCAGATGGTGTTGAACTGCAGGGTCGATCACCGCATGGTCGCCGAGTACTCGTTGGAGTGCGTCTCGAATCTCTGCTGTGCCGGCATCCTTGGTGAGATAGCCGCGAGCGCCGGCCTCGAGGGCATCGATCACCGAGCGGTCATCGGCGTAGGTGGTAAGGACAACGACCTTGATGTCAGGTTCGCGCTCGCGGAGCAGGCGCGTAGCCTCGACGCCGCCACACTTCGGCATGCGCAAGTCCATGAGGACCACGTCAGGGTGCAGCTCAGCGGCTAGGGCGAGCACTTCGATGCCGTCAGAGGCACACCCGACGACTTCGACGCCGGGCATGAGCCCGAGCACGAGGGCGAGGCCCTCCCGCACGACACGCTGGTCGTCAGCTGTGAGAACCCGGATCGTGGTGTCCGGTAGTCCGCCTTCGCTCATTTCGTCTCGCTCACGACCGGCACTTCTAGCTCGACTCGAAAGCCGGTCATGGTCATCAGGCTGGTGAGCTTGCCGCCAAGCAGCTCGGCCCGTTCACGCATCCCGGTGAGGCCGTAGCCGGAACCGTTCTGCACGGACGTTGGTCGCTGCCCGGGCGGCCCGAAGTCTTCGACTGTAAGTCTGGTCTCCCCCCCTTCATATGCGAGCGAGACTTCGACACGGTCCGGATGGGCGTGCTTGGTGATGTTCGTCAACGCCTCCTGGGCCACGCGGTAGATGGCAAGCCGCGTCTCCGAACCGAGGCCGCAGATCTCACCGGACACAATGAACTGGCACGGAATGCCGAGATCCTCTTGGAACTTGGCGGTGAGAACCGAGAGGCTGTCCGGGCCGGGCAGATCGTCGCCCCTGAGCATCCCGATCGCCTGGCGCGCCTCATCGAGACCGGTCTTGCCGAGGTGGTGGGCACGCTCGATCGTTTCGAGGAGCCGGGGATCGTCAGGGTTCTGAACGGCAAGAAGCCGTGCGCCTTCGAGCTGGAGCATCAGCCCCGAGAGTGAGTGCGCGAGTACGTCGTGCATCTCCCGGGCAAGCCGCTGCCCTTCCGCGAGGGCGACGGCCCGCGTCTCGACTGCTCGCTTCTCTTCGAGCTCGACAAGGAGCGCTTCGGCCTGCTCACTCGCGTCGCGGAGCCGCTCGGCGAGGAGGCTCACACCATAGAAACCGAGAAAGACCATCGCCATCAGCAGCGCCGAACTCACCGACCGCCGGGAACTGATAGCGGTGGTCACCGTGAGCAGCACCAGCGCTAGGAGCGACAACGATATAGCCAGGCTTGGCGGGACGCGACGAGCCACCAAGATCACCGCTACCAAGAGTGCGAAAACACCCGTCGTATCCGACTGGAACCACACCAGCACGACCGCGCTCCCAAACAGCGCTGCGACGCAGGCCACTCGGAGCGGGCGGGGACCGCGTCGGGCGATCATCGTCCCGAAGCCGCCGAGGGCGAACCCGCCGATGGCGACAGCGGTCGCAAGATGACCGCCGGATCGTCCGGCTGCGGGGTGGGTTCGCAGCGCAGTAACCGTCACCGCGACAACGAGCAAAGGCCCCACGAGCCTCATCCATCGCCGCGCAGCATCCTGAGCTGCCCGAACTTGCCGCAGCTTTGTGAGAGTCGGCGCAGTCTCAAGCCCCACGCTCATCTGACGAACCCTACGACCCTTTTGCGTCTTGGGCATCGCCCCCTGGGTGGATTGAGACCTCTACCCGTGGGTGGATCCCCGCCTAACCATGGGTGGGAGGACTCACACTCGAAGTCCTAACCCGGCGCCGATGACGCGGGGGGCCATTGCGTGCAGGCTGACCGGCATGAATACCAAAGCTTCTCGTCGACGAATCACAATCGTGCGCCAGCTCCCCGGTCAGCGAGTCGAGCGGCCGCCCCGGCGAAAGTCATGACCGCCGTCCTCGAAAGTGACAAGCTCGGCAAGCAATACGGTCGAAGTTGGGCACTCGAGAATTGCACCTTGACGATTCCTGAGAGGAAGGTCGTCGGGCTTGTTGGCCCGAACGGTGCGGGCAAATCGACCTTGCTCAATCTGGCTGTCGGACTACTCGCACCGAATTCGGGAACGATCACGGTCCTCGGCGGCCGTCCCGGTGATGCTCCTACACAGCTTGAGAGGGTGGGATTCGTCGCTCAGGACGCACCCGTCTATTCGGCGCTCTCGGTCGCCAAGCATCTCCGGATGGGGAACTATCTCAACCCTAAATGGGACGGCGCATTCGCGATGCGGCGAATACACGAGCTCGGCCTCGATCCACGGCAGAAGGCGGCCACGCTCTCGGGCGGCCAGCGGGCCCAGCTCGCCCTGACACTCGCCGTCGCGAAGCGGCCAGACCTTCTCCTCCTCGACGAACCGGTGGCCAGCTTGGACCCACTCGCAAGGCGCGAGTTCCTGCAAGACATCATGGAAGTCGTCTCCGAGCACGGAGTGAGTGTCGTGCTCTCCTCTCATCTGATCGGGGACCTGGAGCGAGTGTGCGACTACCTAGTCGTCCTCGTCGCCTCCCATGTTCAGCTCGCCGGTGAGGTCCGGGAGCTGCTGGCGTCGCACCACTTCCTGTCAGGGTCCCGCAGCGACTGTGGCACGCTTGCTCCGAACTGCGAAGTCATCGAAGAACGCCATGCTGACGGGCAGGAGACAGTATTGGTCCGCTCACGCGGGACAGTTCCCGCCTCATCGTGGACGGATCAGCCGGTGACGTTGGACGATCTCGTGCTCGCATATATGAGCCGGGGACGCGATGCAAGACGTGTGCGCCGATCCGGAGCGGGGGTCTCTCGGTGATCCGGTCCAGCTGGCTCCAGTTCCGAACGCAAGCCGCGGTCGCCTTTGGTGTGCTAGCGGTCGTCGGCGTCGTCTTGGCAGTAACTGGACCACACCTCGTCAATCTCTACGACTCCACAGTCGCCAACTGCAATGCACAGCATGATTGCTCCACGGCCACGACCGTGTTCACCAACACCGACGGCCCGCTGCAGATCTTTGGGGACTTTCTCCTCCTCCTTTTACCCATTCTCGTCGGGATCTTCTGGGGAGCACCGCTCGTCGCGCGCGAATTCGAGACCGGCACGTTCCGTCTCTCCTGGACGCAGAGTGTCACGCGCACCCGTTGGTTGGCCGTGAAACTCGGATTTGGCGTCGTGACGAGCATGGTCGCTGCCGGGCTGCTCAGTCTCACCGTGAGCTGGTGGTCGACCCTCCTCGATCAGGTCCGAGGTGACTCCTTCAGTCCTCTCGCTTTCGGGGTTCGTGACATCGTGCCGGTCGGCTACGCGGCCTTCGCCTTCGTGCTCGGGGTCACCGCAGGCTTGTTCGCGCGGCGGACCATGCCCGCCATCGCGAAGTTGAGTCCAGGGATAATGAAGAGAAGCTCTTGATCTGAGCATCCCACCGCCACTTTGGAGGGACAGCTACGGTCAAAGCCCTGGGTTCCCGGCGTGACTTCCGCTGTGTCTTGGCGCTCG
>Ga0182024_10015775_pt1 | contig 14410 bp, 10 predicted proteins | sample P32metaG_FD_120480 | JGI IMG/M metagenome (GOLD analysis project Ga0182024, IMG submission 120480) | Permafrost microbial communities from Stordalen Mire, Sweden - P3-2 metaG (Illumina Assembly) | ecosystem: Environmental > Terrestrial > Soil > Wetlands > Permafrost | place: Sweden: Stordalen... | reverse complement strand
TCAACTTGACCGATACCAGCGACGGCAGCTACCAGTATCTCGGTGCGATCTGGGGGAGCGGCTTCGGGCCGGATGCCGATGCCCAGGGCAACATCTACGCGACGACGGGCAACGGCGCGTATAACGGTACCACCAACTTCTCGATGTCGGCGATCGAGCTGCCGGGAAATCTCGATACGACCAAGGCGACGTCGTTCACGCCGTTCGGCGTGTTCAAGGACTCGTCGGCCGACGCCGACTTCGGTGCGGGCGGCATCGTCTTGCTGCCCGATCAACCCGGCAGCGTTCCGCACATTGCGGTCGCGGGCGGCAAGTGCGGGGCGGGCTCGGCGCCGGACTCGCAAGGCCGCGTCGGCACGACCGGTTGCCAGAAATACTTGCTCAACCGCGACAAACTCGGCGGACGCCAGTCGGGTGACGCGGGCGCACTCTGGCATGCCGACACGGCGGGCGGGATGTGGGGCGGTCCGGCGTACTTTGCCGACAGCACCGGCGCTCAGCACATCGTTTACGGCTACGGAGTCTTGAACACGTACACGCTCAACCTGAGTCCCATCTCGCTCACCGTGCAGAGCACGGTGGCTGTCCCGGGAAGCTGTCTGGAGTGCCGCAACTCGGGCTCTCAGCCGATCGTATCGTCGAACGGAACGACCGCCGGCACGGCGATCATCTGGGCCCTCCAGACGCCGGGAAACTCGGGCGGTACGATCAAGCTCTACGCCTTCGATGCCCTCAACGTAAGCCACATTCTGTTCTCCGGATCGGCCGGAACCTGGACGGTGGGAAGCGGCGCATCGTACATCGGCGGCGCATTGGTATCACCGCTCGTCGCCAACGGCAAAGTCTACGTGCCGTCCGACGGCGTGGTCACGGTCTTGGGTCTCCACTAATGCGCGGCGGACGTCACAAGGAGGAACCATGACATCGCAACGGCACTGGTCGCTTGGAATTGCAGCGACCGCCGCGATCTGCGCGGCACTCGTCCCTTCGATCGGCGGCGCGCAGGTCATCCGGCCGGCGGTTCCCGTCGTGCGCCCGTCGACGGTGCCGTCAGTCGTGCGGCCCGGCGGCGCCGCCGCGACCGTCAACGCCGTCTTCGGAACGATCACGCAGGTGAGCGGACCGATCCTGACCGTAAAGCTGCGCGACGGCCGCACGCTGAAAGTCGATGCGTCGACGGCGGTCGCGCACGGCGACTACTCGGCGCCGTTGTTCGTCGGCAAGATCATCATGGCCGAGGGAACGCGTTTGCCGAACGGCACGTTCGTTGCGGTGCGCGTCACGCGGTTGCCCTCGTTGAACCAAATTCCGGCGGATCGTTAACCCTATTCCGTACCTGATCGGCCGCGCGCGGCGCGTCGTCCGCACGTCGTTCGTCCTCCTGTACCTTCTGGCGACATGCGTCGCGGCAGCATCGCAACCAGGCGAGATTCCGTTTTCGTTCACCGATGAACCACTGATGCGGGCCGTCGATCGCATCGTGACCCGGTTCGGTGCGCACGCGGTCTTCGTCGGTGACATGAACGGCCGCGTCACGGCGCGATTTGCGGCGCGCGACTTGCGCGAGGCGCTCGATGCCGTCGTGCACGCTCCGTACCGGTACCGCATCGTGACGGGTGGCGTCATCGTCGAGCGGACGCCGGCGGTCGTGCCACAAGCCGCCGATACCGCACCGCTCGTGCTCAAACCGCGCGTCATCGAGGTCCAGCGCGCGGCCGACCTCATCACCGGATTGTTTCCCGGCGTGCGCGCGCGCGCCGACGCTCGCAGCGGCTCGGTCATCGTCTTTGCGCCGCCCTCGCGCTTCACGGAGATCCAGGCCGCGTTCGAGTCGCTCGATACAAAGGGCACCACGACGCGCGGCGTCCAGGCGTTTCACGTCCTGCATGCGGATCCGGCCCGGGTTGCGACGACGCTGCGGCGCCTGTTTCCCGGTATCCACATCGAAAGCGGACCCAACCGCAGCCTGATCGTTTCGGGCAGCGGTCAGGCCTTGACCGACGTCGGCGCGGTGATCGCCGGCGTCGATGCGGCAGCCGCACCGTCGACGACGCCGGTGGCAAGCGAGAGCGTCACCGTCACCGAGGCCCGCCCGATCGATGTCGCGCGCGCGGTCGGCGCCGCGACCGGCGTGCGCGCCGCGGTGTCGGGGCAAAGCGTCGTGCTGACGGGTCCGCCCGAAGCGATCGCCCGCGCGAAGACGCTCGTCGCGCAGATGGACATTCCGTCCGCCGGCGTGCGGTACTCGCAGGTCTACCGGCTGCACTTCATCGATGCGGCGTCGGTCGCGGCATTGGTGCGTCGCACCTTCCGCAACGTCGTCGTCGACGTCGATCCCGCGCTCAACGCGTTCAGCGCGATCGCGACGACGGCCGAGCAACTGCGCATCGCGGACGCCGTCGCGCAGCTCGACAACGGTCCGACGCTCGCCGGCGCGAACGGGCATGCAGTCGGCGTCGGCTCGTCCGCCTTGTCCTCGCCCAACGGCACGGTGGTGGAAGTCGTCACGCTGCGAGCGGCTGCGCCCGGCGTGCCGGGAACGTCGAACGGAGCGTCGACCACCGCCATCGACATCGCCCTGGCAGTCAACACCGCGCTGCAAACGGTGATGCCCGACCTGCGCGTGACGGTGCCGCCGAACAATCCCTCGCAACTCATCTTGACCGGTAGCCCGGCGGCGATCACGCTTGCCAAAGGCCTGATCGCACAGCTCGACGTGGCGCAGAAACTGGTCGTGCTCGACACGCAGATCTTCGAAGTCGATGAGACCACGTCGAAAGATCTGGGCTTGTCGCTGGGCAAAAATCCGGTCATCGCGACGACCTATACCGAGACGACCCCCGCGCCCGCGGCGAACGGCGTCTCGCCGCCGCTCCTGGGGCTGCAGCAACTCAGCCGCACCGCGCTCAGCTTCATCGCGCAGTTGAACCTCTCGCTCACGCGCGGTCACGCGCGGATCTTGGCCAATCCGCGCATCACCACGATCTCGGGCCGAACCGCGACGATTCGCGCCGGTGAGAACATCTCGATCTTGACGACCAACGGCGGCGGCACCGGCGTCGCCGCGACCACGCAACTGCAAACGTTTCAGACCGGCGTCACCTTGGACATCACCCCGGTCATCAACGCCGGGAACTTCATCACCGTCGCGCTGCATCCGGTCGTCAACAGCCTGGCGGCGACGACCAACGGCATTCCGCAGATCTCGACCCGCGATACGCAGACGACGGTCGCGATGCAAGAGGATCAGACGCTGGTGATCGGCGGGTTGATCGAGGACAACGACGTCCGCAGCGAATCGAAGGTTCCGTTTCTGGGCGACTTACCGCTGATCGGCAAGCTCTTTCGCGAGTCGACCGTCGACGCGCAGCGCAACGAGCTGATCATTACCGTCACGCCGCACATCGTCAATCCCGGCGAGCCGACCTACCCGCAACCGGGCTCGACGCTGGGACTGCCCTCGCCCGAGCCGTTGCCGACGCTGCCGCCGAACACGCCGTTCCCGGCTCGCAGCACCGCCGCACCGCGGCCGCGCGGTCGCGCGACGCCGACCCCCGCGCCGGCGACGACCGCCGGTCCGGGCTTTGCGATGCCGTTCAGCAGCCCGGCGCCGCAACCGACGCCCAGCGCGTTCGGCTTGACCAACACGTTCACGTACGGCGCGCCGCCGGTCAACAATTACGCCAATCCGGGCGATGCGGTGCAAATCTTCTACGCGACGTTCTCGCCGACGGTCGTGCGCAACAACGCGACGGTCAGCGTCTCCGCCATCACGACGTCGAACGTGGTGAAAGTGACGGTCGGCAGCGGCGGACTCGTGACGCAACTCTCGTCGGTCGGGCCGGGCCAGTGGCAGGCGACCTACAATTTTTCGACGTCGGCACTCCCGACCGGACAGGGTCCGGTTCCGGTCACGCTCACCGCGACACGGACCGACGGCGCGGAGACGCGGATCAGCATCCCGGTCAGCGTGAGCCCGTGAAACCCCTCGCGCTGCTCGCGTTCGGCTGCACCCTCGCCGGATGTGGCGGCGCATTTGACGCGCACCTGGCGGGCTTCTACGCCGCCAACGGAGGGAGCGCCGGGAATCCGACCCCGGCACCGACCACCGGCCCGGTGACGTCGGGCTGCGCGACGGGGACGAGTGCGACGTCGTCGGGCTCGACCGTCTTGGTCTTGATGAGCGAAGGCCTCACCGTGGGCACGTCGAGCGCGGGGCCGATCGCGGGTTATCTCGACAACGCCGTTCCGGGTGTGCAATCGCAACCGGTGATCGTTACGGTGACCGGAACGACGCCGACGCCGACCGTTCAGTTCTTCAATGCGGAGCCGACGGGCTCGGCGGTCGTGCACTCCGCTGCGGCGGTGACCGGGACGAGCTTTCCGACGACGTTCGCGTTCGATCCGACGCTCCAAGTGGCCGACGGAACGGTCATCGCGCAGACCGGGTGGTCGACCGGTCCGGTCAATCCGCAGTGCTATTCGCGGACGTTTGCGGTTTCGGTGACCGGAACGTTTCTGTTCGGTGATCTGCAACTGTTCAGTTCCACGTCGATCGGCGGCGTGGGCATGCGCGGGGTCATCTCGGCGCAGTAGATGGTGAACCCACCCGTCGTCACGAGCGTCGGCGAGCGGCGGCTGCGGATCGGCATCGACGTCGGCGGAACGTTCACCGACGTCGTTGCGGTCGATGCGCGCACGCGCGCCCTGGTCGCGGCGGTGAAGGTGCCCACCACGCACGACGCCGCCGACGGGGTCGCCGCGGGTATCGTCGCCGGACTCGAACGGTTGCTGCGCGAGCACGCGATCGATCCCGCGTCGATCGCCTTCATCGCGCACTCGACGACGCAGGCGACGAATGCCTTGCTCGAAGGCGATGTCGCCAAAGTCGGCGTCGCGACGATCGGTGGTCCGCTGACGCGCGTGTTCGCGCGCTTCGCGCCGTTCGCGTTGGCCGAGGGGATCAGCTTCGCGCCGCAGTGGTTCGACGGCCGCGATCCGCGGGTGGTCGAGGCGTTGACCGCGGCCGGCGTCGAGTCGCTGGCGGTGAGCGAAGCGTTCGCGGTCGATCGCCCGCAACGGGAGTCCGCGCTGGTCGGCGCCGCGCGCGCCGCCGGCCTGGCCGCGACCAGCGGCGCCGAGGTCTCGACGCAGTACGGCTTGCGGGCGCGTACGCGCACGGCCGCGCTCAACGCCGCGATCTTGCCGCGCATGCTGCGCACCTCGCGCGTGACGGCGCGCGCGGTCGCCGACGCGCGCATCCCGGCCCCGCTGATGATCATGCGCAGCGACGGCGGCGTCATGGACGTGGGCGAAGTCGAGCGGCGCCCGATCTTGACCATGCTTTCGGGCCCGGCGGCGGGGATCGCCGGCGCGCTCTTCCACGAGAACGTCACCGACGGCATCTTCATCGAGGTCGGCGGGACGAGCGCCGACTGCTCGGTGATCCGGCGCGGGCAGCCGCAGATGCGACCGGCACGGATCGGCGGTCACCGCACGCTGCTGCGCACGCTCGACGTGCGCACGATTGCGGTCGCGGGCGGTTCGCTGACACGTGTCACCGATGGCCGCATCGTCGACGTCGGTCCACGTTCGGCGCACATCGCCGGCTATCGGTATGCCGCGTTCACCGATGCGGCGCTGGTCGAACGATCGAGCGCGGATCTCTCGGCCGGATTCGCCGCCCTCGTGGCGCCGGGCGGCGAGCGCATCGCGATCACGCCGACCTGCGCGGCGAACGTGCTCGGCTTCGTTCCGCCGGGCGCGTTCGCCGCCGGCGATGCGCAGGCAGCGCGCCGCGCGTGTGCGATCGTCGGAACGGCGCTCGGACTCGATGCGGACGCTGTCGCACAGGCGATCCTCGAGCGCGCGACCGAACGGCTGCGCGCCACGCTCGACCAGTTGATCGCCGATTATGCGCTCGAGCGCACGAACGTCGTGCTCGTCGGCGGCGGCGGCGGTGCCGCGGCGCTGGTGCCGTTCGCCGCCCAGCGGCTCGGCTTCGCACACCGCATCGCGCGCGACGCGCAGGTGATCTCGCCGCTCGGCGTCGCGCTGGCCCTCGTTCGCGACGTCGTCGAGCGGACGATCGTCGATCCGAGCCCCGCCGACCTGGCGCGCATCCGGCGCGAAGCGATCGACGCCGCCGTCGCATCGGGCGCGGCGCCCGAGCGGGTCGAGGTCGTGGTCGAGGTCGACCCGGCGCGCAATCGCGTGCGCGCGACGGCGTCCGGTGCGACGGCGCTGGTCGAAGGCGCGCAGCAACTCGTCACCGTCGACCGCGACGCGCAGCGCGCGGCCGCGGCGACGCACCTGCGCGCGCAAGTGAGCGAGACGCGCGTCGTCGCTGACACGACCGGGCTCGCCGTGATTGCCTCGGCGAGTGAGAGCGCCGTCGTCGACACGCGCGGCGTCGTGCGGTTGATCCTGGCCGGCGCTTTTGCGTACGCGACGACGTCCGGCGACGTCGACCCGGTGCTGGCGCGCGCGCTCGACGAGCACACGGCGTTCGGCGACGTCGGGCGCGCGCTGCCGGACGTTTTCGTGCTGCGGGGCAGCCGCATTGCGGAATTCACCGGGATGGCCGAAGCGGCGCAAATCGCCGGTCTGATCGGCGAAGAGTTGGCGGGCGTCGACACCGCGGAGCCGATCGTCATGCTGATCGTCGCGAAGCGCGCCTAGCGGAGGCCCCCCGCGGCACCTCGAATCCAGCCTCTGATGCGCGAGTGCGACGTTTTGGTCGTCGGCGGCGGGAACGCAGGTTGTGCCGCCGCCCTGGCAGCTGCGCGAAACGGGGCGCGCGTACTGCTGGTCGAGCGTTACGGCTTTCTCGGCGGCACGGCGACCGCGTCAATGGTCGGACCGTGGATGACCTTTCACTCGGGCGACGACCGGATCGTCGGCGGGATCGCGCAAGAGATGGTCGAGCGGCTCGTTGCGCGCGGCGGATCGCCCGGCCATCTCCACGATGCGTCGGACTACGTGCCGACGATCACGCCGTTCGATCCCGAGATCCATAAGGCGCTGCTCTTCGAGATGATGGCCGAGAGCGGCGTGCGATTGTTGTTGCACGCCTGGTTTCTCGACGCCGCCGTGAAGGACGGGCGCGTCGCGTCGGCGCGCTTCGCGACTGTCGGCGGGATCGTGGAGGTCGCGGCGCAGTGCACGATCGATGCGACCGCCGACGCGTACGTCGCCGCGAGCGCGGGCGTGCCGACGCAGCAGGGCGATGCGCGCGGGCGAGTGCAGCCGGCCTCGCTGATGTTCCGCATCTCACACGTCGATCTGAGCGCGCTGTCGGCGTATGTGCGCCAGCGGCCCGAGCAAATGCGCAGCTCGCTCAAGACCCACGAGCGCACGCCCGATGCGTTGACCGCGGTCGCCGGTTTGTACGAGCTGTGGGACGCGGCGCGTGCGCGCGGTGCGGTCGACGTCCCGCGCGAGCTCGTCTCGTTCTTTGCCACGCCGTACTCCGACGAGGTGACGGTCAACATGTCGCGGGTCATCGGCATCGACCCGCTCGATCCCGACGACATCACCCGGGCCGAGATCGAAGCGCGCGCGCAGGTGATGCAACTGTTCGAATTCTTCCGGCGCGACGTCCCGGGCTTTTCGCATGCGCGCATCGCGGCGACGGCGACGCAGATCGGCGTGCGCGAGTCGCGGCGCATCATCGGCGAATACACGCTTACCGCCGACGACGTCTTGGCGGCGCGCACCTTCGACGATGCGGTCGCGCGCAGCGCGTATCCGATCGACATCCACAATCCCAGCGGCAGCGGGACGACGACGCACCGGCTGCCGTTCGGCGCGGCCTATGAGATCCCGTACCGCTGTCTGGTTCCGGTCGTCGTCGACGATCTGCTCGTCGCCGGGCGCTGCATCTCGACCACGCATGAGGCGCTCGCCTCGACGCGGCTGACGCCGACGGTCATGACGCTCGGCCAAGCTGCCGGAACCGCCGCCGCGCTAGCGGTTCGCCAGCGCGTGACGCCGCGCGCGCTCGATCCTCGGCTGCTGCGCGAGCGGCTCGTGCGCGACGGCGTCGACCTGCGGCGCGCGGCGAGCGTGTCGTGAGCGCGCGCGACGTGCGCGCGCTCGCCGCCGCGTATGGGATCGGCGTCGAGATCGTCGATCTCGGCGATTGGAGGCCGGCGCGCTTGATCGCCGAGTACGACCCCGACGGCCCGGCGATCCGGGTCAATGCGCGCGAGATTTCACGCATCGACGTCGAACGCGCGATCGCGCACGAGCTGTACCACCATCGTGAAGCGATCGGCGCGGTTCCCCGTCTTTGTGGTCGCGACGAACGGGAGCGCGCGGCCGACGCGTTCGCGGCCGAGCTGCTCGGAGCGCGGTAGTGCGGCTGGTCGGCGGTATCGACGGCGGACAATCGTCGACCACCGCGGTCGTGGTCGATACGGACGGCGTCGTGCGCGGCCGCGGCAGCGCCGGACCGGCCGATCACGTCGACGAGCCGGTCGGCTCGCGGAAGTGCGCCGACGCGTGCACGACCGCGTTGATGCGCGCGCTCGACGATGCGGCGTTGCCGCGCGAGACGCGGCTCGATGCGGTGCGGGTGGGATTGTCGGGTTACGACGACGAGTTCGACGGCGTTCGTCCCTCGTTCGCCGCGCGCGTCACGCGCTTGCAGCACGACGCGCCGATCGCGCTGGCCGGCGCGGTGCAATCGCGCCCGGCGATTGTGGTCATCTCCGGAACCGGATCGGTCGCCTACGGCGAAGGCGTCGATCGCGTGTCGGTGCGCATCGGGGGCTGGGGCTATCTCTTCGGTGACGCGGGCAGCGCGTTTGCGATCGCGCGCGACGCGCTCGCGCACGCGATGGCGGAAGACGATCGCGGGCTCGGCAGCCCGCTCGGTGACGCGGCGTTGGCATACTTCGATCGCGGCGATCTGCGCGAACTGGCGACGGCCGCGCTGCTCGGACGAGTTCCCCGCGGTGAGCTGGCCTCGTTCGCGCGCGTCGTGCTCGACGCCGCGCGGCTCGGTGATCCCGATGCGTCGGCGATCGTCGAGGACGCGGCCTCCGCGCTGGCCGCGCTCGCGACCGTCGCGATCGCGCGGTTGCGCTGCAACGAGCTGCCGATCCCGGTCGCGTTCGCCGGCGGTGCGTTCCTCAACGAGGCCTTCATGACGCGCACCCGCGAGCGTCTCGGTGCGCTCGCGCCGAACGCGTTGGCGGTAACGCCGCGATATGATCCGGCGATCGGCGCCGCGCTGCTCGCCTTCGGCGACGCCGAGCTGGCCGTCCCCGAACGCATCGTCGAACGATGAGCACGCGCGCGGCCCGCGATGCCGAAGCGGTGCTCGGCGCGCTGCGCGGCGGGCTGATCGTTTCGGTGCAAGCCGAAGCGGGTTCACCGCTCAACACGCCCGAGACGATTGCGGTCCTGGCGCGCGCGGCGATCGAGAACGGCGCGGTCGGCTTACGCGTCGAGGGCTCGGCGCGAATCGCGGCGGCGCGCCGCGCGACGAGCGTCCCGCTGATCGGTATCGTGAAGCGCTCGTATCCCGGTTATGCGCCGTACATTACCGCGAGCGACCGCGAGATCGCCGAAGCCGTCGCTGCCGGCGCGATGATCGTCGCGTTCGACGCGACCGCGCGCGCGCGTCCCGACGGGCGCGATGTCGAAGCCGTCGTCGCGAGCATCCGTGCGCGCGGCGTTCTGGCGATGGCCGACTGTGCGTCGCCCAGCGACGTCGAGCGCGCGGCCGCGGCCGGTGCGGAGATCGTCGCGACGACGTTGTGCGGTTACACCGACGAGACGCGCGACCGGACGCTCCCCGCCTTCGAGCTGGTTCGCGTCTGCGCGGCGAGCGGTGCGTTTCCCGTGTGCGAGGGCGGCGTGGCGACGCCCGGCGATCTGCGCGCGGCGTTCGCCGCGGGCGCCGCCGCGGTGGTCGTCGGCACCGCGATCACCAACGTGGACGCGCTCGTGCGGCGCTTCGCGGGCGCTTCGCCGCGAGCCGGATAGCCGCTCGCTCGAGCCGTCGAGGCATCACGCGGCCGATTCGCGAACCGGCTGCGCATGGGGTCGCTCGCGCGCATCGCGCTTTCCGTGATGCTGCTGTTCTGTGTGTGTCTTGCACCGAGCGCGGTGCGGGCGCAGCAGCCGCCGTCGGAACTCGAAGTGCGGGTCACGGATACGAGCGAAAGACCGCTGGCCAACGCGCGCGTGTACGTGAACGGCCCGCTCACCAGCGCTGTGCTCACCCCGAACGACGGCATCGTGCGGTTCACCGACGTCGATCCCGGCATCTACACGCTGCGCGTCGTTCTATCGAGTTACGCGACCGTCGACATCGGCGAGGTCGAGGTTCTCGCCGGCCGGCGCAAGATCGTCGCCGTGGTGCTGTCGCGCAATGCGGTCTCGCCGCGCCCGGGCGCTACGCCGGCGCCCTCGCCGCCGCCCGGTGAACTGACCGAGATCGGTCGCGTGCGGGCGCGCCCGGCCTACACGATCACCAGCGTCGACGTCGACGAGGGCAGCCCGATTCGGCGCATCTCCGAGAACCTGGCCGATGCGCTCAACAAGATCGGCGGCATCACCGTCGACCAAGATCAGCAGAGCGGCACGCTCACCATCTCGCTGCGCAACGCGTCCAATACGGTGTCGACGGTCGGCGGCGCGCCGATTCTCGGCGGCGGCGCATCGTCGCTGCAGACGGTCGCCTCCGATCTCGCGACCGGCGTCGGCGCGGACACCGGCGGGGGCTTCGGTGCGACCGCCGGCGGTTCGGTCAACTTTCGCACGCTCGAGCCGACGCGCACGCTGCAGAGCCAGCTGACGGCCTCGTACGGAACGTACGAGCACACGACGACGCAACTCTCGCTCAGCGGCAGCGCGCACAAATTGGGTTTCGCGTTCCAGCACGGCGTGACGGGCGGCAACAGCATCTTGACCGGCTTGGATTTCGAAGACACGAGCGGTGAAACGTACGTGCACGACGGAGCATACACGCGCGACGGCAACTTGCTCAAGCTGCGCTATCCGGTCGGCCATGTGATGCTCAATGCGTTTTACTTGGCCGGGACGAGCCGTTCGTCGCCGCTGTGCGATCAGTGGGTGACGATTTTGCCGTGCGGTTACGGACCCGGCGGCTCGTTGCACTCGGCGTCACATCAGGTCAACCTGAGTGCGCAGGGACAGATCGGGAACGTGATTCTGAGCAGCGGCCTGTTTGCGAACGCCTACAGCACGCTCGACGACGAGCTCAGCCGCGTCATCTCGGGCGTGCCTTCGCCGTACCGCGCCGACACGGCCGGCCGAGGTACGGGCGCGTATACGTACGCGACGCTGGGCATCCATCGCCACACGGTGCTGGTGAATCTGTGGACCTTCAGCGGCCAAGGCCGCACGCTGGCCAGCGGCGCGTTTCAAGGGACGTCGACCGCGACGTCCCGCTCCGCCGGCGCGGTCATCGGCGACACGCTCAAGTTCTCCGACCGGTGGAGCACGACGTTGGCGTACGGGCTCAACCAGAACCTGGCCGAGACGCGTTCGGCGGCCGACATTTCCGTGACGTGGACGCCCTCGCGCAGCGAGACGATCTCGTTCAGCAGCGGGCAATATGCAAACGGCGCCAACTTCTTCTCGACGGGCTTTTTTGGTGACCCGTCGGGCGCGCAGTACAACTGCGACAGCGGACAGGTGCGCGTGCAAGGACCGGCCGATCCGCCGGTCGCGGGCACGTCCGACTACTCGCAGATCAGCTATAGCCGGCGCGGAAAGCGCGGCTCGATCCGGCTGAGCGCCTACGACAACGTCGACCGCGGTGGCGGCCAAAGCACGTTCTTTCCGCTGGTCGCGCTGCCGGCATCGGAGATTCCGGCGGGCTACCTGGCCCAGATCGCGGCCTTCTACCACGGGGCGACGGTCTGCGGCGCGCAAGCCTTCGACCCGTCGAACGTCTTCATCTACGAACAACTCGCGGGAACGACCGTGCGCAATCGCGGTGTCGACGCCTCCGGCCAGATCGTGCTCGGCCGGGCGGCCATCGTCTTGCCGAGCTACTCGATCAGCAGCTCCGCGCTGATCTCGTCCGATCCCCGCTTGCTCTTCGCCGGCAGCCCGTACGCGCCCGGCGGCCAGATCCCGTTCCGGCCGCTGCACAAGGCGAGTCTGTTGTTCGATGCCGCGCAGCCGCGCGCGCACCTGGAGTACGTCATCAACGGCACCTGGCTCTCCGCCCCGAACGCCAACGCGCTAGGTCCCTACATTACCGTTGCGGCCGGGGTGACCTGGAAGGCTCCGCGCGGTAACTTTTCGGCGTTCGTCAACAACCTCTTCAACGCCGACACCGGGCTCTTCGCGACGAGCGAGTTCGCGCAGACGATCCCGCTGCGCGGCGGCGGGACATATCTGCCGGTCCCGAACCTGCTCGCGCCGCGCTCGTACACGTTGCTCTATAGCGTCCGAGCCGGCCGCCTGAAGTAGCCGCCGCGATCCCGCGGGTCACCGAGCAAGCGCGTCCCCGAGAGAAGTCCGCGCCGCCGGCGGTTCGGATCGGCGTATAGTAGGAAGTCGCGGAATCTTTCCCAAGAACCGGATCGATCGGAGTCGCGGCGTGCTCGACAGGGTACGCCGATCAGAGAGGAACAGTTGGCCCAGCGCGTCGTCAAGCCGAAGACCAATCTCGGCCCGGGTTTCTGGCCCGTCACGGCCTTCATCGTCGTGCTCTCGATCGTGATGGTCATCTACATCGAGATGATGCGGCTGCCGATCGGACTCGAACAGGCCGGCGCTCCGGCCGATTCGGTCGACGATCTGTTCCGCTTCCTGGGCGCGGTGGCGGCCTGCATCTTCAACGTCGTCACGATCTACACGGTCTACTTCGCGATCGTTTTCCGGGCGCCCAAAGACGCCCCGGCCAACTCGATCGGCGTACAGATCCACGACGCGCCGGTGCTCGAGTTCTGGTGGACGGCGATCCCGACCATCCTGGTCATCATCCTGTCGATCTACTCGGTGAAGATCTGGGCCGACTTGCAGAACACCGCCGGAGACGTGCTGACCGTCGAGGCGATCGGCTATCAGTTCGGCTTCCAGTTCCGCTATCCGAAGCTGGCCAACGTGACGACCGAGCTGCATCTGCCGGTCAACACGCCGACCACCATCCACGTGACCTCGCGCGACGTGATCCACGGCTTCTGGCTGCCCGAGTTCCGCATGAAGGTCGATATGGTTCCGGGTCTGGTCAACACGATTCGCATCACGCCCAACAAGCTCGGCACGTACCGCGTCGTGTGCAGCGAGTTCTGCGGCGTGCTCCACGGTGCGATGGCCGGGGTCGTCGTCGTCCAGAGCCAGCAAGATTTTGCGAAGTGGTTCGCGGTCCAGGGCGGCAAACAATCGACCGGCGGCGGCGGCGCGGCCGGGATTCCGCTCAGTTCCGGAAAGGTCGCCGCCGGCCAAACGCTGTTCGGCCAGAAATGCAGTGCCTGCCACTCGGTCGGGCCGTTCGAACAGAAGCTCGTCGGCCCGGGGCTCGGCAAGATCTTCAACGATTCCGCCCATCCCAAGCTCGTCGACGGCGCCGATCCGACGCCGGAGAACGTCGCCAAGATCATCCACGACGGATACCAGGGCGACATCGGGACCATGCCCAGCGCACAGGTGAACGGCTTGTCGAACCCCGACATCGCCAACCTGGTCGCCTACCTCGCCAGCCTCTCGAAGAAATAACGGAGATCACCCCACCAATGGCAGCTGTCGCCCCCGGAGTGAAGACCGGCCCGTACCACGTGGTGCTCGATCACATCCATCCCGCACCGACCAGCTTCATCCGCAAGTACATCTTCTCGATCGATCACAAGATCATCGGGATCCAGTACATGATCACGGCCGGGCTGTTCTTCATCATCGCGGGCTTGCTGGCCGAGATCATCCGCACGCAGCTGCTCTCGCCCAAGGGCGCGATCGTATCGGCTGCGACGTTCAACGCGATCTACTCGATGCACGGCACGACGATGGTGTGGTTCGTCGTCATCCCGCTGCTGACCGGAGCGTTCGGCAACTTCGTCATGCCGCTGCAGATCGGCGCTCGCGACGTCGCGTTCCCCTGGCTGAACCTGGTCTCGTACTGGATCTTTCCGGTCGCCGGCGTCCTCTTGTTCAGCTCGTTCCTGATCGGCGCGCCAGATGCGGGCTGGACCGAGTACCCGCCGATCTCGCTGCTCGGGCCGCCGGGCACATCAATGTGGGCGGTCGCGGTCTTTCTGATCGGCATCAGCTCGACGCTGACCGGGATCAACTTCACCGTCACGATCCTCAAGATGCGCGCGCCGGGCATGACCTTTACGCGCATGCCGCTGTTCGTGTGGGCGCAGTTCGCGACGTCCCCGATGCTGCTGATCGCGACGACGGCGCTCAACGGCGCGCTGGGCGC
>Ga0182024_10015774_pt1 | contig 14412 bp, 13 predicted proteins | sample P32metaG_FD_120480 | JGI IMG/M metagenome (GOLD analysis project Ga0182024, IMG submission 120480) | Permafrost microbial communities from Stordalen Mire, Sweden - P3-2 metaG (Illumina Assembly) | ecosystem: Environmental > Terrestrial > Soil > Wetlands > Permafrost | place: Sweden: Stordalen... | reverse complement strand
GCCCGGCGGCTCAACCTACCCGTCGGGCCAGCCGGTCTGGGGCGGGAGCTCCGGCGCGTCGGGGTCCGGCGCCACGGTCAGCGTCGCCTTTAACCACCTGTCCACCTCGACCTCGGACTACAAGACCGTTACTGCCACGTGCGGGAACAGTTCCATGACGGCCAAAGTGATCGTATTCGACCTGCTGCCGATCCTCACACCGCAAGACAATTTCGCCGGTCGAGACCTTACCGCCTACGGCGTCTGCGAATATGTGAACTTGTCGTACCAGACGACGCCGGCGGGGATTTACGACCAGGATATTGGCGGGTTGCAATGGCAGATCACGAGTGGCGGTGGGACGCTGTCGGATGGCGCGGGGGCTACAGCAACGTATCAGGCCCCAGCTTCAACCGGCTGTGCCACTTGGGGTTTACTAATCGGCGTAGGGGGCTTTCCTGCGTGGCTGATACTCGGTGAGGGGAAAGACATCGTGCCGCCAGACGGTATCTTTATGGAGCAGATACCGGGGACCGGGCTGCAACATTATAACGGCCTAGTCTGTGTCGGCTTCCAGGCTCATACATACGCCACCTGCACCAAGGCCGTAAGTTTCGCCCAAATTGAAGTGCGGGAAGGAACATGCCAATCGACGGCGACGGGCTACTGGGCCACATGGAATAATAAGACCCACCCGCCTACCACTCAGTGGTTCCCTCTTGACGCCTTGGTCAACGGCAAGGGATATCCGTGGCACAACTACTTTGACACCGTCTGGACAGGTTCGATCGATCCGCCGGGCGCGCTCGCGGCAGGCTCGCTGACATGGCCGATCCCCAATATGTATCGCGCGCAGGGGGACACGAGCAATGGAACAAGTTTTTCGACCTCCACCCACCAGCAGACATGTGACGCCGCCGGCAAGGCCACGATTCAAAAGGGCGGGGCGGGTCCATTTTCCAAGAACTTGAACGATCCTGACAGCAATTACTAGCGAGGGGAGGGGCCTAACGGTCGCCCAACGGCAGGCTCTGGGAGCGTCCCACGGGGGTGACAACGGATGATTATGAATCAGTGCGCGAGGCCTGTCCACGCGCTCGCGCTGGTTTTCGCTTTGGTATTACCGGCCTGGTACGCGGCGGCGGCGGATGGGAGCCCAGTGGACAAAGCGCCTGAACAACGAAGACGAGAGTTCGAGGACCGGATAAAGGCGTTACAAGAGCGGGGGACGGACGCCGATTTTCAACGCCTGGTCGAGGACGTTAAAGTAAGCTGGGGACCGGCTAAGGACGCGGACTACTTCCGCACCATTCTCAAACTCTGTGGCGCCTTGGATTCCACCGGGGCGGCCCATCCCGGCCGATTCGACCTGGCCCGGCAGCTGGCAACCACCGCGTTGGATGACCCCGCCGATAAGCCGATCGAGGTTGAGGTGAAGCTTTTGCTATGCCTCCAATCGGACCCCGACTACACGAAGGGTGAGTTGCGCGGCGAGCGGTGGGAGGCGGCGCGTCCCGTTCGCGCGCGCCGGTGGCTGGCCCGTTGGCGCACTTTGAAAGAGCAAACGGCGAAGGCGGAGGCAGCCGGAGGGCCAGTCACAGGCAATGTTATGCCCCCTAGAAAAACGGGCCTACCGTCCGGAATTGACCCGAGCGAGATCAAAGATCCGGTCCTACGGAAGGAATACGAAGATGCGATCGCGCGGAATACGGAGCGGGGGGCCGCTAACCGCCGTAAATACGATCTGGACCATCTGGAACCGCTGTTCACCGGCGCCGCCAAGCGCTATCTCATCGACGCCTACAGTAAACCGCCATTTCAGACCGATGAACTGGCGAAGAGTCTCCAGGAGTATGGCATACCCCAAGGCGACCGAGACGCGATCCTGGCGGAGGTGAAGAAGCGGGAGGCGGCTTACGCCGAGCGGGAGGCGCACGCGCCCCCCGCCCCGCATCCGGAACTCACGCAACCGGCCCCGCCCGGCGACACGCCGGTCCACACCGACCCGCGGCTGCGAGTGCCCCTATCCTTCGACCTGGCGTCCCCGTCGGTCGATGACCTCCTCCGCGAACTTCACAAGGCCACGGGGGTGGACTTCACCCACGCCGACGGCATCCAGAACAAGCGCCCGGCGTTCGGCAGTCTGAGCCTCCGCGGCGTCCCGGCCTGGCAGGTCATGGACGACGTGGCCGCGTCCAAACGGGTGGAAGGGCGCTGGGAGGTGGACGGCGCCGGCTACCGCCTCGTCCCCAACGGCAACCCGGTGGTCATCCCGGAGGACGCGCCCTCCAAATCGGCCGGGGCCCCGGCGGACGACCGGCCGCAGCGTCTTATTCTCACAGTCGGCTCGCTCGTCCTGATCGCCGCCGTTTTTGCCGCGATGTGGGGCTATCGCCTGGGAAAAAAGAGTCGGCCGCCGAGCGCCTGAAGCGATAAGATTAACAGCCCGAAGCGCGAGCTCGGGTTTACCGAATCCCGCGCTCGCGCTTCGGGCTGGTCCACCCCTGTCCGCGTGAGAAAGCCCCATGCCCGCTTCCGCTCGCTTCCCCAACGTCACCGGCGCCTCGGTCTACGACGGCGGCGCCACGTTCCGCGTCTGGGCGCCCAACGCCGTCAAGGTCGCCGTCTCGATCCAGGCCGACGGCGCCGCCGCAGTCACCTCGCCGCTGTTCAGCGAGGGCGACGGCTACTGGTCGGCCGACGTACCCGGCGCCCTGCCGCGGCAACAGTACCAGTTCCTGATGGGCGACGGCGCCCCCAAGATCGACCCCTGCGCCCTGGCCGTCACCAACTCCGCCGGCGTCGGCCTCATTTACGATCCGAATTTCGTCTGGAAGACCGGCCTCCAGGCGCCGCCGTGGAACGAGCTGGTGGTCTACGAGCTGCACGCCCGCACCTTCCCGGACAACCCACCCGACCCCGCCGACATGCTCGACGCCGTGGCCGCCGACCTCCCCTATCTGCGCGACCTCGGCATCAACGCTATCGAGTTGATGCCGGCCGCCGAGTTCCCCGGCGACGTTTCTTGGGGCTACAACCCGTCCGACGTCTTCGCCGTCGAAAGCTCCTACGGCGGCCCCGACGCCCTCAAGCGGCTCGTGGACGCGGCCCACGGCCTCGGCATCGCCGTCATTCTCGATGTCGTTTATAACCATTTCGGCCCCAACGACCTTTCCGTCTGGCAGTTCGACGGCTGGTTCCAGAAGTGGAACGGCGACGACATGGGGGGCGTCTACTTCTACCAGGACTGGCGCGCCAACACCCCCTGGGGGACGAAGAACCGGCCCGACTACGGCCGGCCGGAGGTGCGGAAATTCATCCGTGACAACGCGCTCATGTGGCTGAACGAGTTCCGCATCGACGGCCTGCGCTTCGACTCCACCATCTACGTCCGCAACGTCTACGGCCACGCCGGCAACGCCATCGACGACCCCAACAACCTCGGCGGCTGGGGCTGGGACCTGCTCAAATGGGTCAACGACGAGGTGCGGGCGTCGCAGCCGTGGAAGATCACCATCGCCGAGGACATGCAGGACGAGCCGGCCATCACCCGGCCCACGAGCCAGGGCGGCGCCGGCTTCGGCAGCCAATGGGGATCGGGCTTCGTCCATTCCATCCGCGACGTCTGCATCCAGCCCGACGACTCCTCCCGCGACCTGAACCGGGTGCGCGACCTGATCTATCAGCGCTACAACGGCGACGCCTTCGGCCGCGTGGTCTACACCGAGTCGCACGACGAGGTCGCCAACGGCAACCGCCGGCTGCCCGACGCCATCTACCCCGGCGAGGCCGACGGCTGGTACGCCAAAAAACGCTCGACGCTCGGCGCCGCCCTCGTCTTCACGGCGCCCGGCATCCCCATGATCTGCCAAGGGCAGGAGGTCCTGGAAAGCAATCCGTTCGGCGACAGCAACGCCTCGCGCATCGACTGGACCAAGCTCACGCGCTTCGCCGGCATCCATCAACTCTATACCGACCTCATCCATCTGCGCCGCAACTGGTTCGACAACACGCGCGGCCTGCGCGGCCAGAACGTCAACGTCTTTCACGTCAACAACGCGGACAAGCTCATCGCTTTCCACCGCTGGGACAACGGCGGGCCTCGCGACGACGTGGTCGTGGTGCTGAATTTCGCCAACCGCTCTTATGCGAGTTACACGATCGGCTTTCCGCGCGGCGGCCTCTGGAAGGTGCGCTTCAACGGCGACTGGAACGGCTACTCCGCCGACTACGGCAACTTCTTCGCTTACGACGCCGCGGCCGAGGGGCCGGGCGCCGACGGCCTGCCTTGCCGCGGCAACGTCGGCGTCGGGCCGTATACGGCGCTGATTTTGTCGCAGGATGAGTGATAAATAGTCCCTTAAATATCTCCAATCGGCCGCGATGAAAGCACTGCCCCGGTAGTCCGGCCGGGGGACGAATGCACCGGCGGCGTCGGCGGAGATGGCGTGCCAGAGCGGCCCAGGTATAATGATCGCGGGAAACGCCTATGCCTGGAGGAGCGGCCATGAAAGTCGAACTCGTCCGGGCGGAGTTGCAGCGGCTGCTCCGCCAGTCCCCCTTCCAAACATTTGTGATCACCCTTAAGGGCGGTGAGCGGGCGGTCATCGAGCACCCGGAGAACGTGGCTCTGGACCCGCGGCCGGGGTCGTCCTCCGATTTCTACGTGCTGACCGGAAGTCTTCGGCTGTTCAGCACGTTCGAGGACGTGTCGAGCGTGGCGATCCTGTCCGGCGGGGGGACGGTGCCCGGGGAAGCGGTCGCCGGGTGAACCAGGCCGTTCCCGACCCGATCGCCGGTTCGTTCGAGGGGATAGCGTGATCGCGGCATCCATCGGCCGTCGGCGCGGCCGCGTCCTCGAAACCGCGATCGTGCTGGCCGCCGTCGGGATCGCCGTCGTCAGCGCCCGCGACTTCGCCGTCAGCGCCAACGATTCCAGCCGCCTCGCCACCGTCGAATGCCTGGTCGATTATCGCACCCTGGCCATCGACCGCTCGACGTGGTTCGAGCAGACCATCGACAAGATCCGGCCGCGCCCCGACGGACCCTTTTACTCCGACAAGCCGCCGGTCCTCGCCCTGATGCTGGCCGGCGTCTACGAGGCGCTGCACGCCGGATTCGGCCTGACCGCCGCCGAACATAAACAAGTCTTTTGCTATCTCTTGACGCTGGTTTGCTGCGGCGTCGCCTACGTCGCCGCCGTCTGGTGCCTGTACCGACTCGGCCGCGTCCTTGGGCTGTCGCCCGGCTGGGCCGCCGCGCTGACGGCCAGTTTCGGCCTGGCGACCATCGCCCCGGTCTACACGCGCCACCTCAACAGCAACCTGCCCACGCTGGCGGCGGCGGTTGCCATTCTCCTGAATCTCGCGGCCCTGGCCCATTCGCCGCGATCCCCGTGGGCCGTCGGCCGGCTGCTGCTGATCGGCGCGTTGGCCGGCTTCGCCTACGCCCTGGAACAGCCGACCGGCGGCCTCCTGTTGGCCGCCGCTGCGGTCGCCGTCGCCGTCCGGTTGCGCCGGCCGTCGGCCGTGGTCTGGGTCGGGCTGGCCGCGCTGCCGTGGATGGCCCTGCACCACGCCGTCGTCTATTCCTACGCCGGCACGTTCGGGCCGCCCAACGCCGACCCCGCCGTTTTCGCCTATCCCGGATCGCAATTCGACGCCCACAACCTCACCGGCCGCTGGAACCACGCCGGCCCCGGCGCCTTCGCCCTCTACGCCTTCCTGTTGCTGTTCGGCAGGCACGGCTTCGTCCTGTCCAACCCAACGCTCCTGGCCGCCCTGCCCGCGGCGGCGTGGGCGCTGCGGCGTCCGGGGGCGCGCGTGGAGACGGCCTGTTTCGGCCTGTGGGGGCTAGGGGTTTGGCTGGTCTACGCGGCGCTGTCCAACAACTACGGCGGCCTCTGTTGTTCGATCCGCTGGTTCGTGCCGCTGCTGGCGCCGGCCTACTATTGGCTGGCGCTGCTGCTGCGCGATCTGCCTAAATATCGGATCGATTTTGTCGTATTGAGCGGCTGGGGGGCGGTGCTGGCGGGGTACTTCTGGGTCTACGGGCCGTTCGGTGCCTTCGACTACCAGGCGGCTTTTCCGTACTTCTTCTGGTCGGTGACGGCGGCCGGGCTGCTCACGTGGGCCGTCTGCCGAGTGCTACGCGCCACAGGTGCGGCGCCACGCCGATGACCACGCCGACGATCAGGCCGGCGACGTGGGCCGTGTTGGCCACGTTGCCCAGCGTGCCGGTCATGCATAGGAACAGCCAGGCGATCATCCAGAGGATGGCGCGCGGGTTGAGCGACAGGCCCAGGCCCGGCTCGTAACGCGACTTCATCCACAGGTAGCCGAAAAGGCCGTACAGCACCCCGGACATGCCGCCGAACATCGGGTTGCGCTGGACGACGAGGACGCCGTCCTTCGAGCCGACGTCCAGGTAATACTGGGCGACGTTCGAGATCACGGCGACCACCAACACGAGCAACAGGTAGCGCCAGGCCCCGCGCCGGTCCTCGACGGCCGCCCCGAACTGCCAGAGCATGGTCATGTTGAACGCCAGGTGGACCAGGCCGAAGTGGAGGAAGATCGGCGTCACCAGCCGCCAAACTTGTCCGTGTTCGATCTGGTCCAGGTCGTCCGGCCCCGCACGGAAGGAGGCGATCGAGAAGGCCTGTTGCACCGGGCTGGTCGGCTCGGCCATTCCTTTGACGTGTCCCCACAGCAGGATGCTCACCGCGTCGGGCGAACCGAAACCGCCGTTATGAGTAATCAGGTGTCCGGTATGGAAGACGAACACCAGAACGCACGTCGCCATCAGGCCGAAGGTCCACGGCCCGGGCCTCGGCGGCGCCCCCGGCGCGGGCCGGGCGGGCGCCGGGCGGGCGGCGTCTTCCTCGTCCTGTTTCTGCTGTCGGCGGCGAACCGTCTCGGCGGCCTGGCGGGCCGCGGCGAAGCGCTTGTCGGTGGGGTTGCTGGTGAATTCGGCCAACTCCTGCTTGGCCTGCGGCATCCGGTCCTCGTCGCGCACCCAGACCGCCCAGCCTTCCGGCAGCGGTTCCAGGTGCGTATCGATGCGGAGCGTCAGCAGGTAGTCGGCGAGGGTGCGGGCGGCCTCGGGGTTGGGCAGGATGGCGAGCTGGCGCATCGAGGGTTCCTGGCGGGTCGGGGTCCGTGAGTCCCCATTCATGCTACTCGGAAAGGGGTCAGGGGTCAGGGGTCAGGGGTCAGGGAAGAAAAAACCATCGGGATATGCGGGCGAAGCGCAGGGTCTGCATTTCCTGACCCCTGACCCCTGACCCCTTTTGGATTGCCCTTGCCTCCCGCCGCCCCCCGGCGATATCAGCCGGCCGGTGGTCCCGCGCCCGCCCATGAGGCCGACCGGCCATGCCGAACACGACCGCGCTCTCGCTTCAAGACGTGACCATCTGTTACGGCACCGCCGTGGCCGTGGACGCCCTCTGCCTGGACGTGCGCCGCGGCGAAATCTTCGGCCTGCTCGGGCCGAACGGCTCCGGCAAAAGCTCCATCCTCTCCGCCGTGGCCGGCACGCTCACGCCGTCGGCCGGGGTGATTCGCGTCGAGGGCCGGTGTGAGCGCGACGACCCGTTGGCCTACTGCCGCCTCATCGGGTTGGCACCGCAGGAACTCGCGTTTTATGAGGAATTGAGCGCCGAGGAAAACCTGCGCTTCTTCGGCCGGCTCTACGGGCTGAACGGCCGCGACCTGCGCCGGCGCGTCGGGGAAACGCTGCAATTCGTGCGGCTGACAGAACAGGCGCGGCGGCCGGCGCGCACCTATTCCGGCGGCATGAAACGGCGGCTGAACCTGGCGTGCGCGCTGCTCCATGAGCCGGCGGTGTTGCTCCTCGACGAGCCGACGGTCGGCCTGGACCTGCAATCGCGCGACGCCATTTTCGGCAGCCTGGAGGCGCTGCGGCGACGCGGCTGCGCCGTCGTATTGGCCACGCACCACATGCAGGAAGCCGAACGTCTGTGCGACCGCGTCGGCGTCCTGGACCGCGGCCGACTGGCGGCCTGCGGCCCGCTCGCGGAGTTGTTCGCGGGCCTGGCGCACGAGGACGCTTCGCCGATGTGGTCCGACGCGGCCGAACGGGCGCCGCGGCTGGAACGGCTGTTCCTGGGGCTGACGGGAAGGAGCGTTTGCGCGGAATCGCAAATCCTTTAGCCCCGTAAGGGGCGGCGGTGAATAGCCAGGGGTTCCACCCATTGGTATCTACACAAGTGGTCTAGCCGCTGTTGGGCCGGGCGTGGCTGGGCAGGACGGCGGACGCCAGGCGTTGGATTTCTTCGAGGTCATAATGGGTCAGCACCTCGGTCATCGGCAGCAACACCCACAGGCCGGCCAACAGCGCCGGCGGCGTGAACGCCACGCCGCGCTTCATCTGCCGGCCGCTCAGGCGCACCAGCAGCTCGCGCCAACGCTCGCCCTCGGCCCCCCCCAGGCGGGCCACCTGCCAGACCACCACGCAGGCCATGCTCGCCACCACCAACCGCTTGGCGATCGCCTCCGCCGACTCCTGCTGCCACGCCTCCACCTGCTGGCCGGCCCCCTTGAGCAGCTTGAAGAAACTCTCGATCCGCCAGCGCCAGTAGTACCACAAGGCGACGCGCTCGGCCGCCACCCCGGCCGGCAGGTTGGTCGGCAGGTGCCATTGCGCCAGCAACGTCCCGTGGTCGTCGCGCACCCGGCTGACCACCAGCCGCAGCCGCAGCGGCCGGCCGGGGACGACCTCCCGCCGGCCCCCGCGGTTGCGGTAGGCCGGCCGGGTCAGGACCACTTCCGCCTCCGCGACGGTCTGGGTCGCCCCGCGGCCGTGATACAGGACCGGCCGCGGCGCCGCGAAGGCCCCCTCCCGCTCCAGCGCCGCCGCCAGCGCGGGCAGCCGGCATTCGCGGCCGCGCCAGCGGACGGCGCGGGTGCCGTCGGTCCGCACCAGGAACAGCTGGCGGCGCCTGTGCCACAGACGCGGGTGGCCCACCGAATCGGCCTCGCAGTCGATGACGTGGACCAGCGGCCGCGCCAGCCCCAGGGCGGCGGCGGCGGCGCGCATGGTGGGCCACACCCCGTCCCAATGGCCCTCCGAGGGGCCGGGGGCGGGCGCGCGGGTGCTGTAGACGGCCGTGGCCGTGCGCAGCCGCAACTCCAGCGGGGCCAGCGGGTCGCCGTTGGCGGCGTCCACGAGCAGGGCCGAGGCCAGTTCGTAGCCGCGGGCGGAGCCCTTGCCGAAGGCCATGTGATCGGCCTTGGCGGTGTGACGGTGGTAGTTCAGGATCGACCAGTCATGGACCGGCAAGGCGTACTCGGCCGGGGAGTCTTCCAGTGCCCGACGGCCGGCCGTCTGGAGCGGTCCCGCGAGGGCGGGCAGGGAAACCGCGTCGTTGGCGAAGAAGCGCCAGGCGGCCTGGGTGCTGGCGAAGGCGGTGGTGAGGCGCGGCAAAGCGGCCGGCCCGGCGGCGACCGGGGTCGCGCCGCGGAGGTGCTCGTTCACAAGCCGGACGTACCGGCGCCGGAGCCGTGGTTCAAGGACTGGCACAGGGAACTCATTCTCTTATTCTACGCAGCTGCACTTGTGTAGATACCAATGGGTGTCAACCCCTGGAGAGGGGCTGCTGCGCGAACGGCGGCAGGGCATCTGGCGGCGGCTGCGCGCCGCCCCGTTGACGCTGACCACGCTGCTGACCGGCAAGGCGCTGGCCACGGCGGTCGTGGCGCTTTTGCAAATCGCGGCGACGTTCGGCTTCGGCCGGCTGGCGTTCGGCGTGACGATCACCGGCTCCCTGGCCGGCTTCGCGCTGTTGGCCGTGGCGGCGGCGCTGCTGTCGGCCGCCACGGGGCTGCTAGTGGCGGCGCTGGGCGGCGAAGAGGGCCGGGCGCGGAGCGTGGCGATATTGGCGATCCCGATTCTATCCATGCTGGGCGGCTTATGGCTGCCGTCGTTTTTGCTGCCGGAATGGGTGCGGCGGGCATCGCTGGCCTTGCCGACGACCTGGGCGGCGCGCGGCTTCGAGGGCGTGTCCTGGCAGGGCATGGGTTTCCTGGCGGCGGCGCGGTGCGCCGGCGTGATGGCCGGCTTCAGCGCGGTCTTCCTGGCGGTCGCCCTGTGGGGCTTCGCCCGCGCCGAGGCCCGGCGCACGGCGGAAGGAGGCGGTTCATGAACGGCGTCGCGCTTATCTTGGCGGCGTCCACGGTCCTCGGGCAGGCGCCGGCCCCGGTGGTCGTGTCGATGGAGGACCAGTTCGAGCATTCGCGGAGTACGGCGACCCTGCAAGGCGGCGTGGTGGTGCTGCTCTACGGCGACCGCGACGGCGCGGTGGCCAACCAGGCGCTGGGCGAACGGCTGCACGTCGCCTTTCATCCGACGGCCAGGGGGCTGTCCCCGGCGAAGGCGTGGCTTGCCCCCGTGCGGCCTCTGCCCGATCTGCCGGTGGGGGCGCCCGGCCCGGAGGTGTACACGGTGGCGGTGGCCTGCGTCGGCAAGGTCGGCCCGGTGATCCGCGCCGTGGTGCGCGCGTCGATCCGCGGGGCGTCGCCCGACGTGCCGGTTTGGCTCGACTTCGGCGACCAGATGAAAAACCAATTCCCGTTCACCCCCCGGCGCATCGAACGTCGTGGTGCTGGACGCGGTTGGTCGGCCGCGCTACACGGCGTCGGGGCCGCTGACGGCGGAGCAATTCGGGCGGTTGACGGAGACGATCGAGGGGCTGCGTCGTGAGGCGGCCGCGGGGATGCGATGAGTTGCTCGCCGATTTGACCGCCGGCCGACCGCGACCTAGGATTGCGCGATCCTCCCCGGCGCAATCGGTACCATCATGATCACGCGCGTCGTCCGGAAAATCGCCGTAACCGCCGCCCAGCGCAAGCAGGTCGAGCGCCGCCGGGCACGGCGCGTCGCCCCCGGCCGGCTGACGCCGTGCCTGATCCGCGCGACCGGGGAGGACGAAAACCCCGGCTGGGTCCATAACCTCTCGGTGCGCGGCACCGGCCTGCTGTCCGCCCAGCCGTTCGCCCCCGGCACGACCCTCACCGTGCTGTTCATCAACGCCGCTCACACCTTTGCGGTCTCCGCCGAAATCCAGGTGGTGCGCTGCTACCGCGTCGTCAACGGCGATCACTACCTCGGCGGCCAATTCCTGAAGCCGCTGCGCTACGACGAGTTGTTGCCGTTCATGGTGTAGCCGGCCGCCTTGTAAGATGATGGTCGGGCGTCGCTCCTTCCGAACCCGACCATGCACACCCTCGACCTCACCCTACCGACGCCGGCCGAAAACCTCGCCCTCGATGAGGCGCTGCTGTTGCGCGCCGAGGACGGCGCGGGCGGCGAAGTGCTGCGCCTGTGGGAATGGCCGCGCGCCGCCGTGGTGCTCGGCGCCGGCTGCCGCTTGACCGACAACGTGGACGAGGCCGCCTGCCGGGCCGACGGCGTACCCGTGCTGCGCCGGTCGAGCGGCGGCGGCACCGTGCTGCTCGGCGCCGGCTGCCTGCTGTACACCCTGGTCCTCGACGGCGAACGGGCGGCGGAACTGGCCGGCATCCGTTCGTCCTACGCCTACATCCTTTCCCGCGTCGCGGCGGCGTTTCCAGAGCTGAGCGGCGTCGAACGGGCCGGGGTCAGCGACCTCGCGGCGGCCGGCCGCAAGTTCTCCGGCAACGCCCAGCAGCGAAAACGCCGCTTCCTCCTGCACCACGGGACGCTGTTGTACGCCTTCGACCTGTCGCGCGTCGGCCGTTACTTGTTGCCGCCGCCGCGTCAGCCGGAGTACCGCGCCGGCCGCGACCACGCCGCCTTCCTGCGCAACCTGGACCTGCCGGCGGAGGAAATCAAACGCCGGCTCCGCACCGCCTGGGCCGCCGACGCGCCGGAAACGGCATGGCCGGCGGAACGGGTGCGCGCGCTCACGGCGGAGAAATACACTTGGGAAGAGTGGATAAGAAGGAGATGACGGGATGGGGTCGGGGTCTGCCCGGACTCAGGAGTACCTTCGTTTGGTCTGATTGACAGGATTTCTCGATCCGTGCTATGGTTACGCCCGGCGCCGAGCCCTCAAGGCCCCAGGACTTCGCAATGGGTGAAAACACGTCACGGACAGGCGAAATCCTATCGAAGAAACCGGGCCTTTTGACCCGCCTACGGGCCTTGTGGTCGGACGTCCTTTTTCCCGGCGAGCCGGCGCCCTCGGCGCCCGGCACGGCGGTGCTCGTCTGCGAAGCGATCCTGGTTTTGGCCGCGGGCATTCTCTCCTTTACCCAGTTGGACTGCCCCCTGCAAGAGCCGGAGGAAGCGCTCTACGCGGAAGTCCCCCGGCAAATGCTGGCGGAGCACCGCCTGCTGGCGCCCGTGCGTCACGGCCAAGCCTACTACGACAAACCGCCCCTGCTGTACTGGCTGGTAATGGGGATGTACCGGCTCTGCGGCATCCACGATTGGGCGGCGCGCTTCATTTCCAGTAGCGCGGCGTTCCTCTGCGTGCTCGTCACCTACGCCTGGGGAAAACGGACCGTCGGCCCGCGGGCGGCGTTCGCCGGCGCCCTCATGCTTAGCCTGTCGCCGCGCTGGGCCCAAATGGCCCGCATGGTCAGTATGAATTCGTTGCTGACGCTGTGGGTCGTCGCCGCGTTGGCCGCGGCGCACCTGGCGCTGGCGAGACCACGCGTGAGCCGGCGTTGGTGGCTGCTGTCCGCATTGGCCTGCGGCCTCGGGGTCCTGACAAAGGGTCCGGTCGCCCTGGTGCTCGTCGCGGCGCCGACGCTTCTCTATCAACTGCTCGACCGGCGCGCCGCACGTGTGGGGTGGGGGCTATGGGGGACGTACCTGGCCCTGGTGGGATTGATCGCCTTGCCCTGGTTTGTGGTGGTGGCAATCCGGGACCCCTCGTTCGTTTATTACTTCGTCTGGATCCACCATTTCCGACGCTTCCTCGACCCGATCGACCATTGGCAGCCGTTTTGGTATTACGGGCCAGTCCTGCTGCTAGGGATGATGCCCTGGGCGCTGTTGTTCCCCGGACTCGTGAAACACGTCGTCGGCCGGATGAAGCAGGGCGTGCCTCATCGGACGGGCGACCTGGGCTTCTTCCTGCTGGCGGGCCTCTGGAGCTTGCTGTTCTTCTCGGCGGCGGGCTGCAAGCGCCCGTGTTATGTCTTGCCCATCATGCCGCCCCTGACCCTGGCGCTCGGCTGCTACGTGGACGCCGCGTGCCGCCTGGGTCGCATCCGGCCGGCGCATTGGGCCTGCGCCGCCTCGGCGAGTTTTCTTCTGCTGCTCGCGGCGGTCCAATGGCTGCTCCCCTGGTATGCGGATAAATACTCCGTGCGCGGTCGTATCATCCCGCACGTCGAGGCGTGCGCCGATGGGACCCCCGTGATGTGTTACCCGCACGTCTGGGACGGGGTGAGCTACTACTTGCGGCGGAACGACGTCCGCGTGTATCGGCCGGCGCAGCTCGACGAGATGGTGTCGGCCTTGCGAAGCCAGCGACAAAGTCTGGTAGTCGTGGAAGACGCTTCGCTGGACCGATTTCTTGAGGCGCTGCCGGAGTCGTTGGCGTTCGTCCCGTGCGGCCGTCAGCACCCCGTCGTGGTGGGTTGGGTGCGCCAGCGGCAAGGGCTTGTCGATCCCGTTTCGTTTGTGCCTTGAGTTTGGCCGCGGCAACTCTTCACCCGGCTGAGGGACGGGTTCGACAAAGGCCATAAAAGAAGAACGCCCGGCGACCGCCTTCGAGTGTGTCTGAAACCTCAAATATCCAATTTACAACTCCTGCAACATCAAGGGGTTGCATCGCCCCCTTTCAATGCGCCCTCCCGCAACCTCCCGCAACCTCCCGTCAAGAAATCGAACATGCTACAGTTATGCTACACCCCGGCCCTCTATATCCCCGGACATCCCCAACTTTCCCAGCCCCCTGTCTGCGGGGGTAACCGTATCCTTTGTGTGCGTTACAACCGCCAAGGCCGGCCCGGCAAGGGGCGAACAATGGGTCGACCGCACCGTGCGCCCTTTCATGCCGCGCATCGCTCTGATTACACTATTCATGCCGCGCATCGCTCTGATTACGCTAGAGGGGCCGCGAGCGGCAACCACTGTAATTAGGAGAGAAACATGATTCCACTACCTCGACTGACGACGACGGACATCTGCAACTTGTACCAGATCACGAGGTTTACCGTGCGACGGTGGGTCAGGGCGGGCCTGCTGCCGGCGCCGATCAGGATGGGCCGCGCCCTGCGGTGGAACCCCGAAGAGATCGAGGCGGCGTTGAAGACGGCCGCTGAGCGGAACTGAACCACACTGCCGGCAGGGGACAGCCCCGGCCGGCGGCTCAACCCCTTACCGGAGAACCCATGAAGCAAATCCAAGTCGAACCGCCGTCGCCCCGCGTCGAGCAGGCCTACAAGGACGACGCGGCCGAACAGATCGCCGCCCTCT